>Ga0315905_10001971_pt1 | contig 21761 bp, 16 predicted proteins | sample LakEriMetagenome_5_FD_203522 | JGI IMG/M metagenome (GOLD analysis project Ga0315905, IMG submission 203522) | Freshwater fungal communities from buoy surface, Lake Erie, Ohio, United States - Buoy 4 MA121 | ecosystem: Environmental > Aquatic > Freshwater > Lake | place: USA: Lake Erie, Ohio...
TTTCGCATTGGTCGCCGTAGGCGGCAGGGTGCTGGCATTTCGGACAGGTTCCAGTAATGTATCGATCGGCAAGAAATTGATGAAAAGATTCATCGTAGTACTGCATGGATGTTTCCTGAGTAAAGGCGTTTTTTTCGTGTAAGGTTTTGAAAAAATCAGAGGAGACCTCGTGGTGAAGTGGACTGCTTGTGCGGTGATAAATATCAAATGAAATCCCAAAGCGCTGAAATGCATCTTGAATTTGGTGATGGTATTTATCGACGATTTCTTGAGGGCTTATGCCTTCTTTTTTTGCACGAAGGGTAATGGCTGCACCGTGTTCATCACTTCCGCAAATGAACAAAACATCGTCTTTTTTTAAACGCAAAAAGCGAACAAAAAGATCTGCAGGTAGATATACCCCAGCCATGTGTCCTAAATGAAGGGGTCCGTTGGCATAGGGAAGTGCAGCGGTAACGGTGAAAGCCTGTTTCTTCATACTGCAAAGATACCCAAAGGAGGACATAAAAAAAGGGGCCGAAGCCCCTTTCCCATAAAAACTATAGTTGATTATTTCTTAACTACGTTAAATTGTGCAGTTTTTCCGTTTTCAAGCGTAACATTGAAAATGTACATTCCATTTGTTAATCCTTCCAATGAATAGTTAGAAGTACCATTCACTAAATTGATTGCACGTGTAGAAACGATTTTACCTGCAATATCAGTTACCACTACTTGAGCTGCACCTTCACCGTCGATGGTTAAATCGATGTTGTTTGCAGTTGGGTTTGGATAAGCCATCCCATTTACTGTTGACGCTTCATCTAATCCAATGCTATTTGCATCAATAACGCGAAGAACAAGGGCGTTAGGAACATCTGCACCAAATCCAGCAGCAAAATATGCACCATCACTTTCAATTGGCGACATTGGTTGTGCATAGTAATTGTAGTTCCATGTGTGGTCTCTTGAACTTTCAAATCCTAGATAAACATCAAGATTTACGGTTTGTGCACAAGCTAAGTAACGCACATTATCTTCTAAGACAACAGCTTGATCGAAGGCACCATACACTAAATCACCTTGAAGATCACTTGGATAGTAATAGAATCCTCCAGCAACTTGATTTAAGGTTGTGAACCCGAAGTTCGCATCGTTCAAGTCAACAAAGTTGTCTTCCCATTTGTACAAGGTAAGGGCAATTTCTTCACCATCTAAGGTTACACCCGATGCAGCCAAAGTTGTTGCTGAGAAATGAAGACCAGTAGCAGCGATTCGACTTGCATTAGCATCTTTCAACACGGTACAAATTGAATATGTTGCATTATTTGTACTTGGACGGTAATGCGCAGTAGGTACTGCATTTCCTGTAGCAACATCAACGTTCGCAAAGGTGTATAATGAATCTTGGATTACGAAATCATAACTCGCTGTATTGTCAGATGGATCATCATCTGCGGTACCATTGGATAGCGCGATGGTATATGTTAAGGTATAGCGACCCATTGGGTAAGATGCCAATGAGAATTGAGGCAATGCATTAGCTTGGGTTGGATCTACATCTACACTATCAGCTGCATTGATATTCAGTCCGTTTACCGTGTTGTTATAAACAACGTTACCACTTGGATCTGTAACTGTTGCGTTTAACGATACGTTCGCTTGCGCTTGGTTACCAAAGTTGTAGATACGAGTTCCTAAGTCAAAGTTGAATTCAGAACCATTCTGAGCCAAGAACGATACCACACCACCTTGTTTTGGGATAAGGGTAGTGGATGCAGTCATTCCTGCGTCGTTTGGATTTAGTCCGATTTTATTTCCAAGGAACATTACTACTGGACCGTTTGCCATTTCTTGAATGATATTCATACCGTCTGTAAAGTCAAGCATTACTACAGGGATGGTAACATTGGCACCATCTACACCAGGCCCCATGTTAATCCATTCACCTGGGTTACGGTTAACAACAATTACTCCCACAGCACCAGCATTTTGTGCGTTAAACGCTTTAGCTCCAAACTCACAAGTGTTTCTGAAAACTACCGCAATTTTACCGGTTAGGTCATTAGTAAGCGGATTACATCCCTCTTGCGAAATGGGATTCCCTTGAGGATTCGTACCCGGAGTACCATCTTCAACTAACATTAGGGTATCTTCAACCCAGGTATTAGGGATTAAAAAATCTGGAGTGCCCCAGCCTCCAGCAGGATCCGACCAAGTAAAGGTATAATTCCCAGCAATTGCTGCTGGAGAAATTCCCTTACAAATTACTTGAGAAGACGCATAAGCAACGAAAAAGAGCGCGCTTACGGAAAGTAACAGTTTTTTCATAGGTATAACAATTTAGAATTTACGACGTGAATGTAGTAAATATTCTGAATGTAAACAAACTGTTAAGTTGAAAAATCCTACTTGGTGAAGTAAATAATTGAATAGATCAAAGCGGCCAAGGCCCCGCTTACTGGGATTGTTAAAATCCACGCCCATAATAGGTTGATAGTTACACCCCAACGTACGGCACTTAAGCGACGCGTTGCTCCAACACCAATAATAGAACCCGTGATGGTGTGCGTGGTAGAAACAGGAATTCCAAAGTTGGAAACGGTAAAGAGTGTTAGGGCACCCGCCGTCTCGGCACATACACCTTCTAAAGGCGTTACTTTCGTAATGCGAGAACCCATGGTTTTTACAATTTTCCACCCTCCCATTAAGGTTCCTAAACCAATCATCAGATAGCATCCAAAAGCTATCCAAAAAGGCATGGTTTCTGAATGTACTTTTGTCTTTATTTTGTAATCTTTTTTAAGTTCACCGTTTGGATTAACAACACTGCTAAAGATGCCAGCAAAGGCATACTTTGGGTTGAGTTTTTTATCCTTGAAAATTACTTCCTTCGTTTTAGCATCACAAAGTGATTTTCCATTCATGTACACTTCTAACTTTGTTAGAGAGTCATTAATGGCTTTGTACGTAGGGATGTTTTTTAAGCCCTTAGCTACGAGCTTCCCCTTTTTATTGTATAACACCTGACCTTTATCATCAACAATTTGTTTATGGTTCAGGTAATATAAATTCGAATTAACAAAAGCATATTCAGGTTTGAATTTCTCTAATTTACCTTCTTCGTTGTGGTATTCTACTTGTACTAATTCAGTGATTGCGAATTGTTTACCAATTAAATCTTCCTTACCTTCTTTTCGGGCCATATTGCCATAAACCAATAAGGCCGCACAAATAATTCCCATTACTTTTTGAGAATCTGCGCCACCGTGACCAAGAGAGAATGCTGCAGAGGATAAAAGTTGAAGTCTTTTATGCATTTCACCTTCTCTTAAAGCCGAAGGCCTGTTTCTGTAGAAAATGTAATGATAGGTATACACTAAAATGAATATGATAATCATCCCGCCAAGAATATACATCATGATGGGCTTGATATCCATGAATTCAATCATGTAGACCATCGTTAACATCGTAATCGTGCTTAAGCCGAGAATAACTATTAATTTATACCAAAAATTACGTGCGATGGTAACGACGGTAATGAGGTAAGAAATTAGTCCACCGATTATAGGCGCAAGGAAAATAAAGAAAATTACGGTTAAGATTTCTTTTCCGGCAATCACACCAAACCCTGCCCATAGAGATCCTTTTGCAATGGCTACGTGAGTAACCGCTGCTCCTGCGAATCCTCCAATTAAGGTATGGGAGGAGGAAGACGGTATTCCAAGCCACCAAGTGAGTAAATTCCAAGCAGTTGCGGCTAACAATCCGGCAAGGATTACCCACAAATCAATGGCTGTATTATCTACTGTTTTTGCGACCGTATTTCCAACGCTCATGTCAAATACCCAAAATGCTAAGATATTAAAGAAGGCTGCCCAGATTACTGCTTGAAAAGGGGTTAGTACCTTTGTGGACACCACCGTAGCAATCGAATTGGCTGCATCATGAAACCCATTTACTAAATCGAACAGTAAGGCAATACCAATAACAACTATGAGTAAGATAAACATGATTAGTACGTATTTATATTATGCGAATTTTACAACAATGGATTCTATAACATTTCCAGCATCCTCACATTTATCCGTAGCCGTTTCCAATACCATATATAATTCGCGGCGCTTAATTAATTCTTTGGCATCTACGTCGGAATCAAACAAGCGTTCGATACTTGAATCAAAAATCACATCGGCACTATTTTCCGCACTGTTAATTTTAATTATACAATCGATAATTTTTTGAGTGTTTTTCAAATTTCTCAACTCCATTACCGCTTGCTTTAAGGCTATGACCGCTTCTAAAATTGCCTCGGCACTTTTTTGAACCCCTTCATCGTGTAAGGGATCTATTTTGTAAAAGTTGATTTTTTTACCCGCAGCATAAATGAAGTCTGCCACATCGTCAAGTGCTGTAGCTAAACTGTGAATGTCTTCACGGTCGAACGGGGTTATAAAATTACGTCCTAATTCTACAAAAATAACATGTGTTATATCATCGTTTTTATGCTCAATGTCACGCATTTCTTGAATGATTTCTTCGCGTTTGTTGTAATCAGACTCATGCACAACCTGAACTAATTTTTCTGCAATCGTCTGAAGATTATTACTTGCGTCTTCGAAAAGCGTATAGAAAACTTTGTCTTTTGGTAGAAAATAACTTAAAAAACCGGCCATATTTTAAAATTTTTATTTCTCAAATGTATAAAGGGTAGTGATAATTCTACGCCAGTATGGTTATTGTTAACCTAAAAGTAACATTGAAAATCAGGGAATCAGGGCTTGTGTAATTAAAATTGTGGGTGGGTTTCATCCACAGAAATTTTCCTGACTCGGAGTTATTTTTTATTTCGCCGCATTAAATTTCTCAGCAACAACTTCCCAATGGATTACATTAAAGAACGCTTCAATATAATCTGGGCGTCTGTTTTGATAATTCAAATAATAGGCGTGTTCCCAAACGTCTAGTGCTAAGATCGGTGTTCCTTTACATCCTTCGCCCATTAATGGATTATCTTGATTTGCTGTTGAACATACTTCGAGTTTTCCGTTACTAACGCACAACCATGCCCACCCTGAACCAAAGCGCGTTGCCGCTGCTTTTGTAAACGTGTCTTTGAATCCTTCAAACGAACCAAAGGCCTCATCGATTGCTTGAGCCAATTCCCCAGAAGGAGCTCCTCCACCGGTAGGGCTCATAATTTCCCAAAATAGGTTGTGATTCCAAAATCCACCGCCGTTATTGCGTATAGCAGGAGTATCCATACAATTGGTTAAAATATCTTCGATAGATGCGTTCTCAAGGTCAGTACCTGCTATCGCATTGTTTAAGTTAGTTGTATATGCTTGATGATGTTTTGAGTGGTGGATTTCCATAGTACGCGCATCAATGTGCGGTTCAAGCGCATCATAAGCATAGGGTAATTTAGGGAGTTCAAAAGCCATGAGTTTACGTTTTAATGATTACTACAAAGGTACAAATATATGCGCCGTTTTGTTTACGAATTTTATAAAAGTCCTTTTGCTTTGAGGGTAAGATATTTATTAATTACAGCAGTCGATAATTCTTCCGGTTTGGTTAGAATCGTTTGAATCCCCATCGCATTTAATTGTTTAGCCATTTTCTCCTTTTCAATTAACATCTTACTCGCTAAGATTCCTTGATAAAATTGACGTTGATTATTCGGACTTAAGGTTGAAAACTGTTCAAGCTCCTTGTTCTTGAACATGACCACAACCAATAAGTTTCTTTTCTTTAACTGAAGTAAATAAGGAAGTGAACGCTGTAAGGTAAACGGGTTTTCGAAATTGGTGAATAAAAGTAGCAAGGAGCGGGTTCTAACTTTATCATTCACGTGCTGTTGCAAGAGTTCGAAATTTGAATCCTGAAAGGTGGTTTTTTGTGCATAAAGCACTTCCAGTATTTTCTTTAATTGAATGCGCTTATTTGACGCACTCAGCGTTGCTCCAAGTTTGTCCGAAAAGGTAAACAGTCCGATTTTATCACTCTTGTGCAAACAAATGTTGGACAATACCAAGGTTGAATTAATAGCGTAGTCTAGCATGCTTAGGCCCATAGATTCCATTTGCATAATTCGGCCCTTATCTATAATACAGTATACATTCTGTGATTTCTCCTCCTGATACTGGTTAACCATCAGTTCATTTTTCCTGCTTGTAGCTTTCCAATTGATGCTTTTAATTTCATCCCCGGGAACGTAATTCCGAATTTGCTCAAACTCTCTTGACATGCCAATTTTTCGTACACGCTTAATCCCGGATTGAATTTTGTTTTGCTGAAAAAGCATTTGTTCGTAGCGCTTCATTTGTAAGATCGATGGGTAAACATGAATCGGTGCAGCATGTGAAATTATACTTCGTCGCGCTATCAATCCGAAAATCGACTTTGTGAAAATGTAGGTATCCGAGAACCCATAAACTCCCCGTTTTTTTGGGATGTATTCATAAGAAATCTCTAGGCTTTCTAGGGGATTTAATGAGGCATTATAGTGCTTCGTTCGTTCTTGCATATCCATGGGATACCCTTCGTTTAACGTAAACCAAATCTTTGTTTTTCCTGCGTTAGACAGGGTTAATTTAATTGAATTTCGATCACCTAAACTTAGTTTTTCTTGATACTCTTTCACATAACGTACCGGTTTTACCACCACAAACAAGAAAAGTAAATCACAGATAAATAGTAGCCCGATGCCATAAAATGAAATGGCGGATAACCAAATTATTTGGTGCGAAACATATCCCATTGCCGTGATGATGATGGCAATACCAAACAATAAGAAAAACCGATTACTCAGGCTAATTTGACGCATCTAACTTATCTTGGTATTTCGATTTCTGCAAGTATTTGACGAATTACTTCTTCTGTCGTGATTCCTTCCATCTCAGCTTCAGGAGTCAAGATTATACGGTGAGTCAGTACCGGCAGCGCAATGTATTGAATATCTTCTGGCGTTATGAAATCCCTGCCGCGCAATGCAGCCAGCGCTTTTCCTGCCCTTAACATCGAGAGCGACGCGCGAGGGGAGGCGCCTAAATATAGTTTGGCGTGACTTCTTGTTCGGTGTGTTATGGCAGCAATATAGTTGATTAAGCTGGCTTCAACGACCATTTCCTGCATCAATGTATGCACGCGCTTAATGTCTTCACTCGAAAATAATGGCGTAATACGTTCCATATCAATTGGTCCATTGGTCGCCTTATATCGGGTTAAAATATGCGCCTCTTCTTCTAAACTTGGATAGTCCATTTTAATTTTAAAAATAAACCGGTCCAATTGAGCTTCCGGAAGGCTGTAGGTACCTTCCTGTTCAATCGGGTTTTGGGTTGCGATTACTAAAAATGGAAACGCCATTGGGTATTGAACGCCATCAAAAGTGATTTGACGTTCTTCCATCACTTCAAACAAGGCAGCTTGCGTTTTAGCAGGCGCACGGTTTATCTCATCAATTAAAACGATGTTCGAGAATATCGGGCCTTTATTAAAAATGAATCGCCCTTCTTTCATATTAAAAACACTGGTTCCAATGACGTCAGACGGCATTAAATCAGGGGTGAACTGGATTCTTGAAAAGTCTACCTTCATCAATCGAGCAATCAACTTTGCACTTAAGGTTTTTGCTACCCCAGGAACTCCTTCAAGTAATACATGCCCATTGGCAAAGACCCCTGCTAAAATAAGTTCGACAATATGCTCTTGTCCAATCACATGCTTGCCGATTTCAGTGCGCAGCTCGTTAACTTTTTGTGCAACCCATAATAATTCCGAATTGTTTCGTTCGAAGCTTAGTTTATCCGTTGGTTGTTGTTCTTCCATGATGTTTTTGTTTTATATACGTGACTAATTCTGAATAAGCAAACCGAGAGGAATCCCACCGTGGAATGCTGAGTCTACGGTGCGCTTTGGTCCTGTAAAATTCAAGTTCATTGTGCTGTTCATTGTAGCTAATTACGCAAGGAACTTGTTGACCGTATAAGGGCAAATAATAAGTGGTTTCTGAATTTTCGATGCGGATTAACGGTGTTCGGAACCTCAAAATTCCAAGGCCGATGAGTATGCCGCCAATAACAGCAATGCCCGGACCTACAGGATTGGAATGCGCAGCACTGTAAAACCCAAAGAACGCAAAGATTACTCCGATCATAAAGACAAAGAAACTAACGGTGGCATTGCGATTGACAACTATTGGGAATTGTTTTGGATTTTCTAATGTTCTTATAATTCCTGCCTTGGATAAGAAACTGTGTGTATTTCTTGCTGTTAAATACACATGCGCCATGTCAACCTGATCGCTAGGCGCACTAATCAAATTCAATGTCTCTAGAATTATTTGGCTCTCTAAGCCAGTCTTTTCCTTCAAGACACGAAGTTTATCCTCATTAGATAATTTGGTTAAATCGGTGTAGAATGCGCGAAGAATTGCTTGGAAGAATTGTTGTTTGACCAGATTAAACGCGACCGAAGGGGACTCGTGCGACTGATAAATCGATGAAATTGTTTGTATATAGGTGGCAGTTAACTTACTGGGCGCATCTGGAAGAGGGATAATGGCTCGTTTCCGTTTACCTGCAAAAAACGCGAATAAAATCAATCCGACCCACAAGGCAAATGTGGCATGTTTTAAGGCCGGATGTTCATTAATCAGCTTCAGTAAGGAATCTTTTTCCTCTTGGACTGAATCCTCCCAATTGTATGCTGTTTGCCATTTTAATGTTGCATAACTAAGAAATAATACCCGATCATAGGATGTTAGCTTGCTAATTAGAAATTCCGCGTGCGCTTCCCCGGCAGGACTTAATAATTGGTAATTTACAATAGCCTTTGGGTAAAAGCCCATTAATACCTGTCCATTTCCAACAGGAAACGTTGTTTCAACCACTAAGCCATTATTGCTGCTGAGTACTGGTTTATTACAAGGTTGCATTCCGAAGGTTCTAGCCGCAATCGTATCTGCCTGATAGAGGTGGTATAAGTTATAGGTTCGATTGCGTGTTTTTAATGGTATTACCCGATCAAACGCATAACTGATGTTTCCCGCTAGGTTTAGGCTGTCATAAACCCATTGATATGTTTTATTTGCAAATAACATTAAGCCATCTCCTTGTTTAACGCGGGTTATGATGTTCTGAAATTGGGAAGCGTTCAAGGTGACTGTATCTCCAATCATTACATAGAGTGTGCGTTGATTCGATTTTAACAAGGTATCTAATCTGTTTTCATTCGATACGTGTTGAATCTTAGATTTAGTCACGGACTTTTGCAAGAGCATGTTAAAATAATATAGGCCGTAGGGGGCTTTACTATCAAACTCATATTTGCTATACCAATCTGAACTTTTATAGCCAGAAGCAGCTCCATCTCCCTGTCCTTGGATTAAAAATATTAACCCTCCTCCAAGGATGAATACCACGGCAATCCCAATAAAAAGCAAGCGTTTATTCATGTGCCTTTAAGGTGTTAAGGAAGCTTGCCAATGTAGGTTCAACTTCATTGAATCGGGAGTTATCAATTTCATATTCACCATACCAAATCACATCAAACACATGGATACAGGATTGAAATGTGGATCGGAAATTCGGGTTTTTTAACCCAATGAGGTATTCGTGGTTGGTTTTTTCACGTGTCCATTTAATTTGATTAAGCCGAATTAATTCTTTTAGAATAAGGGTGAAATATATACGTACCGCTTCTCTGTATTTTTCCTTAGAAATGGCTTGCTCTAAGCGTTTTTCTAAATCAGATACAGGAACAATTTCAGGATTCCAATACTCATCATATCGCTTAAAATCAGGTAAGGATTTACCTGAATTTTTAACAATCAAATAAAAGATGATGAATAATCCCAATGCTACGACAATAAAGAGTAAGACATTTAAAACCCACGGTGGAATCGTTCCGGGCTTTGCGATGTCTGGTTCGTCAAAATCCGGTCCATCGATGCTCGGCATTTCCGGAAGTTCCGGTTCTTTTAGTAAGTTTTTCTCTCGAACTTGTTTTTTGGCTAAATGCTGTTGATATTTTTCGTGATAATGCGCTAAAATACTGTCAGAATACGCTTGCTTATTTTCAATTACATAGTCATCGGTATTGTCGGATGATTGAATAATTCCTCCTGGACTGTTATTCCATTCTTTTCTTAAATGATCGTTGCCTTGCTTTGGATAGCTTGTGTTTTTCAACTCCTGCTTTAAGGGGTTTTGTGCAAGGCTAAAACCAACGCTAAGGGATACAAGTAAATTCAACAGGGAAGCTCTCATTGGTCTTGAATTTCTATATATTCTTTTAATCGACTACGCTCACCATAATTCATTCCCTCTTTTTTTAGGTTTACGGCTTCTCGTTTTTCAAGCATTGAAAAATACGATAAGGAAAGCAATACAAACCAAAAAACTAGGGTAAATAATAAAACTACGAGGTAAACGACTTCCCTAAATAAATTAGTCCAATACACGCTGTTTAATCCGGCATTATCGAGAAATGGAGTTATTCCATTAACGATGAGGTCTAAAAGATCAGGTACTTCATTTTGAATACTATATACGCCGGAAATTGGCTGACAAATTGCTGCTATGGTAAGGAGCCCCATACTCATCAATCCAACTAAGGTAAAATAGGATTTAGCGCTGTATCGCAGTCCTTTTTTGATTCCTTGAGAAATTGCTTGTTCTGGATATGCTATGGAAACAGGGAGATAAAGCAGAAACGGATAGGCTAGAAGCGTGGGTAATAAGATATACCAAGGAAAAATAAAAATCGGGAACAGTAAAAATATAAACAGAACAAATACCCGCAGAAACATGTGTCGAGCATAGCGTGTCCACGGCGAGGAACATAATCCCGCTTTGATTAATAAACTGTGATAAGTCGCTAAAAAGATAAAGGATATGAGTGCAACCCAAAGCAGGCTGATAAATATGTCTATGGGCGTACTGAGTGCGTATCCGAGCATAAACGAAAGGTTACTGGCCCAATCAAACCAGTAAACAAAGGTTAAATCCTCAGGGTAAAGCAAGGCACGAACAAGGATTAAGCCAAGGCCAATTGGCATTACAACCTTCAAAATGGGTTTCATGGTGGTTCCTAAGGATTGAAAATACAATACAATGCCTTGCCGATAAACTTGCCACACAGACCGAACGCTTAATAATTCAATGGTTTCTGGATGCGGTTGTTTAAAATTAGTTTCTTCAAATAAGCGCGCTGGATAACGTTGGGCTTGATAAATAGGAAGAAAAATATATAAAAATCCAATTAAAAAGAATGAACCAAGAATAATGGTCCATTTTGAGGCATCAGGTAAGGTATCGTAATTTCGGGTAACATAACTTTCTAAGTATCCTGCGAGCACGATGAATGGCAATATGCTCAACATGATTTTAGCACCACGTGCAAAACTTGCTTTAAAGGCCTGTATTCGCGAAAAACTTCCTGGGAACAGCCATCCAGAACCTGCGGTAATCCCTGCGCCTGCAGCGAGTGCTATGCTTGAAATTTCAAATGCGCCATGGATCCAAATCCCTAAGAAACTCGTGATTAAAAGTCCCTTTTTTAAAAACATATGTTGGAATGCCCCAAGCATGACCCCATTCCCGAATAGGAAAAACTGCGTGCCAAGCGTTAAGAATATTCCTGCAAAAAAGGTTAGGATTGAAACCATCAGGTTGTTCCCTGTGATTTGAACGAACATCATAAAGGAACTGCTTCCTTCATAAACACCCAAGGGATTGCCTTTTTCGATATTTTCCATGGTCATTTCTACGTACCCTTCGCCCAATACGGTAGCCGTGAAGTCTGGGTAAACACTGCTCGATATCCACCCTAGGGCGATGTAGGCCAAAAAGCTAAGTAACGCGAATCCCATGTAGTTTTTCGACCGATATAACTCCAAGGGGAGCTCAATCGTCCAAAATTCTACTACGTTTTTAAATGAAAACTTTTGATATTTATTTACTCCAATAAAGACACGTTGTGCAAGTTGATTGAGATAAACCCTGATGGTTCTTCGTTTATAATACGTTTGCGCAAATCCCAAGTCATCCGTAATATCCAAATACAAATTACTTAAAGCCTCCGGATCGCTCGAAAGATCCTTTTGCATCGATTCAAATCGTTGCCATTTTTCTTTATTTTTACCGATAAACTTAGATTCTTTCAAAGCGCTCTAAAGGTAAACTTTTACGCTTAATTGTTAACGTTAAGGAACCCAAGATTTCTTGTGAAGGGCATCTATTCATTTCGTTGCCGTTTACTTTCTACACGTGAGCGCTTTATTAAATAAATCAGAGGGAAGAGAAGTTCTTCTTAAAATTGGTAATTTCGACCGTAAACCACGGCCTTAATGCTTCGATTCTTTTTAATTTTCTTTCTTTTTCCTTCGCTGTCTTTTAGCCAAATGACGCTGATGCCGCAAGTAGGTTCTGAGCGATTTGAATTGCACAAATTATATTCAATATCGAATGGGGACTCAATTCGTGTGGGTCAGTTTAAGTGGTACATGAGCACCGCTCAAGTTGAGGTTCATTTGGTAGATGCTTCTGAACCAACCACCTATGCCTTACCCTTTTCAAGCAATGCCATTCAATTGGGGTTGGATAGCACCGCGAACACGGCCGGAAGATTCGATGGCGCATACGACCCCCTGCTCGGTATGTATTGGGCTTGGAATACAGGGTATATTCACTTGAAGATGGTTGGGTGTCTCGTCCAAAATGGGCGTCAACTCCCCTTTGAATATCACATTGGCGGATATAAAGCGCCGTTTGAAACCTTTATTCCGATAAAAATTCCCGCAGGTACTAATAAGATACCCCTGCATTTGGAACGCTTATTTTTAGCCCTGCCCATTACAACAACGCCAAACATAATGATGCCTGGAGCAGCAGCACAACAAATCTTTCACGCGTTTAGCACGGCCTTCGAATGAAAACTTGGGGATTTCTTTTTGTTGCTTGCCTTGGCTTAATTTCCTTGATGGTGCTGCCGGAAGACGGCTTGTTTTATCGTCCCGAACATTGGCCAGAACCTCAATACGCGTTTCAAAAAAATCCACTTACAACAGATGGTTTTGCCTTGGGGCGCAACCTATTTTATGACCCCATTCTTTCCACAGATTCGACTGTATCCTGTGCTTCTTGTCATTTTCAATATACGGCTTTTGCCCATGTGGATCACCCCACGAGCCATGGGGTAGCGTCGAGGATCGGAAAACGCAATGCGCCCGGTTTAATGAATTTGGCATGGTATCCGAATTTTCATTGGGACGGCGGCGTACTCGACCTCAATGGCCAAGCCATAAATCCAATGACCCATCCCGATGAAATGGGTTCGAGCTTGGAAGAGATTCTTAATAAATTAAACCGTGACTCGTGGTATCGCGCACAGTTTAAGAAGGTCTTCGGAGTGGAACGGATTAAAACTAGTCAGTTGTTGAACGCCTTAGCACAATTTACGGTTTCCTTGGTTTCGGCTAATAGCAAGTATGACAGTGTCACGCGCAAGAAAGCGAACTTTACGGAACAAGAAAGTAAGGGGTATAAATTATTTCAAAGGCACTGCAATCAATGCCATACCGAACCCTTATTTACGAATTTTAAATTCGAAGCGAATGGCATCGGACCCAATCCCCAACTGTTGGATTCGGGCAGGGCACTTATAACGGGAAAGGCATCAGATGCTTATTTATTTAGAGTCCCGACTCTCCGAAACATCGAATACAGTTTTCCATACATGCACGATGGTCGCATTTCCAAATTAAAGGAGGTACTTGCGCATTATGCAAACTCATCCAATTGGCAAAATCCAAAAAGTAGAGCGTTAACACAAAAGAAAATCACACTTAATATAAACGAACAAAAAGATTTACTTTCTTTTCTAAAAACCTTATCGGATAAGCAATTCCTTTTCAATCAGGCATTTAGGTTTCCTCGGTAAAAATAAATGTTTAGTTTTTTTTACTCAGGGTTAAACAAAAATTTATTATTCTTGTTAAACTTTTATAAAATTTTGGAGGAACCCGAAAATCCATAGTCAGAGTAGGGGAAAATTAATATTTTTTTATATGTACTTATCTATTATCGCTTCGGACTTGTTCGATGCTAGCCAAGGCTTCGGAATCGGCCAAGCCACGGCTTTTACGTTTTTTGTAGGAACTATGGCCATGATGGCAGCTTCTGCATTTTTCTTTTTTGAAATCAGAAATGTAGGTGAGAAGTGGAGAACTTCGGTCCTTGTTTCTGGTATTATCACGTTTATTGCAGCAGTGCATTACTACTACATGCGTGATTGGTTCTTGAACACAGGAACATCTCCAACATTCTTCCGCTATGTGGATTGGTTGTTGACGGTTCCATTAATGTGCGTTGAGTTTTATTTGATTACCAAGAAAGCAGGTGCTAAGCCAGCCTTACTTTGGAAATTAATTTTAGCTTCAGTAGTTATGTTAGTTACTGGATTCTTTGGAGAGTCTACAGACCGTGACAACAGCGTACTTTGGGGTGTTCTTTCTGGTGCTGCATACTTTTATATCGCATACCTTGTATGGTTCGGAGAAGTGGCAAAATTATCTAACACTGCAGGTCCAGCAGTAGCAAAAGCTACACGCATTTTGGCTTGGTTTGTATTAGTAGGTTGGGCTATTTATCCATTAGGATACATCATTGGTACTCCAGGTGGTTTATTTGGTGCGTTCGGAAGCGAATTGAACAATCCGTGGATGGATGTTGTTTACAACATTGGTGATGCGGTTAACAAAATTGGTTTTGGATTAGTCATTTACACATTGGCAAAGTCTGATTCAAATCAATAGTTTCATAATAGTTAGGTTTAGTTAAGGGGGAGCAATCCCCCTTTTCTTTTTTAGGCACCATTGCGCAAGTATTATTCTTACCTTTAGGCAACTAATACCTTGTATACTAAACCTTTATTATGAAAAAATCGACCTTTTTATTCCTGTTTTTGTTGGCTTTTGGTGCTAAAGCACAATTAAACCCTGCAATTACCAACTGGTTAATTAATACCGACGGTACCACGGGGCGCCATTATGTTCAAGGAAATTCTACGCCAATTGTTGATGCGGTGTTAGCCAATGTGCAACAAGTGCAATATTCTACCAATTGGGTCTATGTGTCTACCACCGGAGTACCTTCGTACATTACCGGACCCTTTCTAGATGGAAATCCATCACTCACAACCAATCAAAATGCAATTTTTAAAATTTCATTAAATCCTACCATGAATGCTGGCGCAGGAACAGCAACTACGGGTGGGAATATCGGAATTTTCATTAATGGAACCGCCATGTTCGATTACCGCGATGGTGTAGCCTGGAATACAAATACCAATTCCCTGTGTGGCGGATTACCGGGTATGTCTCCTTGTCCTGGCGGACCCGGATCAACTCAATCTTGGAATCGCGATGCCGTAGTAGCAGAAAAAGGTGGATTTGATTGTTCCAAAGGGCATCCAGCCAATGGAAATTATCACCACCATCAAAACCCAAGCGCCTTTGATTTGGATCTCGATGTGATCTCTAATGTGTGTACCTTATATGATGCGGAAGGACTTTATTCCATTGACTCCACGGTCCATTCACCATTGATTGGGTTTGCCTATGATGGTTACCCCGTGTATGGAGCTTATGGGTACAAAAATGCCGACGGAACGGGCGGTATAACGCGAATCAAGTCTGGGTATCAATACCGTAACATTTCTTCCCGTACGGTTTGGGCAGACGGAACGAATGTACCTGATGGTCCTGCTGTTTCTGTTACCTATCCCTTGGGTTATTTCCGCGAAGATTATGAATTCGTGAGCCATCCGGGTGCGGTAGATTACCTAGATGTTCACAACGGACGGTTTTGCGTTACCCCAGAATATCCAAATGGCATGTATTGTTATTTTGCCACGGTAGACGCCGATTGGAATTCAGCCTATCCATATTTAATTGGGCCAACCTATTATGGGGTGGTTACAGGCGCGAAAGTGAATTCAGTTACCGAAAGCACTACCGTATACAATCCAGCCAATAACGTGGCAGAAAATCAGATTTCAGCCTTAAAGGTGTTCCCAAATCCCGCTAACGACCTTATTATTGTTCAGGCCATTGGCTTGGTGCAAAACGATTTAGTGCTCACATTTACGGACATTCAAGGGAAACTTATTGCTACGCAGGAAATTTTAGCCGGTTCTACCATGGCCTTCTTTGATGTAAGTACTTTATATGCAGGAACATATTTCATTAGCTACACGGACGCTAACGGTAAACAAAGCAAAGCGGTAATTATTAACTAGTTCGTTCATTCCCTGCCGTGCTTTTCGTAATTTTACGGCATGCAAGAACGTCCCCTTTCCGATTGGTTGCCCTTATCACTCAAAGAAGCTGAAAAGCGTGGGTGGGATGCCTTTGATGTTATTTTAATTTCTGGTGATGCTTACGTTGATCATCCTTCCTTTGGAACTGCGGTGATTGGTCGAATCATTGAAGACGAAGGGTTTCGCATTGGTATCATTGCTCAACCGAACTGGAGAGACGATTTGCGTGATTTCAAAAAACTCGGTAAACCAAAATATTTCTTTGGGGTTACTGCTGGATGCATGGATTCCATGGTGAATCATTACACTGCAGGTAAACGCTTGCGTTCAACCGATGCTTACACCCCGGGCGGCGTTGCCGGATTTCGTCCCGATTATGCGAGTACCGTGTATTCAAACATCTTAAAAGAACTTTTTCCAGATGTACCCGTGTTGTTGGGGGGGATTGAAGCCTCTTTGCGGCGGGTCACGCATTACGACTATTGGTCAGATAAGCTCTTTCCATCTATTCTAGTAGACAGTAAAGCTGATGCTTTAGTATATGGTATGGGGGAACAACCTTTACGAACGTTTCTTAAGCTTTTGAAAAAAGGAGTTCCCTTTGAACAAATTCGCACCTTGCCACAAATTGCCTATGTGCATAACAAGGAGGAAGACGTACTAAAAAATAAACACTGGGAAACAGTTTCTTTGGCAAGCCACGAAGAATGCTTGAAAGACAAGGTGGCCTATGCCGCCAATTTTAAAATCGTGGAGGTAGAATCCAATAAACTCAGTGCCAATCGTATTTTGCAAGAAGTAGGGAATCAACGCCTCGTGGTAAATCCACCCTATCCCACCATGACGGAAAACGAAATCGATGCCTCGTTTGAATTGCCCTATACGCGCTTACCCCATCCAAAGTATAAGAAGCGTGGGACAATCCCCGCCTATGAAATGATCAAGTTTTCTTTGAATATTCACCGCGGATGTTTTGGGGGGTGCAGTTTTTGTACAATTTCCGCGCATCAAGGGAAATTCATTGCCTCGCGCAGTGAGGGTTCCATTATGAAGGAATTAGAGGAAATTGCGGCTCATCCTGATTTTAAAGGGTATTTATCGGATGTGGGCGGACCTTCGGCCAACATGTATAAAATGAAAGGCAAAGACGAAAGCATCTGTGCTCGTTGTGTAGCGCCAAGTTGTATCCATCCTGTGATTTGCAATAACCTGGATACCTCGCATAAACCCATGACCGAGTTGTATCGTAAGATTGATTCCCATCCGAAAATCAAAAAGGCCTTTGTGGGTTCTGGGATTCGTTATGACTTGTTAGTGGATGATTTTAACAAGAACAACGAAGACGGAAACCACGACGAATACTTGGAGCAAGTGGTTACACGCCATGTGAGTGGACGCTTGAAGGTGGCACCGGAACATACCGCCGACAATACCTTGCGCATGATGCGGAAGCCCTCCTTTAAGTATTTCCACCAGTTCAAGGATAAATACGAGGCCATTTCTGCCAAGCATAACTTGAATCAACCCTTAATCCCATATTTTATCTCCTCGCATCCGGGGTGTGAGGAAACGGACATGGCCGAATTAGCGGCCGAAACCAAGGACATGGGCTTTAAATTGGAGCAAGTACAGGATTTTACCCCTACACCCATGACCGTGGCTGAGGTAATTTATTATACCGGCTTACATCCGTACACCTTAAAACCTGTATTTACGGCAAAATCACCGGAAGAAAAAAAGAATCAGAATCGTTATTTTTTCTGGTACAAGCGCGAAAACCAAGAATGGATTTCTAGTCGATTAAAACGTGCTGGTCGCGCGGATTTAAGTCAGAAATTAGTGGAACGCCCGCAAGAAAAGCAACTTCCGCCTTGGTTAGCCAAGCGCAGGGGGCGGTAGTGCAGAAAAAGCGAATGCCTTTGGTTCATTGAAAGCGGCCCTTCGACAGGCTCAGGGACCGCTAAAACTGAATAAAATTAGGGGAGGTGCGCTCCCTGAGTCCGCCGAGGCGGATCGAAGGGCGCACCCCTAGAAAATCGAGAATTACTTCAACGTTCAGTTTTCAGGAGTGTAGCGCCAACCATTAAACCCGCACCCGGGAAGCTCCGTTCCACGGGATTTCAAATCCCGTGCAACAGAATGATTACGCGTTTACCAAGAAGATTGAAGCTTTTCTTACCACGCCATCCCATAAGTGAATTCGCATGCGCAAGGCCTCCTCGGCTACTCGAGTTGCTTCTTCCCATTTGGTAGTGTCCCCTTCGCAAACTTCATCTATTAATTTCAAGGAAAGTGGCCCATGGTCTTCGCCGTCAACTTCAATGTGGCGCTCTAAATAAAACAGAAAATCATTTAGGGTTGACGGATGATTAGCCTTTAATTCTTTCACCATTTCAATAAACATTTCTGGAATTAAATCCTCACGTCCAAAGGTAAATACAGAGGCGATTTCATGGATTTTTCCGCGTTGAATGATCGAAAAAGTAAAGCGAACAAAGGCCTTCGTTTCCGGATTTATTACACACGCATCTAAGGCTTCTTCTATGGGCATTTGGTTTGAAATCAATTCAATGAATCGCCCCATTTCTTGGGTGTTCGCTCCCATGGATTGCATCGACTGTAGATACATCTCAAAATGGCTCATGGTCTTGCCATTTGCATCAAAATCACTCTCTTCGCCCACCACAATTTCATTGATAAATCGACGTGTTTCTTTATTTTTTGTAGGCATCCAAGGCACTTGCACGCAGGTAAGGTGCTGTTGTAGACTTTTGAGCAAACTCATAAAATCCCATACGGCAAAGACATGTTCTTCCGTAAAAGCCTTCAATTCTTCTTCCGTAGCAATTTGCTGGTAGACAGGGTGTTCAATTAACTGGGCACGCAAGGGTGCAATTCGATCTTGTAAGTGATCAATGTTCATTGGGGAGTAAATTAATTCCTAATTCGGTTAATTGAGTAGGTTCTAGCAAGGACGGCGCGTCGATCATTGTATCTCTACCGCTGTTGTTTTTTGGGAAGGCAATGAAATCACGAATGGATTCTTCACCCGACATGGTCGCTACTAAACGGTCTAAACCAAAGGCGAGTCCACCATGCGGCGGCGCTCCGTATTCAAAGGCACCCATTAAGAATCCGAATTGCTCTTGGGCTTGCTTCGGAGTAAATCCTAACAAAGCGAACATCTTTTCTTGTAAGGTGCGGTCATGAATTCGAATGGATCCACCACCTAATTCTACACCATTCATAGCCAAGTCATAAGCATTCGCACGAATGGCTCCTGGATTAGAATCCATGAGTGCAATGTCTTCGGGTTTCGGTGATGTAAACGGGTGATGCATCGCAAAATACCTACCGGACGCTTCGTCTTTTTCTAACAAGGGGAAATCCAATACCCAAACCGGACAAAATTCGCCTGTGTTTCGAATTCCTTGTTGCTGCGCTACATGCAGGCGAAGTTCATTCATTTGTTTTTGCGTTTTGGCTAATTCCCCACTCATTACCAATAACAAATCACCGGCGTTTATGTTGTGTTCGTTGGCCAAGGCTTGAAAGTCCGTTTCGCTGTAGAATTTATCTACCGAAGATTTGATGCTACCGTCTGCATTGTATTTTACATACACTAAGCCTTTGGCACCAATTTGTGGCCGCTTAACCCATTCCGTGAGTTCATCCAGTTGTTTGCGGGTATATTCTGCTGCGCCTTCTACCACAATACCAATAACCGTTTCTGCCTGATCAAAGATGGCAAAGCCTTTTCCTTGAAGCGCATTCAAGTAATTGAATTTCATTCCGAAGCGCAAGTCCGGTTTATCTGATCCGTAGCTATGAATGGCTTCGTCATAAGTCATTCGAGGGAAGGGCTCGGTAAACTCAATGCCTTTTACTGCGGCAAACAGGTGTTTAATTAAGCCTTCGAAAACCTGTAAAATGTCTTCTTGCTCCACAAAGGCCATTTCGCAATCGATCTGCGTGAATTCCGGTTGACGGTCTGCACGTAAATCCTCATCGCGGAAACATTTCACGATTTGGTAGTAGCGATCTAGTCCTGAAACCATAAGCAATTGCTTGAAGGTTTGCGGGGACTGGGGAAGGGCATAAAACTGACCGGGATTCATACGGCTAGGCACCACAAAATCGCGGGCGCCTTCCGGGGTAGATTTGATTAACACCGGCGTTTCCACATCCATAAATCCTAGTTGATCTAGATACTTCCGAGTTTCAAGCGCTACCTTATTGCGAAGAATGAGTTTTTGCTGAACTGGCGTGCGGCGCAAGTCTAAATAGCGGTATTGCATACGCAGTTCATCGCCCCCGTCGGTTTGATCTTCAATGGTAAATGGAGGCGTTTTGGATGCATTGAGCACGCGAAACGAAGACACCTCGATTTCAATATGCCCAGTGGCTAAGTGTTGATTTTTACTGGAGCGTTCAATCACGGTTCCAACCGCATGAATGACAAATTCTCGTCCAAGTTTTCGGGCTTCTAAACAAAGGGATTGATCTTTTTCTAGGTTGAATGCCAACTGGGTGATGCCATACCGGTCTCTCAGGTCGATGAAGGTCATGCCCCCTAAATCCCTTGATTTTTGTACCCATCCACTGAGTGTAACTTCTTTTCCTATGTGCTCGGCTCTTAATTCACCGCAGGTATGCGTTCGAAACATTATTTTTTTTCTGCAAAGTTAAAAATAAGTTAGGATGATTTTTTGCTGAAATTGAATTGAATGTTCGAGGGCTATATGTGTTTGATAAACAAGAAGTTATTAATTGTAATTGCGTGAGGGTTACTTAATTTATTTCGGTAACTTAAGATTATTAAACAATTCACGTATGATTTTAGCAAATACCGACGGCATTTCGTCATTCTTCATGATTTTTGTGGGTTTAATTGTGATTTTTGGAATTGCATTTTTGGTGAGTAAAAAGGCCAAATAAGCATTAAAATCGTATTATTTCCATCAGTTTTGAGCGGTTATCTAAACGAATGACGGAACTTAAAGTCTGGTTTCCCGCCTGATAAATAATTTGTATTTCTTTTATTAGTTGGCCATTGGTATAATACTTTATAGCCTCAACTTCTAGATTGGATTGGTATGAGATTTCTAATTCTTCCAAGCGTTCGCCATCTCGAGTTTTTTTATTGGTAAGTTTCGAATCCTCATCATACGTATACAAGGTTGTGATGGTATCTTGGCTGAGATAATCTATGGATTCTTCACAGGTTAGGTTGTTTAACACGTCATAGGTTTTACGGACGGTTTTATAAGGATTTCCTCCCTGATATGAAATGGTGGTCAGGTGATCAGTTCCTAGGATTTCATCCACATACGAAAGGGAATTGGTTTGAATTTCTTCTCCTGTCGACAGGAGTCCTATGCGTTCTTCGGTGTGACGAAGCTTATCGTTTGAATAGGTAAAGAATTGTATGGAGTAATCTTTTTTTCTAAGGGCCT
>Ga0315905_10001972_pt1 | contig 21758 bp, 22 predicted proteins | sample LakEriMetagenome_5_FD_203522 | JGI IMG/M metagenome (GOLD analysis project Ga0315905, IMG submission 203522) | Freshwater fungal communities from buoy surface, Lake Erie, Ohio, United States - Buoy 4 MA121 | ecosystem: Environmental > Aquatic > Freshwater > Lake | place: USA: Lake Erie, Ohio...
AAATAACAACGTGGTCATGATGCGCTATCAAATTGCTGCGCATGAAAACAGCTTTGCCTTGCCGGCATCTATGAATGCCAAGCGCTTGAGTTTTGCGCTCGATCCGTTTATGGAGTTGTTGTTTGAGCAACAATAAAAATTAAACCTCCTTCGTGCTATCGGCCACCATGGATTGAATCATCCATATTTCGTCTTCATTGAGGTAGCGCCATTGCCCTACGGGTACGTCAAGCTTAATATTCATGATGCGGACGCGCTTGAGTTTGGCCACACGGTAGTCTAGTGACTCACACATGCGGCGAATTTGGCGGTTGAGGCCCTGCGTTAGAATGATGGTAAAAGTGTGGCTGCCCGTTTGCTTGACAAAGCATTTGCGGGTGCGGGTCCCTAGGATCGGAATGCCATTGCCCATTTTTTGAATGAAGTCTTTGGTCACGGGCTTATTGACTGTCACTGAATATTCTTTTTCGTGGTTATTGCGAGCCCTGAGTATTTTATTGACGATATCGCCATCATTGGTCAAGAAAATGAGGCCTTCGCTCGGCTTGTCAAGACGTCCAATTGGGAAAATTCGCTTCGGATAATTGATGTAGTCAATAATGTTGTCTTTCTCGCGGACGTGGTCAGTGGTGCAGACAATACCTACTGGTTTATTAAAAGCAATATAGATGAATTCTTCTTGTGGCTTACCAATGGGTTCGTCGTCTACAGTGACTTGGTCACCGGGCAGCACTTTAGTTCCCATTTCGGGAATGTTTCCATTGATCTTGACCCGCCCGCGTTCTATGAGTTGGTCTGCTGCTCTTCTTGAACAATAACCAACTTCGCTGAGGTATTTGTTAATGCGTATGCCGTCGTTTGCTTCCATTAGGGTTATTGGCCTCAAAAGTAGTTAAATTCTTTATTTGGGATTAATTCCTAAACACCGATGCAGGCTCTAGTTTGGTGATGCGCCTAATGGCGAACAGCGTTCCAGAAATACTAATAACCGCCGTAATGACAAAGAAGCCAAATTTGATGGCTGGTGAAAACGTGAATAAAGTTCCGGCATTGGCAATTCCATTTCGGAAACCTTCAATGAGCGCGTAACCTATTAGAAAACCAACAATAGCATAAAGTGTGGCTTGCATTAAAATCAGTTTGCGGATGTAACCGTTGGTGGCGCCTATGGCTTTGAGTGTTCCGTAGTCTTTGATGCGGTCAATAGCAGCGGAGTAGAGGGTAAGCCCTATAATAATGAAGCCTGAAATGAGTGCAAAAACAATCAGCGTTCCAAAAGAAAAGGCAATTCCACTGGACTTCAGGACCGTGAGAATGGTTTGGTTCTTGAACTCGGTGGGCATCCAGGCTTTGACGCCAGGAATGTTTGCATTGATTGATCGGACCACTTTTTGCATGTTTTTAGTATCGTCGACCTCTACTAAAAAAGCGGAAGTTTTGGAGTTGGCAACATTACCTAAAAAACGAGCACGGTCAATGGTGGTGTAGGAGATAAGCCCCCCTCCGAAGGATCGTGCGCCTTTGGTGAGTGCAGCAATGCGCACTTGTTTGTTGTTGACTTCAAAGTAGTCGCCTTTTTTGGGGTTTCCAAGCGCTTTGGTATCAAAAAAATCTACAGATAGTGCGCCATCCGAAATCAGGTCTTGGGGCTTTCCATCAAAAAAAATATCTTGTTGAATGCCATTGAACTCGGGTAACTCTACACCGACAATACTCAGGCCTGCAGCAGTGCCATCTGGAAAGCGCGCCGCGCCGTTTGCAATGACAAATTGGTGCGCTTTTTTAATATGTGGTAAGCTCTCCATTTCAAAACCGAGGCGCACATCGATAGGCGCCAAGGCATTGACATTTTCAGTTTTGTTGTCCGTGACCCAAATATAGCCGTCATTGACCCGCACAAAATAGCACATGGCATTGGTCAAAAAGGTAAAAATACCCGTTTGTTGGCCCACCAAGAAGATAGAAATGATCACGCCAAATAAAGCACCTACGCTCTTGGGCTTGTCGAATTTAATGAATTTGAGGGCTGTGCGCAGTAATTGCATGACTTACAAATTGATGACGCATTCCACTCTGCTACCAATCAATACTGCTTCTGGTTGCTCAATGCGAACGCGTACCTCTCGCACTCTGCGATCTTCGAGGTTGTCGGCGCGGTCATTGAAGATTGATTTTTTTGAAAGATAGGGTGCGCAGTAGATTACTGTTCCAGAACTCAGTTTTTCGTTGGTTCCTTGAATATTGATCTGAACGCGCTGCCCAATTTTAACTTTCATGGCAAAAAGTTCGTCAACCTCCGTCGTAGCAATGAGGTCGCCAGAGGGTGCAAAATCACCGATTTTAACACCAACACTAAGTGCTTGCCCTAACTTGACGTCCCAATTTAAAACCATGCCATCTGCAGGTGCGTAAATATTCTTTTTGTCCAAAAGCTTTTGGGTGTAATTGCGCTCTGTTTCTACCTCGCTTAAGGTAGCGTTGGCTTCGGCTAAATCTGCCTTGGCAATTTGAAGCTCTGCTTTTAAATTTTTGTAGATGTTTTCCGAATCAAAAGCCGCCTTTTGGGTACCGGCTTTAGATTCCGCTAAAGTGCGGTCGCGGTCGCGGTCAACTTCTGCAATGCTTATTTTGAGTTCTATGGCGGCAATTTTTGCTTCCACGCTTTTGATACGCTGCTGACGGGTGCGTATTTTAGCATCGGTTTGTAAGACCTGTGCTTGATCAAGAGATTGGTCTAGGGTGGCTAAGAGGGTTCCCTTCCGAACAAACTGACCTTCTGGAACATGAATCATTACAATTTTACCTGCAATTTCAGCACCCAAAGGACTAATTTTTGCAGCGGGTTCAATGCGCGCAATGCCAATGATTTTGTCAATTTTGTCAACTTTATATTTTTCTACTTTGACTTTTGGCGCCTCTTTGCCTCCACAGGAAAGGAGCACAAAAAGGAGTAGAGATGGGGTCATAATTTTTTTAAACATATCAATGAATGGCTAATTTTTGTGAAAGGTCTTTTTTGGTTATTTCGGTGGCTAAACCTGCATCGACTTCAATGATCCGATCGGCGTATTGCAATAAGCGAGGGTCGTGGGTGACCACACAAACGGCCTTGCCTTTGCGGGCTAGGTTCACGAGTTCTTGCATAACGGTGGAAATTGAATTGGCATCTAGCGATGCAGTCGGTTCATCGCACAATACCAATTGTGGGTCGGTGACTAGCGCACGGGCAATAGCCACGCGTTGTTGTTGGCCACCTGAGAGTTGTTTGGGTAAACTATTTTTGCGATCGAGCATTCCAACTAGTTCTAGTGCCTCAAGTGCTTTTTGCTTGGCGGTGGCTCTCGGCAACTTCTTCAGTTGCAACGGCATCATGACGTTGTCTAGGGCATTGAGCGGCGCAATTAAATTAAAACTCTGAAAAACAAAGCCGATGGTGTATAGGCGTAAAGCGGCCAGTTCTTTCTGATTGAGTTCATTGACCAACTGGTCTTTTACCCAAAGTTGACCATAAGAGGGGTAAATGACACAGCCCAATAATGAAAGCAGGGTTGTTTTACCTGAGCCCGATGGCCCGATAATCAACAGCAATTCACCAGCCCGTATGTCTAAATTGACGGGTTGAAGTGCAATGATTGTTTGGTCTCCAACTTCGTATTCTTTTCCGACACCGGCGAGCTTGGCAATTGGATTCATGATAATTTGAGTAAGCGTTTGATCCAGCTCATTTTTGATGGGGTATATGGCGGATACTTCAAAGGTACTTCAAATAAGCGTGGTTTTTTAAAAACTGACTTATAATGAGAAAAAGTATCAAAACCGGCATGCACGGCTGCATAAATTTTGGCTTCATTTTCTTCGAGCATTTGCTTGAAGCGCAGCAAGGTTAATTTTCTAGCTGCCAATGACTTTGTATGTTGCGTATTCAAATACTGGTGTTGTTGTCTGAGAAGGTCGCTGAAGTTCATAGTTGAAATTGATTTTTACCTATTTGAGAACATTAATGAACCTAAAAAGTTCAAAATTTGAGGCTTTTACACCTCAGTAAATGTAACAATCGTATCTTTGTTCAAAATAGTATATTGAATCAAATCCAACCCAATAATCCCCTGCACGGCGTTAAGCTCGCCGAAATTTTAGAGGCATTAGTAGATAACTACGGTTGGGAACACATGGCATTTAAAGTCAATATTAATTGTTTTAAAATTGATCCCAGTATAAAATCTAGTTTGGTGTTTTTGAGGCGTACAACTTGGGCCAGAAATAAGGTAGAGGCCATGTATTTGGAAATGATTAAAAAAGGAATAGGCAAATAATATTATTCGATGATCATGGAACTTACCCTTACCACACCAGCATTATTGTTTTCGTCTATATCGCTGATTATGCTGGCCTATACCAATCGCTTTTTGGCTTACGCCAATACCATCAGAAATTTACATACGGCCTACAAGGACGATCCCAGCAAAATCATCAAAGCGCAAATCGTGAACCTCAGAAAAAGATTATACCTTACTAGGTCGATGCAAATCTTTGGAATCACAAGTTTGTTACTTTGTGTACTTTCCATGTTCTTTATCTATATCCAGCAAGAATTTATTGCTGTTTGGATTTTTGGTCTGGCCCTTATTTTATTGATTATTTCTCTAGCCTTATTGATCTGGGAAATTCAAATTTCAGTTAGAGCGCTAGAGCTGCATCTGCAAGATATCGAGGCTTAGTTTACCCTATCTATTTTCTTCCTCATACAATCTTCGTATGCCTATGAATCTTTTGGGATAGGAGGTGCTGTAAAAGTCAGTAATGACTACTCCCCAATGATTTTTTGAACTCGAGCAATGAATGAATTTCAATCCATTTTCATTGTTTTCAATAACGATACCAACGTGGCCAATGGACTTACTGGCAGCTACTGTACCCGAGAATAAAATGCAATCGCCAGGCAGGGCTTCTTCGATCGGAATGGCAGTGCCTAAAGACCCATAGCCAACTGAGCTTCGGCATTTTGTAATGCCAAATGATCCATAGACATAAGAGGTAAAACCAGAGCAATCAAACGATGTGCCTGGCGAACAACTACCATACTTATAAGGTGTACCAATTTGACCTTTGGCTAGCGCAATGAGGCTATCGGTTTTTGTCACTTTCGATATTTGACTTTCAGCCCGATGCGACGAACATAAAAGCAGTAAAAAAACAAAAAACGACAAGACTGATTTTTCCATAACCAAACGAAGATGTGCAAATTTCTTCAATTATAAAAAGTTATTTGTTAAAGTTTCCTCAAAAAGGAAACTTTCTGAGTCGCCTCGTGTTTAGAATAAAAAGCAAGTCAAATGGCTCAAACTGGTTATATTTTTACTCCCTACGTTGCTCCTGAGCAAGCTCCGTTCGACAAACTTTTCGATATTTTCTCCGAGCTGATCACCCATACGTCCGGGGACGTAGAAGAAGCGCTTGATTGGTTAAAAATCTTAGACAAAGAATACAACTTAACCACTCCTGAATATACCCTTGAAGATTTCATAGAAGACCTCAAAAAAAGAGGTTATCTCCGCGAGGAAATCAAGCCAGACGGCAAAGGAGATCTTAAAATTACAGCCAAAACCGAACGCGCCATACGCAAAAATGCTATGGCTCAAATTTTTGGCAATATCCGCAAGAGTGGTCGGGGCAACCACCACTCCAAGAAAACCGGCCAAGGCGATGAAGCCACAGGCGAGTTCCGAGATTTTCAATTTGGCGATGCGTTGGAGCACATCTCCATGACTGAAAGCCTTAAAAACGCACAGATTAACCATGGTATAGCGCACTTTATGTTAGACGAGCGAGATTTGGTGGTAGAGGATACGCACCACAAATCTCAGATGAGCACCGTTCTCATGATAGATATTAGCCATAGCATGATTCTCTACGGAGAAGACCGCATTACACCAGCTAAAAAAGTAGCAATGGCGCTCGCGGAGTTTATTACAACGACTTATCCAAAAGATACCATTGATATCATTGTATTTGGTAATGATGCCTGGCCAATTCAAATTAAAGACCTACCGTACCTGAACGTTGGGCCCTACCATACCAATACGGTCGCGGGTTTAGAACTCGCCATGGACATCTTGCGCAGAAAGCGCAATACCAATAAGCAAATTTTTATGATCACCGATGGCAAGCCGAGTTGTTTGCGTTTGCCCGACGGCCAATATTATAAAAATAGCAATGGCCTCGATCAATACATTGTCGACAAATGCTACACAATGGCTGCCCAAGCCCGCAAGTTGCATGTACCTATTACCACATTCATGATTGCCCAAGACCCCTATTTGCAGGCTTTTGTTGAAGAATTTACCAAAACAAACAACGGAAAAGCTTTCTTTACAGGGCTCAAAGGTCTTGGAGAAATGATTTTTCACGATTACCAAACCAACCGCAAAAAAAGAATCAATTAATGATGCAAACGACCATTCATACCCTTGGTGCCCTGAAGGCAGCGGGTTATACGCCCAAAAGTATCAAAAATGAACTCCGTGACAACCTCATTCTGACCTTAAAGTCAGGCCGCCCGAGCTTCCCGACTATGCACGGTTATGAGCATACCGTTATTCCGCAATTAGAACGCGCTATTCTCTCTAAACACAACATCAATTTACTCGGTTTGCGCGGGCAAGGTAAAACCAGAATTGCCAGACTCCTGCTTCAATTATTGGATGAATACATACCCGTTGTGGCGGGAAGCGAAATCAATGACGATCCATTGCAGCCCCTTAGCCGCTATGCGCAAGACCTTATTGCAGAAAAGGCCGACGACACGCCAATTACATGGCTGCACCGTTCTGAAAGATTCTTTGAGAAGTTGGCTACCCCAGACGTCACCATCGCCGACCTCATTGGCGACATCGATCCTATTAAAGCAGCCAACCTCAAACTAAGCTATGCCGACGACCGTGTTTTGCATTTTGGCATGATTCCTCGTGCCAACCGATGCATTTTCGTCATAAACGAGCTTCCCGACTTACAAGCGCGCATTCAAGTGGCGCTCTTCAATATATTGGAAGAAGGCGACATTCAAATTCGGGGCTTTAAATTGCGTCTTCCGCTAGACCTTCAATTTGTATTTACAGCCAACCCTGAAGACTACACCAATCGTGGAAGCATCATTACGCCGCTCAAAGACCGTATAGGTTCTCAAATCTTAACGCACTACGCTGCGGATATCAAAACTGCAAAGAAAATCACCAACCAAGAAGCCGAACAACTAGAAAATCGTTTTTGCAAAGTACACGTGCCAGAACTCGCTAAGGATATTTTAGAACAGGTTGCTTTCGAGGCGCGCGTAAGTCCTTATATCGATTACAAGAGTGGCGTAAGTGCCCGCATGAGTATTACCGCCTACGAGAATCTCGTGAGTACGGCCGAAAGACGCGCCATTTTGAATAGCGAAACGCAAACAGTGGTTCGTTTCAGTGATCTGATGGGAATGATACCTTCCATAACAGGTAAAGTCGAGTTGGTCTATGAAGGAGAACAAGAAGGAGCTGCGTTTGTGGCCAACCAGCTGATCAGCGAGGCGATCAAAACCCTCTTTTTAACTTATTTTCCGAAAATAGAAAAACTCAAAAAACGCGATGATAAAACGCCATATGATGCCGTTCTGAGTTGGTTTTATAATGCAAGCACTTTTGAATTACCCGACGAGCAAGGAAGTGCATTGCACGAAAAGACTTTATTGCAAATTGCGCCCTTAAAAGATCTTATTTACAAATACCAACCTCATGTTGCCTCAGAAGACCTTCCATTTTTAATGGAGTTTGTGCTTTGGGCGCTCGTTGAATTCAAACAATTGTCCAAAACCAAAACGGCCGACGGTTTGTCCTTTAATGATTTATACGACAACCTGTTACAAGGGTTGTCCTAATTATTTTTAGCGCTTCTTTTTAGGTTTTCCGTACTTTTCTTGCATGGCTTTTTTGTGGTCGTAGCGCACGTTGACTTTTTTGTTTTTTGTTTTTTTCTCATGAAAAGAAGCCCCTACGTTGTCTCGTTTGGGCAATTTGAGCATTTTTCCAGGAACCTCAACTTTAGGCTTTTCAAACTCTAGCAGTTCAGTACTCCACTCAAGATCTGACGGAATAGCCATTAATGGAATTTCTTTTTGTGTGAGTGCTTTAATTGAATTCAGCATACCCTGATCTTTTTCGGTGATAAAGGTGATGGCTATGCCATTTTTGTCAGCTCTTCCTGTTCTACCAATGCGGTGAATGTAGTTTTCTGTACTTTCTGGGATATCGAAGTTAATGACATGAGACACATCAGTGACATCTATACCGCGTGCAATGAGGTCGGTGGCGATTAAGATTCGGGTGTCGCCAGCTTGAAAAGCTTGGACGGTATCGAAGCGAAAATTTTGAGCCTTATTGGAGTGAATAATACCGAGTACTTCTGCGTAATTTGGTTCTATTTTTTCGAATACCAAATCAGCTAAGGCACGTGAGGATACAAAAACCAATACCTTAGCCTCTATAGGCATCTGGTCTAAAAGGTGTTGTAGTAAGATAATCTTCGACAAAAAATTCGGCACATGGTATCCCGATTGGTCAATTTTATCGATCGTGGAGCCAGCGCGCGCAGCCTCTACCCGAACCGGAGAAATGAGGTAGTCCTCCAAAAAAACAGAGACCTCCTCGGAAAGTGTTGCCGAAAAAACCATGAACTGTTTTTTGGTGGGTAAAAACTCAAAGATATGCAGGAGCTGTGGCCTGAAGCCCAGGCTTAGCGTTTCATCGACTTCATCGATCACCACTTTTTTAATATGCTTGAGTTGCAAAGAACCACTTTTGGCCAAATCCAGAACGCGTCCTGGCGTACCTACAAGGATATCTAAGCCCTGCAAAACCATCGCCGCTTGAGTGTTCATGTTCGTGCCACCATAAACACCGCCAACGGCCACATTCATGAAAGAGCTTAGTTTTTCTACTTCGCTCACTACTTGTGCCACGAGTTCTCTGGTTGGCACCAATATGAGAATTTGCGGATGCGGATCTTTTGAAAATTTCCACATACACAAGCAGGGCAGGAGGTAAGCTAGCGTTTTTCCTGTGCCAGTTTGTGCAATTCCGATGGTATCGGCACCAGACATCATGACATTGAAACCAGTGGCCTGAATAGTGGTGGGGGTTTGATAACCGAGGTTATCTAATGCATTCCAAAGTGGTTTCTTCAAATTTAACTCGCGAAAAGTCATGCTGGTAATTTTAGCGCAAAGCTAAGCAGAGATTATGACTTAAATAGGCTAATTTATCCTAATTTTTCTTTAAGGATATAATTGAGTTTTTCTACACTTGTTTTGGCATCGCCATAGAGCATATCTGCATTTGGCTTGTAGAAAAGAGGATTGTCTTCGCCTGAGTAACCGACGCTCATCGATCTTTTCATGATCACAACTTGTCGAGCACGCCAAGCTTCAATGACAGGCATTCCGTAAATAGAACTTGCTGGATCGTCTTGTGCACTCGGGTTCACAACATCATTGGCGCCCACAACGAGCACAACATCAGTTTGAGCAATATCTTGGTTGATCTCCTCCATATCGCAAACGATATCGTAAGGCACGTTGGCTTCGGCAAGTAAGACGTTCATGTGGCCGGGTAGGCGTCCGGCAACCGGATGAATCGCAAAACGGACCTTTTTGCCTTTGCTGCGCAACATTTGTGTGAGCTCGAAAATAGGGTACTGTGCTTTGGCTACTGCCATTCCATAACCGGGTACAATTACAACTGAGTTGGCCAGTAGAAGGTTCGACGCCACATTTTCATGTTCAATAGCAGTAACTTCTCCGTCTATTGCCGTTCTTTCCCCTGATTGTTGAGCAGAGGAGCCACTCGCAAAAATAACAGAGAAAAAAGAGCGGTTCATGGCTTCACACATGTGAATAGAGAGAATGGCACCCGAGCTACCCACAAGCGCTCCCGTAACGATCAGTAAGTCATTGCCTAACATAAAACCGGCGGCCGAAGCGGCCCAACCTGAATAGGAGTTGAGCATAGAGACCACCACAGGCATATCGCCTCCGCCAATTGCCATGACCAAAGAAACCCCAAGAAAACAAGACAATGCAAACAGAATACCTATTAAAATAACGCCATCGATAGCAACTTGTGAGCAGAATAAAACACCTAGAAGGGTAATAAAAATGAATACGCCAAGATTTAAATATTGAAGACCTTTAAAACTCCATGGTTTGGATGAAATTCTCCCCTCGAGTTTACCCCAAGCAATAATAGAACCTGTAAAAGTTACCGCGCCAATAAACACCCCAATATACACTTCAACGAGATGGATAATATGGTCAGCATTAGAGCTGAATACTGAATGGTCTAAATAAGAACCTACGCCAACAAGAACGGCAGCGAGTCCGACAAAACTGTGCAGTATAGCCACCAACTGAGGCATAGAGGTCATTTCGACCTTTCTTGCTGCGATGAATCCGATCACAGAGGCTATACCAATGGCCAATAATATGTAGATATGACCCTCTACTCCAGCGCCGAGAACTGTAGCAACAACAGCGATCACCATTCCTGCGATACCGTAGAGCACCCCTCTTTTCGCTGTTGCTTGCGAGGACAAGCCACTTAAACTGAGAATAAATAGAATACTTGCGAACAAGTAAGCGACGGTTTGTAGTTCTTTGGCGATGTACATATTATTTTTGAAACATTTTTAACATTCGGTGCGAGACGACGAATCCGCCCACTATATTGATGGTAGCCACTAAAACAGCGGTAAATGATAAAACAGTCAATATATTATCAATTTCATTTTTTGTTTGCAGCAAGCCACCAATAACGATGATTCCGCTGATGGCATTTGTCACGGCCATTAAAGGCGTATGCAGCGCATGAGAAACATTGTGTATGACTTGCCACCCAACAAATATCGCCAAGACAAACACCGTGAAATGTTGAATGAACGCTACTGGGGCAGTTTGTCCGATGACCAATAATAGCAGGCTCAATACTAGCAATGAAACGAGTGTCGATTTTAGTTTTTTGCTGGCTAAGCGTTCTTCTTTATGTGCTTGTGTTTCTTGTTTATTGGCCTGGGTTTCCTTCTTTTTAGTGTCTGTATTTGTTGCAACAGCAAGTGGAATAGGGGGCCAATTGATTTTGCCTTGATGGGTAACCATGGCTTGCGACACAATCGGATCACTCATGTCTATACGAAACTCAGCAGCTTTGCCTAAATCGTCTAATAAATTACACAAATTCGTGCCATAAAGTTGAGAAGCTTGTTTGGGTAGTTGGTTGATTTTTCCGAGGATCGTAACACCGTTTTCGGTCGTAAACACCTCGCCACTTTGGGTAAGTTGACAATTGCCTCCGCTTTCAGCTGCTAAATCGACAATAACTGATCCTGGCTTCATCGCAGCAACGTGGTAATCTAACCAAAGCAAAGGTGCTTTTTTACCCGGAATTTGTGCAGTAGTAATGACAATATCGACCTCTTTTGCTTGTTCCAAAAAGAGTTGCATCTCCGCCTTAATAAACTCCTCACTCATTTCCTTGGAGTATCCGGTGGCGGTTGCGCCGTCTTCATTGATATCAATTGTTAAAAATTGCGCCCCCATTGAGTTGATTTGCTCACCAACTTCTTTTCTGGTGTCAAAGGCTCTAACAATGGCACCTAAAGAATTCGCTGCACCAATGGCAGCAAGGCCTGCTACACCTGCACCGATTACCAAAACCTTGGCAGGATCTACCTTGCCGGCAGCGGTAATTTGACCGTTCAGAAAGCGACCAAAATGAAAAGCAGACTCAATGACCGCACGATAACCTGAAATATTCGCCATGGAAGACAGCACATCCATCTTTTGAGCGCGCGTAATCCGAGGAATGATATCCACAGCAAAAGAACTGATGCCTTGATTTTTTAAACTTTCGAGCAGCTCGGTGTTGTGTGCAGGTCGAAGGTAACAGATCAGTACAGTGCCAGGTTGTATTTGTGCAACCTCGTCTAATGTGGGTTCTTTTACCTTTAAAATAATAGCGGAATGCTGTAAAATCTCATTGGGGGCATCTACAATATGCGCACCTGCTGTGACATATTCTTCATTTGTAAAACCAGACTTATTGCCAGCATTGTGTTCTACAAATACTTCAAAACCTTGTTTGATTAAGCGCTCTACTGTTTTGGGTGTTGCCGCAACGCGTTTTTCGTCCTGAAATATTTCAGCTGGAATTCCAATTTTCATGCTCTGCAATAGTTTCTTGAATATAATAACTTTTTGATAGACAAGAAACAAGGTGAAAATGTTCTCAAAGAGTTTAAGATTTAAGCAATATTGATGACACCCTAAAGCGAACAATTAAACAAAAAACCCAACACTTTCATGTTGGGTTTTGCTCGTGACCCCGGAGGGATTCTAACCCCCAACCGCTGGAGCCGAAATCCAGTGCGCTATACAGTTGCGCCACGGAGCCGTAGGTGTCCGGGGAGAAACTGAAATCCTAAAATAGGACAGTTGCGCCACGGAGCCATTGTTCACAAAACGTGAGGTTGCAAAAATAGGAGATTTTAGGGTTGCTTTCAAAATTTAATCGCTTTTTCAATGTAACTCATAGAATTTGTATATCTTCGTTTGATAAAATCCAAAACAATGAAAAAAATTACACTTGCATTCGCACTCTTAGCTGGAACTCTTGGTTTCGCTCAATCAGGTAAATGGGGAATCCAATTGAACCATGGTGCACACTTTGGCGGCGAGCTCGGCACAGGCCTTTCTTTGAACGGCGGTGTTTCATACAATCTTGCTAAAAATATTCAAACTAAACTCGATGCAGGTATTGATTACCTCGGAGAAGACAACCTTTCTCGACTTACCCTTCAATTAGGTGCAGATGTAATCGGCATGGCTAATGCGGAATCTAAATTAGGTTTAAACCTACACGGTGGTGTTGGTCTTCTGAACAATGGCAACATGATTTTCAACGATACTTACATGCTTCGCGGAGACGACATGGTAGCCTTAACCTTTGGTGTTTCACCTACAGTAAAAGTAAATGAGCACGTAGGAATTGTATTTGATTGGTCTTATGCCACACTTTTCAAAATTGATGGAGATCTTTCTAAATACATGACAGGAACTGCTGGTTTTTACTACCGTTGGTAAGCAAACCTAACCCATATCCAAAAGGCGAGTTTTTACTCGCCTTTTTTTTGCCTAAGCATTTTTGACATATTTTTTATCTTGATAGGCGCTGATCCCTTTCCAATATAACAATAGTGTAAACGCCAATAGAATATGGCTAAAATCATTGCGATCAAACCACTGATGCAAATTGATTTTCTGATTTTGGATGAGTGCACTTGGCAATAGCATGAGTACAGCCATCCAAAAAAACTTAAAGTTTGAATGGTAATACTTTTGGTAATAAATACCCATGTAGACCAAGGAGAACAACATGTAAATGCCACTAATTAGCGATGGTAAAACAAGTCCCTTGCTTTGGTCAAAACTTAAATTGACCAAATTAAACACCATGATTTCAATGATTATTCCCAAGAAAAGTATGAGGGTAGCACTCCATCTGAAAATATTTTTTTGCCTTTCATTTGGCCACAAGCTAATTTGGGCTAAGCTCAAAAAATAAGTCCCAACCATTCCCATTAGCCATGCAGGATATTTACCCCAGAGTCCAAGGTAATTGTACAAAAGGTGGCCGAATCCGCCGAATAAAAACCCCCAGCCAAACCACAGAAAGAATTTACGCCAGTAGCTGTAAAATGGATGACTATCTGAGCGTATTTGTAAGGAAGAAGCAATCCATAGCGATATGCTAAATAAGATGATATCACCTATTATAGCATTTGGTTCTAGCAAGTCTAGACCTAGAAAATGCCATTCAATTTTAGGAAAGTCTTGGCCGATCATTTGCTATTTTCTTTGAATCGATGTAAATTTTTGAGCAATATTTTTTCGACAAGGAGTGGACTAATTCTATTGAACAAACTATTCAATTGACCAATGAATGTTTGTGTTTTTTTAGAGCTTCTTTTGACAATGAGCTCAAGACAATCTTGAGCAACCTCTTGCATACTGAGTACTTTTCCTTTATAACGTGGTGCTAAAACTTGTTTGCTTCCATCTGCTGCAAGCACTTCTTTATTGTGTACAATTTCAGTCATCGCTACTTGTAGCTGTCCAATATGAACTTGATGCGCATTTTCTTCTATGCGTAGCGATTCAACAAAAGCGGTCAGGGCCATTTTAGAGGCGCTGTATGGAGACAAGCCAGGTAAACCATGAATGCCCGCTAGGCTTGAGATGAAAACGATACTACCTTTTGTTTGCCTCAAAGATGGTAGTGCTGCTTGCGTCGGAAAAATGGTTCCAAATACATTGCTCTTAAAAACTTGTTCTATGACACTCGGGTCAAGATCGGCTAGATTGCCCCGGCTAGAAATACCTACATTATTGATCAGTAGATCTATTTGACCATAATGATGGAGTGCAAAAGCAATTAAATCTTTTGCTTCTTGCGCATTTGATACATCACCTTTAAAATAAGTAGTTTCAATTTGCTGCGCTTGCAATTGAGACTTAACCTCTCGAAGCCGTTCTTCGTCTCGGCCGTTCAGAACAACTTTTGCGCCTGCTTTGCCCAATGCCAAGGCAATTTCATGGCCAATTCCCCGGCTTGAACCTGTTACAATGGCAACTTTATTTATGAAGGATTTTTTTGCCATTTATAGTAGTGGATATCGGGATGATGCTTGAGGGCAGTTAGGCTGTTGGTCCAGGCCATAGCTAAATGAACCATGAACGCAATCCAGATGTTGCCTGCCATTAAGGTGAGTAAACACAGCACGAAGCCTAGCGGTGCTGCCCCTATTGTTTCGTCGAGACCTTTTGGGATATGCGTGGCTGCGTACAATGCCACATTAACAGCAATGGCTAACCAAACTCCATAGGCCTCCACTAAAGGAAACAATAAAATTCCTCTAAATAAGAGTTCATATCCAAACAAGTAAATGGCCCAGCCCAATAAATTGATTTTAAAGGTTTTGGCATCCCAGATGGTAGCCCTAATTTGTGGGTAATTGACTAAGTTTTTAGCTTGCTTTGCTGAAAATACGGCAAGAGGAATAAGCACCAATGAAAGCCCAATACTTACAATGATGTTGAAAAGTAAGGTGTCACTTCTGAAATTTAAGCCGTAATAGGCTAGCCCTCGTTGTGGTTGTGTAATCAATAAAAAGAGAAGAGGGAGGAGGCCCATACTCAAAAAACCAACCCACTTGGTCATGTATATAAAGCGAAGCCAAGCAGTATTGGCAGGAAATTTTTGAAAGTAGTGGGCTTTGATGAGGGTTGATTTAGAGACGAACCAAAATATCACAAAACCAAATAGCGCCAAGTAAATTGGTGCGATGCCCCCTGAAAGGCTAGGTTTTTGATCAAAAGGAACGCTTAAATAGTAGATCATATATTTATTTGGGTAAATACCCATTCTCTTTATACCAAGAGATACAATCTAAAATAGCTTCTTCGATAGGGGTATTTGGTAAATTTAATTCTTTTTGTGCTTTAGTCGGTGAGTAAAATTGCTTAACACTCGCCATTTTTGCCATGGAATAACTCAGTTGAGGTGTTTTTCCAGTTAGCTTTGCCATTATTGAGTTGATGGCACCCACCAAATTAATTGCAAAGCCTGGAATTTGTTTGATGCGAAAAGGCTGTTGGAAAACCGAAGCTGCTTTTTTAAACATCTCACCAAAATAAAGGTTTTCATTGCCAACAATATAACAGTGTCCTGTTCGACCCATTTTTAAAGCATTTACAGTAGCCACAGCAACATCTTTGGAGTACACGAAGTTTTTACCACCACCTGCATAGCCGGGGAGTGTATTTTTATAGAGTTCAAGTAACATTCTACCAGAGGTCGGCCCTGAATCAAAAGGACCAATCATAAAGGTTGGATTGAGGATAATAACGGGGAAGTCTTGTTTTTGATGAAGTGCCAATAAATAGCATTGCGCCATATATTTGCTATCCATATAATCCATTTTGAATTGGTTTCCGGTGTAGGGTTGATTTTCGTCTCCCGGAGCTTCTTTAGAGCCATGATTGAATGAATTAGCCGTGCCAATCTGGACCATCCTTTGGTAATTGAATTGTTGCGCAAGGTCCGTTATATTTTTAACCCCTTGAAAATTGACATCATTGATTATAGGTAGCCTTCTGGGCCAGATAGTCGTTAAGGCCGCAATGTTTATTACATATTGGCAATTGGCCATTTCTTGTTCCAAGAAGGCTAGATCAAGAATATTACCTTCTCTAATTTCGATGTCGAGACCGTCTAAAACCTTAGTACTTGTACCAGGTAAAATTTGTGCTTTTACATGGTAGCCTTGTGCCAGGGCTTCTCGGGTTACACTCGCTCCGAGCATGCCGTTTGCACCTGTAATAAAAACACAATTACTCATTATGGGCGTTACTAGATAAAGTACAGTGCTCCGATAGCAGCAAGGGAGGTCAAGGTAAGTACAAGTATTTGTTCGAAAGACAGTGGTGAACGAACCACTACAGTTGGTTTTTTTAGCGCACTCATCATGAGTCGCAGATAAACAAAAGCGCCAATTACAGATGCAATGAGTGCTAAAATTGCTGTGTAAGGAACATGAGGTACCGCCGACCACAACAAAGAGAATTTACCAAAGAATCCTGCAAATGGAGGAATCCCTGCCAAAGAAAACAATGAAATGACTAAAGCAATTCCAATAAGAGGATGCCGCCAAGCAATGCCTTCCCAATTTACTAAGCTATCGGTGTCGTCATTGACTATGCTATTAATGACCACAAGTGCGATGGTAGCGAATGCATAGGCCGCAACGAATAAGAACAAATTACTATTATGGGTATCGGCCAATGCAAAAATCATAAGCCCAGCGTTGGCAATAGAAGAATAGGCAATGAGTCTTCTAAAGCTTGTTTGTTTCCAAGCAGTGATATAGCCATAGAACATAGAAAGCACAATAATTAGGCTAACTAAATCAATCCAAAAGCCATAAGAATCTCTAAAAACTTGCCCGAATACATTGACGAGCGCATAAATACCGGCAATTTTAACGACGGTAGCCATGTACATCAGTACCGCATTTGAAGCTCCATCGTACACATCAGGGCCCCAAAAATGGAAAGGAACAGCCCCAATTTTAAAGATAAAACCAGCAAGCAGGAAAAGGCTACCAATGATGGCCATTGGGCTTTGCCATATGCCGATGGCAAGGTTAGACTGGATTTCTATCAATTGAAAACTCCCTGTTGCACCATATAAAAGCGCTATTCCAAATAGGATAATTGCCGAAGCGAACGAGCCCGTAAAAAAGTATTTGACAGCAGCTTCAGCTGATCTGCTGCTTCCTTTTTCTATACCGACAAGCACATATATCGGAATGGAAAGGATTTCAAGTCCGATGAAGAAAAGCATGAGGTCGTTGGGTTGCGCCATAAGTACGGCTCCACAAAGGGAGAAAAGGATTAGGGCGAGGTAGTCTCCGGTATGTTCGTTGTCGGCTGCGTAACGCTTATAACCGCCCAAAATAGCAAGGAGTGTAACGGTACACAACAAAATAATGATAAGACCTTGTGTAGGTACATATGCTTCGTATGAAGATAACGGCGAAATATAGGAACCTTTGAAATAAGCGGCCACGCCTGCACTCACTAAACCTAGACTAGCAATGATGATAGAAAGCAGCGGTTTTTTCTGCATGCCTGCAAAAAGTCCGATAAGACCACTGATAAAAAGAATAACGATACTATCCATGAGGTAAATTAATGAGTAGGTTGGGTAAGACTATGAGCAACAAAATCTGTGATGCATTGTGGGGCAAGACCTAAGTAAATAGCAGCAATGCTCAAGATCGCAAAAACTGCAAGTTCAGACCAATGTAAGTCTTGGAAAGAATTGATTTTGGTCGGGCCAAACATTGGGACTTGATATGCTTTGAGCATATAGACTGCTCCTAAAACAAGGGTGGTACTGGCAAGAATTCCTGTGAATGTATGCGCACTAAATAAGGCTTTGATGAGGAAGAATTCTCCAATAAAGCCTGCGGTAAACGGAACCGACAATGAAACAAAGGTGAGTACGGCAAACCAGAAGCCAAAACGAGGTGCCACTTTAGCAATGCCGCCAAGTTGGTCTAGTTGCTGGGTTCCTAAACGTTCTTCAATAATACCGGCAGCTAAGAATAGACCAATAGACACAATACTGTGATTGACAATTTGAACAACTGAAATGAGGTTTGTATGCTCGTTTTGGAGCATAAGCGCAGCGGCTATTAAACCGAGGTGGCTCAAAGACGCGTAAGCAAATAAGGTTTTGAGATTTTGCTGACGAATCGCAATTACTGCACCGTATATAATGCCCACCAAGCCAAGCGTGATGACCGGCCAGCGCCAGAAGTCAGTTGCATTACCGTCAAAAATGGGAAGTACCCACTTTAAAAGTCCAAATAGGGCCATTTTGAGCATGATAGCCGAAAGGAGCATGGTTCCGGCAGTAGGTGCTTTGGTGTAGGTTTCAGCCTGCCAAGTATGAAACGGAAACAACGGAATTTTAACTGCAAAAGCCAATAAAAAGCCTCCCATTAGAAATATACTTGTGTTACCCAATGACTGGATATCAGCAGCTAAAAGCGCATCATAGGTTTGCTGGTTGGTCAGGTGCATCAGTCCAATAATAGATAGGAGCATGGCAAGAGAGCCAACTAACGTGTATAGGAAGAATTGAAGCAGTGCACGAGGTTTGTCAAACGCACCAAACCAATATAGAATCAGAAATATAGGCAAAAGCGTGAGTTCCCAAAATATATAAAATCCGAGAATTGTATTGGTTGTAAAGAGACCTAATAAGCCAAATTGCATGAGCAGCGCTAAAGCAGTAAAGCGTTTTTCATGGACAATACTCGTGTTAAAATTGCTGAGAAATACTAGGAAAAATACTGAATTGGTGAGTAAGACCATGGTGAATCCTAGGCTATCAATAGAGAAGCGCACAAAACGTAGGCCGAAGTCCACTAGAAGATGCTCGCTTGGTTCAAAATAACTAACGGCTATGATGCTCCAGGCTAGCGTTACGGTACTGGCGATTAAACCAAAAATTCGCGAGATATTACCTGGGACAAACCAAGCAATAATACCAAAAACAAGGGGTAATAGAATTAGTGCCAAACTGAAAGTTTTAAAATGTAATAAGCAATAAAAGTTATCAGGCCAAAGATCATCCAAAAGAGATAGCTACTCAAGAAACCTGTTTGCCATTTGCGCGTGAGGTTGGCCGAATAAAGAATACCATCGGCTAGGGCATAAATACCATTGCGCAGCATTTGAATGTCAACCACCTTGCCGATAAAATCTGAAAAAGCGAGTAGTGGCCTGACAAAGACCGCATGGTAAATTTCATCGATGTATAATTTTTGTGCTGACAAACGTTCCCATCCGCTGAGTGCAGCATCTTCTTTGGCAAGCGCCCCTTTTTTGGCATAATTGAGGTAAGCCCAAATCATAACGCCAATTGCAACAGCACTGGCAAAGAGCATGAGTCCGATTGAGGTATTGAAGTCGAGGTGTACATTGTGCACCTCAGATAAACCAAAAGTGCTATGGCTGAGGTAATGATCAAACCAATGCGCAGCCCCTTTGTAGAACAAGCCTGGTAGGTTGAGCAATCCACCAAAAATGGAAAGCACCGCCAAGAGAATCAATGGCAGGGTCATGCTGAGGCCACTTTCGTGGACTTTGCTTTTGAGGGCCTCACCACCTCGAAAAGCGCCATGGAAGGTGAGAAAATACAATCTAAACATATAGATGGCGGTCATAGTCACTGCAATGACTAACACTACGTATACAAAAGTGTTATGATGTAAAGCTTGCGCCATGATTTCATCTTTGGAGAAAAAGCCGGAAAGCAAAGGAATTCCCGAAATGGCCATGGTACCAATTAGAAATGTAAAGTGGGTAACGGGCATCAGTTTAGCCAAACCACCCATTTTTCGGATGTCTTGTTCTTCGTGCATTCCGTGAATGACCGAGCCCGAACCTAAAAAGAGGAGTGCTTTAAAGAAAGCGTGTGTGGTAACATGGAAAAGTGCAACTGTGTAAGCGCCAAAACCAAGTGCCACAAACATAAGCCCTAGTTGTGAAACAGTAGAGTAAGCGAGTACTTTTTTGATATCGTTTTGACGCAGGGCCATGAATGCAGCAAATAATGTTGTAGCAAGCCCTACATAAAGCATGATATCTTTAGTGAACGGAGCAAGTTCAAATAAGAAATTGGATCTTACCGTGAGGTAAATACCGGCTGTAACCATTGTTGCTGCGTGTATGAGCGCAGAAACTGGCGTAGGGCCTGCCATGGCATCGGGAAGCCATGTAAAAAGCGGGATTTGCGCACTCTTTCCCGTTGCAGCAATAAACAAGCTCAAGGTGATAAAAAACATTGCGCCTCCTTGTAGCGCGGTATTTTGCTGAACAGCTGCGCCAATTTTAAGAAATTCTAGGGTATTGAACTGACCAAGTAGCATAAATAAGGCGAGTAATAAGCCGACATCACCAATCCGATTCATGATAAATGCTTTTCTACCTGCGAGGCTGTTGGCCAAGCCTTTTTGTGCATCATTGTAATGGAAGCTGATCAATAAATAAGAACACATACCGACGCCTTCCCAACCAAAAAACAAGACAAAGTAATTGGAACCAAGCACCAATAGTAGCATGGAGAAAATAAATAAATTCAGGTAGGTAAAGAATTTATGATAGCCTTCATCGTGGCTCATATAGCCCATTGAAAATAGATGAATGAGTGAACCTATACCCGTTATGATAAGTGTCATCCAGACAGACAAGGCATCTATTTGAAAAGAGGCATTGATTTGTAATTGATCAAGGTCAATGATGTTGAATAAATGAACAATTTGAGTGCCGTGCAAGCCAGAAAATAAGCTAGTGGCTAATAAAAAAGCAGTAAATACTAAGCCAGTAGCCAAACTGCCTACTATTATTTTTGGCAGTCTTTTGCCGAAGAGTCCGTTGACTGCAAAACCAAGAAGAGGTAGCGCAAGGAGGAGAAGAAGCGTCAGGTCTTTAGCCATTGTTAGTTTTTGAGTTGATTGTACATGTCAATATCGATAGACTTGAGATTGCGGTATGCCATAATGATGATCGATAGTCCTACTGTTGCCTCTGCAGCGGCCACTACCATCGTGAAAAACACGAATATTTGTGCGTCGCCGTTGCCGTAGTAGGTAGAAAACGTTACGAGCATAAGGTTGACAGCATTGAGCATGAGTTCAATGCACATGAGCAGAACAATCATGTTTTTACGTGTCATTGCTCCAATTGCACCAATTGTAAAGAGTGCAAAAGAAACAAAGAGAAAGAAATCGAGGGAGGTTCCGATACTAGAGGCTGCTTGCATATTATTCGATGATTTGTTTTTCGCGTTTAGCCAACAATATGGCACCAACCATGGCCGCAATAAATAGAATTGAAGTGAGCTCAAAGGCCACCACGTACTTTGTAAACAGCAGGTTCCCGAGTTCTTTCACAAGTCCGATGCTGTTGTCTTGTTGACGGTAGGTTTGACCCAGAATAAGTGTGTCTTTAAGTGCCGTTATGAGTACAAGAAATAACGAGCCACCTGCAATAAAAGCAGCAATTTGAGCGCCTTTAGCGTTCATTGGCTCCATTTCTTTGTTTA
>Ga0315905_10001973_pt1 | contig 21752 bp, 22 predicted proteins | sample LakEriMetagenome_5_FD_203522 | JGI IMG/M metagenome (GOLD analysis project Ga0315905, IMG submission 203522) | Freshwater fungal communities from buoy surface, Lake Erie, Ohio, United States - Buoy 4 MA121 | ecosystem: Environmental > Aquatic > Freshwater > Lake | place: USA: Lake Erie, Ohio...
GGCTATGGCGAGGTGCGTTAACGAGGACAAACCATGCTTCATGGCCTTCATCTTTGACCATGAGTGGATCGCTAGGTGCACAGATGTAAATCGTTGGTTTTTCAACAGGAGTCTTAGTTGTGAAGATGGATTCAAACTCCAGGTCGTAATTTTCTGGAAACAAGATGGTGTGATGTTCAAGGGGTGCTGCATCTGATGGCTTGAGCCCAAGAAGAAGTGAGAAGCCGGCAAGTGAAGGCTGCTGCCTTGCTAGCTGCTTGCGAATCTTGACTACCTTCTTTGTTGGCGCAAGTAACCTCTCATAAACAAATTGCGCATCGGCATTAGCAACAACGCGATCAAAGCTCTGCTTATTGCCGTTAACTACTAGTCCTGTGACTTTGCCACCGCTGAGAGTGATCTCTTCCACATATGAGTTAAGCCTGATATCAACGCCTAACTTCTCACAGCGCTCAGTGATTTTCTCAGACAGCGTTCCAACGCCACCCTTGATATGCCAAGCACCGAATGCCTCTTCAACGAAAGCAATGGTGGAGAGAACTGCAGGTGCTACGCGAGGATCTGATCCGCTATAGGTTGCATAGCGATCCATAATCTTTGCTAGATAGGGGTTGGTAATTCCGAGTCCTCGCAGTGATTTCCATGGCGAGATTGTCTTGAGATCTCTTAATAATCGTGGGCGCTTGAGAAGTGAGATGGGTGATTTCAACTCTGACTCAATAAAGGGTGTGCGAGAGACATCCCACATCGCCTCAGCCTGCAGCATGATGCGATCCCATTCTGCTGCAGCATCTGCACCCAGTGATTGCTCAATCGATGCCAGAGTCTTCTTGCGAGATAGGTTGGCAAACTTCACAGAGTTGCCATCATGGAATCGATAATCAAATGACGGACTTACTTCCTCAATTTCAAGAACTCTGCCCATGACATCACCGGTGCGCTGAAAGAAATCGCGATAGACGGCAGGGAGAGTAAAAAGTGAAGGGCCAGTATCAAATGCATAGCGACCAATCCATTCAGTGCGGCACTTTCCACCGGTGCGATCGGATCCTTCAAAGATAGTGACCTTATGTCCTGCCTTTGCTAAACGCGCAGCAGTGCAGAGACCACCGATACCTGCACCGATGACTGCAATGTTCTCAGGGTTTTTTACCTTGCCCACATGGCCGGTCATACAGTGCGACCTTTCCATTGGATCCTGCCGCGATATCTCCAGGAATAGATGATCAAGTAGATCAGTAGCGCACTAGAGAGCGGATGTAAGAAAGCATAGAGCGGATTACCGCGAGAGCGAATTGCGCTGATTTCTCGAGAGAAGGTTATGTAGAGATAGATAAATAGACCGATGATGTTTCCATTGAGGATAAGTAGAACGGGAAGGATTCCTGTGATGAAGAGAAATGCGATGGCAACGATGGAGCCAAGTGGGCCACCGAAGGCTTTCCAGAGAGATTTACCGTAACCCTGTCTGATTTCATCAAAAGATCCATACATGCGAGTACTTGCAATCCCTGATCCTTCAGTGACTACGCCTTTATATCCAGCCGCGATAAGTGAGCGAGCAAGTTCGATGTCATCCAGGATTTGAGTGCTCACTGATGAAAAGCCATCGATGGCATCGAGTGCGCTCTTACGTGCGACAAAGAATTGACCATTTGCCACAGCTGTTGAGCGTCGAGGGAATTTCTCTGCAAGGCGCAGAATCACAGTGCTCATCCACGACCAGTGCAGTAGAGGTTGAATCAATTTCTCTGGAAATGTTTGTGCAATCTGACGTGGGTAGGGAGAAAGAAAATCGAGCTTAAGTTTCTCCAGTTGGGTGATGGCGCGCATGAGTGCATTGGGTGCAAGGCGCACATCAGCATCGAGGGTAATGATGTAGTCGGATGTGGCCACTTCGAATCCTGATTGCAGCGCAGATACTTTGCCAAGCCAACCATTGCGTTGTGCGGGGGAGTCAATCACGCTAAAGCGAGAGTCACCATCAATAACAGCATGTAGTAGCTCTGCTGTCTTATCAGAGGAACCATCATTGATAATGATGAAGTGAGCTTTCTTAACGCCCATCTGCGCAGACAGCGCTGAGATAAATTCTGGCACATTCTCTGCTTCATTGCGCATGGGAACCAAGACAGTTATTGCCTTTTTGATTTCCTCATCTCGCTTTGGAATTCGAATGGTCACAAAGTTAATCAGTGAGATGGCAAAGATCAGAATAGAAAACGATAAGAGAATTTGAGCCATTGCTACTTAATCTTTATTGCCAAGCCAGCTGGAGAAAAAGTATGGAATCAAGATTGAACCCATGATGACTGTGCCAAAAAGTGCAAGCCCTGGGCGATCAAAGAAGAAGAGATTGCCGACGAAACCTCCAAAGAGCGTCCACAGAAGTAATACATCTACTGCAACAAGTGATGCTGACTCTTTTCTGCGTTCGCGAGGAAGAACTTTATGTAAAAGGGCGATGATGACTATGCCTGCCAGGAGCCATCCGAATGGATTGGAGAGAGGAATATCTGGAGTGAAGGGAACGTGCGAACCGGTTACTTCCCACTTCCAGCGACCTGCTGCAACCATCTGGGGATCTAGAAATAAATCCCAAGCCGCAAGAAGTGCTCCGCCATAGAGAAAGACCCAAGTGTTTGTTATGCGACGAGCGGCGACAAGTGCAGGGTGCACCATCATGACCCACGCAAAGGGAACAACAAGTGGAACACCAAAGAGTTGCGCACCAAGGGATGGGTCATATTCATAGACTCCAAATGGCCATCCTGTGTGAACTCCGAGAACTTCGATACCAAGACCAAAGAGGGCGGTAATGGGCAGGTAGCGAGTTGAATACTTGGCACCGTATGACAGATGTCCATGAATAACCATGGCAAGTGCGCCTACATAGATAGTTGCAATGGTGACAAGGCGCAGTGCCTCACCATCAATGAGTGGATAAGAAATCTGAAGAGCGATTGTTAAACCAAGGAAGAAGAAGAGAACATTTCTAGCTTTAGAGGAGATTCCGCCACGGCGTCTGCGACGCGGGTTGTAGTGGCGAATCGACATGGGCTAAGTCTGCCTTACTTGTGGGGATGGGTAGTAATTTCACCTCGAAGTGCAAGGACTTCAAAGCGTGCAAAGAGTTCTTCGCTATACCAACGGATGGATTGGGTCTGTGCAATAGCAACTTGATGGGCTTTTCCCTTATATGCAAAGTCACGAAGAGCAGATGCTGACTTCCAAAGCGAGAAGGTGCCTTGCAATCCGATAGGTGCTTCACCGATTCCAATTGCTGCATTTAGACCTGGATTGCTATGAAGGTCGATGACTACGGGAGGCACAGACTTCCAGAAGATAAAGTTTTTATTCCACTTAATGCGAGCTCGCGTTAGGGCTGCGATCTGCGCATCAGGATTGGAAAGGGGTGCGATGAAATCAAAAGGGTTTTTCTTTGCCCACAGTCCATGGGACGACAGAGGTGAGAGCACGGCGCGAAACTCTGAGGTAGATCTCTTTCGCCAATTGGTGATTATTGAGGATTGATCAAATGCTTCAATTCGATTCTCATCTATTGCAACGACCATGCCCCAACGAGTAAGGACGGCATCACTAGGAGTAAATGTCTGACCGGAACCAGTCCCGAGTAGCTTTGAAAATGAAATCCCCGTGAACTTGCGACTTCTCATACGGTCAATTGCCATAGAGAGGAAGGCAAATGGAATACTCTTGTGGGGAAGAGTAAAAAAGTAGACCACTACGCGCTGCATGCGCCCAGTTTCTCATGATTTGAGGTTTGAGATGTTGCGAAAACGTTTATTCGCCGAATACCTCGGCACAGCCACCATCGTTGCAACGGTAGTGGGCTCAGGAATCATGGCCACCAACCTCAGCACTGATGTGGGGCTGCAGCTTCTAATCAATACAGTTGCAACAGTTTTCACCCTTTATATTGCCATCACACTCTTGGGACCTATCAGCGGGGCGCACTTTAATCCCCTGGTCAGCGTCGTCGAACTCTTTCGCAAGAATCTTTCAGTCACCGATACCTTCTACTTCATCATCGCTCAGATTCTTGGCGGATGCAGCGGGGCAATCATCGCAAACCTGATGTTTGAACACCCAGCAATTGATCCTTCACAGCGCATTCGCGAAGGAGCACATCTCTGGCTCGGTGAAGTCGTCGCCTCTGCGGGACTTCTCTTCATCATTCTTTTGGCCGTCAAACAAGGAATCGATAAGAAGATTCCACGCCTTGTTGCTGCTTGGATTGGCGCTGCCTACTTCTTCACTTCATCCACATCTTTTGCAAACCCAGCAGTGACAATTGCTCGATCTTTGAGCGATTCATTCTCAGGAATCGATATCTCATCAGTGCCAGCCTTCATCCTCTTCCAATTTATTGGAGCAGGACTTGGCTTATCTGCATTTACCTTTATTACCCACAAATCAAAGTCAGGAAAATAATATGAGCAAGCCAAGCGTTCTCTTTGTCTGCGTTCACAATGCGGGCCGCTCACAGATGGCAGCAGGCTTTATGCGCGAACTCGGCCAAGGCCGCGTTGAAGTTCTTTCAGCAGGCTCTGCTCCAAAAGATTCCATCAATCCGATTGCCGTTGAAGCGATGGCCGAAGTGGGAATTGATATCGCAAATAACACCCCAAAGATTCTGACACCTGAGGCAGTGCAAGCAAGTGATGCAGTTGTCACGATGGGCTGTGGCGATGCTTGCCCCTACTACCCAGGAAAGCGGTACGAAGATTGGGTCCTCGATGATCCTGCAGGACAAGGAATTGAATCAGTGCGCGTAATCCGCGATGAGATTAAGGGCCGAGTCGAGAAGCTACTTGCTGAGTTGCTCGATTAAATCCCACTTGTTGCCGTATTTATCTTTAAATACAACAACCTGCCCGTAGACCTCTTGTCGTGGCTCTTCTATGAATTCAATGCCCTTGGATTTATAACTCTCAAAAGTTTGCGTGAAGTCCGTCGTGTAGAGAAAGAATCCAACTCTGCCACCTGTTGAGTTTCCGATAGCTGCACGTTGATCTTCGTTAGAGGCTTTGGCGAGCAAGATTCTGGCTCCGTTAACGCTGGGTGCTACTACAACCCAGCGCTTTTCAGGAGAAAGTGCGGTGTCTTCAACGAGTGTAAATCCAAGGTCATTGACGTAATGCGAAATTGCAGAGTCAAACTCATCAACAACGATGGCGATCATTCCAAGAGTGTTCATACTTAATCACCAACAACCATTGGTTGCGCTTTAGTGCAGGCAATAAGTTCTGCATAACTTGTTGGATAGACGGCGTGAGGATGACCAGATGCTGCCCAGACGATGTCGTAATCATTGAGCGCTTCATCAATAAGCGTTATTTCAGGTGTGGAGATCCATCCGATGGGGGATACGCCCCCTATGGCTTTTGAAACCATCGCTACCGAGGAAATTCTGTATGAGGTTCGAACTTGGTCTCTCATCGGAAATGCCTACGCGGCTACTTCTGTTCTTTTTGTGTTGGATTTCAAAATTCGATAAAAAGCAAATGTAATGATTAATGCGGGAATAACGTTCCAACGCTCATTAGCGCTTCGAGATGCTGCATTAGCAAGAATTCCTAAGAATCCGAGAATAACAAATACTTTAACTATCCATTTTGGCTTAAATATTGTGCCGTAGGAGAAGCGAGTAAAAATCACTACCTGATAGGCAATTAGGGCGAAATTTAAAATGTAAACAATTCTGAGGTAAGTGGGAAAGACCTCAAATTGACCACCAGCTGCGCGATCAAGTGCGTAAGAAGCACCCAACATGACACCGCCAACTAAATATAGGTTCCAAGCAAAAGAAGCATAAACGGCAGTTACGAAAGTTTTATTCTTCATTTAACTATTCTCCTACAACCATTGGTTGCGCACCAGTGCATTGAATCAATTCGTCATACGTTGTTGGATATACCGCATGGGGATGACCAGCGGCTGCCCAGACGACGTCGTAATCGTTGAGCGCTTCATCGATAAGGATTATCTCTGGCTTTGAAATCCACCCCAGTGGGCTCACCCCACCTACTGAATAGCCAGAGACTTCTTTAACGTAGTTGGCATCTGCGCGTCCGAGTTCTGGGATGTTCAGGTTCTTTGCAACGAGTTCAGTATCAACGCGATGGCGACCACTAGTAATGATTAGCAGTGGATTACCGGATGGCAGTTTAAAGATCAGAGAGGATGCAATCTGTCCGACTTCAATACCAAGACCATTTGCTGCATCGATTGCAGTGCGAGCTGTGTCGGCGAGAATATTTATCTCACCCTTAACTCCTAGCGAATCTGCTGCCTCTTTGAAACGTTTAACTGCTGCCTTTTCGAGAATTCCATCCATAGGTGAACTTTATGAGATAGCGTCGCGCCATGTCACAGACCTTGAGCCCATACGAGCATGGAATCAGAGCCCGTAATGCGCTCTGGGCAATCTTCTTCTTCATGGGCGTCGTCTCTATGGGTTGGGTGCCCCGCATTCCTGAGATTAAAGAGGCGATTGGTCTTACCAATTCACAACTCGGTTTAGTCTTCATTGGAAGCACGATTGGCGCAGTTCTCGGTGCTCAGATGGCAGGACGAGCTATTCACACCTTTGGAACCAAGAGGGTAATTTCTTTTGCAGTGCTAGTCATGCCTATAGGACTCATCGGAATGGGAAGTGCGACAACCTTTACGCAGTTATTTTGTGCACTCTTTGTTATGGGCCTCGGTTATGCAAACCTCGATATCACGAGCAACACTGTGGCTGTCGAAGTTGAGAATCTCGTCAACCGCAAATGGATGGTCTCCTTCCATGGTTTTTGGAGCGTGGGAGCATTTGCAACAACAGTGCTCGGTGGCTCAATTGCTCACTTTGTTGATCCGCGTGAGAACTTGATTGGTGTCGGCATCTTCTCCATCATCTTCTTTATTCCACTCTCGCGTTATATGTTGCCACCAGATCTTGATAACCATAAAGGCGATCATGAAGATTCATCTGCCAAGATTCCACTCTTTGGAAAAAAGACAGCACCCCTTTGGTGGATGGGCTTTGGAATGCTCGGTGGGCTCATTGCTGAAGGGTCAGCCAGTGATTGGGGCGCGCTTCTGCTTAAAGACAGCATGGGTATCGGTAAGGGACTTAATGCTGCCGCCTTTGCATCATTCTCACTTGCAATGATTATTGCTCGCTTCTCTGGAGATTGGGCCCTTGAAAAGTTTGGCCCTGCTGCAGTTGTTCGTATGGGTGGCTTTGGCGGCGCAATCATCTGGGGAAGTGCAATTGCTATTGCAGTGCCACTTTCAGATTCACATCCACTACCTGCATTTATCATTATCAATATTGGCTTTGCTGCAGCTGGACTTGGTATCGGGCCCATGTTTCCTGCATTTATCTTGGCTGCAAGCCGCATTCCAGGAATTGCGCCAGGGGTGGCCATTGCTCGCGTGGGAGTCACGGGAATTGCTGGTTACTTTATTGGGCCAACGATTACAGGATTCCTCGCAGATATATTCTCGTTACCTGTTGCGATGTTCTATCCCGTTGCACTCCTTGCGATGGCGGGCTTCTTCTCTCGCGTGATTAAGGTTTAGATCCAGGTCTTAATGAGTGTGAAGAGTGAGACTGCAAAGAGCAGATAGGCAAAGGCTTTACGCAATACGACAGGAGATGTCTTTCCTGAAAAGTGCGATGCAAGCTGGGCAATAACTATTGCAGCCCCTGCCATAAAGATGGGGATATGCCACTGCACATCTGCCCACAGTGCACGGTGGCCAATAAATGAGATCAGTGAGTTCAGCGCGATGATCAGAAGTGATGTTCCTGCCGCGATTGCTTGAGGAGTTCCGAAGAAGAGAACAAGAACAGGGATGGCAAGAAAGCCACCGCCGATTCCAAAGAGCCCTGTCATCGAACCAATCAGAAGTGACATCACAATCAGCACAGAGATCGGCATGCGCTTATGTTCTTCAAGACGCGGTGGTCGCAGCATGGAGGCTCCAGCAAGTATGAGCACGCCAGCAAAACCTGTTGTGATGAGGGAATCAGGAAGATGTTGCGCAATGGAAGCAAAGCCAAAGTTTGTAATGAGGCCAATGCCTGAGATGACAAAGGCATCGCGATAGAGAATCTGCTTCTTACGGGCTTTAGGGATAGCACCAGAGAGCGCTGCTAGGAAGACAACGGCCAGCGCAGCAGTCGTTGCTAGCTTGGGTTCAAAGCCAAATAGATACATGAGAATTGGCACTGAGAGCATCGCACCACCTGCGCCGACAAAGCCCAGGACTGCGCCGATAAAGGAGCCTGCGATAAGTGCTCCAAGGATTTCCATGTGGCTATCTTGGCAGGTCAAAAGTAAAAGCCCCCCGATTTCTCGAGGGGCTTTTTAGTGAACTTTAAATTAGAAGTTGAAGAAGTTCAGGCTTCCAACGCTTGGACCGAACTCTGTGAGTGATCCAAATGCAATGAGTGCAAAGAGGATAAGAGCAGCGCCTGCGAGTGCGATGTCCTTATTAAATGCGATCATCTCATTCTGCTTAGCTGTTGGGTCAGTCTCTTTCCAGAAGTTGTGGAAGATGACTGCAGCGAGGATGAGGGTGATTGCCAAGAGAAGTGCGCCAAGGTCAACCCAGAGACCGATAGCGATATAGACGCCACCGAGAAGGAAGAACAGACCAGAGGCTAGAACGCCGAGCTTTGCAGCAGGGAGCTTCTTGTACTGTGCGTAACCTGTCATCGCTTCAAGCTTTGCGAAGTGAGCGATACCTGATGTGATGAAGATAAAGGCGAAGAGAATTCGGCCTACGAGAAGTACTGCGTTCAATTGTGTCTCCTAAGAGTTAGTGGATATGTACAGGTCCATAGTAGTTGAAATTTCAACTATCTCCCTCCACGCCACGCCCTTTGCCGCCCCTCGGGCAGGGGTGGATCCACGCTCAATTCAGGCTCAGGTGGGGGCCACTTGCCCTTGTCAGACCTCTGGACTACTTTTCGAACATCTGTTCGAATTATCAACAGGTACCTAGGGGAAGTAAGAGAAGATGTCAGCAGAAGTTATTAAGGCTCACGAGGTCATATCCGATGGGGGACTTACACCTATCGAATTTACCTTTAAGGGGCGGCGCTTTCGTATCCATGCAGTCTTATCGCGATGGTGTGAGGCAGGTGGATGGTGGAACCGTATTAGCGATGGCAAGTTTCGCCCCGATGATCAAGCGCGTGCGCTCTGGACAGTTGAGGCAGCTCCCATTGGCGCACTGACCACATTCCAACTCGAACGCGATGAAGCAACGGGTCAATGGATTGTGAGAGCTATCTAGTAATGAGCTTTATCCATCTGCGCACAGCAAGTGCGTATTCACTTAAATACGGAACAACGCAACCACGGGATTTAGTGGCGCGTGCATCAGAGCTTGAGATGCCGGCGCTCGCACTGACAGATCGCGATGGGCTAGCTGGTGCTATCCGTTTTACCAAAGCATGTGTATCTCATGGGATTGCACCGATTATTGGAATCAATCTTCCGATTGCAATCGGTGATGTCTCGGGCACACTTCCACGCGTCACAGTCTTGGCACATGGCGATGGTGGGTGGCGCAGTTTGGTCCGTCTCTACACAGGCTTGCAGATGAATAGCGCCAATCGCACTGCCGTGTTAACTCCTGAGTTGCTAGAGAAATTTAGCCAATACACATCCAATCTTCATCTACTACATGGCCCTGAGTCCCCAGTCTCGCAGGCACTTGCCGCACACCGCTTTGATATGGCTCTGGAAATCTTTAACCAGACCCGTGATCTCTTTGCAGACCACGCTATGGAATGTGTATCACACTTAGTTGCAGGCAGTGGGCCGCGCTCAACCGCTCATGCTGCGCGTTCACTGATCTTTGCTCGCGATAACGATATTGATGCGGTGATTACCAATGCTGCACGCATGCGTGATCGCGCTGATGGCCCACTGGCTGATGTCCTTGATTGTGCGCGTCAATTAGTGCCGCTACATCCACGTAATGTGGAGCGCCGTAATGCTGAAGCGTATGTAAAGAGCAGTGAGGAGATGATTTCCTTAGCTGCAGAGATTGCGAGAGCAGCAGGAGAGCGCACACCACGCGCACTCCTTAAGACAACGCGTCAGTGGGCAGAGCGCGCAGTCCTATCTGCCCATCGCGATATTGGTTTAGGTGGCATCCATCTACCCGAACCCCATGTTGTGGGCGCCGAGTCACCTGCTGCAATGCGCACCTTGCTCCGCACTCGCTCTGAAGCTGGAATCAATTGGCGCTATAACGATGGCGCAACCATTGCTAAAGCGCGAGCACGACTTGATGATGAACTCGCCATCGTTGCAACGCTGGGATATGAGTCCTACTTCTTAACAGTTGCCGACATTACCGATATGGCGCGGGGCGCCGACATTCGCGTTGCAGCACGTGGCAGCGGTGCAGGATCTCTCATCTGCCACTTACTTGGAATATCAGGAGTGGACCCCATGCAACATGGGTTGTTGATGGAGCGTTTCTGTTCACCACTTAGGCGCGCACTTCCTGATATCGATATCGATGTGGAATCAGCTAGGCGCCTTGAGATCTATGAGATGGTCTTTAAAAAGTATGGCCCAGATAAGTGGGATCAACCAGGACTTATTTCACGCTGTGCAACCGTCGCTATGGTCGATACCTATCGTGCACGTAATGCAATCCGTGATGCAGGGGCAGCGCTCGGCATGCCCGCAATGGAGATTGATCTACTTGCGAAATCGATGCCGCATATTCGCGCAGGCAATATCGATGCAGCGCTGAACTCACTACCTGAACTCAAGGACTTCAATACATCGGCGCCTCTTACTCGCGCCACTATTGCACTTGCTGCACGCCTTGATGGTCTGCCACGACACTTAGCGATGCACCCCTGCGCCATGGTCTTATCTGATGCTGCCTTTCTTGATCGCGCACCTGTGCAATTCAACGCTGGTGGTTTTCCTATGGTGGAATTTGATAAAGATGATGTGGAAGATATCGGTCTACTTAAACTCGATATCTTGGGTGTGAGGATGCAATCGGCGATTGCACATGCTGTGCATGAGATTAAGAGAGTGGAAGATCAAGAACTCGATATCGATGCGATAGCACTCGATGATGCTGATACCTACGCACTCATCCAATCAACGCGCACCCTCGGAATCTTCCAAGTGGAAAGCCCCGGGCAACGCGAACTCGTTGGAAAGCTCGAACCTCGCACCTTTAACGATTTGATTATCGATATCTCACTCTTTAGACCAGGGCCGGTTAAGAGCGACATGATTCGCCCATTCCTTGAAGCACGCCATGGCTTTCGCCCGGCGCAGATTATTCATCCTGATCTGCTGCCGATCTTGTCTGAAACTGAAGGCGTTGTTGTCTTTCACGAACAAGTGATCTCGATTATCTCTGTGATGACAGGTATCTCCTTGGCTGCAGCTGATGAGAAGCGCAGAGCGCTGGGGGATAGGGCTGGGCAACAAGAGGTCTGCGATTGGTTCTTTCCTGCTGCCACAGAACGTGGCTATGAACTGAAAGTGATTACTGAAATCTGGGATGTTCTGCGCGCCTTTGCATCCTTTGGTTTCTGTAAAGCACATGCGGCTGCCTTTGCTCTACCCACCTATCAATCAGCATGGCTCAAAACTCATCACCCTGCAGCATTTATTGCAGGGATATTGACCCACGACCCTGGCATGTATCCCAAGCGGTTGCTACTTGATGAAGCGCGCCAAATTGGTGTGGGAATCGCGCCCCTTGATATCAATACATCATCTGCTGATTATCGTATTGAGCGCACACTCGATGGCGATGCTGTGCGTATTGCATTCTCTAGCGTTGCAGGAATATCAGAGAAAGAGATTGCATCAATTATTACCGGCCAGCCCTATATCGACTTGGCCGACTTCTATCGCAGATCGGGTGCATCAACACCGGTGGTGGAGAATCTGATTATGACCGGAGCCTTTGATTCGGTGCATACCAATCAGCGCGATTTACTCTTGCACTTTAGTGACTTACAGAAATCACCAGTTGCACATATTCCAGGATCACAACTGACCTTTGGTTTTGCAGCTCCTGCACTTGAAAGCAGTGGCCTGCAACCACTAAATATGGCTGAGAAGGTGCGCAGTGAAGTTGAACGGCTCGGCATGGATGTCACCCAACATATGCTCAGCTTCTATGCGCCATTTCTCAATGCAATTGGTGCTGTGAAATCCTCTGACTTACTCTCACTGCGCTCTAATTCATCAATCCTTGTTGCAGGAGTGAAAGTGGCGCTGCAAACCCCGCCGGTGCGCTCGGGTCGCCGCGTCATCTTCTTAACTCTCGATGATGGTTATGGGTGTAGTGATTCAACATTCTTTCCTGATGCACAAGTCGATCACGCATCAACTCTCTATTCGACATCACTTCTCTTGGTGCGCGGGCAGACCCGTCGCACAGGCGCCCGCGGTATCTCTATCCGCGCAACAGCAGTGTGGGACTTAAGGCTTGCTTACGAAAAATGGCGAAGCCAAGCAGATAGTGTGGCGATATGAGTATGCAAGAGGCGCAGGAGCCCACCATCTTGCATGTCGATATGGATGCCTTCTATGCATCTGTCGCTGAACTCGATAATCCCCAATATAAAGGTAAGGCACTTGTTGTCGGAGCTGGCGTGCGCGGAGTAGTCCTGTCGGCAAACTATGAAGCTCGCAAATTTGGAATTAGAGCTGCAATGCCGGTGGGGCGCGCAAAGCGGATGGCACCGCATGCCATCTTTATCCCACCTGAACACCATAGATACTCTGAAATCTCAGAGCGTGTGATGACAATCTTTAACTCCTACACGCCACTGGTGGAGCCAATATCTCTCGATGAAGCATTTCTCGATGTCACAGGTTCTAAGAAGCTTTTTGGCTCAGGACGTGAGATAGCAGCGTTGATTCGCGCGCAGGTGGAGAAAGAGGAGGGCATTACCTGCTCAGTGGGTATCGCACCTTCTAAGTTCATCGCAAAGCTTGCATCCCAACATTGCAAACCTAATGGCATGCTGGAAATCAAATCTGATCGAATCCTTGAATTTCTTCATCCACTTCCTGTGCGCGCTATCTGGGGAGTGGGACCAAAGACAGCTGAATCCCTCGATCGCTTAGGGCTTCATACCGTTGCTGATATCGCCAATACTGCGCGCTCCACACTCATTCGCGCGCTGGGGGATGCAACAGGTGAATCACTCTATGAACTTGCATGGGGGCGCGATTATCGCGATGTGGTGGTCAATGAACCGGAGAAAAGTATCGGCAATGAAGAGACATTCTCGCGCGATATAGATTCACCGGATGAGATCTTGCGCGAATTCTTGCGGATGAGTGAGAAAGCTACTGCGCGCTTGCGCGATGCGGGACTCTTTGCAAAGACGATCACTATCAAAATTAAATTTGCAGATTTCACATCGATTACGCGTTCTAAGACTCTGCCACTTGCTATCGATAGCACCCATGAGACATATGAAGTGGTGAAGAAGTTATATCTGGCCCTGCGCAATGACGGTGCTCGTATTCGCTTGGTGGGGGTCTCCTTAAGTAACTTGCAGGAGGAAGTGCCGGTCCAACTTGAACTGGGGGCCCGAGAACGTGGGTGGCGAGAGGCAGATAGCGCTATAGATAAGGCAACTGCCCGATTTGGCAGCGCCAGTGTGCGCCCAGGACGCTTAATTGAGCCCGAAAAGGGGCAGGAGAGCGAGTAAGTAGCGCGTATTTAGGAACTGTTCTATTCTGACCGTATGCCTTTATCTGATCGCGAACGACGCCTGCTGGCTGAGATGGAAGAAGCTCTCGCCACAGATGACCCACGCCTTCAATCACGTTTAGCTGCCACAACGATGACTGCCTCTCGTCCACGGATCCTTCTTGGAGTGGGCTTGAGCTTTATCGGTATCGCCATCATCTTCGGTGGGTTGATCTCAAAGACCACTCCTGTGGGAGTAATCGGCTTCCTCGTGGCGCTGGTGGGCGTTCTCATGCTCATACGCTCCATCGGCTCTATCTCTACTACCCGCACATCAACTCCCAAGGGAGCCCGTAAATCCTTCAGCGCTCGCCTTGAGGAGCGTTGGGATCGTCGTAACTTCCAGTAAGTAAGCCCCTACCCCTTAAGCCCTGGCCATACGGTCGGGGCTTTTTTCTTGCCCGAATTTGGCCCAGAAAGGGTGGGGAGAGGTGGGGCGGGATAGGGAAAATAATGGGTAAGAGTGGTGTAAAAAGGGGGAAAGTGGTGTAAAGTGGGGAATTGAGCGCAGAATTCACGCTCAGACCAACTTGGGGAAGGTGGTGAAAATGATGTTTCTCGGCACACATGAACCACGCCTTGATGAGAAAGGTCGCCTTATCCTTCCCGCCAAATTCCGTGAGGATCTCTCAGCTGGATTGGTTATTACTAAGGGACAAGAGCGATGCCTCTATGTCTTCCCATCATCAGAATTCGCAACGATCACAGAGACGTTGCGCCAAGCACCTGTGACTGCAAAGAGCGCTCGCGATTACCAGCGCGTGATGTTTGCAGGCGCCCACGATGAAATTCCTGATCGCCAAGGTCGCGTGACTATTCCGCAAGGCCTACGCACATATGCGGGCCTTGAAAGAGAGTGCGTCGTAATCGGTGCAAATACTCGCGTTGAAATCTGGGATAGCGCTGCATGGAGTGCATACCTCGCAGATCGCGAAAAAAGTTTTGCTGATGTTTCTGAAGAAGTTTTTCCGGGACTTTTTTAGAACATCAGCAAAAAACATTTAAGACAACTTAATAGCACCACCGAATAGAAAAAAGTAAGACAGCAGAACACAACTACATAGAGCGCTCATTTGTGGCCACCGCCGACCTTTCCAAGCATGTTAGGCCGGCAGCGGCGCCCCTTCCCCGGCGTCGCTACTGAAAAAAGATCCGTCGGCCGGCGGTGACCAGAGATGAGCGCTCGAAAGTTTTTGCAGAAAAGAAAGTGCAGTAGGTAGTTAAGAGAACGGGGGAGAAGATGCAACATATATCTGTAATGCGCGATCGCTGCGTCGACCTTCTCGCTCCCGCAATTCTCACCTCCACTAACCCAGTTATCGTTGATGGAACCCTTGGCCTTGGTGGCCACGCAGAAGCTCTGCTGCAACGTTTTGAAAACCTCACAGTTATTGGCATTGATCGTGATGAGATCGCACTCGAGCGTGCAACTAAGCGCCTGGCACCTTTCGCAGATCGCCTTAAAACAGCACATTGTGTCTTTGATCAGATTGAAAGCGTCGTTGAAGGCTTTGGATATAGCCATATCAATGGCGCGCTCTTTGACTTAGGTGTCTCATCGATTCAGCTCGATGAGAGCGAACGTGGCTTCTCATATTCACAAGATGCTCCTCTAGATATGCGCATGGATCGCAGCCGTGGAATAACAGCCTCAGAGATCCTCAATACTTATGAACCAGGCAAGCTTGTTCAGATTCTTCGCACCTATGGTGAAGAGAAGTTTGCAACGCGCATCGTTGAAAATATCGTCAAAGCCCGCGCGAAGGCGCCGCTGAATTCAACGACAGAGCTTGCAACTCTTGTGAAGGAGAGCATCCCAGCTGCTACTCGTCGCACAGGTGGCAATCCCGCAAAGAGAACTTTCCAAGCACTGCGCATTGAGGCAAATGATGAACTCGGCGCTATTACTCGCGCACTTCCTGATGCTCTCGATCTCTTGATGGTCGGCGGCCGCCTTGTGGTGATGTCCTTCCAATCCCTTGAAGATCGCATCGTTAAAGAAATCTTTGCAGAAGCATCCACTTCTAAATCTCCTCGCAATCTTCCCGTTGAACTTCCTGAATATGCAGCGAAGTTCTCACTGGTCTTTCGCTCGAGTGAGACGCCAACTGCGCAAGAACTTGAATCCAATCCACGTTCGGCATCTGTGCGCCTTCGTGCTATTGAGAGGGTGGCTGCGTAATGTCGATAGCTAGCGCCCGCAAGATTTCAGCTGCGCGTCCTGCGGCCAAGAAGCCAGCAGTGAAGGCGAAGAAGCAGGTTGCAGAACGCACCGCAGAAATTATTTCCGGTCTCTTTCCTGAGATGTCATCAGGTGCGCGTGCAACTCATAAGCACTTTGCAACATTTCTTACCGTTGTCAGCGCACTTGGATTCCTCACACTTCTTGGAATCAATACCCTCCTTGCCCAAGATGCCTTCACGCTCTCTAATCTTAAAATTGAAGCTAAAGCTGTTGCTGATCAGCGCGATGCGATCAATCGCAGTATTGACTCTTATGCAGCACCGGAACGATTGGCAGCAGCTGCAACAGCGCTAGGCATGCGCCCTTCAGAGACTCCTGTCTTTCTTGATCTCACACCCCTTGAGAGCGGTGTGACCAATGGGTAATTTGCTCCTTGCTAAATCACGTATCAATATCTTGGTCATTGGAATCTTCATCCTCTTCACACTGCTTGCCTGTCAGCTCTTTCGCGTTCAGGTAGTGCAGGCAAGTAACTATCAGAGCAAGGCTGCCAATGAGATGCAGTCCACTCGCACCATTCCTGCTCCTCGCGGAGATATCACCGATGTCAATGGAATCGCCTTTGCTCGAAGCGTCTCGGCAATCACTGTTGTAGTCGATCAAACCCAGATTACAGACCCAGCACGGGTGGCTAACTTTGTTGCACCAATCCTTGGCTTATCTGTGGCAGATGTTCAAGAGAACATCACAGGTACTCGCAAATACTCCATCGTCTTAAAAAATGGTCGCCCAGCCTTGTGGGATAAGTTGACGGAAGCAATTTATGAATACAACAAGACCCTTGATGATAAGCACTTTGATAAGCGCATCATCGGCTTCTTCCCTGAGCGCTCCTATATTCGCGAATATCCATCAGGACAGTTGATTTCATCTCTTGTTGGCTTTGTTCGCGCAGATGGAATTGGCGCAACAGGCCTTGAATCAAGTCTGAATTCAACGATTACAGGAACTGAAGGCAAGTACTCCTTTGCACGTGGGTATGGAGCTGAAATTCCTGGATCTCAGCGCGAGATCATCGCAGCTAGTGCGGGCACAAATATTCGACTTACTATCAATCGCGATGTGCAGTGGGTTGCAGCGAAGGCGATTGCTGATGCTGTGAAATCTTCCGCTGCTACCAGCGGAACTGTGATTGTGATGGATCCTAAGACTGGCGCAATCGTGGCTCATGCAACTGCTCCAACTTTTAATCCGAATAACACTAAGAACGTTGCACTCGCCTTGATGCGCAATCCATCTGTCCAAGATGTCTATGAGCCGGGCTCTACGGGCAAGGTCATGACAATGGCTGCAGCTCTTGAAGAGAAGACTGTTTCGCCAACAACAGTATTTTCAGTGCCCTACATGCTCAAGCGCGGTGGTTCCACATTCCATGATCACGAACGCCATGCAACACAGCATTTGACGGCCTCAGGAATTCTTGCAGTCTCAAGTAATACAGGAACGATCAAGGTTGCCGAAACTTTCAGCCATGACACTTTATATAATTACCTGACTAAATTTGGAATTGGAACAAAGACTGGTTCGGGTCTTCCTGGAGAATCTGCAGGTCTATTGCGCAAGGTCTCAGATTGGTCTGGAACAACAGCTCCTACCGTTGCCTTCGGCCAGGGATATTCAGTAACTGCGATGCAGGCAACGAGTGTCTTTGCAACGATTGCCAACAATGGTGTGCGTGTGTCACCAACGGTGATTGCAGGTACCAGTGATGCATCAGGACATTTCACGCCAACGGCTAACCGCAGCAGCGTTCGAGTTGTCAGCGAAGATACAGCGACTAAATTACGTCTTATGATGGAGAGCGTCGTATCTGGCCAAGGAACTGCGCCTAGCGCTGCAATTCCTGGTTATCGCGTTGCAGGCAAGACAGGTACTGCGATGCGTTATGACCAGAACACGGGTCGCTATAGCGGATACACCGCATCCTTTATTGGTTTTGCACCAGCCGATGCTCCACGTTTTGTCATCAGCGTGACGTTGCAAGATCCTAAGAATGGTCACTATGGCGGCTCCCTTGGTGGTCCTGTCTTTAAGAAGGTGATGACCTTTGTTCTTCAATCAGAACATGTTGCTCCAACGGGCACAAAGATTCTTCCTGTTGCACTTACTCAATCAGAGCTCACTCGAGCTCGCGCCACACAGGTAAGCGCTAAGAAGCAATGATTCGTCCACTCGCACCGTTTACTGCGACCCTCGAGAACGCGGCGCAGTTAGTGGGTGCATCTTTGAAGGGCGCATCACTTTCATTTACAGGAATCACTCATGTGGACTCTGAAGTTGAACCAGGTGATCTCTTTATCGCTGTGCCGGGCGCTCGAGTGCATGGGGCTACATTTATTGATTCAGCTATGAAGCGTGGGGCAGTAGCGGTACTTACCGATGAAGCAGGTCTTGCGCATTGCGCATCAATTCCCGCACTCGTTGTTAGCGATGTGCGCACAGCGGGTGCTCTAATCTCGGCTTCGCTCTATCAAAATCCCACCAGAGATATTGCAAGTATTGGAATCACGGGCACCAACGGCAAGACAACAGTGTCCACACTTCTCTATCAAATCTTTACAGCTGTAGGACGCGATACTGGGCTTATTGGCACAGTGGAGACTCGTATTGGTGCAGAGGTCTTGAAGAGTTCGCGCACCACACCTGAGGCACCCGAACTTCAAGCACTTGCAGCTGTGATGCGTGAGCGCCATATGCGCCATTTGGTGATGGAAGTTTCTAGCCATGCACTCACACTGAAGCGCATGAAGGGCTCTCACTTTGCAATAGCAGCCTTTACCAACCTGACTCAAGATCATCTTGATTTCCATCAGGATATGGATTCTTACTTTGCAGCTAAAGCTGCGCTCTTTACATCAGAGTATGCGCAGCAAGCATTTATCAATATTGATTCGTCATACGGTCAGCGCTTAGCCGATCGAGTAAAGATTCCGATGACGACGCTCTCTCGCTCAAATAAGTCAGCTACCTGGCACTTTACTGAGACTCATAACGTTGCACGCGGTGTTGAATTTAGTGCTCGTGGTGCTGGTGGAATCTTGATTGATTCTCATACTCAACTCTGCGGTGGATTTAACCTTGATAATCTTTTGCTTGCATTGGCTATCGCAGTGGAGTGTGGAATTGATCCGATTGAACTTGCAGCAATCACGCCATCCTTAACAGGAGCTCCTGGTCGACTTGAAGCAGTTTCATTGGGACAGCGCTATAGAGCCTTCGTCGATTATGCGCATTCACCTGATGCAGTCAGCAATGTTCTTACAGCTGCGCGAGAATTTACCCCTGGAAAGATTATTGCCGTCTTAGGGTGCGGGGGAGATCGCGATGCAGGTAAGCGCCCTCTCATGGGTCGCGCACTCGTTGAAGGTGCTGACGTTGCAATCTTTACTAGTGATAATCCCCGCTCTGAAAAGCCGAGTGAAATCCTCAAGCAGATGACCGACTCCCTCAAGTTCCAGATGCCCTCACAAATTATTGAAGATCGCGCAGATGCAATCCGTGCAGCGATTGCTCTGGCTACAGATGATGACACGGTATTAGTGCTGGGTAAGGGCCATGAGACTGGGCAAGAAATTGCTGGAGTAGTCACTGCCTTTGATGATCGCCTTGTCTTAGCTCAAGCAATTGAGGCAAAACCATGATTGCTATGAAGGCATCTGAGATTGCATCCGTTGTTCAGGGCACATTGCATGGCGATGATGTCACTGTGACTGAAGCTGCAGTGATCAACTCATCAGAGGCCACACCAGGTTCACTCTTCTTAGCGATCAAGGGTGAGCGAGTAGATGGCCATGACTTTGTTGCAGATGCCCGATCGCATGGGGCAGTGCTCACTCTTGCAACGAAGAGCGTTGAAGGTCCTCATATCGTTGTTGCAGATGTTGTTGTTGCACTGGGCAAGCTTGCTCAGCATGTGAGAAGCAATCTACTTAACCTGACAGTCATTGGCATTACTGGTTCGCAAGGAAAGACTACGTCTAAGGAGTTACTGCTTGCCATACTTTCAGCAGCAGCGCCGACTGTGGCACCGCACGGTAATTACAATAATGAGATTGGTGCACCTCTTTCACTTCTTCACTGCACAGAAGAGACGAAGTACTGCATCGTTGAAATGGGAGCGCGCCATAAGGGCGACATCGCTCACCTGTGCACCATTGCTCAACCCAATATCGGCCTCGTACTGAAAGTCGGAACGGCGCACGTTGGTGAGTTCGGTTCGATTGAGGCAATTGCGCAAACTAAGTCAGAACTGATTAGTTCATTGAGCGCCGAAGCAATCGGAATCTTGGGCACATATGACCCATTCACTCCACAGATGGCAGCGCTGCATAAGGGAAAGAACCTCACCTTTGGTGAAGGCCCTGAGTGTGATATTCGTGCAACAGATATAGAAGTGCGTGAAGGCAGAGCACATTTTGATCTTGTTACTCCAGAAGGTCGCAGTGCTGTGGGACTTCGCCTTGTTGGATTACATCAGGTGGCAAATGCTCTGGCCGTTGCATCTGTGGCAACTGTTCTAGGTTTCTCATTGGATCAAATCGCAAGCGGTCTATCGACTGCAGAATCTCATGCGAAGTGGCGTATGGAGATAGTTGAACTTCCATCCCTGGTACTTATCAATGATGCATATAACGCTAGCCCTGAAGCGATGGAGGCAGCGATGCAGACATTGGTTCTCTTTGCGCAGGAGCGCGGGGGAGAATCGTGGGCTTTCTTGGGAAAAATGCATGAACTCGGCGAGTCATCAGATGCCGATCATGCAGGTATTGGCACCCTTGCCTCAGAACTTGGAATCGACCACCTCGTCTGCGTTGGGGCTCCTCAGTATGGAGCTGCGATTGCAGCAGGAAGTGCTACCTCAGTTCATCTCTGTGTCGATAAAGCTGCAGCGCTCGTTGTTGCATCACATATCAACCCAGGTGATGTTGCTCTGGTGAAGGCATCACGATCTGAGAAGTTAGAAGAACTTGCGGATGCAATATCTGCGCAGTGGATGGCACGAGTAGATGAGAGCGAGGAGAAGGCATGAAGCTGATTTTGATTGCTGGAGCACTCGCACTATTCCTTTCACTCTTTGGAACCCCAGCTCTGATTAAAGTTTTAGCACGTCGTGGCTATGGACAGATGATTCGCGATGACGGTCCATCAACGCACCACACTAAGCGCGGAACTCCAACAATGGGCGGGATCATCATTATCTTCGCAGCACTTGTTGGCTATCTCCTTTCGCACCTTCTGACTCAAAGTTCTGTCACCGTTTCAGCAATTCTTATTCTTGGCCTTGTTATTTCACTGGGATTAGTTGGATTTCTTGATGATTACATGAAGGTCTCTCGACAGAATTCACGCGGTATTAGCGGTAAGCAGAAGATTTTCGGGCAAGTTCTCTTTGCTTCCATCTTTGGTTATCTCGGTACGCGCTTTCCTGACGGAGATGGACTAACACCGATTTCTCAAAACCTCTCCACACTTCGCGACACAAGCATCACCTTAGGTGTCGTTCTTGTTGTTATCTGGATTGCGCTGATGGTCACTGCTACAAGCAATGGAGTTAATCTCACCGACGGACTTGATGGACTTGCAACTGGTACTTCTGTGATGACATTCCTCGCCTTTGTTCTTATTGGTGTTTGGGAGTTTGGTCAGAGCTGTGCGATTTCAGCTTCAAGTAATTGTTATAACGTGCGCGATCCACTTGACCTTGCAGTTCTTGCAGCAG
>Ga0315905_10001975_pt1 | contig 21744 bp, 20 predicted proteins | sample LakEriMetagenome_5_FD_203522 | JGI IMG/M metagenome (GOLD analysis project Ga0315905, IMG submission 203522) | Freshwater fungal communities from buoy surface, Lake Erie, Ohio, United States - Buoy 4 MA121 | ecosystem: Environmental > Aquatic > Freshwater > Lake | place: USA: Lake Erie, Ohio...
ACAACCGACGGTTTGGGCTTCACTGGCGAAGGTAAGGGAATCACCGCCATTGCCATCGCTCACGTCTCTGCCCGATAACGCTCGGTAACATGGGCAAGTGCCCATCCGTCTGTTCGATACGCTCTCGCATTCCTTGCGAGACTTCGAACCGCGCGTCCCCGGCCAGGTTGGAATCTACGTGTGCGGTCCGACGGTTCAGTCCGCGCCGCACATCGGGCACCTGCGCAGCGCACTGGTGTATGACCTGTGGCGCCGATGGTTCACGTACCGAGGATTCACGGTGACGCTCGTTCGAAACGTCACCGACATCGACGACAAGATTCTTGCGGTCGGTGGTACGGAAGAGTGGTGGGCGCTCGCAGCCCGCATCGAGCGCGACTTTGACACCGCCGCCTCGGCGCTCGGAATCCTTCCGCCGACGATTGAACCCCGCGCGACCGGACACATCGGAGACATGATCACCCTCATTTCTCGATTGATTGACCGCGGTCACGCGTATCCCGCCGACGATGGAACGGGGGATGTGTATTTCTCCGTTGGGTCCTGGGCCGATTACGGCCAACTGACCCGTCAGTCGCCCGATGAAGTCGAATCGGATGAGGTCAATTCCGAACGCGGAAAGAAAGACCCTCGCGACTTTGCTCTCTGGAAAGGCCACAAAGACTCCGAGCCAGCAACCGCATCGTGGGAATCTCCGTGGGGCGCCGGTCGACCCGGGTGGCACATCGAGTGTTCCGCGATGGCAACTCGCTATCTCGGGTCTGGTTTCGACATTCACGGCGGCGGGCTCGACCTCCGGTTCCCGCACCACGAAAATGAACTCGCGCAATCGCGCGCGGCCGGAGACGAATTTGCCACGACCTGGCTTCACAACGGGCTCGTGACGATGAACGGGCAGAAGATGTCCAAATCGGTCGGAAACGTGATGAGCGCGGATGACTTGTTATCGCAGACCGACTCGGCGACGGCCCGCTACTTCCTGCTTGCGCCGCAGTACCGTTCGACGATGGACGTCAACGAGGGGTCGCTGACGGAAGCCGCTGCCGCATGGGATCGAATTCGCGGGTTTGCTCGTCGGACAGCTGACCTGGTCACCGCAGCCCCCGAGGTTCCCGAGGCATTCGCCGCCGCGATGGACGACGATCTCGCCGTTCCAGCAGCGTTGGCGGTGTTGCACGATACGGTTCGAGCCGGAAACACCGCCCTCGACGCCTCGGATGATGCGTCGGTTCTCGCACGCGCGAACGAAGTCGCGGCCATGTTGACCGTTCTCGGGTTGACCGTTGCGACGGACTCCAACGATGCGACCCTCGCGGCGCTGGGGACACTCATTGATCGGCTGATTACCGAGCGCAACCGCGCCCGCGCGGACAAAGATTGGGCGACAGCCGACAGAATTCGCGACGATATCGACGCCGCGGGAATCACGCTGGAAGACGGCGCCAACACAACCCGATGGAGCATCAACAATGGTTAAGCCAGGACGACCAGGAGCGGCAAAGAGCAAAAAAGGCCCACTGAAAGGTTCCGGCGGAAAACAGCGACGTTCCCTTGAGGGCAAAGGGCCGACCCCCAAGGCGGAAGACCGGACATGGCATCCTGCGGGGAAACGCAAGATTGCACAGGATCGATTGACCGAAGCCCGTGAACGCTTCGGAAAGACGAGTTCGAAAGCGCCGCAGAAGACGGTTCGACGCGGCAAGGACAGTGACAACGAAATCATCAACGGCCGAAACTCGGTGCTCGAGGCGCTTCGGACGAACGTTCCGGCCACGACCTTGTACATCGCCTCGCGCGTTGAATTCGACGATCGTGTCAAAGAGACGCTCGCACTCGCGACCAAAAAGGGCATAGCGATTTTGGAAATCATGCGCCCCGAGATGGACCGTCTCTGCGGCGAGAACTCGGTGCACCAGGGGATTGCGTTGGCGGTTCCTCCCTATGCCTATAGCCACCCGCTCGAACTTCTTGACGCCGTGGAGGGCCGCGGACAGACCCCGCTGTTTGTTGCCTTGGACGGTGTGACCGACCCCCGTAATCTCGGGGCCATCATTCGTTCGGCCGCGGCGTTCGGTGGACACGGAATCATCGTGCCCCAGCGTCGTAGCGTTGGCGTCACCGCGGCAGCGTGGAAGACATCCGCCGGCGCCGCGGCGAGGCTTCCCGTGGCGATGGCCTCGAACCTCAATCAAGCGATAAAGAACTTCAAGGAACGCGGCGTCTTTGTCATCGGCCTCGACGGTGGCGGGGACATGACATTGCCCCAAATCGACATCGCGGATCGCCCGTTGCTCATCGTCGTTGGCAGTGAGGGCAAAGGGCTGTCTCGGCTCGTTACCGAGAACTGTGACGCGATTGTCTCGATTCCGATTGGAACGGCCACCGAGTCTCTGAACGCGGGAATTGCCACGTCCATCACGCTCTACGAAATCGCAATGCGCCGTGCCGGCGTGAATGGTGCCCGCTAGTTCATCAGCACGTGTGGCCGTCGTAACCACGAATTGCCGAAATGGGCTTGCGCGATAAACTAGGGAAGTTGTTTCGACATTTGCGCATTGGCCGCACTGACGTCAGGAAATCTTTAATGAACGCACAACGACCCACCCGCAACCAAGCCCGCGAGTTAGCTCGCGAGAAGGCCCGAGAAATGCGCCTTGCCGGCAGTTCACGTGTCAAGCGCAACCGAATCTTTGTTCAACTCGGGCTCGGTGTCTTGGCCCTCGCTGTCATCGGTGCACTAACCGCCGTTATCCTCACCGCATTCCAGCCTGCCGGCCCCGGACCGCTCAACATGCAGAGCGACGGAATCAAGATTTCGAGCGGAAACGTTGCCGTACCGACGCCCGCCAACCCGTCCGACGCGAGCCCCGTGGCGAGCCCCGCGAACGCGGCGGGAGTCGTCGACATCACGCTGTACGTCGACTACCTGTGCCCGATTTGCCGTCAGTTCGAAGAAGCGAACAAGGACGCGATCGCGGACCTTCTCGCACGCGGTGCAGCAACAATCGAAATCCACCCCATCGCGATTCTGACGAACCGTTCACAGGGAACTCAATACTCGTTGCGTGCCGCGAACGCAGCGGCGTGCGTGGCGAATGACTATCCCAACAGCTTCATGAATTTCCACAACGCCCTCTTTGACAACCAACCTCAAGAGGACACTCCCGGCTGGACAGACGAAGAACTGATTGGGTTCGCAACCCAAGCGGGCGCGGGTCCAGCGGTCGAACAGTGCATCAATGACCAGAATTTCAAAGACTGGGTCAAAGCGAGCACCGAACGTGCGATTAGCGGAGACATCGCCATCAACAACAAAGACAAGAAGTTCACGGGCGTGACCGGTACACCGACGATTGTCATCAATGGCAAGCAGTTCAACCCGGTGTACGACCCGACCGCTACTCCACAGTTCAGTGTCGAAGACTTCCTTCGCGCTGTTGTGACAGCGGCCGGCGTCCAGCAATAGCCCGCGTCGCCAGGGGCCACTTGGTACTCTGGTGATGTCGCCGACTTAGCTCAGCTGGTAGAGCATCTGTCTTGTAAACAGAAGGTCACGAGTTCGAACCTCGTAGTCGGCTCGAAAACGCCACAGAACACAGAGGAGTGAATCGTTGACAACAGAAAACACGGATTCTTCGTCTGCACCGCGACGCTCGCTCAACCCGTTCGTCGTCCTCGGAATTGTCGGTGTTCTCGTGGCGGGCGCCTCGTTTGGGGCGGGGTATCTGCTTGAGGCGGGTGGACAGACTCCTGTCGTAGAACCGACCGCGGTGGCTCGACCCGTTCCCGCCGAAATCGCAGAAGCGTCGGGAGTTCGAACGTGTTCGGTGGGCAAATCAAGTTCGAACCGCGCCCTCGGCACCGAAACCGTGGTCGTGTTTGATGAGGCGGGGAACCGTTTGCTCCTTGACAATGCAGACGATGCAATCCCGATGGGCAGTGTCATGAAGATCATCACCGCTGTAGTCGCGCTGGACGTTCTCGGGAAGAACGGTCGATTCACGACGCGGGTGGTCGATGGCTCGACGGCGGGAACCGTCATCGTGATTGGCGGCGGCGACCCCACCCTCCGGGCGGGCGGAACGACGATTTACCCTGGGGCACCGAGCATGTCGGAACTCGCGAGTCAAACACTGAGCGCTTACCAAGCGGAGCACCCCGAAAGTCCGACAATCACGAGGGTCCTCATCGACTTATCGATGTTCCCCATCGACGATGCGTGGCATCCGTCGTGGCCTGAGTCGGAACGCACCATCGGCTACCAGCCCCTCATCGTTCCCTTCATGGTCGACGGTGACCGTGCCAACCCGAGCCTTCGGACAAGTCCGCGTTCGACGGATCCGGCCCGTAAAGCGGCGAACGAATTCGTTTCCGCCCTGCAGCAAGCGGGAAATGGCGACGGAGCAGTCGAGATTGACTATCAGAGTGCTCCAATCAACGCCAAAGAACTCGCGTCCGTACAATCGGCACCAGTATCTAAATTGATTCCCCAAATGATGATGTACTCGGACAACACGTTGGCCGAATTCCTGATGCGGGCGTCGTCCGTCAGTGCGGGCTTCGACGGAAGCTCCGATTCCATTCAACAACTCGTCCTCAGCTCACTCAACAAATACGGGGTGGACATGACGGGTGGAAACTTCGTCGATGGTTCCGGCGAATCAAAGAAAGACTTGATCCCGCCGCGAGCGATTGTCGAGCTCGTCAACCAGATTTTCCAGGGCGACGAAAAACTCGCTTCGATTAGTGACTCTTTCCCCGTAGCCGGGCGGTCGGGATCTCTTGCGTCGCGGTTCGTCGGTGGCGCAGAGAAAGCGCGTGGACGCGTTGCCGCAAAGACGGGCTGGATTAACGGCGTGTACTCACTCGCCGGAGAAATCAAAACCAAGCGCGACGGTCGCCTCTATTTCGTCGTGGTGGCGCGGGGCAAGGTTGATGCGTCCGCAATCCCCGTTATTGACAAACTCGTCGCGGAAATCTATTCCTGCGGTACCAACCTCGCGTCGTTCTAGGACTCCATGACCAACGCACTCATTGTCGTCGACGTCCAGAACGATTTCACCGAGGGCGGACCCCTCGGGGTCAAGGGCGGAAACGTCACTGCGGCGTCGATCACGGAGTACATTCGATCCCACAAATCGGGCTACTCACGGATCATCGCGTCACGCGACTGGCACTCGCCGGACGGAGACAACGGGGGACACTTCGCGGACAAACCCGACATGGTGACGACGTGGCCACGGCACTGCGTTCAGGGAACGACAGGCGCCGCCTATAACCCTGCGCTGGAGTCGGAGCTCATCGACGTTCAGATTTACAAAGGTGACGGCAAACCCGCCTATTCCGCGTTTGAGGGGAACACTCCCGGCGGCGCGACACTTGACGATGTCCTCGCCAAGGCGAAGGCCAGGCACGTCGACATCGTTGGAATCGCAACCGACCATTGCGTTCGGGCGACCGCCCTCGATGCGGTCGCGAAGGGCTACACCGCGACCGTGTTAGTCGACCTCTGCGTCGGGGTGATGCCCGTCTCGACGATTGCCGCAGTCGCGGAGATGGCCGCGGCGGGAGTCAACATTCGCTTCGCCTCCAGTATCGAGCGTTAGAGAAGAGCAAGACTGCCCGCGATGGGGCCCCGCCTGCCACAACCGTTAAAGGGAAAGAGACCGCCGATGGCGGTCTCTTTCCCTTGTCGGGGTAACAGGATTTGAACCTGCGACCTCGTCGTCCCGAACGACGCGCGCTACCAAGCTGCGCCACACCCCGTCTCCAACCGCTTAAGCGTACCCGATATCCTTTGCACGCAACGTGATGAGAACTGCTTCCGGTGGGCATGCGAAACGAACGGGAGCATAGATCGACGTTCCGATTCCGGCGCTGACATTGAGGTACGCGTGACGGTCGAAGCGGTTCCACACATTCATTCCGCGAGCGAGCGCGCGCGGAAGATCACTGTTCGTGGTCAACGCGCCGATTCCTGGCACGCAAACTTGACCGCCGTGGGTGTGCCCTGCAAAAATGACGTCGGCACCGAGAGTTGTCAGTGCGTCGAGCACACGACGATACGGTGCGTGGGTGACCCCCACAATCGCAGCGACCGGTTCGTTCGTGAGTTCGAGGGTCTCGTCCAGAGAACTCGCGACGAGGTCCAGCCGATCCATGTCGAGGTGCGGGTCGTCGGTTCCCGTGAACACCATTGACGATCCGTTGACGGCCAATCGGTGGGACGCGTTGTTGAGGTCGAGCCACCCCAGCGATGAATACGCGGCGTCGAGGCCCGGAGTGTCAATACGTTCTCCGTCGTGATCAGGTTGAGACGGACGGAAAAGGTAAGTGAAGGGGTTGGGCATTCTCGGTGCAAAGTAATCGTTCGAGCCGTGCACGAATACACCCGGTGTTCCCTCAAAAACAGAGAGTGCGCGAGCCAGTTCCGAAACGGAATCCGCGTGTCCGAGAGAGTCCCCGGTGACGATAACGAGATCGGGACGCAGAGTAGCCAAGCCGCGAATCCAGTTGACCTTGCGTTTCTGCCACGGGGCCAGATGGATGTCGGACAAATGGAGCACCCGAACACTGGGTGAACCTGGTTCCAGAACGTCGATTGACTCGTTTCTGACTCTGAAAAAGTTACGTTCGAACAACGACGCGTAGGCAAAAACTCCTAAGCCAATCGCGGCCACCGCTCCGAATACTGCTCGGAAGGTCATTACATGCAGCTTGTTCGGAGAATCGTGATTCGCACGTATTCCGTCGGTTCCTGCATGGTGCCCGCAACCGGATACTGACCAATCACGCTACCGATTCTGGGATCGGTGGCGTCGTTGGTTCTCGAACACGTGACAGTCACGGTGGCGACACCCGCGTTATTCAACGCAAGGACCGCATCGGCCTCCAGTGTCAACGTCGTGAGGAAGTCAGGCATAGTGAACCCTGCGGGTCCTGATGAGCGATAGAGCTTCACGACGACTCCCGCCGCGGTGAGTTTTCCGTCCCCGGGCGAACTTCGCGTGACGAATCCTTCGGGCACGGTTTCGGATGGTTCAAATCGCGCAATCTTCACTTGGAGTCCGAGACCGACGAGCAAAGTTGTCGCTTCTTCGACGCTCAAGCCTTGAACCGCGGGGATCTTGAGACCGTTACCCTGCAACAAACGCGCCGGCGGAGCGGCCCAGTCCTTTTCTCCGGAGTACATTCGGTCGGCTGTGCGCATCACCGCGGACATGATCTGGTGACGGTACAGAGCGCCGTTGGGGAACTGACGCATGGGGTATTTGCCGACGATGTTTCCGACCCACGCAACGCTCGCAATGCGGGACGTCGAGGCGACAATCCAGGTTTGAGTCGAGCTGTCGGTGGTTCCCGTTTTACCGAAGATGGGCACGCCATCGCGGGGATTCGACGCCGCTCCCGTTCCACCGCTCATCACGGTTTTCATCGCGTAGATTGCGGCGTGTGCAACTTCAGGCTCGATTGCTTGACTACAGGTTTCTGGTTGACCAGGGAGTTTCTCGCCGGTGGGGCCAACCGCGTGATCGAGGATGATGAGCTCACAGAACTTACCGTTGTTCGCGATGCCGGCCCAGGCATTGGCCATTGTCAACGGCGCGATTTCGTTGGTTCCCAGAATCGCCGAAGGGTTGGATTGCAAACGAGAACCATCAGCTCGGTGAACTCCAAGGGATTCCGCGGTCTTGCGGATTTCACACTGGTCGAGTTGTTCTCCGATTGACGCGAACGCCGAGTTGATCGAGGCACTCACCGCGGTCATCACCGTGACGACCTTTGGAGCGGCGGAGTCGTTCTTGAACTCCCACTTTCCACCCCACGGGCCGCCGCCGTCTTCACACGAGTCCACAAAGTGTGACTGGTCCTTCTTGAACTCGCCTGCGTTGACCAATTCACTGAGACCGCGTCCCGACTGCAACCAGGCGAGAAGGCCGAAAATCTTGTAGGTCGATCCGGTTTGGAACCCACTGGACCCACCGTAATCCCGGTCGGTTGAGAGGTTGATTGCACTGGCGTTTTTTCCGCCACCCTCGAGAGTGTCGTTGAACGTTTTGTTTTGAGTCATGGTCAAAACTCGACCAGTACCAACCTCGACGGAGTTGAACACCGCACCGATTTTCAGGAGCGGAGAGGACTTGGGCACGCGCCACACCTGCTTTTGCGCGAACTTTTGTAGCGAGTGGTCGAGCGTCGTGTAGAGCTTGTATCCGCCGATGTTCCAGTTCGTGATTCGCTCGTCGACTGTTGCTCCGAGTGCTTCGAAATTGGTGATGTTTTTCACGACGTAATCGCAAAAGTATTTCGTGTACTTTTCGCCAGCGATGCAACCACTTGACGGGTCTTGAAGTTTGATGAAATTCTCGTCCACAGGGATCGAGACGGCTTCTTGATATTCCGCCTCGGTGATGTGTCCTTCGTCACGCATCGACCTCAGAATGTCGTCACGACGGATTTGGTTAGCTTCAAAGTTTTCGGGCTGCGCGAGGTTTCGTAACACGGGATACTGCACGATGGCCAACAGCGACGCGGCCTGCGAAATGGTGACGTCCTTGGCGCTCACGCTGAAATAGCGCTGTGCAGCGGCTTCAACACCGTAGGTGTTTCCGCCGAATCCCGAGATGTTCAGGTAAGCCTCGAGAATCTGCTCTTTGTTGAAACGCTTTTCAAGCCCGATCGCCAGTTTGATTTCTTTAAGCTTGCGCTCGGTCGTCGTGGCGGTCGCTTCGGCGTACGCGGCGGTTCGCGCTTCCTCGGTCGGCAACGCTTCGGCGCGTTGGACGTAGATGTTCTTGATCAGTTGCATGGTCAGAGTCGACGCTCCGGACGTAACGCCTCCTGACGCGACGTTTCCGATTGCCGCACGAATGATTCCGGTGAGGTCGACACCTTTGTGCTCGTAAAAACGGCGATCTTCGCCGTCAACCGCGGCGTCCTTGAGATATTGCGACATCTCGTCGAGCGGAACCTCGACTCGGTTTTGCCAATAGACATCGGCAATTTTCACGTAGCCCTTATCCGGGTTCGCGCTTTTCTGAACGTAGATTTCGTTCTTCTGCCCTTGGCGGCCAATTTCAATAAAGTCGGGAAGAGCATCGAACACCGACAGCGTGTTCTTGATTGCGATACCGCTCACAGCGAGGAGCGGCGCGATCATGACCGCAACGAGGACACCCGAGATGACGCCGACTATGCCCAATCCCAGCCAAGATCCGACAGAGGTCGTGAAACGCGTAAATGGATTAGACATAGACTCAAGATTACCTAGTCAACCTAAGAATTTCCGAAACGGAGGCACCGTGAGCCCTTGGGAATATGCAACAACGCCGCTCATCATTCACTCGACCACACAGATTCTCAACACGTGGGGTGAGGATGGCTGGGAGCTCGTGACCATCATTGCTGGGCCGGAAGGCGGACTCGTCGCCTATTTCAAGCGCCCCGTGAACGGTTAGGAAAGATCAGTGTCTGTTTCCGCGCGTCTCGCCGAACTGGGAATCGTTATCCCGGAGGTCGCAAAACCCGTTGCGTCCTACCTTCCCGCAACGATCGCGGGAAACCTTGTGTTCACAGCTGGACAACTTCCGTTCGTTGACGGCGCTCTGCCGGCAACCGGAAAAGTCGGTGCAGAAGTCAGCGCCGAGGACGCCACGCAGTTTGCGCGCATTGCTGTCCTCAACGCTCTCGCCGCTGCGCAGACGGCCATCGGGTCGGTTGATCGCATCACTCGCATTGTCAAACTTGTCGTGTTCGTTGCGTCCGCTCCTGACTTCAGTGGTCAACCCGCTGTGGCGAACGGCGCGAGCGACACGCTCGTCGAGATCTTTGGCGAATCAGGTCGTCACGCGCGGAGTGCGGTCGGAGTTGCCGTGTTGCCGCTGGATGCTCCGGTCGAGCTCGAACTCATCGTTGAATTTGACTAGGCGTTCGTAGCCCCTATTCACAGCTGGACCAAGTGGGCGATTGTCCCCATCGTGACGCGAAGATTCGCCAACTGACCGCAAGGGAACAACGCTGTGGGCATGAGCCCAACTCTCGTCACATTTCTTGGACCCCTAGCCTCGGCCGTTGACGACGATGTTCGCGATCTCTGTGTCACTGGAGACGGACGAGTGTGGCGAAGTGCCGGTCGCGGATTTGTCCCAACGGACATCATCGTGGACCCGCGCGAGGCGCGACGAATCGGCGCTGGACTTGTCGAAACGGCGGGTGGTCGAGTAGACGATGCGCGACCCCTCGGTGACGCGGCGCTCGCCGGAGAGGTGAGGATTCACGTTGCGCTTCCACCGATTGCGCGGGACGGCGCAATTCTGACGCTTCGGTTTCCGCGGAACAACCCCGTCACCGCTGAGGACTACGTGGTGGACGACGACTGGGATTGGGGGGAACTCGTCGACCAGTCCATCCTCATCACGGGCGCCACGGGAAGCGGCAAAACGACTCTGATTGAGTTCTTGATGGCACGCGCACCGACCTCTGAACGAATTGTCGTGATCGAAGACATCCCCGAGATCTCGGCGCGGCATCCTCACGCCGTCTTTCTGTGCACTCGCGCGGCGAACGCCGAAGGCGCAGGCCGCGTCCCGATGAGCGCTCTTGTGCGCGAATCGTTGCGTATGAGCCCCGACCGCATTGTGCTGGGAGAAGTTCGCGGTGCGGAAATCGTTGACCTACTCGTGGCCTTGACTGCTGGTCACCTCGGACTGTCGTCGCTCCACGCCCGTTCGCTCGGCGACGTCCCCGAGAGATTGACTGCATTGGGGATGGTGGCGGGATTGGCCCCCGGAACCGTCGCGCGACTCGCCGCCGTAGCTTTCGACCGGGTCATTCACTGCGAACGAACCGCGACCGGCAGTCGGCTGAGATCCGGGGGGTTTCGACGGGTCGGTGACCGACTCGAAGTGACGTGATGACTCCGACCGAACTGAGGCGACTCGCCGCCACGTTGGACGCGGGGGTGGCTCGACTCGACAACCATGGCGACGACGACGTTGTCTCTGACATCCTCGAGATCGCACGCGAGACGGGAGCCCCTCGAACGCGCGTGCTTCGCCTCGTCGCCGACGCGCTCGAATCGAACCTCGAATTGGACCGCGAGGCAACAATCGCCGCCACCTCTGCTCGGCATTCGGCGGCAGTGCTCACGGCTTTGCCGGCTTTCACTCTGATCGTCACCGAGATCTTCGGAATGCGCGCTCTCACTTTTCTCCTTGGCGGACCACTCGGGTGGCTGTGCCTCGCCGTCGGGGTGGGCGCGTCCGTTGGCGGATGGGCGTGGATGGCCCGACTGCGCCGTCGCATCCCGGTTCCGTCTCCAGTAACCGGAATTCTTGGGGATGTCGTCGCCGAGATTCTGTCGGTCGCAGGGTTGCGCACCGAGACGGAGAACGCACTGCATTCCTGCAGCGAACGATGGGGTGTTGCCAACGAATGGCGTGCCATCACAGATATTCGAGCGGCATCTCGAGAGACAGGGATACCCGTCGCCGGGCTCATCCGTGCGGATGCGGACGAGCGACGGCGAACCGCTCGATTCGAGGTTCGGGAAGCAATCGAGCGACTCCCCGGCCGGATGCTCATCCCGCTTGGGGTTTGTTTGTTCCCCGCGTTCGTGACGCTGACCGTGGTCCCCGCCATCGCCGCGATGGCACAGGGGTTCTTCAGAACGTCGAGCTAGTTGACCTGACCATCGATGACCCGAACAACTGTCGTGTCCAGGAGTGTCGTGGTGTCACCGATCTCGCGACCTTCGGCGATGTCGCGCAACAGTCGTCGCATGATTTTCCCCGAGCGGGTCTTGGGAAGATCCTCGACCAAATAGATGTCTCGAGGCCGAGCGATCGCCCCAATCTCTTTGACCACGTGCGCTTTCAACGCGGCGATGTCGTCCTCGGGGTTCGCGACGCCCGAAGCACGTTTCTTGAGGACGACGAACGCGACGACGGCCTGGCCGGTGGTTTCGTCCGCTGCGCCAACCACGGCGGATTCGGCGACGGCGTGATTGGACACGAGGGCCGATTCGATCTCCATCGTCGACAGTCGGTGCCCCGACACGTTCATCACGTCGTCTACTCGACCGAGCAACCAGACGTCGTTGTCGGCGTCGAGGTGAGCCCCGTCGCCCGCGAAGTACTTGTTGGCGAAGGTCGACCAGTAGGTCTCTTTGTATCGTTCGGGGTCTTTCCAGATTCCGCGCAGCATCGACGGCCATGGTTCGGTGATGACGAGGAGTCCACCGGCCGCAGAACCAACGGGCACGCCGTTGTCATCGAGCACGTCAACACAGATTCCGGGGAGGGGAACCTGTGCGCTACCCGGCTTGGTCGTTGTGATTCCGGGGAGGGCCGAGATCATGATGGCGCCTGTTTCGGTCTGCCACCACGTGTCGACGATCGGGCAGTTGTTGCCGCCAATCACCTCGCGGTACCACATCCACGCTTCGGGGTTGATGGGTTCACCAACCGACCCGAGCACTCGCAGTGACGATAGGTCGCGTGCTTGGGGGATCTCTCGACCAGCTTTCATGAACGAACGAATCGCGGTCGGGGCGGTGTAGAAGATCGACACCTTGTATTTTTCGATGATGTCCCACCAGCGACCGGGTGCAGGGAAATCGGGTGTCCCCTCATAGATGACCTGTGTCGCGCCATTGGCGAGGGGGCCATAGACGACGTACGAGTGGCCGGTGATCCACCCGATGTCCGCGGTGCACCAATAAACGTCGGACTCGGGGTGAAGGTCGAACACGTTTCGGTGGGTGAACGACGCTTGGGTGAGGTAACCGCCCGAGGTGTGCAGGATTCCCTTCGGTTTACCCGTGGTGCCGGATGTGTACAGAATGAACAACGGGTTTTCGGCGGGGAACCCCTGCGCGATGTGGTCGTCGCTCATCGGGGCGATCTCGTCGTGCCACCAGAGGTCGCGACCCTCGACCCAGGCAACGTCATTTCCGGCACGTTTGACAACGAGCACCTTCTCGACGGTCGGAGTCTGCGCGACGGCTTCGTCGACCGCGTCTTTGAGGTTGAACACGGCACCCTTGCGAAATCCACCATCCGCGGTGATGACGAGCTTGGCTTCGGCGTCATCAATTCGAGCGCGAAGGCTCTCGGCGGCAAAGCCACCAAAGACGACCGAGTGAATCGCACCAACCCGCGCGCAGGCGAGCATCGCGACGACGGCCTCCGGGATGAGTGGCATGTAAATGGCAACTCGGTCGCCCTGTCCGACTCCAAGGCTGGCCAGCAGATTCGCTGCCGTGCGAACCTCGTCGGTCAACTCACGGTAGGTGATGGCGCGTGAGTCGCCTGGCTCACCTTCGAACTGGATGGCGACACGATCGCCGAGCCCCGCCTCGATGTGACGGTCGAGACAGTTGTAGGCAACATTGATCTCGCCATCGGCAAACCACTTCGCGAACGGAGCATCGGACCAGTCGAGAGTCTGCGTGAATGGCTTGTGCCAGTGCAGAGCGCGGGCTTGATCGGCCCAGAAACCGAGGCGGTCCGCCGCCGCCGTGTATAACTTCGGCTTGGCAATGGCGTTCGCGACAAATTCGGCCGATGGCGGAAAGCGGCGGTCTTCGTGCAACAGACTGTCGATTGTTGTGTTGGACATCGGTGTCCTTGCCTAACTTTCCGATTAGAGGACCAGTGGGAGCTCTGTGTCACTGAATAGTATTATCCCATGACGCGAATCGCACTAGAAAACACCCCTCGAATCAACCTTCGATTCGGGGCTTCTCCAGTCCACCGCCTCGACCGTTTGACGGAACACCTCGGCGGGAAGGTCGAATTGTGGGCGAAGCGAGAGGACGTCAACTCGGGAATCGCGTTCGGTGGCAATAAGACGCGCAAACTCGAATATCTCGCGGCGGACGCCGTCAATCAGGGGTGCGACACTCTCGTGTCCATCGGCGGCGTGCAATCGAACCACACTCGTCAGGTCGCAGCCGTCGCCGCAAAGTTGGGTCTTCGCGCCGTGCTGGTGCAAGAGCACTGGGTTGACTGGGACGAGGTCAACTATGAAAAGACCGGGAACATCCTGTTGAGCCGCATCCTTGGCGCAGACGTTCGCCTTGACCCGGCTGGGTTTGACATCGGGTTCCGCAAGTCGTGGGAAGAAGCGATTGAGTCGGTGGAGTCCCGTGGCGGCAAACCCTATGCGATTCCCGCTGGTGCATCCGACCACGAACTCGGTGGACATGGTTTCGCTGGGTGGGCGTTCGAGGTCGAAGACCAAGAGAAAGAACTCGGTTTCACGTTCGACAACGTCATTGTCTGTTCCGTCACGGGGTCAACTCAAGGCGGAATGATCGCCGGATTCGCCCACTCCGACCGTGCACACACGGTCATTGGAATCGACGCGTCGGCAACCGTCGAAAAGACCTGGGATCAAATTGCTCGTATCGCTCGCCGAACCGCCGCAGGAATCGAGCTAGGGCGCGAGGTTCGCGACGACGAAATCGTGTTGCTCGACCGCTGGCACGACGGAATTTATGGAATCGCTGGACCCCGGACAATCGAGGCTATTGAGCTCGCGGCACGGATGGACGGAATGATCACCGACCCCGTCTACGAAGGAAAATCAATGGCCGGCATGATCGACCTGGTTCGCGAGGGTTACTTCCCCGAAGGCAGCAGCGTCCTCTACGCCCACCTTGGCGGACAGCCCGCGATCAACGGGTACACGACGGCGTTCGACCGTTAGTCGATAACCCACAGCTAGCAAATCTGCTGAAGTGTCAACACTCCAAGTCGAGAATCTCCGTGGTTCGCTCGTGCCAGTCACACTGAATGTATGACCATTACATTCACTACACAAGCATCAGATTTCTCGGAACGCGGTGCCGCCACCGCCGAATACGCCATCGCCACGGTTGCGGCCGCGGGCTTTGCGGGGTTACTCGCCGTCGTCCTCAAGAGCAACCCGGTGCAGAGCCTTCTGACCGACCTCATCAGCGGTGCGCTGTCAATCGTCACGTGACGAGCGCGGGCTCGTCACAACGGAAATCGCCATCGCGATCCCCACGCTGATACTCGTCGTCGGGCTAGTAATCGGGGCGATTCGGTGGTCAATGGACGCCATCTCGGCGACATCCGTGGCGGCCGAAACCGCCAGGGCGATTGTTCGGGGAGAGCCGGAGGCCACGAGCCTGGCGGCGTCGGAAAAGAGCGTCCCTTTAGCCGAGTGGTCGGTTCGCCACGAGCCTTTGGAAATTTGCGTCGACGCTCGTTTCCCGCCGCCACTGCCGCTCATGGGCCACATCACGGTGACGCAGTGCGCATCGCGCTAGATCGCGGGTCGGGCAGCGTGACGTCCCTCGTGCTGTTCGGTGCGGTCGTGATGTTGGGGCTCGGCGGGCTAGGTGGTGCTGCGGTGATTCTGCGGGTGACCGACGCGATTCGAACCGCCGAACTTGCCGCATCGACCGTGGCCACGCGCGCACTCGCCGGGGACCCGACAGCGTGTGAGCCGGCCACACGCGGGCAGGAATCGTGCGCAGTGACGAACGGCGTCGCGACGGTTCGAGTGTCGAAAGACGGGGTTAGTGCAACGGCTGTCGCCGGCCCAGACCGCTAGCGATTTTCCTGTTCACGCCACGCCACGGAAATAGTTCGGTCGCGTTTCACATTGACAGGCTGTGTATAGTCGCTATTCGCAAACATGTTGCGCCTCGGTTGGGGATGCATCTCGGAGGCTCGAGGTACTCTCGCCGTAGGGCAGAAAAAGGAGAACTGTGGCTGATAAGCACACGCTCGTCATCGTGGAGTCACCCGCGAAGGCGAAAACCATCGCCAAATACCTTGGCGACGGTTACGAGGTTTTGGCCTCGGTCGGTCACGTGCGCGACCTCGCGCAGCCCAAAGAAGTCCCGGCTGAACTCAAGGCGACACACGGACAGTTCGGCGTGGATATCGCGAATGGGTTTGCGCCTATATATATAGACACGCCGCGGGCCAAGTCCACCATCACTGATTTGAAGAAAGCACTGAAAAACGCCGACCAATTGCTGCTCGCGACTGATGAGGACCGCGAAGGTGAATCAATCGCCTGGCACTTGCTCGAGATTTTGAAGCCGAAGGTTCCCGTCAAGCGAATGGTCTTCCACGAAATCACCAAAGACGCCATTGCGGCGGCGGTTGAAAATCCGCGTGAAATCGACATGCCCCTTGTCGACGCACAGGAAACTCGCCGCATTCTCGATCGACTTTTCGGGTATCAGTTGTCTCCGGTGCTCTGGAGCAAGGTCGGGCGAGGACTGAGTGCTGGCCGAGTCCAATCTCCGGCACTTCGCCTGATTGTCGAACGCGAACGCGAACGCCAAGCCTTCACAGCGGCCTCATATTGGGATGTCGCCGCAACGGTCATGACCAAGCAGGGCGAATCCTTCGGGGTCAAGGTGACCAAGTTGGCCGACGCCAAGCTCGCGACTGGTCGCGACTTTGACGACAACGGCAAGCTGACCTCGACCGCAACCGTTCTCGACGAGGCGACGGCGCGTCAGTTGGCGCAAGCCCTCGAGGTCTCTGCCCCGACGGTGTCCAGCATCGAGGCCAAGCCCTACACGCGTCGCCCAGCAGCGCCGTTCACGACATCTACTTTGCAGCAAGAGGCGGGACGCAAGTTACGCCTCGGCTCGCGGGACACGATGCGCATTGCCCAGAGCCTGTATCAAAACGGGCACATCACCTATATGCGAACCGACTCGATTTCTCTGTCGGCTCAGGCCGTTTCGGCGGCCCGTTCGCAGGCGGTTGCGCTCTACGGTCAGGAGTCAATCCCCGCCCAGCCTCGCACGTACCAGTCCAAGGTCAAGAACGCCCAAGAAGCCCACGAAGCGATTCGACCGGCGGGGGACACGTTCAAAACCCCCGACGAGATGCGCAAACTGCTGTCGGCCGACGAGTTCCGTTTGTATGACCTAATTTGGAAGCGAACCGTTGCGTCACAAATGGTCGACGCGACCGGTGAAACAGTGTCCGTCACGATGACGGCGCCGGTTGGCGCACTGGGCAACGCGACGATGTCGGCCGCGGGCACAACCATCACGATTCGCGGGTTCCTCGCTGCTTACGAAGAAGGCCAGGACGTCGATCGCAACGACGACGACGACGCCGACGAATCAAAGATTCCCAACCTCACGGTCGGCGATGTTCTCACGGTTCCCGAGGTCACCCCGAAGCCACATGAAACTTCTCCGCCTCCGCGATTCACCGAAGCGAGCCTCGTCAAGGCACTCGAAGAACGCGGCATCGGTCGTCCGTCGACCTACGCGTCGATTATTGGCGTGTTGTTCGAGCGCGGCTACGTAACCAAGCGCGGGACGGCTCTCGTTCCGGGTTGGACGGCGTTCGCGGTGATCTCGTTGCTCGAACGTTTCTACACCGACTTCGTCGAATACGACTTCACCGCTGAACTCGAAAACGACCTCGACCGCATCTCGGTCGGTGAACTCAAGGGCACCGATTACCTCCAGCGTTGGTACTACGGATCCGGCGACCACGCCGGACTCGTGAACACCTGTGTCGACTGGAAAGCGACAATCGACGCCCGCGAAGCAAATTCGTTCCCGCTTGGCGATGGGATTGTCGTGCGCAGCGGCAAGTACGGACCGTATCTCGAGATCCAGACCGGCGAAGACGAAAAGCGCAATGTGTCCGTGCCGGACGGGCTCGCCCCCGATGAATTGACGCTCGAGAAGGCACGTGAGTTGCGCGATGCCCCCGAGCCCGGGTCACGGGCCATTGGCGTCAGCGCCGACGGAACCAGCATGATCACGGCTCGAGTCGGCCGATTCGGCGGGTACATCCAGGAAAGTCCGATTGACCCCGAGATCCTCGAGGGCGACGAGCCGGTCTACACACTGCCCGAATACACCCCGCGCAAGGTCAAGGGCAAAGACCCGAAGCCGCGCACCGCGTCGCTGTTTTCGACCATGGACCCGACCGCGGTCGACCTCGAAACCTGTATTCGGTTGTTCGAACTTCCGCGCGTCGTGGGAACCGACCCGGAAACCGAAAAGCCCATCACCGCACAGAACGGTCCCTACGGTCCGTATTTGAAGAAGGGCACTGACTCGCGTTCGCTCGAGAACGAGCAGGCAATCTTTGACGTGACGCTCGAGCAAGCCCTCGAGTTGTTTGCACAACCCAAATATGGGTCGCGTTCGGCGTCGAGCATCAAAGAACTCGAGCCCGATCCCGTGAGCGGTAAACCCATCAAGGTCAAGAGCGGGAAGTTCGGTCCCTACGTCACCGACGGCGAGACGAACGCGACGATTCCTGCGGGTGAAGTCCCGGAAGAGGTCTCTCACGAACGCGCGGTTGAACTGATTGCGGATCGCCGCGCCAAGGGCCCCGCCCCGAAGAAGACACCCATCCGACGAGTGACCCGAGCCAAGAAATGACCGGACTCTTCATCACGCTCGAGGGCGGCGACGGCACGGGGAAAAGCACACAGTCAGCTCTCCTCGGCGAGTGGTTCACGGCTCAGGGCAGGGAAGTTGTCTTCACGCGTGAACCGGGCGGCACCGACCTGGGAAACCAACTGCGCGAAATTGTGTTGCACTCGCGCGGGCACATTGCGCCGCGCGCCGAAGCCTTGCTATACGCGGCTGATCGCGCCCACCACATCGCGACCGTCGTTCGGCCGGCACTCGAGCGCGGGGCCGTCGTCATCCAAGATCGTTATCTCGACTCGTCAGTTGCCTACCAAGGCGCCGGACGGGTGCTCGACCCAGACGAAGTTCGCCACGTGAGCATGTGGGCGACCGAGGGGCTCGTCCCGGATGTCACCATCGTGCTCGACCTCGATCCCGCCATTGGCCGGGACCGACTAGATGCCGCCAACAAGCAATTCGATCGTCTCGAGGCTGAGGCGTTGGATTTCCACACCCGTGTGCGGGATGCCTATTTGGCGATGGCCGCCGCCGAACCTGAACGATTTCTCGTGGTCGATGCGACTCTCGATCGGGACGTGATTCGAGACGCCATCGTTGCGCGGTTGGGCGAACGGTCGTGACCGTACTGTGGGATGACCTCGTCGGGCACGATGCCGTCATCGCACAGATGCGTTCCGCCGCAGCGAGTCCCGACACTCTCGCTCAGTCGTGGCTGATCACGGGTCCTGCGGGTTCCGGGCGGTCCCTGGTCGCCAGGGCTTTTGCGGCTGACCTGTTAGGGGCCGGCGAAGACACCGAGGTGATCGACCGTCAGGTGCGCGGGCTCACCCACCCCGACCTCACGGTTCTCGCGACCGACCGTGTGTTGATTCCGATCGATGAGGTTCGCGAACTGGTCGAGACGTCCTACCGTTCACCGGTCGCGTCATCGTGGCGCATCATCATCATCGAAGACTCCGACCGGATGGCCGAACGAACCTCGAACGTGCTGCTCAAGGCACTTGAGGAACCAGCCGCGCGAACTATTTGGATTCTGTGTGCACCGAGTGAGGCGGACGTGATTCCGACAATTCGTTCTCGTGTTCGTAGTGTTCGCCTCGGCGTTCCGCCGATTGCGGATATCGCCGCGATGCTGGTTTCGCGTGAAGGAGTTGACGCGGATATCGCCGAGCAGTCTGCTCGTCATGCCCAGAGCCACATTGGGATGGCGCGTCGCCTTGCGACGACACCCGAAGCACGCGAGCGTCGAGCTCGGAGCCTGTCGCTCGTGCTGGGGATTCGCGCAGTGTCGGAAGCCGTCAATGCGGCCGCCGAGATTGTCGCTCTGGCGACGGATGACGCGAAGGCCTACACCGAGGCGCGCGACGAATCAGAACGATCCGAATTTCTGCAATCGCTCGGGCTTGCGCCGGGCGAGGCAGTGCCGATCGGCCTCCGGCCCCAGGTGAAAACGCTCGAAGAAAACCAAAAACGCAGGGCAACCCGATCGTTGCGCGACGGGGTCGACCGCGTTCTGACCGACCTCGAATCGCTGTACCGCGACATTCTCGTCGTCGCGCTGGGCGGCGATGTTCCGCTGACCAACCCCGAGTTCGCCGACGGTATCGCCACGTGGCTTACTCATCACGACGCGGCCCATGCGGTTCGAATCCTCGACGCTATCGATGTCGCCCGCGGACGAATCGAACGAAACGTCACCCCGTTACTCTCGCTCGAAGCTCTGTTCGTCGAAGCGAGCGGGGTCGCGACTGCTTAAACGCAGTCCCGCGCCCGTGATAACCTAGTGCGGTTGCCGTAACGGCGACGCCTCGATAGCTCAGTGGTAGAGCACTTCACTCGTAATGAAGGGGTCGTGAGTTCAATCCTCACTCGAGGCTCAGATTATTCGTTTGGCGTGAACTTCAGCGCAATCGAATTCATGCAATAGCGCAGGCCCGTGGGGGTCCCGAACCCGTCGGGGAATACGTGGCCGAGGTGTCCGTTGCACGAGGCACACCGAACCTCGGTTCGCGTTTGTCCGAGCGTGTTGTCCTCGAGCAACACAACCGCTTCCGGGTTGATTGTTTCGTAGAACGACGGCCAACCACAGTGACTGTCGAATTTCGTGCCGGCAACGAACAGTTCGGCACCGCATCCGCCGCACGTGTACAGGCCAGCCCGGTCCTCTTCGAGTAGTTCGCCCGTCCATGGGCGCTCGGTGCCGGCCTCACGCAGCACATGGAATTGTTCGGGGGTCAGCGTCTCGCGCCATTCGGCTTCGGTTCGCTCACTGGGGTTTTCGGTCATGCTCACCATTAAACTCGGAAACATGGCAAACAGCGAGCGGGATCGAACCGCCGACTGGTTTCGCCGGTTCGCCAGCGCCGAGGGCGCCGAGTCACCGCGATATCGGGACTGGGCACTCGGAATTGCAGAAGACGACGAACTTCTCGCCCTCGTCACAAAACTTCCGCTCGCCAAACGCCAACCCGTCCTCGTTCTGACGTGCGCCCGGGTTGCCGGTGTTCCGCTCCGCCCGTTCGAGACCGCCCGCGGCGACTTCGTCGCGCTGTGGTCGGCAATTGCGAAGTTGGCACAGAAAAGGGCGACGCAAACGAATGACCCTCGCCGCTGCACTCCGCTACTCGTCGCTCTCGACCGCATTCGCGGACCCATCGCTCTGATCGAAGTAGGAGCTTCCGCCGGATTGACACTGTTTCCCGACCGCTACTCGTTTGTCTGGAATGCGCGGGGACGTCAGGTGTTGTCCCACCCAACGGACGGACCGGCGACCGTGACCCTGAAGGCGGACATCGCGGGCTGGGGAGCCAACCCGCCTCGACGCCCGAACATCGTGCATCGCGAAGGAATCGACCTCAATCCTCTCGACGTGACCACACCGACCGACCGCGATTGGCTCGAGGCACTCGTATGGCCAGAGCAAACCGACCGCCTCGACATCGTGCGAGCCGCGGCGGACATCGTCGCACAGTCGCCCCCGACCATCACCGCCGGCGACGCGGTGGCCGAAATCCGTTCGGCTGTGGCCCGCGCTCGAAAGTTCGCACCCAAGGCCACCATCGTGGTTACGTCGCCCGCGGTCCTCGTGTATCTCGATCCCGCCGAGCGCGAGAAATTCGCGGCGTACTGCACGCGCGCGAAAGTGCGCTGGATTTCACTCGACGGACGCCGTGTCATTCCCCGGATTGGGGACGCGGCGGACGAGTTGGGAATCGACGGCGAGTTCGTATTAAGCCTCGACGGAGTACCAATCGCCTCAGCCGACCCGCTTGGCCGCCAAGTCACGGTGTATGGCTCGTCGGGGTTGTCTCCAGAGGATGTCGACCTCATCGAATTTG
>Ga0315905_10001976_pt1 | contig 21744 bp, 17 predicted proteins | sample LakEriMetagenome_5_FD_203522 | JGI IMG/M metagenome (GOLD analysis project Ga0315905, IMG submission 203522) | Freshwater fungal communities from buoy surface, Lake Erie, Ohio, United States - Buoy 4 MA121 | ecosystem: Environmental > Aquatic > Freshwater > Lake | place: USA: Lake Erie, Ohio...
GCACAGCCGCGCCGGGTTTGCCGCGACTGTGGCGATGGCTTCCGGAAGCGGCCAGCTGAAGGGCGGCTCGGCAAGCTGAAAAGCGGCGCGGACCATTGAAAGAGGTACATAATCCGATGTGAGGGCGTCGAGAAGCCCCGCCGACGCGCAGTCACGCGCGCTGAGGTTTCCAGAATGCGAACCGCCCCGGACGAAGTTCGGCGCGCCCATGATCGTCTTCATGCCGAACTGGCGCGCCAGCTGCGCAGCCTCCATTGTCACTGGAAACTCGCTCGCAACGCAACCGTCGTCGCGCGATTCCTCGACATGCGCAGCCGTCATGTCATCATGGCTCATCAGGGGAATGCCTGCTGCGCGTGCAATTTCGACGATAGCACGGCGGTTCGCCGGTCCTGCCGCCTGATCGCGCCATTCGGTACGTTTGGCGAGCACCTCGTCGAGCTCGGCGCCCGTCTTGCCGCTGGCGATCATCCGCTCCCTGAAGTGCTGGACATTCGCCGTCTGGCGCTGGCCGGGTGTGTGATCCATTACGGACAAGAGGCGCAGGCGTGGATTGGCAAGCTGGGGCTCGACCAGCGTCATGAGGTCGGGGTTGGTGATCTCGCAGCGCAGATGCAGCAGGTGCTCTGCCCGCAGGAATCCTTCGGCCGCCGCAGCGTCCATGCCAGCGATCATTGGTCCAAGCGCTTCCTTGCGATCCAGACCATCCTTGCGCCCGTGCAGGCTCAGGCTGTCGAACACCGTTGTGATGCCCGCAGTCGCACACTGGGCGTCATGGGCCAGAGCTGCGCCCATCGCATCCCACAGCGCGCCAGGTCGGGGCTGGTAGTGTTTCTCGAGATTGTCGGTATGCACATCGACAAGGCCCGGTATCAGCACGTCGTCGCCAAGATCTTCGGCATGGTGGGAGGCAGATCTGGCGCTGTCGATCGCAACGATCATTCCGTTCTCGATGACGACATGCGCCGCCATCACGGATGCCGGCGTGACAACGCTTCGGCTGAAGAGAATGCTCTGACGCGAGCTCATGCTGCTGCCTTGAAATCTGATACCTGGAACAGGCGGGTCGCCACGGCATCCCGCACGTCAGCGTCGTGGAAGATGCCGATCATGGCCGTGCCCTTGTCGAGGGCCGCGCGGATGAGGTCGACAACGATGGCGCGATTGGCCGCGTCCAGCGACGCTGTGGGCTCATCGAGCAGCAGGATCGGATATTCGCGGACAAATGATCTGGCGATGTTTACGCGCTGCTGCTCGCCGCCCGAAAAGGTCGCGGGGGGCAGGTCCCAGTGCGCCTGTGGCAGTCTCAGGGCCTGCAAGACCGCAATCGCACGCTCGCGGGCTTCGTCGGGATCAACGCCGTTCTCGAGAAGAGGCTCCATCGTGAGGTCGAGCGTCGAAATGCGTGGGATCACGCGGAGAAACTGACTGACATATCCCAGGGTGCGCCGGCGGATCTCGAGCACCATGTGAGGTTCGGCAGACGTTATGTCGACATAGTGACCATCATGGAGCACCTCCACGCGGCCCTGCGTCGGCAGATAGTTTCCGAAAATCGTGCGCATCAGCGTCGACTTGCCGACGCCTGACTCGCCTGCCAGCACAACGCATTCGCCCGGCTTCACCGAGAGCTGCAGCCGGTCGAATACTGGAATGCCGGCGCTGCCCTGATTGTGGAGCGTGAAGGTCTTGGCCAGTCCATCAACCAGGATAGCTGGCGCGCGATCATCCGGCGCGCTCTGAATTGCCATTGAGATCACCTAGATCTGGAGAACCGACGAGACGAGCAGCTGGGAATATGGATGCTGCGGATCATCGAGGACCTGGTCGGTCAGTCCTGACTCGACGACACGTCCGCCCTTCATCACCATCAGCCGGTCGGCCATGAGGCGGGCGACAGCCATATCATGGGTCACAAGGATCACAGCCAGATTGAGGTCGCGCACAAGCTCCCGCAGAAGGTCGAGGAGACGCGCCTGCACCGACACATCCAGCCCGCCCGTCGGTTCGTCCATGAACACCAGGCGCGGCTGGTGGATCAGGTTCCGTGCGATCTGAATGCGTTGCTGCATGCCGCCGGAGAACGTGCGTGGCTTGTGGTCGATGCGGTTCAGATCGAGCTCCACACGCGACAGCCAGTCGATAGTCCCCTGCCGCATTTCGCCGTAATGACGGCGTCCAAGGTTCATCAGGGGTTCTGCAACATTGGCCCCGCCGGACACGCGCATCCTCAGCCCATCGCGCGGATTCTGATGCACGAAGCCCCAGTCTTCGCGCTGCATGCGGCGGCGATCAGGTTCGCTGAGCCCATACACGTCGACAAGACCATGCCGACGGGCATCGAAGCGCACCGAACCGGATGTCGGCTCCAGATGACCCGACACGACATTCAGCAGCGTCGTCTTGCCCGACCCGCTTTCGCCGACAATGCCCAGAACCTCGCCAGCGCGGAGTTCAAACGACACGTCCTCGCAACCGGTCACGTTCCCATAACGCTTCGTCAGACCCTCGACCTGGAGCAGGGGGCTGGGTGTCGTGGATGCCGAAACCGGGGGAGTGGAAGGTAAATGCACAAGCGACGTCATCTCGCCTTTTCCTCCGGGCCGTCAGTGTCGACCTGATCGAGCGTGTGGCCCGCCATCGCACCAGCATGGCCATGCGCGCGACGCTCTCCGCAGAAATGACTGTCGGAGCAGACGAACATCCGATGCCCCGCGTCATCGAGAACAACCTCATCGAGGTAGGAGCCTTCCGCGTCGCAGAGGGCGCACCGTTCTTCCCATGCCTGAATCTCGAACGGGTAGTCCTCGAAATCCAGGCTGCGAACCTGCGTGAAAGGGGGCACCGCATAGATCCGCTTCTCTCGTCCAGCGCCGAACAACAGGATCGCCGGACAGTTGTCCATTTTCGGATTGTCGAATTTGGGTATCGGCGAGGGAGACATGAGATAGCGTTCATCGATCATGACCGGGTAGCCCGCGGTTGCGGCGATCCGGCCGAACGCTGAAATATTTTCGTACAGCGAGACGTACTGCAGCCCATATTCCTCGTAGGCATGCATCGCCCGTGTTTCCATCTCCCTCGGCTCAAGTCCGCGCAGCGGTTCGGGCTGCGGCACCTGAAAGATCATCACCTGTCCGGCGGTCAGCTTGTGCTCCGGTATGCGGTGCCGGGACTGGATGATGGTTGCTTCAGTCGTGTCCTCCGTTGTTGCAACATCTGCAACAGTTGCGAAGAACCGACGTATGGAAACGGCATTTGTTGTGTCGTCTGCTCCCTGGTCGATGCATTTGAAGACATCGTCAGGGCCAATGATCGACGCCGTCAGCTGAATGCCGCCGGTGCCCCAGCCATATGGAACAGGCATCTCGCGCGACCCGAAAGGCACCTGGTAGCCGGGGATGCACAACGCCTTGAGAATGGCGCGGCGGATCATGCGCTTGGTCTGTTCGTCAAGGTATGCGTAATTGTAGTAGCGTTCCGGCGAGTCCGCTGTCGTCGTTACGGCCGGTGCATTTGCGAGCGTCATTCGGCTGCGACCTTCTGAACGCTCTGCTGCTCGTGGGACCTCGCCTGCGCCGCCTGAAAGTCCTTCCGAAGCCGCCGCAAGAACTGAAGGTCGGCCTGGAAATCGACATAGTGCGGCAGCTTGAGATGCTGCACGAAGCCCGACGCTTCCACATTGTCGGAATGATAGAGCACAAACTCCTCGTCACGACAGGGCGCGTTGATTTCTTCGCCCGCCTCTCGCGCCCGCAGCGACCGGTCCACGATCGCCATGCTCATCGCCTTGCGCTCGCAATGACCAAAGGTGAGGCCGTATCCACGCGTGTACTGGGGCGCCTGCCCATCAGCAGAAGCAAAGTCGGACAGCATCACGCATTCCGTGAGCGTGATTTCGGCAATCTCGATCGGAAAGCCGAGTTCATCCGGCACGAACGATACGCTGGCTTCACCGAGCCGGATCTCGCCGCACAGCGGATGCGTCGATCCCCAGCCCCGTTGCGAGGAATAGGCAAGGCTGAGCAGGAACCCTTCATCGCCGCGGGCGAGGGCCTGGAGCCTCTGATCCCGTCCGGCAGGAAACGCCATCGGTTCACGCGTCAGGTCGAACGGCGCCTCATTGTCGGCGCCGGGGGCGTCGGTCTCGAGCAGACCCTCGTGCGAGAACACCGAGGCGATGTTGGGCAGCCGTTCAGGCATTGGATCGTCGGACTGAGGCGCCGGCGGGACGATTTCTCCGCCCTCGGCTGCAAGCCTGAAGTCGAGCAGACGATGGGTGTAATCGAAGGTCGGCCCCAGAACCTGCCCGCCTGGGATGTCCTTGAAGGCTGCTGAAACCCGGCGACGCACCGCCATGTCAGCCGTCTCGATGGGCGCTGAAAAACCGAAGCGGGGCAGCGTCGTGCGATACGCACGCAGGAGGAAGATCGCCTCAGGCAGATCGCCACGCGCCTGCTTGATGGCGAGCGCCGCCAGTTCCGGGTCATAGCACGACCCTTCCGACATGACGCGATCGACGGCGAGCGACATTTGCTGACTGATCTGTGCAACTGAAATCTCGGCTACGGCCGGATCCCCGCGACGCTCTTCCGCCAGCAACGCATGCGCGTTGGATATTGCACGCTCGCCACCCTTTACAGCAACATAAGCCATGAGGTCAGGACTCCCCGCCTGCAGTCCGGGTGGTTCTCGGAATCGCCAGAATCTCGCTACCCGCGCACATCACGAGATCAATGCCGAACTGGAAGCGCGAGACCACATCAGCACGCTGGGACCAGAAGGCGGCGGGAAGTCCGTGCGGTGAAATGACCGCTTCGTTCTCGATGCCCGGGCCACGCAGCACAACTGCTGGTCCGCCTCTCAAGCCGATAATGTCGATTATCAGCGTGGTGGCGCGATCAGGATATTTGGCCTCGCCCTGGTTGAAGGCTGAAAGCTGGGGCATCGACGCGGGATCGGACACAAGCGCGAATGCCGCGGCGGACGGATCCGATGTGATCTGGCAGCCGCAATGAAACCGCAGCCAGGCTTCAGCCTCAGTCGCCACGAGACCTGGATCAAGCCAGAGCGGCGTGTCGACATCAGCGAGCGTGAGCAGGACTGCGCCTGCTGCGGGGCTCAGTCCCTGCGGTGGCTGGGGCGCCGACAGAATGATCTGCGACAGGCCGGGACGAGCAGTAGCTTCCATGATGCGACGGAAGATTCTCTGACTGTCGAGGGATGCGTCGGCGAGTCCAGGGCGAAGGCCGGCAAGATTGGGAGCTGCTGACATGCTCAGGATTTCCTGTCCCGCACCATCGTGAAGAATTCCACGCGCGTGGCGGCGGCCTTTCTGGAAGCCGTGGCGCGGCGCTCCGCCGCGCTCGCTGCAAGAGGCTCGATCACCATCGACCGCGCCATGTCGCGCCACCGCCCCGATTGCAGCATTGCATCGACAATGGCTGCTATCTCTGCATGCCGCTTGTTGCGTCCAGCCACATAGCCAACGCCGACCTCGCCATCCTCAAGCCGGACAACGGCGCGGCTGACGGTCATCTCGCCGAGGTTGAAGGGTGCGCCAGATCCGCCGACCCGCCCGCGCGTCATGACCATGCCGGTTTCCGGCGGCCTCAGGAAAGTGGATGCGGGTCGATCCGGCAGGGAGGCGAAGGCGGCCAGCACATCATCGGGCCGCGCCTTGGCCAGCAGGCTGAGGTCGCGCTGCCGGGTCGCCTCACCAGAAGTCTCAACAAGTTCAGGCAAATCACCACCTGTGAGCTGGCCGATTGAACTGCGTATTGCCTTACGTTCCAAATATTGTGTAGTTAAAATAAGTATTGCGAGCAACTGATCAGTTATGAAGGTTTTATGTAGTCAATATAACTTGTCCAAAATGAAGTATAGAGCAAGTATACGTAGAAATGAGCATTTTGAAGACAGCAAGCTGGGCTGATATCGCAAATGAAATCGAGTCCAGTATTCGAAATCGTGCGCTCGCCCCCGGTGATCGACTTCCGACCGAATACGCACTTGGCCGCCGATACATGGTCAATCGCCACACGGTACGGCGTGCGCTCTCACATCTGCAGGCGAAAGGTCTGGTTGAATCGACCCAGGGTCGCGGCAGCTTTGTGCGACGTCCAAGCCTGCAGTTTCACATCCGCAAGCGCACACGCTTCGGCGAGTTCGCGCGCCATGCAGAAGCGACGCACCGGCATGATACGCTGTCGCTCGATGTACAGCCGGCTGAGCCCGCGGTTGCGCGCGCGCTTGGAATACATCTTGGTGATCCCGTCGTGGTTCTCGAAAGGCTGGGCTATGTGAACGACCTGCCGGTTGGCATCGGGCTGCATCACTTCAGCCATGAGCGGCTGCCGCAGTTTCCCGATGTCTACCCGAAGTACGGCTCGATCACGAAAGCGCTGCTGGAGCTCGGCATACCTGATTACGTCCGGGTGCAGACGCGCATCGTCTCGCGATTGCCAACGCCCCGCGAGAGCGAGCTGCTCGGGCTTCCCCGACACGTGCCGCTGCTGATCACCCAGTCGATCAATCACGACGGCCTCGACCGACCGCTCGAGTATGGCGATGCACGAATGGCCTCCGACAGGGTGGAGATTGTCATCGAGCCCGAGGCAAGCTGATCGCAGCAGCACGCGAACGAACACTGGCGCCGGACGAGGCTGGGCCGGCAACAACACAGGGCGAGAAGATGGAAGTGGTTCTCAGGAATGCAAGCATCGTACTGGGCGATGAGGTCGTTCGCGGCGACATCGCGTTGCGCGAGGGTGTGATCGCAGCGATCGACCCGGCCATGCGATCGGGCGATGCGCCTGGCGAAGATCTTGACGGCGACTTCCTCGCCCCCGGCATTGTGGATCTGCATACCGACTGTCTGGAAAAGCACTTCTTTCCAAGGCCGGGCATAGACTGGAATCCCGTCTCTGCTGCGATCACGCATGATGGCGCCTGCCTGTCGGTAGGCGTGACAACCGTCTTCGATTCGCTCTCGCTCGGCTCGTTCGGCCAATCTGAATCGCGATCCACCGAGAACCTTGATCGCCTGGTCGCCGGACTCCTGTCGGCGCGCGATGCAGGCGCGCTGCGTGCAGACCATCGGATCCACTGGCGCTGCGAACTGCCCTCCGATGTGCTGCAGGACCATTTCAACAGGGCCCATCTGCACCCGATGACCGGCCTTGTCTCGCTGATGGATCACACGCCGGGACAACGCCAGTACATGAATCTCGATCGCTTTCTCGACCGCGTCTGGAGAAAGGAAGGCGTCTCCGAAGCCGACATCGCCGCGCGCATGAACGCCCAGTACGAACGGCAGGCGCGCAACGTCGCGCCAAACCGGGCTCATGTCGCCGAGGGCGCGAGAAGCATCGGCGTACCCATCGCAGCCCACGACGACGAGACAGAAAGCCATGTCGAAGCCGCCGCCGCTGCGGGTGCGACGATTGCCGAGTTTCCCGTTACGCCAGAGGCTGCAAAGCGTTCACGTGAACTCGGCATGAGCGTCATCATGGGCGGCCCGAATCTCGTGCGGGGCGGATCCTATTCCGGAAATCTTTCAGCAGCCGAGGCTGCGACAGCGGACATGCTCGACGGGCTCGCCTCCGACTACGTTCCCCGCAGCCTCGTTGAATCCGCATTCATCCTTGCAGGCGAGCCATTTGGCTGGGGGCTTCCCGCGGCGTTCGCGGCCGTGTCCGCAGCCCCTGCAAAGGCTGTGGGACTCGACGACCGGGGCGAAATTGCTCTCGGCAAGCGGGCCGATCTCATCCGGGTACGCCTTGCTGGCGGGCTTCCCGTCGTGCGCGGCGTCTGGGTCGCTGGCCGACGGGCCGCGTGAGTCAGCATGCGGATCGCGACATTCAACACCTGGAAGAATGAAGGCGACTACTGGATCCGCATCGGCGCGATGGGTGCAGCGCTTGCGCGCCTCGACCTCGACGTCATCGTCCTGCAGGAATGCTTCTACGCCCCCGCAATCAGGGCCGACACGGCCGCGCACGTGGCGGGCGACCTCGGCCTCCATGTCTCCCGCGCACCCATGCGCGAAAAGGTACGCACAATGCATGGCGCCGAGGTGCTGTCCCGCGCCGATCTGGTGATCCTTACGCGCGAGGCGCCCATCGACATGGCGTTTGCCCAGCTTTCGCCGGATCCGCGGGATGGCGAACGGCTGGTGCTGCGCGCCGATCTCGAACTCGCAAGCCAGCGGGTTCGCGTCGTCAATGTTCATCTGACTCACCTTCACGACGCCGCAGCCTCGGACGTCCGTCGCCAGCAGGCGCGCGAGGCGCTTTCCTTCGCGCGAAGCGACTGGCGCGACCCGATCATCATTGCAGGCGATCTCAATGCCGATCTGCACGCGCCAGACCTGTCACCCCTGTTCGACGATCCTGACCTGGATCAGTCCTGCCAGGTTGCATGTGAGCAGCCTGGCCTGAGCGGGGCCCTGCGTCTCGAGAGCGGGGCAATCGATCATGTCCTCGTTTTCGATCCCCTGCGTCGCGTGACCTGCATGCGCCGCACAGTCGAACTCGCCGGCTCCGGCCTCAGCGATCACCCTGTCATTGTTGCGGAGTTGAACGTCAGATGAGCCAGACTGGCAATTTCGAGCGGCGGCAGGCTGACTGGCGCACCATCCTGCTCACCTGCGCGCGCTTCTGGTTTGCGCGCCCGGGCAGGACCTGGGTCGTTGTCGGCCTGATCGCTGCGGTCGCACTGGCCGACGTCACGATTTCACTCGCACTGGGTGGCGTGATCGGCGCCGTCGCCACGCCGGCGGCCAGCAATACCCTGCTTGCGATTGCCTGGCTCCTTGCGGGAGGCGCAGCGCTCATCTGCCACGCGCTGCTGCGCCTGAGCTTCGACATCGTCTGGAACCGTGTCAGCATCAACTCCATGAACGCCCTGCAGGCGGAGGCGTTCTCGCGCGTACAGCGATTTTCGAGCGCATGGCATGGCGACACCTTCGCCGGCGCTACCGTTCACAGGCTGTCACGCGCACGCTGGGCGATCGACGCAATCGGCGTCGTCATCTTCAGCCGGATGGCAACACCTCTCCTGATGATTCTCGTCATCGGAACGCTTGTCTCGATCCGGCTTCCGGTTGCAGGCGCCGTGTTCTTTCTTGTGTCGGCCGTCTATCTCTTGGTCAGCTTTGAGCTCGCGGCGCGATGGGTGCGGCCGGCCAACGTCGTCTCGGCGAGATTGGAAGCCGATCTCACAGGGGCCATCGCCGATGCGATCGCCAACAACTCCGCTGTGAAGGCCTTTGGGGCCGAAACGCGAGAAGAGAGCCGTCTCGCCGAGGCGGCCGAGCGGTGGAGCAGCAAGGCGACGGTCTCGATGGACCGGACCAGCCTCATGCAAACCGTACAGCTGGGATTGTGGGCCGTCCTGCAGACCAGTGTCCTTGCGACGCTGGTGGTGTTTGCGGGAGATGGCGGGGTGACGCCCGCCGACCTTGGCTTTGCCATCGCTGCGATCCTTCAACTGGGTGGTCAATTGCGTGGGATCGGGGGGGACATCCGGATGCTTCAGCGCGCGTTCGGGGAATTCGGCGAAACCATGGATTTTCTGACCGCGCCATTTGATGTGTCCGATCCGGCGCAGCCGCAACCCATGCCGGCGGCGCGGGGCGCCATCGTATTCGAAGGGGTCACATTCCGTTACGGCCTCCGCACACCCCTGTTTGAGCAGTTGTCACTGCGGATCGAAGCTGGCGAGCACGTCGCGCTTGTCGGCGCCACGGGCTCCGGCAAATCCACATTCGTGAAGCTGTTGCAGCGACTTTACGATATCGAAGCCGGCGAGATTCGGATCGACGGCGTCAACATCGGCAGCGTCGAGCAGGCGAGCCTGAGGCGACAGGTGGCGATCGTGCCGCAGGAGCCAGCACTGTTCCATCGGACCCTGGCAGAGAATATCGCCTACGGGCGCCCGGAATCGACCGAAGCGGAGATCATTGCGGCCGCTCGCAAGGCGCGCGCGCACGACTTCATCATGGCCTCACCGAACGGGTATGGCACGCTGGTTGGCGAACGCGGACAGAAGCTGTCAGGGGGCGAACGCCAGCGCGTCGCGATCGCCCGCGCCTTCCTGTCGAATGCGCCAATCGTTGTGTTTGACGAGGCAACGGCCAGTCTGGACACGCTCACGGAGAGAATGATCCAGGAGGCCATGCAGGAACTGATGGAGGGGCGAACGACGGTGATCATCGCTCATCGCCTCTCGACGGTGCGAAAGGCTGACCGCATCATGGTGTTCGACGGTGGAAGGATCGTGGAAGAGGGCAAGCACTCTGACCTGGTCCAGCGCCCTCATGGGCTTTATCGGCGACTAGTCGGCGATGAGATCAACCGGATCGAAATCGAGGCAGCCTGACCGTGGAGCCTGGGCGGAGTGTTCACAGGAGCTGATCATGAGGTCGAAAGAGCCTTGATCCGGTAAGGCCGAAACGGACTTTGAGCTGGCGTGGGTTCAGGGCGCCGAAAGGTGCGCTACGCGAATGGCGTCATGGCGTGCTTCGCGATCCCCTTGCGGCGCCTGGTCACACTCCGCGCCCCGGGAAGCCGAGCAATGCAGGCTTCATCAACCTCGCTTGCACCTGTCCTGCTCCAGCTACTTCTGAATCAGTCCGCGTGGCAGGGTCGCGATGCCAGTTTCAAAAGCTGTTCGCGGTTTTCGCTGAGGTTGAGGCCTGAGCGCACAGAAGCCTCCGGAGCTCTGCCTGCAAGCCCTGCCCACAGCGCCGCATTGAATGCGTCTGTGTCCAGGCGATCCTCCAGTGCGAAGTTCTGGCCAGCCATGGCCGCCTGCCAGTATGCGGCCGAACGCAGAGGACACGGCGTGCCAGTCTCGGCCTTCTGCTGCGCGCTTGGCCACGCGATGGGAAGCTGGGTTTGCCGCAGGACCTCAGAAGGACGCGCCTTGAATGTCCATTCCTTCTGCCGGAGATCGAAGGCTTGCGACATCGGAACCGCCAGCGCGTCGTTCAGGCCAAGCGGCTTGAGGCCCAGCACAGCGCCGATCGTCCTCAGCATGCTGACAGTCGTGTAGCGTTCGGAAACCACAGCCTTCTGCTTAACATAGGGCCCCACGATGTAGGCGATGCTTCGGCGCGCATCGACGTGATCCGCACCGTTCTGCGCGTCGTCCTCGATCACGAAAATGAGTGTCGAATCCTTGACACGACTTTGCGCAACGCGCTCGACGATCATGCCCAGGGCATAATCGTTGTCCGCCATCTGGGTCTCGACCGTGTTGACGCCGTCAATAGCCGTGTCGAAGCTGCCGAAATGGTCGTGGCTGATGCGTATGAGCGAAAGAGCCGGAACAGAGTTGGTTGCCTCCTGGTCATTGAACTCTCGCATCCATTCCATCACGCGCCAGTAGTCAGGGAACTTCTGGTCATATCCCCGGAAGTAAGGATCGCTCCGATCCTGCAAGGCGCGATCTGCTGCAACATAGACGACCTGCTTTTGCTTGAACGGCTCGCGTGTCAACGGCACGCCGCCGGGACCGTCATGGTAGATATAGTCGTTCGCAAAGCCGTAGTTGCGCACCGTCAGACCTTTATGGATCGCGGCATTCCAGAGAAAGCCCTGGCCTTCCATTTCATCATCGTCTTCGCCGTCAGGAGAAGTCAGATGGCGTGCGCCCGGTAGAAGATCTGCGTCGTCAGGAACGGCAGGATTTATTGCCCGGCGCTCGGGAATCGACAGCGCCATGTTGATGTTCCGGCTCGTGCCTTCAGCTTCGTACGAGAGGCCGCGGTCGGCATAGTCGACCGGAGCGTTCTTTTCGAGCAGGTCGGTTGAGCGCGCCGCCGTCGACCATGTCCAGCCTGTGCTCGACTGTTCGCCGCTGTCAAAGAAGTTATCGAACGTCACGAAGTTGCGGGCGAGGTCATGATGATTGGGGCTCAGGCGCTCACCGAGGATTGCAAGCGTGGGGTCACCATTGCCGACTTCAAGATCGCCTAGCACCTGATCGTAGGTGCGGTTCTCTTTCACGATGTAGATGACGTGCTTGATGTGCTGGCGCAGCGCCGCCATGACCTCGTTGGCTTCGATGCGGCTGGCTGCGTCGCTGACGCCGGTGTTGTCGGCCACCTGAACCGTCAAAGCGCTCAGCTCAGTTTCTGACGGCATGCGGAATGACAGCAGCCCAGCCTTCTCCAGCTGGAAAATGTACTGGTTGGCGCTACCGCAGGCATTCGGCTGCGCGTGTTCCCTCGCCATCCGTGGGCCACAGCCCTGAGGGTTGGGTCCAGGTGGGCTCTTGCGGTTGGCCACGAACACCCGCCGGCCGTCCTTGCTGGTCGCAACAGCGCTGGGATACCAGCCGGTCGGAATAAATCCTTCGATCTCACCCTCGACGGGATCCACAACAGCGAGCGCGTTAACGCCGCCAAGCGTGACCAACAACCGGCCATCGGGGGAAAGGCCTAGATTGTTGATGTTGAGGCCCTTGCCTGCAACTGCCCCATCGGATGCTTCTGGAAGCCGCAGGCGGGGCTCGGATTCCAACGTGTCAGACAGCGTATTGATGATCGCAATCCGATCTGCGTTGTCTTCTGCCGCATACAATCTGTTTGTCTTGCTGTCGAAGAGCAGGGAGGTGGGCTCGCCGATGGTCTTGATGCGCTTCACGGGCATCACGGACGTCGCGCCGACATCCAGCACCACGATCTCGCGGTCACGCGGGGAGCTGACATAAGCGCGAGCCGCGTCTCGCCAGACGATGGAAAAGGGATACTCGCCCCCAGCAATGCCGGCTTCGTTCGGGTTGATCTTGCCAGGCCGCAGGTCGCGTTCAGTGACCACCTTTCGCGTCGGGATATCGATGAGACTCACGCTGTCATTGTAGTAATTGGCCACGAGCAGCCGCTTCCCGTTCGGACTGACGGCAAGGCCCGCCGCCTGTGGCCTGACGTCTGCGCCATTGCCGGCACTGTGTCCCAGGCTGATGGGGGCGCCGTCGGAGACAAAACCCTTGGGTGCGCGCTTGAAGACATGCACCACATCATCGACGCCGCCGGCGACAAAGAACCCATCGCCATCCTTGCGCCACGCGATACCCGAAAAGGTATTCGGCACAGTCAGCGTCTGCTTCAGCGTCGCGCCGCGTGAGCCAATTGCGTAAACGAACACGTACTGCTTCGACTGTTCGACAACTCGTTTTCCGTCGGGGCCGTTGAAGCGGTTGAAGCCACTTGTCAGCAGCAGCATTTCGCTTCCATTGGGGCTTGCAGAGAGCGCTGCCGCTCCATCCGCGATGTATTCGGGGTTTGGCCCTATGTTCGTTTTCAGCAGCTCGAATTTGGCGTCTGGAGCGGCCGTCGGGGTGATCGTCTGACCGGTCGGAAGAAACTGCGGCGCGGCCGCGGGACGCTGAGCCAACGCGCTGAAACAACAAAACGCGGCCGCCATAAAAACGCCAGTTGAGACAAGGCGGACATTCGATTTGTTCATTTGATCATCCCACCGCAGGTAAGAAGCCGAACCAAGGTGAGTCAGCATGGCGGGCCGCGGTGACACTTTAGCGACGCAGGATGAGGGCAGCGTACAGGCGGTCGTGGAAACCTGTGAAGACTCGTTTCCTGAGGCTTGGGGACAAATTCCTCCGAAGTCGCGGCGCCAGCCGGACTGAGCTGCGCCAGATTTCTTGGGCCAAGCTTACCGCGTAAATGATTGCTTATGGCGAGGTCCTGATTGGCCTGCAGGGGAGAGACGAGGGGCGACTCACGAGCGGCCCTGCCGCAGGAACGAGATCAGAGGGCTCTCGATTCATGGCCAATGCGAGAGATCGAGACCCAAACCCCGCAATCAGGTCATTCAGGAACATCATCGAACAGTGTGCCAGGCGCAGGCTGTGGGCGTCACGCCGAAAGCCGCTGCGGCGTATTGTTGAGCTTTGCCATGATCGCGGCGATATCGAACGCTTTCCGGATCGCCGGATGCCTGCGCCGCTCGCTGCGACAGGCGATATAGCCCGTGATCCAGGCCGCTGGCGTCCGGAGGTCAAGTGGAAGCCGCAACAGCCTGTCATCGGGAGGGCACTCTCGCGCAAACATGAAGGTGACACCGATGCCCTGTGCGACTGCCTCCCGCAGCATTTCGCGCGTGTGGAACTCCATGACACGGCCGGTCGCGACATTGGCCGCTTCCAGGACACGGTTCATCGTCGCGCGGGTTCGGGACGTCGTCTCGCGCACAAGCAGGATCTGGTGGGCAAGGCAGTTCAGCTCGAAACGCCCCTCATGGGGCACTTTCCACCCGACCGGAACGACTGCGATCAGCTCGTCCTCGTACAGGGGCTGGTAGGTGTATTCATTGTCGCCGATCGGCTCGCATACAACGGCGATATCGACAGAGGCCGCCATCAGCAGCTCGTTCGTCTCGCGGGCGTTTGCAATCGTGACCTTGAAATCGAGTGCTGGTGAATCCTGCTGGTAGGCCGCGATCAGGTCTGCTGCATAGGGCGGCGAGTCAGTGCCGACCCGGATCAGACCGCCCTGTTCTGGCGGCGTCTCGCCCAGCAGCGCCTCTATATCGGACGACACATCAAACAGCGTCCGTGCACGCTCGAACAGCGCCTGGCCGGCGGCGGTAAGCCCGAGCGGCGGCCGGGCGCCTTCGATGAGCTTGACCTGATAGCGGTCTTCCAGCGCCTTGACCTGTTTTGACAGCGTCGGCTGCGACACGCCAAGCCTGCTGGCCGCGCGTGTGACGCTGCGATCGCTGGCGACCGCGTAGAAGGCGCGCAAATGCTGAAAGTTAAGGCTCATGACGCCGGTTCCGAGCCATTATCCTAGTGTGCCCATGTAACGAATTTGCGTGCCATGCGCGGCGTCTATCGCCATCATGGCCCGAATGAATTCGCTGTTGCGGCCCAGCCATGCAAGCGGAAACCAGGGAGCGAGGCATGAAACAGGAATTCGATGTCGTCGTGGTCGGGCAGGGCGTTGTGGGTCTTGCGCATGCCTACGCTGCGGCCCGGGCGGGGATGTCTGTCGCCGTGGTCGACCGGCACGAACGCGCACTTGGCGCCAGCATTCGCAATTTCGGCTTTGTGACAGTCACGGGCCAGGCCCGTCGCGAGATGTGGTCACTCGCAATGCGGGCCCGCGACATCTGGGCCGGCGTCGCGCCTCAGGCGAAGATCGACGTTGTCCAGACCGGTCTCAACGTCTTTGCCCACCGGCGAGAAGCAGCCGAGGTGCTTGCAGACTTCCTTGAGACCGAGATGGGCGAGCACTGCCAGCTCACAAGCGCAAAGGCCTGGCGGGACGCAAATCCGCACCTGGACGTGTCGCCGTTCGAGGCGGTGCTGCAAAGTCCGCATGAGCTGAGGCTTGAGGCGCGTGACGCCATCCCGCTGCTGCGATCCTGGCTCGAACGCGCGCAGGGCGTTCGCTTTCTCGATCCCGCCGACGTCGTCGGGTGCGACGCAGGCCGCGTCGAGACGACGCGCGGCGTGCTCAGCGCCGGGGCCGTATTCATCTGTCCGGGCGATGATCTCAATGGTCTTTTCCCCGACGTAATGGCGCGGCGGCAGGTCACCCGCTGCAAGTTGCACATGCTTCGTCTCGCCCCGCCGGGCGTCAAGCTTCCGGCGCCCGTGATGGCTGACCTCAGCCTCATTCGTTACGAAGGCTATGCCGAGCTCCCCTCCGCGGCCGCGCTGCGCCGCCGCATCGAGGCGGAGCGGGGCGACATGCTGGCCGCTGGCATCCACCTTATCGCTGTCCAGTCCGCCGACGGATCGCTCGTGGTCGGAGACACGCATGAGTATGGCGACTCTCCAACGCCCTTCCAGCCCGCGGACAAGGATGAGCTGATGCTGGCGGCGCTGCGTGACACGTTGCCAGGACTTCCGGCTCAGCCTGTCGAACGCTGGATCGGCGTCTATGCCTCGTCACCGCAAGGGCCGTGGTTCAGCGAGGAAGTGCGCCCTGGCGTGCACATGACAGCGATCACCTGCGGGGCCGGCATGTCGACAGCTTTCGCGATCGCCGAGCAGGTCGTTTCTCGCGCGCTCAACGTCACCCTGGCGGAGGCTGCTTAGGCATGAAACTCCAGGCGGCTGTTCTCGACTGGGCGGGCACGGTGATCGATTTCGGATCGCGCGCGCCCGTTCTGGCCATGGAAGAGGTGTTTTGCGCGGAAGGGCTCCCGATTGGCGAGGATGTCATCCGTCGCTTCATGGGCATGGCCAAGCGCGAGCACGTAACTGCAATGCTGTCAGAGCCGGAAACCGCCTCCCGATGGCGCACGGCAAAGGGCGCCGCCTGGTCGGAGCATGACGTGGATCGGATAATGGCGGCGCTCGAACCGGCGATGGCCGCGGCAGCGAGCCGTTGCGCTGTGCTCATCCCCGGCGCTGTGGAGGCGGTAGGGGTCTTGCGTGCGCGAGGCCTCGGGATCGGGTCCACCACGGGGTACACACGCACCATGATGAGCGCGATTGTCGAGCGCGCACGCGCCCAGGGCTATGCGCCGGATACCATCGTGTGTGCTGGCGAGACACATCAGGGCAGGCCGGCGCCGCTGATGGTCTGGAAAGCGCTTGTCGACCTTGGCGTTTGGCCAGCAGCCGCTGCTCTGGTCGCCGACGATGCGCCGGTGGGAATTGAGGCTGGCCGCCATGCAGGTTGCTGGTGTGTCGGCCTTGCGGGCTCGGGCAATGGTCTGGGTCTTGACGAGGGGACCTTCACCCAGCTGTCGCAGGACGAACGCAAAAGGCGGATGGCGCCGGCCATAGCGTCGTTGACTGCGGCCGGAGCCGACTTCGTGATCGCCACCCTCTCGGACCTGCCCGATGTTGTAGCCGAGATCGATGTGCGCCTCGCTGCGGGCGGGAAGCCAGGCGAGCGCATCGCCACAGTCTGGATGTGAAGGTTGTCGATGGGCCCCGACCAATGACAGCTTCGGTGACGGCGGCACGCGAGCCCACGCGGCGGGTACAACTGCAGGTCACGCTGTTTGGCGGCTTGGCGGCGTTTACAGCCTATTTCTCGATGTACGCGTTCCGCAAGCCGTTCACGGCGGGTACCTACGAGTCGGTAGCGGGCTGGACGGCGGCGCTGGATTTCAAGGTCGCACTCGTCATCGCCCAGGTCGCAGGTTACGCCCTTTCGAAGATCATCGGCGTCAAGATTGTTTCGGAGATGTCTCCCGCGCGTCGCGGTCTGGCCATCCTGGTGCTGATCGGCCTCTCATGGTTGGCGCTGCTCCTCTTCGCGGTCGTTCCGGCGCCTTACAAGATTGCAGCCCTGTTTCTGAACGGTCTGCCGCTGGGTCTGATCTGGGGGCTGGTGTTCGGATACATTGAGGGCCGCCGGACCAGCGAGCTCCTCGGCGCGATGCTGTGTGCGAGCTTCATCATCGCCTCGGGCATGGTGAAGTCCGTAGGTGTCTGGTTGATGGTAGATCTTGGCGTCACCGAGATGTGGATGCCCGCCGCCACAGGCGCATTGTTCCTGCCAGTGCTGGCAGTGTCGGTGTGGGGCCTGCAGCGCATTCCGCCACCCAGTGCGGCCGACATCGCCGAGCGCACCGAAAGACGGCCGATGAACGCGGCCGAGCGCGGCGCCTTCTTCGCGGCATATGCGCCAGGGCTTGTCCTGCTTGTCGCCGCCTATGTTCTCTTCACGGCGTTTCGTGATTTCCGCGACAATTTCGCAGCCGAGATCTGGACGGCGTTGGGTCAGGGCGGCGTGTCATCCGTGTTCACGGCAAGCGAAGCCCCTGTGGCCGTCGCAACACTTCTGGTGCTGGGTAGCCTGATGCTGGTGCGCGACAACCGCCGCGCGCTGATCGCAATGCACTTCGTGTGTGCTGCGGGCGCCTTGCTGATCGGGCTGTCGACATACGCCTTTCAGACAGGCTGGCTGGATCCACTTGCCTGGATGATCCTGTCCGGAGCAGGTCTCTATTTTGCCTATACGCCGTTCAACGCGATGCTGTTCGACCGGCTCATTGCGGCGACCCGCCAGATCGCGACGGCGGCTTTCCTAATCTATGTTGCCGATGCGGCTGGCTATGTCGGGAGCGTCGGCTTGATGCTTTATCGGAATTTCGGCGCCGCTGATCTCGACTGGCTCGCCTTCTTTACGCTGGGCGCCTATGTCGCCAGCGCGACGGGGCTGGTCCTGACGCTTGCGTCAGCCGTCTACTTCACCCGTCGGTTGCGCTGATCCGTCCTTGACCTGCCTTTCGCCATTCAGGCGAAAGCCCTCGCACGGCGTCTATGCAAGGCATGCAGACAATGAATTGGCCCGCCCTGGCTGGCCTGTGCTCCACGATGACGGCGGCTCACTCGCCAGGATCATCGGGGACAAACATGAAACGCCATCTTCTTTTCTCGACCGCAGGCTTTGCGGCGCTGGCTGCGCCGGCCTTTGCCCAGAGCACGCCTGAAGCCGCAGATGTGGACCGCGTTGTCATCGTCGGTGAAAGCGTCGCCCGCGCGAACAACGTCGTTTCCGAGGAAGACATCGCCAATCTTGCTGGCGCACAGAACATCATCGACGCCATCAAGCTCGTGCCCGGCGTGCAGATCCGCGGCGCCGACGCCAGCAACAACGATCCATGGACATACGCGATCAACATCCGTGGCTTCGAGGTCAATCTCCGCAACGCCAAGATCGGCCAGACGCTGGACGGCGTCCCGCTCTTCAACGCGTCCTACTATCTCGGCGGGGCGCCAGCCCAGAAATACATGATCACCGAGATGGTCGAGAGCGTGCAGGTCAACCAGGGCACGGCTGATGTCGGCTCACCTGCCTCTGCCGCTCTGGGGGGCACTATCGTCTACGCCAGTCGCGATCCATCGCAGGAAGAGGGCGGCGTTCTGAAGGGCACGTTCGGCGATTATGATAGCCAGCGTTTCATGGCGCTCTATGAAAGCGGCGAGCTGTTCGGCAACACGCGCGGCATGATCGCTGTCTCCGATCTCAAGACGCATCTCTGGCCGCACAAGGGCACCACGGCCGCCGGCATCGAGCAATTTCACGTTGCCGGCAAACTCGTGAGCGAGTTCGGTCCGCTGACCGTGACGGCTTACGGATCCTACAATGACAGCGACGATGATCCGATCATTGAATCGACCCGTGCTTTCCTTAACGCCACTGACTTCAATACTGACGGATCGAGTTCCTTCTGGAATCCAAACCAGCCAGCCGCCGTCGCCGGCATTGGCGGCAACGAGAACTGGGCGGACGCCTGGGCCGCCGTGCGGGAGAACACGTTCGGTTATCTGAAGCTCGACTGGCAGGTGAACGATGCGCTGTCTGTCGACGTGACGCCGTACATCCAGATCAACGAAGGCATAGGCGAGTTCGCGCCGCCCTTCCAGGAGCCCCGCTTCGTCAACACAGCAACTCCCGGTGCGCTGCGGCAGGTTATGTATGCGGGCTCGACCATCCGCACGACACGCGCCAACCCTACCGGCCGCGCGGTGTTGCCCTTCGCTGCAGGAGGCGTTGAGCGGGTGTACACTGGCCTCGATGGCGTCGTTGTGCGCTCGTCAGAATGCTGGAACGCAGACAACACGCCGCGTGTCGCTGCAGGCATCGATGTCTGTCCGATGGCGCAGTCCTACCGCAATAGCGAGTATTATCACCAGCGCATGGGCATCGTCGCGGACGGCACGCTGGAGCTTGGCGATCACACCATTCGTGGAGGCGTCTGGTACGAGCGGCTGGACCGGGATTTTGGTCGCGCCTGGAAGCCTTATCTCGACATTCGGCTTGGACCAATCGCACTCGATCGCATCTACCGCCGCGACTTCTACCAGAGCTTCAAGACCGACCTCGTGAAGTTCCACATTGCCGATGACTGGCAGGTTACCGACGACCTGCTGATCAGTGCAGGTCTGCAGCACTACATGATCGATATCGAGGGCGTCTCGATCGAAGGCGCCCAGTTCAACCCGGCGGGCCAGCTCATCGCGCCGCGCAACCTCGCCGCATCCAGCGACAGCCAGGAAGTCCTTCCCTCGATCGGCGCTGTTTACGAAATCTCGGACACTCTGGAGGTCTTTGCAGGCTATTCGAAGAATTTCGGGGCGATCGGTGACTGGGCGCTGGAGAAGACCGGCACAGACCTGTCGAACCTGCAACCGGAGACCGCCCAGAACATCGAAGTGGGCCTGCGCTTCGTCGGGGACAACCTTCGTGCTTCAGCGACCGCCTATGCGATCGACTATGACGACGCCATCGTGTTCCTCACCAATGACTTTGCGATCGGCGCGCCCGGCATCAACTACTCGGCCGGCACGGGCGGTACGTATTTCAACGTGCCGGGCGGGGTGGAATCGCGAGGCTTCGAGGCAAGCCTCGAGTATGACCTCACGGACGCTCTGACGGCCTATGCTTCGGCAAGCGTCATCAACTCTGAGTACACCGCCGATTTCAATGCTGCGAGCTATGGCGGCAATGGCGGCCAGGTTCGCGCAGGCTACAAGGTTGCCGGCACGCCGGAATACATTCTGGCCGGCGCGCTCAACTACGTGTCGGGGCCGTTGACGGGGTCGTTCCAGGTGCGCCGTATTGGCGAGGCCGCTGGCGACGCCTTCAACACGGCGTCACTGTTTGTCCCGGCCTATACGCTGGTCGATCTTTCGACCCGCTATCGGCTTGAGCTTCCATCAACCGGCGCCGAATATCTCGAACTCGGCTTTGCCGTGAACAACCTGCTCGACGAGCGGTATGTCGGAGGCATGCTTGACGAGTTCACCCAGCGCTACACCGCCGGCGCCCCGCGTTCGGTCTCGTTCACTGCGGCGGTAGGATTCTGATCGATCCTACGACGGTTGGCGGCAGCTGCACACGACGTCGCAGCTGCCGCTTTCGAAACGGCACAGCCGTTCGCTCGATGCTCGGGAGAATGCGCTCAAACGAATCCAGGTTCTGGCCATCCAATTTCATCGTTCCGTGATTTGATCAGAGGCCAAAGCAGGATAGGCGTCGCCTTGTCTGCGCAAAGCGTCATCTTTGTCTGGCAAGAGACGGATCAAATGCCTCGATATGACATCATCTATTCAGTCGATCCGGCGAGCAAAGCGGTTTTCTCGGAGTCCGTCGTGGCGCGAGACAGGATCGAGGCCGGCAGCAGAGCATTGACGGGTTTTGAGAGCGCGCAGCAGAAGTTCGGTGCGAGGTGCTACCGGGTCATCGATGGCCTTGGCATGGTCGTTACGCGAGGGCCGAAGGCTGTGATCACCCGTTCTACCGAGTAAAGCTGCGCGCTGTGAACAGACCAGCACGCTCTCGTGGCTAGTTTGCAGATCGCCGGTGCGCTGCGATCGGCCTGTTTTGAGCAGGAATATCGGCGGCGCAAGTTTTCGTCCGGACTGGCTTGCGTTCGCCCCATCGGCGAAATGCACCGTGGCTGCGGAGGCCTGCGCGCTTCTTTTGACTGAGGCTAGCTCTGTGTATAACTGCCAACGACGTTTGTATCGGGTGTGCAGTGAAACTGAGTGAACTGATCGGAGCGGGCCGGCTGGTTGAGGTGCAATGCCAGGAGTGCAGAGCAAGTACGCCCCTTGATCCGTCGTTCTTCCTGATACGTCGCGGCGACATCGAACTACGCCGCCTTTGCGAGCGCCTTCACTGCGCTCAGTGCGGTTCGTCCGATATTGACCTCAGCGCGATCCAGTCTTCCTAGGCTGCCCACCATCCAAAGATGCCGCGCTCAGTTTACGCAAAAGGGCGACCCGAAGGGTAAGCGTCCGGCC
>Ga0315905_10001977_pt1 | contig 21734 bp, 20 predicted proteins | sample LakEriMetagenome_5_FD_203522 | JGI IMG/M metagenome (GOLD analysis project Ga0315905, IMG submission 203522) | Freshwater fungal communities from buoy surface, Lake Erie, Ohio, United States - Buoy 4 MA121 | ecosystem: Environmental > Aquatic > Freshwater > Lake | place: USA: Lake Erie, Ohio...
TCTCGATTCATCGCACGTGCTGATGAATCAAATTCTCCGCCGTGTATCCGGACGCGGCGAAGAAAACTAGGCAGATGAAATGTCACGTGCTTCATCCTTATGCTTTTCCTGCATTCGACTCGTCAACGTAAATTGACTGAGCCAAAATCTGTGTCTTTCCTGCATTCAAAAGAAGTCGAGTTGTGATCGACTTCGGTGTTGCAGTGAGGTCATATCCGCGGGTGCCCACGGGAGCGACGTACCCTAAAGGTAGGGTTGAGACTAGGGAAATTCTAACGGTCACAAGGTACTGCCCGTTGGACATACGCTCAAAATCAGCGCTCGTGGCGCCGGTTTCTAGGCTGGCCCAGAAGCCATCCTTGCCGTATGAGGCACCTTCTAGCTTGTAACTAGTGCCATTTCCATCGACCGTAATGGTCTGCAAGAGCATCACATTCGGTCCACCCGAAGCGGTAATCGCCTGGGTGCTCAATACTGTTCCGGCCTCGGTCGCCACGGGGACATTCTTATTGACGCGGATCTTGCCGAGTTCGCCGTTCTTTCCAGTTACGTTCAAAGCTACTGGAAGTCCTTCAGCATCAAGACCTGGCCAAGCAAGTTTGGCTCCCTTGATTGAAAGACCAGAGACCATAGTGCTGGCCTTCTTGGCTGGGTATGAAATAGATGGTGATGGGGTAGCAGATGTTGCCTCCGCTGATGGCTCAGCAGCAACGACCGGTGCATCTTGTCCGGCAACTGGGCCTGAGAGAACTGATGCTGTTGGAGCGACAACGCCCTCGTTGCCAGTCATTGAGTTAAATCCTAGGAATGCTGCAAAGACCAAAACCAATGAAAGGGCTGCCTTTGAAGACTTCTGTGCAAGCTCTGCTGCCTTTTTATAAGTAGTAGACAACATATCGATTGCGGTGAGACCACGCTCTTCATCGATAACAAGTTCAGAAAGTACGCGACGAAGGGAAGTGCGAGCGCGAGAGACAGTGTGGCGCACTGCAGATTCCTTGATACCAAGCTCTGCTGCGATTTCCTCTGTTGAGCGACCTTCCATCTCCCACATAACAAGTGCTGCACGCTCTGCAGGTGAAAGGAGAGCAAGTGCCTGACGAATAATTGCTGCATCTTCAGCAGCTGAAATAGCTTGTGAGTGATCTCCTGAAACCTGCCATGCAGCTTCGACCTCAGCCTGGGCATCATCGATCACAACAAGGTTGGGACGACGACCTTCAAGGCGGAATAAATCGATGCAGAGGTTTTCAATGGTGCGGTGTAGATAAGAGAGCGCATGATCATTTGATTCAAGCTCTGGGGCTGCGAGCATGAACTTGATGAGTGCATCCTGAGTGATTTCTTCTGCTTTAGCTGAGTCCTTCAATACGCGATTGGCGTGGGCAAGAAGCTCTGAACGGTGCTCTGTGTAGAAAGCACCGAGCTCTGCGACGGTCCACACGCGGGGACCTGCAGAGGCTGCAGACTTCTTAAATGCCACTTTGGGACTTCTTTCTTAACCGGTTCTGTACTTCAGTGACACCCGTCGGTGCCTCTATAACCTTCTACGAATCCTAGCCTAGATTGTAGCGGAGATAGGACAAAACGGACATTTTGATTCACTGGCCTTTCAGTTGGTGGCCAGGGGATAGGTAGGCAGTGTTGGGGACACGACGGTGTGATCGGAGCTCACTTCGCTTCATGATTGTGTGAGACCACTAAGCGGTGGTGAAAAATATTCTTAAGAAATTTTGTCAAATAGCAAATGAGCCGATTGGATCGATTCATAAATCACATCTGGTTGCCATGTCTGTAACTTTCACCACTCAATTCTGACTAAAATCAAGTATGAAGTTTTTAAAAAAGTGGATCCCAATTCCAAGACTGAGTCCCTTAAACACTTTTCACACTCGATTAGTTAAGAAATTGACAAATATTCTGAATGTGACCACAACAATCACTCTGGGGAAAATTCTCTTTTTAACTTCATTTCTTGGCTTCAATGGTGCAAGACGCGTTAAATTCTTAGAAAATGGAAACGCCGTGGTTAGATTGAATAGGGATTGCGCACTCGGCAAGAAGGGTTCGACATTGCAACTTCCGAAAGACGATGTAATCTATAAAAGTGTTCAACTAGATGGCAGTTGGGAACTAAAGGAGTGCATCTTCCTGGCAAATGGGATTAATTTATCTGCGCAAGAGAAGAATTCCAGTCTGGCTCTAGTTGATATCGGAGCAAATACAGGTTTAGTGACTCTACAGGTAATGAACATGCTAGATGTGGAGTGTGATTTTGTCTTGTTTGAGCCAATTCCAAGACACTTTCATGCGATCAAATACAATCTTGACCACAATTCCAGGGTTCGCATATTCAATGCCGGTCTAGCTTCAAAGAATAGTGTGGCTGAAATTTATACCCAATCGAATAATCATGGGAATAGTTCACTACTGAAATCAGCGATGCCTATGTCAAGGACAAGTGAGTCTATTTCTACTTTAATAAAATTACTTGACACTCACGAAGTTTGTTCTGACCTAATTTCTCGTTATGACTCTATTGTAATTAAGTGTGACACACAAGGTATGGATGCCTTGATTCTCTCTGAATTCTCAAGTGAGATTTGGACGAAAGTACAATGCGCTCTAATCGAAGTTTGGGCACTGCCAGAAGTAGATGAAAATCATGTTTCGGGCCTTTTGTTAAATATTGGAAAAACTCATAAAGCGAAATGGGACTCAGACTTTGAAGAAGTAGACTTACTGCTAGTTAGCGAGTTTTGGCTGAGTAAATCCGGTGAATCAAGAAATTTGTTCTTAGAAAAACGACTTTAGTGCAGCGAGCTCTGAACATTAGTTCTTTTCTGTTATTTGGCCAGTTTCCTAATTTTCATTAAACTTATCAATAAATTTCCTTGCAACATGCCAGTAGGTTCCATATGCCTTCGCCCAGCTATAGCCTTCTTTGATTTTATTTATCCTAAATGTTTCGTCACGTTTAACCCGAAGAACAATCTCTTTTGCTGCACTATAAGAATCGGCAAACTCTACAACTCCGCCTGTGATTTCAGCCGCCGTGGGTGTATCAGAGATTACGATATTCCCAAACGCTAAACCTTCAAAAACTCTTTCAACAACGACGTGATTGGCAATATTCTCTTCACTATGCCAACCAAGAGCAATTTTGCTCGACAAAAATATGTCTCTGCGTTCTAATTCTGTGATAAATGGCGGAGTGTTTACGATCTTAATACCTCGAAATCGCAATCTTAAGCGATTGTTTATATTTTTCTGATATCCGTTTCCCACGAAGTGAGCTAAGTAACGATCGCCCCTTGGCAAAATTCCGACTTCGTCAGGATGCAGATTTGACGAGAATGTAAGCGGGATGAAATTATCAATTTGCTTTTGTATTTCCCAACAGCGCGAATGTCCCAACAATCGAGGTTTTTTGTAAAAATGTTCCCCAGTTAAAATGAATCTGTCACCGAAAAGATTTTGGGCCACTTCAAGGTGGTCGTGCCAATACCATAGAATTTGAAAAGCGCCTCGTGCTCCAATTTTTTGGAGAAAATCAAATGGGACAATGCCGCTTGTGAAGCCATGATTCGAAAGGTAAACAATGTCTTCTGATTGAATTTCATCAATTTGATCCACTGTAGAAATTTCATGATACACATAACCGTGGGATTCAAATGCCTGAAGAAATTTCTTGGTGTGCAAATAGTGTGATCCTGGACAAGGCCACAAACCCAACGTAAGCAAATGCACTCGGCGATTACTCATTTAGCCCGACTTCCAATGCATTTTTAATCCCTTGCTCCAACGTGATTTTTGGACAGAAAACTTCTAGCATGAGCGAATTATCCGAACATCGGTACATCACACCTTTAGGCTTATCTAAAAGGTGTTTAATTCCATTTTTTGGTGTCCAGTTGGCGCTTTTAAAAAATAGCTCTGCTAATTCATTAAAGCTTGTAGGTCTACCCCAACCTAAATTGACAGGGGTGATAATGTCTTTATCAACGAAAGCCATGGTGCCTTCGACGACATCGTCAATGTGGATAAAGTCTCGAACTTGAGTTCCGTCTCCCCATATTTCGAATTCCTCAACGCGATCCAAGACTCTTTTGAGGAAGGATGGAAATGGATAGTTTAAATCTTGGTCGAAACCGTAACCTGAAAATGGTCTGAAAATGTAAACTTTTAACCCAGCCCTGCGGGCATAGCCCGCCAGCATTTCCCCGGTCAGCTTCGCCCAACCATAGCTTTCGTCAGGATTTTGAACTGCATCCAAATTAATCATAGCTTCGTGAAGCCGTACGTATGTTCCATGAGATTGCAGTTGTGTTGGATACGCTGCAGACGACGAGTAATAGATAATCTTACCGGGACGAGTTTCCATGGCCCAATTAAACATTTCCGCATCAATCGAGAGATCTGTTGCAACGGAAAGGGGCTCTCCCTCAATTGTGGCTCTCCCACCTACAATCGCAGCCAGGTGGACAACGAGATCAAACTTCTCTGAGGAGTTTCTGAAAAAGTCCCGGCAATCCAATCCATTCTTAATGTCGACTTCGGTCACGACATAGCCACGCCTCTCTAAGAATGGTACGAAGTGTCGGCCAACAAAACCAGCGGATCCAGTAACTAGGGCTTTCATTCTTCCTCCGCAATCTTCGGTGACGTAAAAATCAACATCAGGAACCTAGAGCCCCATGTTTTCCGCTTGTTTAGCAAAATTTGCATTGCTTACTTTGAGCTCCTCAAAAGTTCCGTGAGCCAATATTTTTCCACCTTCCATATAGTAGATCCTATCGGCCTGCAAAATGCTTGATAATCGATGTGCGATCATTAGTATCGTGACCTCTCCTTTGAGTTTATGCAGGGCATCAGTGAATGCGTTTTCGGTCTCACTGTCTAGTGAACTTGTTGCCTCGTCAAAAACTATTAACTTTGGATTGGTGTACAAGGCACGAGCGATTCCAAGTCTCTGCTTTTGACCTCCGCTAAAATTATCACCTCTATCTCTGACTTCAGAATTGATCCCTAATGGTAGAGAATGCAACATCGGCTGCAATTGAGAAATTTCTATAGCTCTCTCAAGAAAATCTGGCTCCAAATCACTGTCATTAAACCCAAAAACGAGGTTGCTTTGAATAGTGCCAGCAGTTAGGAAGACATCCTGGGGAAGATAAGAAAGAGCTCCCGGCCAGCTTTGAATAGCACTCTTTGGACTCAATCCTCCGATACGTACGGACCCACTATCTGGCTCCAAAATTCCAAGAATTATGTCGACGAGTGTGCTTTTTCCTGCACCAGAAGGGCCAACTATGGCAACTGTCTCTCCCTCGCTAATTTGCAAATCAATCACACTCAAAGTCTCAGTATTTGAATTCTTGTACCTAAAACTAACTTTCTCTAATTCGACTTTTGGTTCAAAGCCATCGTGTCTAAAATTGTATGGAGATGAATCAATTTCAAGAACTTTAACATTTTTAAACTTATCAATAAGTGCAAATGTTTGTTCAACTGTGCCGGCATGTCCACGAATCTGTATCGCACCTTGTTGTATGCGAAGAACGGCGGGGGCAATTCTGCTACTAGCAGCCAAGAAAATTGATAGAACCCCCACTGCTTGAACTGCGTCTTTGGTAAGAAACTGAATTGCACTCATAAAGAGTGCTGCAACAACTAATGTAATTTCTACCGCATACTTACTCAAATTCGGCATGTTGGCTAGACCAGCTGCTAGATTGGCTATGTCCAGTCGCTGCTCAGAAATTTTTCTGATGTAATAGTTCTGCTGATTCCGAACGAATATCTCTTTAAATGAGTAAATCGCCTCTAAAATAGTTTGACTGCTTGCGATACTAGCATTTGTGTGTAGCAAACCATAGGTTCTCGCTCGAGTATGCATATATTTATATAGTAGGAATGCGGCAAAACCAAATGTTAGAATCGTAATTAGTGCCATTTTATAATCAACTGCGACAAGACCAGTAAAAAGAACTAATAGAAGAAGTAGATCAGCAAAAACCCCGATAGTTGTTGCGATCACTCCTACTGAAACTGTAACCACGCCCGTTGTTAAAGCGAAATGACTTTCCTGTGGTGAATTGCTTCTAATCGTCTGCAGATCGGACGACATTAATTTGCGGATAAGTTCAGACGAGATTACCGCGCCACGTCGAGACAAATAGAAAATAATTTTTTGAGCAAGTATGGCTGAAGAGACCGTTTTCGTAATCAAGATCAGTGCTGCTGAGATACCTAGAATACCTACTTGCTGTTGCAAAGATAAATCCGAGAGTTTCAATAGATCTAGAACTTCTTTTACAGTGTTTCCTGGATCACTTGACTTTATCCCATTCACTGAAATTGCGGCAATTAGCCCAATGATGGCAACACCTACTAAGTCAAAAAGACTCAACAACATTTGCGCAAAAAACACAATTGGTAGCTTTTTTCGATCTGAAGCTGGTAGCACCTGAAAAGATTTCCAAATTACATTCGTACGTAAAATCTCAGACGCTTTCATTGGATAATTCTAGACAAACTCTTCCAAATTCTCGTGCATTGAGTCAGTGCATGGCTAAAATAGAGCGTAGGATTGATATTTAAAGACGATTGGGCATGAACCACAATTTGGCTACCCTTTCAATCGGAAATACTAAATAATCTGCTAACGAGTGCCTCATGTAACTTGACTATTATGCACATTTGGCGAGATTTAACCGAATGATTGGGATGATTGGTTAGCAGTAGTGCTAGAAGTGAACCAGCAGTTGAATATTTTAGAACCTTGCCAAAACGGTACTGATTCAGCCTAAGTGGAAGAGCAAACTCCTTTTAGAGCAAACTGGTTGGGCTATATAATCTGAGAGGTTGCCTTACTGACACTCTTAGGTTCTATGGAACCAGTCATCGACATTACTGTGTGTTTCTAGAAAAATCGAATATCCCTTTATTTTTAGTAGCTCTCGAATTTGTGATCTCTTGGGTTCCTCATGGTTATGTTCGACGCATATAAAGTTCGGCGTGATGTTGTCGAATGGGAAGCCGAGTAAAACTTCCAGCTCGGAACCCTCCGTATCAACACTTAAAAAATCTACGCTTTCGATTGTTTTGTTTTCTTCGATTAATTGGGCAACTGTCACAGTCTCTACCCAATAGACTTGCTCTCCAAATGATTCACTCTGGGTAGATCCTAAAACTGTTGACGTGCAAGAATCACTTTTCTCTACAAATTTAATTCTTTCCCCAGTTGTTTTCCACGCACACCGCAAGTCAATAATCGAAGACCTGTTCAAGGCGATTGCTGAATGCCACACCTTTGCTGGTTCTATCAATATCCCTTGCCATCCGAATTCTCTTTCCAGCAATAATGTATTTGATGTCGCCAATCCGTCGCAAGCGCCCACTTCGATAAATGTTCCATTCTTTTTGAAATCGTTTAGGAGCAGGGCAAGCAAATCTTGTCTAAAACCTGATGATGATTTCTCCCTATTTCCCAAGTATTCGGGGATGAAATCCAAGTTAATCACTGTGTCCCTAGACAAGGCAGCTGTAAATACAGCCACATCAATTTCATTCAGTAAAACCTCGTGTTTAAGCCTATCGCGGTCAGAAACCACTTCCAGAATATTTCTCCACCCTTTGACGGAAAGGACTCTGATCCCGAGGACTTTCAAAAGTGAGTTTAGACTGCGTGCTGTTTTATTCATATGAATCACTTTCCATTTATGCATCTAGGGGTTTATGTAGTGATGAAGTGAAAGACTATTAGCATGTCCAAATTCTGTCATTAGATCGTCTACCGAAACATCCATTATTTTTTTGCCAGTTTTTTTGAAAATAGAATTTCTAGACATTCCAAGGTTGCTCCATTGAGTCAACTGGATCCGATTTGAGAAGTTTGATGAAATAAATGTTCCGTAGGTGTGCCACTCGCATGCTGGCGAGTCTGTGTCAGAGAAATCAATGTATTCAAGCCAAGATTTCAAGCCGTTTTGAAAACTCTCCAGGTCTTCACCAAAGAGTGCTTCCAAGATGTCTTGCTGCATCAACTGATGATGTGTAACAAACGAAACTCGTGGACGTTGCGTTGCGATATTTGGGTTGTAATTGCGCGACAACATAAATCTTTCATAATGTCTTTGGTATGGTGCATGATACTCGATACTTGTGTGCAGGTTTTGGATACCTTCCGTACTCAGCCAGACCTGTGGTCGTAGTAGAATTGTGTCTGCGTCCACGAGTAATGTTCCGTGAGCGCCTAGTAGTTTGGCCGCTAGAATTTTGAGTACTTGCTGTTTTATCCAACCACGACGTACCTTTGGAAAGCTTTCATCAATGAATTGTTGCAGCTCTGCGCTCAGTAAATCCTCATCAGCGATGAGGGTGAATTCGCCTGGAATGACCTTTTGAATTTGTTTAATCTCTGCTCTAGGTGCGACCAAAAAACAATTTTCAACGGATTTCTCCTGAGAAGTGAGGATTGCAGTGGTGGAAAGAGGAAGTAACTCTATTTCTTGGACACTCGAAACTATGCACGCCGTAACTCGCTTGCTCTCATTGGGCTCAAAGTCTTTGGTTAAGCAGGATTCTAAAAATTCTCTGTGGCGATAGCCGAGTGGTTTTGTTTCCAAATGGAAAGATTCCGTCTTCAAAAGTTTCCCTTGGGACCACTTACTGATTTTCAGTTTACTTGGAAATTTGAGAAGAATCCTCCAGAAGCGGTGTCTAAATTTCATTTTGTTCTCTCGAGATAAAAAGTTTTTGTTTATTTCTTTCGATGTAAAAGAATCTGAGCCTGGCAAATTGCTTGTAATTATCACTCACAACTTTCGTCCGGGTTATTTTTATTCGTATCAAGTCGTTGAGGCCTTCAAGAATGAGAGAAGTAATCACTCGTGATATCCGTAGATCTTCAGGAAATCTCGCTAATAGAAAAGCTCTGAGACGCCCGATGCCTTCATCCATGCTCAACCAATTCGTTCGTTGATTTGGAGCTAGCTTATGAACAATAGATGTTTCGCCCAAAAACATGAGGTTGGTTTCTTGTGAGACCCTATGTGAAAAGTCTAAATCTTCGCCTAATGCGTACCCCCCAAGCGGACCATTTTCAAGATTTGTTTCGAACCTCAACTTTTTGATGATTTCAAATCGATAAACCATGCAACAGCCTGGCAGCCAATCCACTTGGGTATTTTTGCCGGGATTAGAAAACCATGTGGCACGCCCAGATTTTGAAAGCCTTCCCTCGGAAATAAGGAGCTGCCGAAATACTTTCTTTACTCGGGCAATAGATGACCGCACTGATGTTGAAGAGTGGGTATCAATGAATGGTGCAATGCCTCCAGTTTGTAAGTTGTCAAAAAAAGCCTGGTCTATTGCCTGAAAATAGTTCGGCGGAAGACTGATGTCATCATCCATAAAATGGACAATGTCGCTATCAATTAAAGAGAAGGATTCATTCCGTGCGCGTGCCAATCCTGGTGGAGACTGAATTATCGTAGTTTTGTGAAATGTTGAGTCGTTGTTGATTTTTGCTTTAACTGCCTGATAATTCTCGCTCGACAGACTATTTTCAACAATAATTATCTTGACGCTCGAGAAATCTGTAATGTTGCTGATATCTTCAAGGAAATCCAATAATTCGAGGCTTCGGTCTCTTGAGCAGACTATGACCGTATGTGAGTACTTCATATACCCAGAGTTATCCAATTTGGTGGAAGCAGGTCGCGCGAATCCATTGAGGTTTCCGTGAACCAAGGACGAGGAAAGATGCGAGTTCCAGAATGGTTAGATCCGATATAACCTGCCCACCAACTGAAAGAGCTGTTTGAACCAATAAATGATGTACAGCGTGACATCAGAATTAAGGTTTCGGGAGAAGAATCTAGGTCTTCGGAAGAAATGTAATAATCTCCTTCTGGAAATACATCCCGAGCGACAACTATATCGTCGGAGAAAACCATTATTTTTTCAAATCCCGATAAATTTCGCATCATTTGAACTGCATTTTTGAAGTACGTGCTCGACGTGAGGCCATGATAGTTTTCTAATCCAACATAGTCTCCGCGACGAATATGAACTCCAAGTACTTGATATGTGGTTGTTATTTCAGAAAGTAGACGAAGATCGTTTGATTCTTGCCTTAAATTCAAGAGTGCTTGTATATCGCTTTCGTGGTCATCAAAATATTTCCAAGATTGAAAGTAACCTCGCAGTCTTTTAGGACTCGAGATATCTTCGAAACGCTTGTCGTACTGGAAAGATTTTTCCTCAAAAGAAGTATCTGTCAGATTCATTCTTCGGATGCGACTTTCTTTGGCGTTTGATAATTTAATCTTTTCAGAAAGTGTGAATGCATCTAACTCATACGGCCGAGCAATCAGATTGCTGGTGTTGAGCGTAAGATCCAATTTCAATTTTTTGGATAAGGCGAAACCGGCTGCCCAACCGAATAACTGGTTTCCTAGGCCACCTTGCAATTCGACGCGAATCGACTTTTTATCAGGATTCAAGTGGACAACGCCTCTTCCCTCATTTGAGCTAGATCATGAGTTTACCAGCGTAAGATGCATACTTGTGGACAATAGGACTCATGACCCTCTGGCGTTAGTTTCAATTCTGATTCCTGTAAAAAATGGCGCAGCTTTCATCTCTGATGCGATCGCCAGTTGTTTAAATCAGACTACAACTACGACTTTTGAAATTCTAGTGGTCAACGACTCTTCATCTGACGAAACAATGGAGATTTTACAGAAACTTTCGATTATGGATTCTCGAGTGAAAGTTCTGCAGAGTAACGGGCGCGGTGTGGGAAATGCGCTTCAAACCGGACTTTTGTACTCTGGGGCCGAATATATCCTACGTCTAGATGCAGACGATCGGATGTTGCCCAGCCGAATTGAAAAACAGATCCAAGCTTTAGCTTCTAATAACCAGATAGTCTTGTGTGGAACACAAATAAAACTTTTTGGCGATGATCAGATCAATTTTCCTCCGAATTCTTATCCATTATCACACGCAGGCATTTGTGAATTTATGCAAATTGGAAATGCCTTTGCAGATCCTTCAGTCGCATTTAGGAGAAGTTCGGCTGTACAGGTCGGTGGATTTCATGGAAATCTTGATGGTGCCGAGCAGTACCACCTGTGGTTACGTCTCTCTAAAGTTGGTGAGTTGGTCAATTTGAATGAAGTGCTCACCGAGTACAGAATTCACCAAAATCAATTTACAAAATCCAAGATTATTAAGGTGGTAACGCAGACGACAAAGGTTCAAATTCTTTGGTTTCTTGGAATCACTCAATTGCGCGTTCGCTTTCGTGTTGGCCTTTTTCAAACACTGAATAAGGGTACGCGACAGTTAAGAATTCCATTTTACCTAGGCAGGTACTTGGCTTACTCACTAGTTGCTTGGATTCGTTCATGAACGTTGATGTTGTTATTCCGGTAAGAAATGGTGAGGCTTTCATCATCGATTGCTTGAAATCAGTTTTAAACCAGTCTGCAATAAGCCACATCTCAAGAATTATCGTTATAGATGACGGTTCCGAAGATAACACTGCTGGAGTGGTCGAGGCTTATGTGAAGCAGGGCCACAACGTGGAGTTACATTCAACTGAGCCCAGAGGTCTAAGCGCTGCTCGAAATTATGGCCTACACGTGTCGACTGCTGAAAACGTTGCGTTTCTAGATAGCGACGATCTTTGGCTTCCTCACAAGCTTGAAGTTCACTTGGATCATTTAGAGAAACACTCAAATTGTCTTTTTTCCTTTACGCTCGCTTCAGAATTTCAATCCAACTCAGATTTCGCTAAATTGCAAGGCTTTAATCGGGGAGAGCCAACTTTCAATTCGATATTACTGCAGGAGTTTCGGATTTACGGTTCAGGTTCGAGTGTTTTTGTAAATCGTGGCCTTGCTTCTTCGGAGGGTGGTTTTGATGAGGAGTTGAAATTCGGCGAGGATTGGGATTTCTGGCTGAAGCTCTCACTACATCAACTACCTTGTCAACTGAGTGAAAATGCGACCTTGATTAGAATTCATCCATTAAGTATGCAAAGGACAAAGCGAGTTGGGGATGCGCGATTTTTAAATTCATTGGTTCATTTTCACGAATGGGCTAAGTACCCACAAATTTTTCAGGATTCAAGATTCAGAGATGTCGCATTGAAAATTATGTGGGCGGATTTTCGCAAGAATTTCGGGTTTCGGGGAGTTCTTAGTACCGATTACTGCATCTTTCTTTTTGCGCACTATGGGTCCGTTATGCATCAATTGGGTTTGAAAAGAAATCGGTTATTCAACTTGATGCTGTTTTTTCACAGACTCAAGAGAGAGTTATGGAGTGTGAGACATTGAGCCACACCTCAATCGCCGCAATTATGCCCGTACGTAATGCAGCAAATTTCCTGAAGTCTTCTCTGGCTTCGATTTCTGCAAATATTGATTGTCTTGATGAAGTGATCATTGTTGACGACGGGTCTGTCGATTCTTCCCCGAAAATTCTTCGATCGTGGATACAAGAAAATCCTAAGGCTCAACTATTGACGACTTCGGGTGTCGGCTTGGTAAGAGCTCTCAATTTGGCAATGTCAGTAGTGCAGTCTGATTTTGTTGCAAGATTTGACGCCGATGATCGTTATGATCCAAGAAGAATAGCTCTACAATCTGTTGCAATTCAGCCTGAAACTGTCGGAGTGTTTTGTGACTACAGTATTTTTTCCGACTCTGGGAGGAAGATGGGATTTATCCCTAGCCCAATTTTTCCTGATGAAACAGCAATCTCACTCATTCGCTCTCAAAGAACCCCACATCCTGGGGTGATATTCAATATTCATGCCGCACGCGCGGTGGGAGGCTATCAAGTTGAAGATTTTCCTGCAGAAGACTTGTCACTTTGGCTTAGGTTAACGCGTGTCGGATCTCTTATCTCGGTTCCAGAATTATTACTCGACTATCGAGTATCTGCAAAGTCAATTTCATCCTCCAACTCAACTGAAATGCGAAGTAAACGCATCCAACTCCTTGATGAAGTTGGCCTAAATGCGAATTCCTTGAAAAGTGCTATGGAGAAATTCCATTCCTTGCAAAATAGTTACATTGATCAAACCCATTCAGAGATTCGCACAATTCTGCATTTGCTAGAGCTACGAGCTGCGATTGAAAACACAAACTTTCAATCTAGTTCAGCAAAGATTACCTATCGTGCTTTGCAAGCGTGTTTAAAATCTACCGCGATTAAGAACTTGTCTCTGTTCACGCTCCAGACTCTAGAGCGTAGAGTTCAAAGAAAGTTTTTCCTCAAATAGACACTACTTCTATCTGAGGGAGTGGAAATAGGAGTGCGCCACCAGACTGCATAAATTGTTGAGATTTTGTCACGATTCCTTGTCTGAAATGCCACGGAAGTACAAGCGCAATCAGGTTCTCATGTCCTAATTTCAGAATTTCATCTTCTGCAATGATTGGGATACATGTTCCTGGAGTTTGCTTGCCAAATTTTCTTGGATTTATGTCTCCTACACTTTGAATCATCTTTTGATCAATTTCAAGCCACTGCAACAGCACATTGCCCTTCGTAGATGCACCGAGGGCGTACACATCAAAGCCTGAATCAATGTATTTTTGAATCAGATTCTTCAAATCCGCCTTGTGTTGTAAGGCACTTTGTGAAAACTTCTTGATTGGCTCACTCGTTCGATAACCGGCTTTAACTTCTTTATCAAGCAAGTAATCAACGAAAGGCGATTTCTTTTTTCTAGACTTCTTTTGTGCCGTCACCGTAATACTTCCACCGTTTATTGAGTTCAAACTCGCATCTACAATAATCATGTCGGATCCGGCTAACAGATTCTCAATGTCCGTCAGGGTTAAATACAGGAGATGTTCGTGACAAATTGTGTCATAACTTAGCGTATCCACCATTGTTGGAAGATAGCTCTGCTCAAAGTGCCACACTCCATCGTCCTTCAGAATATCTGCAACGTCTTGTGCGAATTTTCGAGGGTCATCTAAGTCGTACAAAACTGACAAACTGGTAACCAAATCTGCTTTTTCATTAATGCTTGAAAAATATCCCCGAGCGCTGAAGAATTCTTGAAGTTTGATTGCATTGTGAGGGTAATAATCATTTACGACGTGGATTAATGGATCAATTCCTACGAGCCGAGCATCAGGATTGGAGTAGCCTGCAAGCAAAGTCCCATCATTGGAAGCAATATCAACGACTATAGGGCTGGTATTTCCTGAAAGGTACTTCCGTTCGAGCATTTTGGCTTTTGCTTGTAAGTGGCTGACCATTGATGGATTTAAGTGTGATTCATAGCCATAAGTTTCGCCATAGAGAGACTCCTGCTGGTACGAGTGCCCAAGTTGCACCAGCCCGCAATCTTCGCATCGACATAGGATCAGAGGGGCTCGCGGAACCTGTGCTCCATCGCTTTGAAAGACCCCAGTGAGTGCAAGAAGTCCAAAATCCATTGCCACGAAAAGGTTCGGTCCCCGACAAATCCTGCAGTTGAGTGTTTTTTTCTCAATAAGCGCCATTCCATCACTCTACTAAATAGTTAGCACGGTGTCTGGCCAAGTGCATACTTAGCCAATGAGATTCCTGGTGACTGGTGCTAATGGCCAGGACGGAATTTACTTGGTAAATTCCTTGAAAATGGCTGGTCACGAGGTGGTTGAAGTTGGTCGCACTCGATCGAAGTTTTTTCGTTTTGGACGATTAGTCGAGGGGGAATCGCCCAGACTTGAGGACCCGATTGCTGCCGTTGAATTCCTAAATTCACAGACGCCAGATTGTATCCTCCATTTCGCTGCGGTTCACTATCCTGCAATGCTTCAAGATGGCGAATCAAATCAAGACCAAATGTTTGCTTGTCATGTTACCGCTACTGAAAATCTATTAAATTGGATGGTAGGAAGAGAAAATTGCAGAATGATTGTTGCTCTATCGTCACAGATGTATTCAACAAAGGATGAGAATCTCATAATACATGAGAAATCGAATCACAACCCTGTTACATTTTATGGACAAACCAAAATGCACGCGCATAATTTGATACGCCGATACGCAGACAAGTACCAATTGAACGTCTCTGGGGCAATCCTGTTTAATCATACTTCAATTCGAAGCAAGCCGGATTTCCTTTTCCCTGTTCTAGCTAATGCAATCTCAAATTCAATTAGGGATGGGTTTAAAGACATCACGGTTAGAAATTCAAATGCATATTTGGATATTGGTTCATCAGACGAATACTGCGACGGGATCTTATCGATGCTCGAAGACGATCATCTGTCTGACTACATATTTTCATCGGGCAAAGCTTTGACTATTTCAAGTATCCTTGAAGAGGTACTGTTAAAAATGGGGCTTCAGGGAAAGATTAATTTACTAAGTGAGTCGACGGCAACAAACTGGTGTCTCATTGGGGACAACACCAAAGCTAAAGAAAATCTCTTATGGCAACCACGAAAAGCAGCGAGCGAAATACTTATTGAAATGATAAATAAAGTTGATGCTCAATGAGGGATAAATATAATTCACTCTAGAGAAAGCTTTAATTTCTTCGCTAATTCAACAAAATCCTCAACCGCTAAAAATTTATCCAAATCCTCTGGTGTTCCTAGACCAAAAATTTTCTCCTCTACTTTCCCAATATTTTCTGCTGAAATTGTGAATCCTAGTTCTATCAAGTAGTTATAGGACGGCGCAACATAAAATTCATTATTGGTGCGATCGTCAGCTTTAACCATCCTGTCGAATGAGTCATAAAAATATTTAGCCTTCTGCCACCCGTAAATCCCTACCGTCGCTTCATTTGATATTTGTACTTTTTCAACAACTTTCTGAACAAATCCATCTGAGTTCCTAGCTACATACGACCATTTGTCCCCTGATGCGTACATTGTCAATATCGAACCAACGCTGGTTGAATTACACACATTTGTCACAAATTCATTTAGGTGTGCCTTAACAAACTGATCAGAATTAGCAACTATCAGGGGGATTTCGAGGTCAAGGTGACTTCGGACTCTTTCAACACTGTCCGCAGGTCCCTGCGTTTGACCATTAACGATTACAAAATTTATATTTAATTTCCGCCGCTTAAACCACTGATCTCGTATATTTTCAATTTGATCTCCTTCTTTGACGATTATGTGAATCTGATCAGATTCGTTCAAATCAAAGTTGCCAATAACCCAATTGATCATCGGGATACCGTGGACTGGAATAAGAGGCTTTATATTTTTATACCCCGCTTCTCGAAAGCGTATTCCGTTTCCAGCGGCAGGAATCACCAGCTGTATAGGACGGCGGCTCACATTACGATCTTATCGTTAGGGATAGACGGGAATTTCACACACACCAAAGTTGAATCTGTAACAGAGAGAAATTCACATGCCTCGCCTGGCTCAAATTCTATGATTGCACCTGCGCTGAATTCTTTTGAATTCATCTGCACAATTCCCGAAATCACGGCGGTAAGCTCTGTTGCAAGAAGTTGCTTGTGACGTGGCTCGCGGTCTCCTGCTTCAAAGAATTTTACCGAAACTTCAAAGTCATTTGTTGCAAATATGGTTGGTTCGAAATTTCCAACAAACCATCCATTTGTGAAATTTTTAAGTTGATACTCTTTCATTTTTCTCCTCTAGCTACCAATCCGGGTGTAATTCTCATCCTCAATTTTATATCTGCCGATAGGGAGCCTTTGGGTGAGAAAATAGTTTAATGCTGGGGCAATGTAGAAATCACTGTTAGTGGTAACCTGATTTATGAGTGCCCATCCGATAGCTTCCACAAGCGCGCGTCTGTTCTTAAAATAGAAGATACCCGCAGTAGCTTCGGTACCAATTATTCGTTTTTCAGCTATCTCGACAATAGTATTTTGGAGAGTACGCACAAAAGACATGTTGGGATTTTGGCTTGTTAATGTAACAATGCCTGCCGCATAGTCACCTTTTTGCATTTCAAAAATAAAGTTAGGTAAATTGAAGTTCACTTTAGCATTAGATGGAATTATTATGATGGGATCTGACTCATCCAAAAGATCTAGGGCGAGGGCAGCACTTGCTAATGCTCCTTTTGTCTGACGGGTAGTTGCGATCACTTTGTATCCTGAAAGATTTATCGCCTCGCGCAGTTCCTCCGTCATGGAAGCTTCATTTATCACGATTACCCTGATTGGGGACTCGTTGTACCGCTTTATCAACTCAAGCAGGTGAGCCGCTGACTCAGCTTTACGCTTGATCTGATCTTTAAGTTCTTGCTTACTGACTGATGCATGATTGGCTAGAACTAAGATCGAGTGATTGGTCATAAGTGTTCCAAAATCTCTGGGAAGGAATCTGCAATCAATTCGACACAGAGATCCTTGGGTGAATTAATACGCACTATTCCACAACCAGCCTTCGTGGCAGCCTCAACGCCATAATCGCCATCTTCTACAACTAGGATCTTGGATGGCTCGAGATTCATCATATTTGCTAGCTTTAAGTACCCCTCTGGTGAAGGTTTTGGTGACATAACATCTTCATTGGTCAGTACAAAGTCAAACTCTCCGATTATATTCGCGTGTGTCAACATGAAGGTACTAGTCTGCCGAATGCTGTTTGTGTAAACGCTCATGGGTATACCGCAAGACTTTAGCCGACTCAATAGAACTAAATGCGACGGGTTAGGGAAACACTTTGCGGCTGCGATTCTTAATGTTCTATCTTGCTTAGTTCGCGAAATTATTTCATGTAATGCCACCGGCAAGCTTTGTTCTCTGCTCAGAATCTCGAGTTTCTTTGTTGTGGGTAGGCCATCAAAGCGGTTTTCGTGTTCTATTATTGGTATCGCGTAGCCAAATGGTTCTAATGCCGCGTTAAGTGCTTCATAGTGCCATTCACGTGCATCAATCAACACTCCATCCATGTCAAAAATGATTCCCTTGTATTCACCCATTAATGTATTCCATAAATTCTCTTGGCCTGTCTGTACAAATTCCAAAATTTAATTCCTTCGTTCTTAAAATCATCCTCAAGAACGACCACATTTCCATGGGATCTCTCGAATGTAATTCTGAAGAAACAACTATTACTTTGCTTGAATTGAAAAAGTCAAGAGTTTTCGGCTCTGTCAGCCACCAATCCGTTTCAAAACTATCAAGCCAAATAAAATCTGAATGCCAAGCAACCGTCTTCTCATACTCGCTCACTCTTAGCGCGTGCCTCATTCCCATTTTTTTTGCCGTTAACATTTGAGGAGTTGACCCGTCGAAAACGAATGAATTTTCATTTTGATTCAAAACGCCTGATTTATTTATTAGCCCTAGAATCCCGTCTTCTTTCAGGTTGATTGCTAGAGGTAGAGTCAAGCTCACAAGATCATTTAACGTGCAATATTCTGATAATTGCAATGGGTCGTGACTCAGCTGAACTGTTCCGGCATGTGACCTGACGTCTATTTCAGCCCCAAAATCATTTTGTTCGGCTTTAATTATTGCCAATAGGCTGTTCTGATCGTCGCACCCCTGCCAAAAACCACGGTGGGTATAAATCAACGGATTTTGGGGGGATATTGCGGACACCTTGGAATGGTACTTCATTAGTTCAAGATTTCTGAGAATGCATGCTTATTTTATTGGTTTCGATATGATGCCGATATGCATCGCGACCTTTTGGGTGGATTGAAGTTTAAGTTAATTCGTTTGGCTGCCGCTTCCATTCAAAACTTAGCACGGCCTCGGTATCGATTTCTAATTCGTCCAACTAATCCACTACAAAGTGAGTGCTCGGATCAACCCGGATTGATGGAGCAAGTAGGAATCGTTATCCAGGGGCCAATTACATCAAATCTTGATGCCCAGAATCTGGCTTCCTTTATACTTCAACTCACAAAAGTTATTGACTCGAAATTCTTGGTTGTCAGTACATGGGATAGTGAATTTTCGCGGGGTTTTGAGAAGTTGGTTTCATGTAAGGTGATTCTAAACCTCGATGAAGGTTTCGCAAACAACTTCCAACGTCAACTATTCTCAACAACTATGGGGCTCAATTATTTGAAAGCTTGCAATGTAGAAATCTCAATTAAAATGAGGGTCGACCAAAGGTTTGATTCATTTGCGATAACTTTATTGAGGAATTTTTCTTTGAGTGAGCGCTTTAGGGGTAGACTAATTTTCTCTTCCATGAACTCTTATACGCATCGATTCTTTGGTCTTAGTGACATGTTAAACGCAGGCAATACTGATGACATGCTTGACTTTTGGTCACCTGATATTTTGCCTGAGTACTTTCGTACCTCTACAGCGACAATTGAATTGCCGTTCTCTAGCTGGATTAACGAAATAAGACCCCATTGGTTTGAAAGTTTCTTGTGTATTCGATTTGCTTTTTCGAGAGGCGCTGATTTCTCCGAATCGCCTTGGGATGACTACATCGATTTTCTGTCGAATTGGGTTGTCTTGGTAGACGCCGAGATTATCAATCAGACTTGGTCGAAGATTCAAAGTCCTCTCTATTCATTGACCGAGCGTTCCCTCTACAATCCCTCAGTTGCATACGACGACTCTGAATTAACTCAGTCAGTCTGGTTTGCAATCAGTGAAGGAGGTTATCGGCCGCCTCAAAGAAGCTACGACTTTGAGCATTAACTTTTTAGGCGTTTGATTAATTCCATTGCTTTCTTGCACATCAAACTTTCTTAGCGTGGCCTGCGTCGTCTCTGAGCCGAATTCGGGCGCGGCTTACGGGTTCCACGATTAGGGCCCTTATTCTCGACAATAGGAGCCACGTAAGGAATACCTGAAGGTTCCTGCGCTCCGGTGATTCGCATCAGTTCTGTGCTGAGAGAAGTCACTGAAACAGACTTAGGTGTAACACCGGCTCGAGATGTAAGTCCTGAGACTGACTTCTGTTGTTTTGATGTTGTCAGAGTTACAACGGCGCCTGATTCACCGGCACGGGCTGTACGACCTGAGCGGTGAAGGTAATCCTTGTGATCCTGTGGAACATCTACGTGGACAACAAGCGAGATTCCATCAACGTGGATGCCTCGAGCTGCAACATCTGTTGCAACAAGAGCTGCATTAGCTGAATCCTTGAAGAGTGCAAGTGTGCGAGTACGCACTGCTTGTGACTTACCGCCGTGAAGTGCTCCGACTGGAACGCCTGCATGAGCTAGCTTGTCACAGAGACGATCTGCGCCGCGTTGAGTCTTAACGAAGAGAATTGTTTTTCCGTTACGGGCTGCTATCTGGGCAGTGATGTCATCTTTATCGCCTGGGTTCATTACGAGGATGTAGTGGTCCATCGTTGATACAGAGGCACGGTCGTTTTGAAGTGAGTGTGTCTTTGGGCTCTTCAAGTATTGCTTAACTAGTGAGTCAACACCACGATCAAGAGTTGCTGAGAAGAGAAGACGTTGTCCATCAAGCTTTGCTTGATCAAGAATTTCTTTAACGACAGGAAGGAATCCCATATCTGCCATCTGATCTGCTTCATCAAGAACAGTGATCTGAAGTTGATCTAGTTGTACTTCACCCTTGTTGAGTAGGTCGATTAGACGTCCTGGGGTTGCAACCAAGATTGCTGTTGCTTTTCGCATTGCAGTGATCTGCTTTGCGTATGGCATTCCGCCTGCAATAACTACTGATTCGTGACCGATAGCGCGAGCTAGTGGGCGTAGAACTTCATCGATCTGCTGGGCAAGCTCACGTGTTGGTGTGAGAACAAGCGCCAAAGGCTTATGCGGCTTTGCTTGCTGTCCGCTGATATTTGTAAGCAGGGCGAGGCTAAATGCAAGGGTTTTACCTGATCCGGTCTGTCCGCGACCAAGGATGTCGTGACCAGCTAGTGCATCAGGAAGTGTTGCGATCTGGATTGGGAATGGGTGTGTGATTCCTTGAATGCTTAAGGCATTTGAAAGTGCTGGCGCAATACCAAGATCACGGAAGGTTGTTGTTACTTCCGTAAGAGGTGTTGCATCGATGAGGTTGGCATCAGCCAAGTTGGTTGAGATGTAAGTGTCATCTGCACCGAAATCAACTGCGATATTTGAATGTGTCTTTGAAGCGCGACGATCATCACGAGCAAATGCTGGTGAATCATTGCGACGATCACGTGCTGGCTTCTGTGTTGAACGTGGCTTAGAACCAGGGATGAACTTCTCACGCTTTTGTGGGACGAAGTTTGGACGACCATCGCTGCTGCGAGCTTCTTTTGCTTTTACAGCTTCGCGACGTGTTGTTGGACGACGATCTGATTCAGCTGGACGCTCGAATTCACGAGTGGTGCGAGTATCGCGATCTTTTACAAACTTTGCAGCACGTGAAGGCGGCTTAGGTGATGTGCGCTTTGCAGGGCGTGCATCACGGGTTGGACGATCTGTGCGCTCGGTGCGTGCTGGACGATCTGTACGCTCTGAACGTTCTGTTCGCTCTGACTTTTCAGTCTTTGGCTTTGGTGCAATTGTCTGTTGGAAACGTGATGCGCGAAGCTTTGAACGCTCGAGGTTGCGAGCTTCCTTCTTCGAAACTGTTGTTGGATCAATATCTGTGTAGCGATGTGTTGGACGCTCTGACTTTGGCTTAGTAGTTACTGCAGCTGCTGGCTTAGTTGTTCCGCGAGCTGGTGACTTGGTAGGTGCAGCGCTCTTGCGGGCTGCCTTCTGCGCGGTTGTGTGGCGTGGCTTGCCTTTGGCAGCACGACGAGCTTTTCCGGGCGCAGTGGTACGTGTTTGTAGAGTAG
>Ga0315905_10001978_pt1 | contig 21734 bp, 21 predicted proteins | sample LakEriMetagenome_5_FD_203522 | JGI IMG/M metagenome (GOLD analysis project Ga0315905, IMG submission 203522) | Freshwater fungal communities from buoy surface, Lake Erie, Ohio, United States - Buoy 4 MA121 | ecosystem: Environmental > Aquatic > Freshwater > Lake | place: USA: Lake Erie, Ohio...
GTTTTACAAATGAGCAACCTCAGCGGTTACAGAACAGGGGGCACCATTCATTTTGTAATCAACAACCAGATAGGATTTACAACCGATTTCGACGATGCCCGAAGTGCTGTTTATTCAACATCAATAGCAGCGCTGGTGCAGGCTCCCGTATTTCATGTAAATGGCGATGACCCTGAAGCGGTAGTGAAGGCTACAGAAATAGCTACCAAGTACCGTCAGACTTTCCATTCGGATATTTTCATAGATATGGTTTGTTACAGGCGTCATGGACATAATGAAGGCGATGAACCAAAGTTTACACAGCCGCAGCTTTATGCGCTCATTGACAAACACCTCAATCCCAGAGAAGTATATACCCAATACCTTATAGAAAACGGGGAGCCCGATGCCAAATCGCTTGCCAAAGAAATGGAACAAGCCTTTCTAAAGGACTTACAGGACAGGTTAGACGAAGTGAAACAAAGGCCATTGCCTTACAAATATCAAAAACCAGAACTGTGGTGGCAAAGTTTGAGGAAAGCCACACCAGAAGATTTCCATAACTCACCTTCAACAGCAGTTGTTAAAGATCAGTTGATTCCGCTGTTCGACGGATTGATGGGCTATCCCGGTGAATTCAAACCATTGAAGAAAGTGGAAAAGCTGATTCAGGATAAAATTAAACTCTTTCAGGATCAACAAAAGATAGACTGGGCTACTGCAGAGCTGCTTGCTTATGCGAGTTTGCTCAAAGAAGGCAAGGATGTGAGGTTGAGCGGACAGGATGTTAAGAGAGGCACTTTCAGTCACAGGCATGCCGTCCTTTTTGACGAAAAAACCAATGAGCCTTTTTCCCGTTTGCAATTTGCATCTGATACCGCTCAGTTCAGGATATTCAATTCTTTGCTCAGTGAATATGCTGTTCTTGGTTTCGAGTATGGCTACGCGTTAGCCAATCCCAACACATTGGTAATATGGGAGGCTCAATTCGGTGATTTCGTGAATGGAGCGCAGATTGTTATAGATCAGTTTTTATCAGCGGCAGAAACCAAATGGCAAACCATGAACGGTATGGTGATGTTGTTGCCTCATGGTTATGAAGGCCAGGGACCAGAACACAGCAGTGCAAGAATGGAGCGTTTTTTACAGCAATGCGCCGAACTTAATATGGTTATTACCAATATTACCACAGCTGCAAATTTGTTTCATGCGCTGCGCAGACAATTGACCTGGGAATTTAGAAAGCCTATGGTGAATTTTTCTCCAAAGGCCAACCTACGTCATCCGGGCAGTTACAGCGATGTTGCAGCATTCACATCCGGAGGATTCCATGAAGTGTATGATGACGCAACAGGGACAGACGCAGCTGTCATTAAAAAGGTGATCATGTGTTCCGGTAAAATCTATTTCGATCTGGATGAAAAAAGACAGAAAGAAAACCGCAATGACATAGCCATTATTCGTATAGAACAATTGTATCCGCTTCCACAAACGCAATTGGATGAGTTGTATAAGAAATACGTAAAGGCAATCTGGTATTGGGTGCAGGAGGAGCCGCTCAATATGGGCGCCGCCACTTATTTGCGCATGAATTTGAAGAGCATCAATTTTTATATACTCAGCAGAATGGCCAGTGCTGCTACGGCAACCGGTTATGCCAAAGTTCACGCAAAAGAACAGGCAGAGTTACTAAACGCAGCATTCAGTGTGTAAGTCCGATTAAATTATTTTTTTGAATTAAAATCAAGAACAATGTTTCAGAGTCTGAGCGAAAGACTGGAGAGCGCTTTTAAAAATATCAAGGGTCAAGCCAGGATAACCGATTTGAATATCGCCAATACGGTTAAGGATATACGAAGGGCTTTGGTGGATGCTGACGTGAATTATAAAATTGCCAAGGAATTCACCGACAAGGTGAAAGAAAAGGCATTAGGAACTAAAGTGCTGCTGTCTGTTAATCCGGGTCAGCAAATGACAAAAATCGTGCAGGACGAGCTCACAGAGTTGATGGGCGGAAAAGAAAGCGAATTTGTTATCAATGGGAATCCGGCAGTTATTCTCATTGCCGGTTTACAAGGTAGTGGTAAAACAACATTCAGTGGTAAACTGGCGAATTACCTTAAAACAAAAAAAGGAAAATCGCCATTATTGGTAGCCGCTGACATCTACAGACCGGCTGCGATTGATCAGCTTGAAGTGCTTGGTGGTCAAATTGGAGTAGAGGTGTACTGTGAACGTGAAAACAAGAATGCTGTTGAAATTGCTCAAAACGCAATCAAAGAAGCACGCTCCAAAAACAAAAACGTTGTTATTATAGATACAGCCGGAAGATTAGCTGTTGACGAAGTGATGATGAGCGAGGTGGCCAATATGAAATCAGCAGTTTCTCCTCAGGAGATATTATTTGTTGTAGATAGTATGACTGGTCAGGATGCTGTAAACACAGCTGCCGCTTTCAATGAAAAGCTTGATTTTAGTGGGGTTGTGCTAACCAAACTGGATGGCGATACAAGGGGTGGTGCGGCTTTATCAATAAGATACACCGTAAATAAACCTATTAAATTTAGTAGTAGCGGCGAAAAGATGGAAACATTGGATGTTTTCTATCCTGAAAGAATGGCGCAACGTATCCTTGGGATGGGCGACATTGTAAGTTTAGTGGAAAGGGCACAGGAACAGTTTGACGCTGCTGAAGCAGAAAAACTAGAAAGAAAAATCAGAAAAAACCAATTTGATTTTGAGGATTTCAAAACCCAGTTGCAGCAAATCAAAAAAATGGGTAACCTCAAAGACCTGATGAGCATGATTCCGGGAGTTGGAAAGCAGATAAAAGACCTCGACATCAATGATGATGCTTTCAAAGGAATCGAGGCCATGATCAATTCTATGACTTTGCAGGAAAGAAGAAACCCCGATATTATCAACCAAAGCCGTAAAAACAGAATCGCCAAAGGAAGCGGAAAAGAACTTACTGAACTCAATCAGTTCTTAAAACAGTTCGAGCAGATGAAGGGTATGATGAAAATGATGAATAAGATGCCAATGGGCAGAATGCCAGGAATGGGAAATATAATGGGTAAATAACCTAATGAAGATCCTTGATTTTACTGATTTCTGTACTTTTAATTAAATGCATTTCAATTAATCCTCCGGTTTTGCAAGTTCGCTTGCACGGTTTTGGGTATTTTTTTAATTTTTTTTATATGTTTCGATATTTTTTTGGTCAAAAAGAAACGGCATACTATCTTTGCCTGCCCTTGTCTAAGGGACAAACCCTATTGTTCACGACCCAAAAAAATTTCTATTTTTTATGGCTGTTAAAATCAGACTTCAGAGACATGGCTCAAAGAAGAGACCATTCTACTTCATTGTCATTGCCGACGCACGCAGTCCGCGTGATGGAAAATTCATTCAAAAATTAGGTACTTACAACCCATTGACTGTTCCTGCAACAGTATTGGTTGACCGTCAGAAAGCATTGGATTGGCTTCAAAAAGGAGCTCAGCCCACTGACACTGTTCGTCGAATCCTTTCGTTTAAAGGAGTGTTGTACCTTAAGCATTTGCTCCGTGGTGTGAGCTTGGGCTTGTTTGATGAAGCTACTGCAATGGAAAAATTCACCAAATGGAGTGCAGAGCATGATGCTCAGGTTGCTAAGCGTCAAAGCGCCAATAAAAAAGCGCGTATGGATCGCAGTGTGCCTATAGTGAAAAAAGTTGCTGCTCCTGTAGAAGAAGCATCAACTGAAGATTCTCTTGCTGCTGACGCTGCTGAAGAAACCAAAACAGAGGAATAATATCACTGTATAGTTAATTCATTTAAAACCGCTTCCTTTTGAAGCGGTTTTTTATTTTCTGATATTCATCATTGTATATTACTTAAGCTATCTTATTTTTGCATACCAAATTTTTATGCATAAATGATACCCTTCCACTTTCTTCAAGCTCCGGCAAATAATGCATCCAATTATTTGCCCATTCTTATTCAAATCATTTTTGCATTGGGGCTTGTTTTTACCATCATCTGGGGATCAGATTTGTTGGGCCCAAAACGCAAAACTTCAGATAAGCTGCAGAATTTTGAAAGTGGAATTGAAATCAAAGGAAATGCCCGTCAGCCAATGGCTATCAAGTATTTTCTGGTTGCAATTTTGTTTGTGCTTTTTGATGTGGAGGTTATTTTCTTTTACCCTTATGCAGTTAATTTCAAGCAGCTTGGATGGGAAGGGTTTGTAGCTGTATTGTTTTTTGTCGCTTCATTCATGGCCGGTTTCATTTATATTTTCAAAAAAGGTGCCATGAAATGGGAAGATTAATTTTATCATCCAAAATGAACTGAATCACTGCAAAGACTGTTTAACAATCATCAAACTAAAAATCTCAACCATGTCGCGTCCGGTTCAATACAACAATACCATCAAGTTCGAAGGAATTCCTGAAGGATATATGGGAGAAGGATTTATGGCTACCAATTTTGAAAAAGTGGTGAGCCTCGCCCGTAAAAATTCTATTTGGCCTTTGCCGTTTGCAACTAGTTGCTGCGGAATTGAATTTATGGCAACTATGGCAAGTCATTATGACCTGGCAAGATTCGGTTCGGAAAGAGTAGGATTTTCTCCACGTCAGTGCGACCTGTTGATGGTGATGGGAACCATTGCCAAAAAAATGGGACCGGTATTGAAGCAAGTTTATGTTCAGATGGCTGAGCCACGATGGGTTATTGCAGTTGGCGCATGTGCCAGCAGCGGCGGTATCTTCGATAGCTATTCTGTTTTGCAAGGCATTGACCAGGTAATTCCTGTTGATGTTTATGTGCCAGGTTGCCCGCCAAGACCTGAAGCTATTCTTGACGGATTTATGAAGATTCAAGAATTGGTGAACGCAGAAGGACTAAGAAGAAGAAACAGTGATCAATATAAGGAATTGATGAACAGCTATGGAATTCAGTAAAACAACAATTGAATAGCGTCAATTGCCTTTGCTTTTTTTGACTTTTGAATTTTGATTTTTGACTTTTGAATTTTGATTTTTGACTTTTGAATTTTGATTTTTGACTTTTGAATGAAATCATGCTGACAAACGAAACCATACAAAAAAGACTTACGGAAAAGTTCGGTGATCAATTGACCGATTGGCAAGAGCCTTATGGCATGCTTACTTTCACTGCTCCAAAAGAAATCAATTTAAAGGTCTTGCAATTTTTGTTTGACGACACGGAATTGAATTTCAAGTTTCTTACCGATTTACAAGCCGTTCATTATCCGGATAACAAAGGTGCAGAATTAGCAGTAGTGTATCATTTACACAACTGGGTGGATAACCTACGCATTCGTTTTAAAGTATTTGCCGATATTCAAACGCCTGATGTATACAGTGCTACAGCATTATTTCAGTCGGCTAATTTCATGGAAAGAGAAACCTATGATTTTTTCGGAGTGAATTTCGTTGGTCATCCAAATCTTATCAGAATTTTAAATGTCGATGAAATGGATTACTTCCCTATGAGAAAAGAATTTCCATTGGAGGATCAAACCCGTATTGATAAGGATGATGACATGTTTGGAAGATAGCATGTAAAAAAGCAGAAGCGCGATAAGAAATACAAATTTCAAATTGCCAAATGAACAAATAGAAATTATGAGTGAGCATATTTTATTACCGGAGGGAAGTATTGAAAAGCAAACGACCACGCTTAATCTTGGTCCAACGCATCCTGCAACACATGGTGTATTCCAGAATATCCTGGAATTGGATGGTGAGCGCATCATGAAGGCCACGTCAACTGTTGGATACATACACAGGGCCTTCGAAAAAATTGCAGAAAGAAGAAATCTCTATCAAATCACTCCTCTGACTGACCGCCTTAATTATTGCTCATCACCCATCAACAATATGGGCTGGCACCTCACCTGCGAAAAGCTTTTAGGTGTGAATACACCAAAGCGTGTGGATTATCTGAGGATTATCATTATGGAACTGGCTAGAATTTCAGATCACTTAATCTGCAATTCCATTGTAGGGGTTGATACTGGAGCTTACTCCGGATTCTTGTATGTGATGCAATTCCGCGAGTTGATTTATGAAATATACGAAGAAGTATGTGGTTCAAGACTAACGACCAACATTGGACGAATTGGTGGATTCGAAAGAAACTTTACCAATGCCGCTTTTGAAAAGCTTGAGAAATTTTTAGATGAGAAAACAGGTTACCCTGCTCAGTTGAAAGAATTTGAAAACCTCTTTACCCGCAACAGAATTTTTATGGATCGCACCATTGGTTGCGGCCCTATAACTGCTGAAAGAGCTATGAATTATGGCTTTACTGGCCCTAATCTTCGTGCAGCAGGTGTAGATTATGATGTCAGGGTTCACACTCCATATAGTAGTTACCAGGATTTTGATTTTACCATTCCAGTTGGCTCTACCGGCGATTGTTATGACCGTTTCCTGGTTAGAAATCAGGAAATGTGGCAAAGTCTGAGTATTATCAGACAAGCTTATCAGAAAGTGCAGGAATTCAAAGGTGCAGATGCTGAAGTTTATCATGCAGATGTTCCTGCATATTACTTGCCAGAAAAGCAGGACGTATATACTAAGATGGAAGCGCTGATTTATCACTTTAAAATAATTATGGGTGAAATTGATATTCCTGCCGGTGAGGTTTATAATTCTGTAGAAGGTGCGAATGGAGAGTTGGGTTATTATTTAATAAGCGATGGAGGAAGAACTCCTTATCGTTTGCATTTCCGCAGGCCTTGTTTTATTTATTATCAAGCCTATCCGGAATTGATTCAGGGAGGTATGTTGAGTGATGCAGTAATTACAATGAGTAGCTTGAATTTGATTGCAGGGGAATTGGATGCTTGATAAAGTAAAAAGTAAAAAGTAAAAAGTAAAAAGTAAAAAGTAAAAAGTAAAAAGTAAAAAGTAAAAAGTAAAAAGTAAAAAGTAAAAAGTAAAAAGTAATTTTTTTTAGATTTTTTTTGAATGCTACATTTTGACTTCTATATTCTGAATTATAAAAAATGATACAATTTAATGAAACAAGTCTGGCAAAAGTGAATGAGATCATTGCACGCTATCCTTCGGGAAAGCAAAAAAGTGCATTGCTTCCCGTTCTTCATCTTGCTCAGGTGGAGTTTGACGGATGGCTGGATGTGCCAGTTATGGACTACGTTGCCGGATTACTTAATATTGAACCAATTGAAGTTTATGAAGTAGCAAGCTTTTACAGCATGTATAATTTAAAGCCAGTTGGAAAACATCTTTTCGAAGTTTGCCAAACAGGACCGTGCATGCTTAATGGAAGCGATGATATCATCGACTACATCAAACAGAAGTTGAATATTGGAATAGGAGAAACAACTTCCGATGGCATGTTTACTTTAAAAACAGTTGAATGCCTTGGCGCATGTGGCTATGCTCCCATGATGCAATATGGTAAGACATTCAGAGAGCATCTAACAAAAGAGAAAGTTGATGCCATTATTGAGGAATGCAGATCAAAAAACAATTGATTGTTGATAGAACAATAAATCCGTAAAACGGAAAAAACAATGGGAAGAAAATTATTATTGGAAAAGGCGCATGTGGAAGGCATCAGGCACTATGATGTTTATCGTCGTGAAGGTGGATACAGCAGTGTGGAGAAAGCTTTAAAGATGCAGCCTAATGATATTGTTGAAGAGGTTAAGAAAAGTGGATTAAGAGGAAGAGGTGGAGCCGGTTTTCCTACGGGAATGAAGTGGAGTTTTTTGGCTAAGCCTGAAGGTTTGCCTCGCTATGTAGTCTGCAACGCAGATGAAAGCGAACCCGGTACTTTTAAAGATCGCTACCTAATGGAATTTATTCCTCATCTTTTGATTGAGGGTATGATCGTTTCATCATTCGCGTTAGGAAGCAACAACAGTTACATTTATATCAGAGGTGAGTACGATTGGATAACAGATATCCTTGAAGAAGCTATTAAAGAAGCTCATCAAAACGGGTGGCTAGGAAAAAATATTCAAGGAAGCGGATTTGATTGTAATATGTATGTGCAACGCGGAGCCGGCGCATACATTTGTGGTGAAGAAACCGCATTATTGGAATCACTCGAAGGTAAAAGAGGTAACCCAAGGATTAAACCACCTTTCCCTGCCGTTAAAGGATTGTGGGGCTGTCCAACAGTTGTCAACAATGTGGAAACGCTTGCTGCAGTTGTACCAATCATCAACCATGGCGGAGAGGCTTATGCGCAAATAGGAATAGGAAAATCTACAGGGACAAAATTGATTTCTGCTTGTGGAAACATCAACAAGCCAGGCGTTTATGAAATCGACATGACGATTTCTGTGGAAGAATTTATTTACAGCGACGATTATTGCGGAGGTATTCCAAATGGGAAGAAACTTAAAGCATGTATTCCCGGAGGGTCATCAGTGCCCATCTTACCGGCTAATCTTTTATTGACTACCGCAAAAGGAGAAAAAAGATTGATGAATTATGAAAGCTTGAGTGATGGTGGTTTTGCTACCGGATCTATGATGGGTTCAGGAGGTTTTATCGTTTTGGATGAAGATCAGTGTATTGTAAAACACACTTATACCCTGGCAAGATTTTATCGTCATGAAAGTTGTGGACAGTGTAGTCCTTGCCGTGAGGGTACAGGCTGGATGGAAAAAATCTTACTGAATATCGAGAAAGGCAAAGGGAAGATGAGTGACATTGATTTGCTTTGGGATATTCAAAGAAAGATAGAAGGAAACACTATTTGTCCGTTAGGTGATGCCGCAGCGTGGCCTGTTGCAGCAGCGATCAGGCATTTCCGTGATGAATTTGAATGGCATGTGAACAATCCTGAAAAATGCTTGACTGAAAACTATGGATTAAGGCACTATGCTGATCCGATTCATGTGCCGGCGTAATAGAATTTTGACTTTTGAATTTTGACTTATAATATATGTCTGAAGAAATAAAAACAATTAAAGTTACCATCGACAATATCACCATTGATGTTGCTCCCGGAACTACCATTTTAAATGCTGCAAGACAAATAGGCGGAGATGTAACTCCCCCTGCAATGTGCTATTATAGCAAGTTGGAAGGCAGTGGTGGTAAATGTCGTACCTGTTTGGTGGAAGTGGCTGCCGGCTCGGCGGCTGATCCGCGTCCGATGCCGAAGCTTGTAGCAAGTTGCAGAACCGGCGTTATGGATGGCATGGTTGTGAAAAACATCACCAGCGAAAAAGTAACCGATGCTAGAAATGGGGTAGTGGAATTTTTATTACTGAATCATCCTCTTGATTGTCCGATTTGCGATCAAGCCGGCGAATGTCATTTGCAAGACCTTGGTTACGAACATGGAAAGGAAGGAACAAGGTATCAGTTTGCCAGAAGAACTTTCAAAAAAGAAGATATAGGCCCGTATATTCAACTTCATATGACAAGGTGTATTCTTTGTTATCGTTGTACTTATGTAGCCGATCAATTAACACAAAAAAGAGTTCACGGTATTATTGACAGAGGCGATCATGCAGCCATCTCTACATACATTTCCAAAGCTATCGATAATGAATTCAGTGGAAATATGATTGATGTTTGTCCTGTGGGTGCACTTACAGATAAAACTTTTAGGTTTAAAAACAGAGTTTGGTTTACCAAGCCTGTTGATGCACATAGAAATTGTACTACACCGGGTTGTTGTGGAAAGGCAACACTTTGGTTAAGAGGCGAAGAAGTATTTCGTGTTACTGCAAGAAAAGATCAATGGGGTGAAGTGCAAAGCTTTGATGGAAAGCCGGGATGGATTTGTAACACCTGCAGATTTGAAACTAAGAAAACTGCATCCTGGACAATTGAAGGCATTACTACCATTAGCAGACATTCCGTTATTGGACTGAACAAGTATCAAACTTTGGAAATGCCGAAAGAAACCGTTAAGGCTGTTATGAAAGGTGTTGAGCCAAAATTGTTGATGGATATCCATAGTGTAAGTGATGTAAATAATCCTGATATTCATTTAAGTGAAATAGACAGGGCAGCTCAATCAAGTGATTTTAAAAAATAGTGATGATGTTATTATCTGTTGATATATACATGTTGTTGGAAAAGCTGGTACTCATCGTTGTGGTGATTTCCGCTTCTTTGGTAATTGCCATGTACACCACTTTTGCCGAAAGAAAAGTGGCAGCCATACTTCAGGACAGAAGAGGTCCAAATAGGGCCGGACCATTTGGATTGCTGCAGCCATTGGCTGATGGCTTGAAACTTTTTTTCAAAGAAGAGATTATTCCCAATTTGTCTTCCAAATTTCTTTTTATCCTTGGGCCCGCATTGGCGATGCTTACGGCCATGATGACCAGTGCGGTAATTCCATGGGGCGGCACAATTGAGTTGTTTGGCAGAAAAATTGATTTGCAAATTGCCGACGTGAATATCGGAGTATTGTATGTTTTTGGCGTAGTGAGTCTTGGGGTTTATGGAATTATGATTGGGTCATGGGCAAGCAATAATAAGTTCTCGCTGCTTGGAGGGCTGAGAGCCGCTTCTCAGATTATCAGCTATGAACTGGCTATGGGCATATCAATGATTGCCTTGTTGATGGTAACGGGAACGCTTAGTCTAAAAGAGATGGTTAATCTTCAGCAAGCCAACTATTGGAATATCGTCTATCAACCACTTGGCTTTTTGATTTTCCTTATTTGCGCTTTCGCTGAATGCAACAGAACACCCTTTGATCTTCCAGAAGCAGAAAACGAGTTGATTGGCGGATACCATACAGAATATTCTTCTATGAAACTTGGTTTCTTTCTTTTTGCAGAGTACATCAATATGTTCATCAGCAGCGTAATCATGTCTACTTTGTTTTTTGGTGGATACGATATACCCTTTATCAATGAAGCAGCAATGTTCTCGCCGAATGTAGTTGCTATATTATGTATTGCAGCATTGATGGCCAAAACAGCCTTTTTTATTTTCATTTTTATGTGGGTTCGCTGGACTATTCCGAGATTCAGGTACGATCAGTTGATGTATCTCGGTTGGAGGATTTTAATTCCGCTTGCTTTGTTAAACATGTTGGTAACAGGTGGAGCTATGTTGTATTTTAAATAATAAGGATCTTTTTGAAGGAGTATTGTCATAGACTAATAAACTATTTATATAAAATTGATGCAACCATTAACCAATAAAATTAAACCGGTAGACAGAAGACCGATGAGCTTCATGGAGAAGCTCTACCTTCCGGCGATTTTCAAGGGAATGATGATTACGTTCAGTCACATTTTCAAGAAAAAACCCACCATCAACTACCCTGAAAAGCAAAGGCCTTTCAGTCCTGTTTTTCGCGGTCTTCAAATCTTAAACAGAGATCAGGAAGGAAGAGAAAATTGTACTGCTTGTGGTTTGTGTGCTGTTGCATGTCCTGCGGAAGCCATCACTATGGAAGCTGCTGAAAGACAACAAGGAGAAGAGCATCTATACAGAGAAGAAAAATATGCAGCTAAATATGAAATCAACATGTTGAGGTGCATTTTTTGTGGTTTGTGCGAAGAGGCTTGCCCCAAAGATGCCATCTACTTAAGTGAAACATTTACGCCTGCTGATTATCAAAGAAAACAATTCATATACGATAAAAATGATTTGCTCATACCTCATCCCAAAGAAAATCCTGAAGCATACGAGAAAGCGCTGGGTAACAGGGCAATAAAAGTTTCGAAAAATTAATTTTAATTACATGAACATCTCAACCCTTGTTTTCATACTATTGTCTGTATTGGTCGTTGGAAGTGCTTTGATGATGATTGCCAGCAAAAGTCCTGTTCACAGCGTGCTTTGGCTGATTGTGGTGTTTTTTGCAATTTCCGGACATTATATTTTGCTTAATGCACAGTTCCTGGCTATCGTTAATATAATAGTATACGCAGGAGCTATTATGGTACTATTTCTGTTTGTGGTAATGCTGATGAATTTGAATGCTGCAACAGAACCCATAAAGAATTACAGACTTCAGCTTATTGGAGTTCTATCGGGAGGCACATTGCTATTGATTATTTTGTCCTCCGTTATGAAAATAGACGTGGAGCAATTAGTGGAAATGAAAACAGGAGATGCCGGTTTGATTAAATCGCTCGGCTTTAACTTGTTTAAAAACTATGTGCTTCCATTTGAAATAAGCAGCGTCTTGTTTTTAAGCGCAATGATTGGTGCTGTCACCATCGGTAAAAAAGACGAAATAACGCCGGAAGGTTAAAAGAAATAACAACAATGGATATAAAAGCTTACATCGCCCTGTCACTCACTTTATTTACCATCGGAATAGTTGGTGTATTGGTGCGCCGAAATGCAATCATTATTTTTATGTGCATCGAGCTGATGCTTAATGCAGTTAACCTATTGCTTGTTGGTTTTTCCAAAATGCATGCGCTAAGTCCGGTTGCCAAAGCATCGCCTTATTTCGCAAGTGACGCACAAATTTTTGTGTTTTTTATTATGGTGGTGGCAGCCGCTGAAGTGAGTGTGGGACTTGCCATAATTGTGATGATTTACAGAAACGTACATACTGTTGATGTTAATTTTTTAAACAGACTAAAAAATTAAACCAAAAGATTTGGTTTGCAGTTAAAAAAATAAATCTTGCCCTTTGGTAAAATTGGACAGGGTATTAAAATAAAAGTTACAATTAAATGAGTACAATTTTTCAATACGTGGGGTTGATTCCGCTTTTGCCGCTGATTGGCTTTCTGATCAATGGCTTAGGAAGAAACAAAATTTCTAAAACCACAGCTGGTTTTATAGGAAGTGCCACTGTTTTTCTTTCTTTTGTTTTGTCGGTCTTTATTTTTATGGCTGTTCAGGCCCACCAAACAACAACAGTTACTTTGTTCAACTTCATAGATATTCAACAGTTGCATGTAGCATTTAGTTTTAAAATTGATCAGTTGTCGGCATTATTTCTGCTGATCATCACCGGAGTTGGCTTTTTAATTCATGTTTACTCAACAGCCTACATGCATGATGAGGAAAATAGGCATTTTGCAAAGTACTTTGCCTATTTGAATTTATTTGTTTTTTCGATGTTGTTGCTGGTAATGGGCGGCAACTATCTTGTTATGTTTATTGGCTGGGAAGGTGTTGGTTTGTGTTCCTATTTGTTGATAGGATATTGGTTTAGAAACACAGATTATACCGATGCAGCTAAGAAGGCCTTTATCATGAACAGAATCGGAGACCTGGGTTTTTTATTGGCATTGTTCTGGCTTTTGTCTAAAGTGGGTACTATTGAATACGATCAGGTTCTTACCGCAGCCACTTTATCTAAATTGTCTGTTACAGATATTACAGGCATTACCTTGTTGATGTTTGTAGGTGCTACAGGTAAAAGCGCTCAAATACCTTTATATACCTGGCTTCCTGATGCAATGGCAGGTCCAACTCCCGTTAGTGCGCTTATACATGCTGCAACGATGGTTACTGCCGGTATCTATATGATTGCAAGAAGCAACGCACTTTTTTCATTGGCGCATACTACACAAACAGTAATTATGGTTGTTGGTTTATGCACCGCAATTCTTTCCGCATCAATCGCTATCAAACAGAACGATATTAAAAAAGTTTTGGCCTATTCTACTGTAAGTCAGTTGGGTTTCATGTTTCTTGCACTTGGCACCGGTAATTATGTGGCTGCAGTTTTTCATGTATTAACGCATGCATTCTTCAAAGCGTTAATGTTCCTTGGAAGTGGAAGTGTTATTCATGCCATGGGTGGCGAGCAGGACATCAGAAAGATGGGAGGTCTCCATAAGCACATGAAAATTACCAGTGTTACTTTTTTTATTGGCTGTCTTGCCATAGCTGGGATACCTGGTTTTTCAGGTTTCTTTTCAAAGGATGAAATCTTGGCAGGCGCCTTCGCACATAGCCCTGTCGTTTATTCGTTGGCGTTATTTGCTGCGTTGATGACCGCTTATTATATGTTCAGATTGTACTTTGTAACATTTACTGGTAAGTTCCGCGGCACTCACGATCAGGAGCATCATTTGCATGAAAGCCCTAAGGCAATGACAATACCTTTGACTGTATTGGCTGTTTTAAGTGTGATAGGCGGCTATATTGGAATTCCGGAAGCATTGGGCGGACACCATGCATTGTCAGCTTATCTGGCTCCGGTTGTCCCGTCTGCTATGCACCAGCTGAGTCACGGGACAGAGTATATGTTAATGGGAATATCAACGCTATTAGTTGTATCAATGATTGTGTTCGCATGGTTCAAATTCAAGCAATATAAAATTGAAAAGGAACCAACAGGGTTTTCCAAAATACTTGCCAACAAATGGTATGTGGATGAGCTGTATCAGCAATTGATTGTTTCTCCATTGGGTGCATTGGCCGCATTTTTCAATAAAACCCTTGAGCCAAAAGTGATTGACGGTGCCGTAAATGGTGTTGGCAAAGCGGTTAACTATGCAAGTCGTCAAATCAGATGGATACAGAGCGGTCAGGTAGGAGCATATATTCTTTTGATGGTTATCGGAATGATCATTTTGTTCTTCCTACAATTGTTTTTATAATCAGTATTAAATTTTATAAAATTGGGTACATACATTACTTTTCCCGACTTATTGATTTGGTTGCCAATGCTGGCGGGCATACTTTGTTTTTTTACCAAGGAAGAAAAACATTCCAGAAACACAGCGTTCATTTTTTCGTTGCTTATTCTCGCAGTATCTATAGCCACACTTGTTTTTAATGATGAAAAAAAACATTTCAATTACAACAATGTTAATTACTACTGGCTTAAATACCTTGGCGCAAACTATTTCATTGGTTTGGATGGCATGGGTAAGATGCTGGTGTTGCTTACCTCCATCAGCTTCCCATTAATTTTAATTTCTACTGCCAAGACTCCGGTAAAAAAAGCAAATGCCTATTTTGGATTAATGATGTTTACGCAAGCGGGTTTGTTAGGGGTGTTTATGGCACTTGATGCGTTAACCTTTTATTTTTTCTGGGAACTTGCTCTTATCCCTGTTTATTTTCTCTCCAGCAAATGGGGCGGTGAAAAGAGAATTGCAGCTACCTTCAAATTCTTTGTTTATACTTTTTCAGGATCTTTGCTTATGCTTATTGGCATCATCTATGTATACCTGCATACAGGCGCCAGATTAATTGATGATGGCATTAACATTCCTCATAGCTTTTCACTCGGCGCATTTTACAACGCCTCATTATCTATTCAAGAACAAAGCTGGTTGTTTCTTTTGTTTTTCGCTGCCTTTGCGATAAAAATGCCAATTTTCCCCTTACATACCTGGCAGCCCGATGCGTATGATCAATCGCCTACACCTGTTACAATGATTCTAAGTGGCGTGATGGTAAAAATGGGATTGTTCGGTGTTGTAAGGTGGTTGATTCCTGTATTTCCAGAAGCTGCTGTTCAATTTAAGACTGTCATTATATGGCTTTCCATTGCAGGCGTGGTTTATGCGAGCTTTATGGCCATCATGCAGGATAATATCAAAAAGCTGGTAGCCTATTCTTCCATTGCACACATTGGTTTAATGTGTGCTGCCATTTTTGCCATGAATCAGATCAGCGTTCAGGGTGTGATGATTCAAATGTTCAACCACGGAATTAACATCATTGGCATGTGGATTGTAATTGAAATAATTGAAAGACAAACTGGCGTGAAAAAAATATCTCAGTTGAGCGGGCTTGCCAATACGGCTCCGGGATTAACCATTTTTCTTGTAATCATTGCTCTTGCAAATATTGCATTGCCTTTAACCAATGCTTTTGTTGGAGAGTTCATGATGTTTTCGGGTCTTTACAATGCTAACCTTTGGTATGCAGTTGTGGCGGGCTTGGGTATTATTTTGTGCGCAGTGTACACCCTAAACATGATTCAAAAAGTATTTTATGGCAGCGTAAACGCAAGCACGGCAGAAGTTAAAGATTTGGGAGCCAATGAAAAACTTGTCCTGGTAATAATTGTTGCCATCATCTTTATTGCCGGCATTTATCCGCAACCTTTAATTGACCTGACAGCTTCATCTGCTAACGCTTTACTCAAATCCATTAAATAGTATTTTTAAAATAGGTAACAACATGAATGCAATAATATTGTCTGCGGTATGGGGTGTAGTGATGATGTTTACTGGCGTTTTCATTAAAAGCAAAACTGCACCCAAGTACATGGCTGTGCTGGGATTGGCTGGAGTATTGATTGCAAATTTGCTGCAGGAATTCAAAGGAATCAACTTTTTTACATTCCCAATTCAGGATATGCTAAGGACCGACAGCTTTAATTTGCTGTTCGTTACCATCATGCTTGCCACAACGCTAATTTATTTTCTACTGAATGCAACCGAAATCGAAAAAGTAGGGGAGCATGTCGCAGAGTACTTTGCATTGATATTTTTTATTTTGTCTGGCATCGCAATTGTATCTATGTTCAATACATTGCTGATGCTTTTTATAGGTATTGAAATTATTTCTATTCCGTTATATATACTAACAGCAAGCGATAAACGTAATTTAAAAAGCAATGAGGCTGCCCTCAAATACTTTTTGATGGGGGCATTCTCAACCGGCATCATGCTTATGGGTATCGCTTTTATATACGGAGGCACCCCGAATGCGACATTCTACATTCATCTCCTGCAATTGGGTACAGGCGATATGCCGGTTCTTATTGCAGTGGGCTTATTGCTCTTAATGATTTCGATGTCTTTCAAAGTATCGGCAGCGCCATTTCATTTCTGGACACCGGATGTTTATGATGGCGCACCAACGGTTTTTACTTCATTCATGAGCACTATTGTCAAGGCAGCTGCATTCTTTGCATTTTTGAGATTGTTTACCAATGCATTTGGCGCCTTGCAAAGTCAGTGGCAAACGCTTATACTAATTATAACAGTTGCTACGCTTGTTATTGGAAATGTTACAGCCGTATTTCAGCAAAGTGTAAAAAGAATGCTTTCCTACTCCAGCATTGCTCAGGCAGGATTTATGCTACTAGCGATTTTTGCATTAAATACTAAAGCAAAGGAAGGTATCCTTTTGTATTCCGCTGCTTACAGTTTGGCAACAATAGGTATGTTTGGTGTGCTTAGTAAGATGCAGGACTATACCATTGACGGATTTAATGGCTTGGCAAAATCGCAACCATTAATGGCTTTCGCTGCGACGGTATTTTTACTATCCTTGACTGGTGTACCGCTAACCGCAGGTTTCCAAAGCAAATTTTTTATGCTGATGGCAGCTGTAGAGAATGGGCAACATTTCTGGTTGGTTATAGTTGCTGTTTTGCTTGCGGCAGTTAGCGCTTACTATTACTTCAGGATCATTCAAGCTATTTATTTCAAGGAGAGTGAAACAGATACTCAAGTGTTTGACAATGCCATCAGTAAGCCATTCAAATGGATGCTTTTAGTGGTAATTGCTTTTATACTGATTATCGGAATATATCCCGAAATCATCATTGGCTGGCTTTACGCCTAAGATGCTCTTATTTTTTGTTATCCGTCATGATTCCCTGACTGTTATTCCATTAACTTTGGACAACAACTTTCACAAATGCATTACGTTGATATTTTGTCATTGTCTTGGAGAAACATCAAGGGCAATAAATTAAGAACTTCCATCACCATTATCATTATTGCATTGGGCATATTCGCCCTTATTCTTATCATTACAGCTATAAAAGCAGCGAGTAACAGCCTTACCTCTAGTTTTTCAACTATGGGTTCAAATGCATTTAGCATAAGATATAAGGAACGAACCATGAACTTCGGACATAGAAATCGTGCAAGTACAACGAAGTCCAGCAAAAAATCACAAAGGGAAAGAAAGTCCAACATGGGCTTGCCAATTTCTTACGAGGAAGCCAGGCAATTTCAGGAAAGGTATACTTTCCCGGGAAGTAAAGTAAGTATGGCATTGAGGGGGCCATCTTCGATTGTAGTAAATACCTCCCGCGAAAAAACCAATCCCGAAATAAATGTATATGGAGGCGATGAAAATTACCTGGAACTCAATGGTTACAAAATTGATTACGGAAGAAATTTCATCTCGTCTGAATTGAATTCCGGCTTGAATGTTTGCATGATAGGTAGCGGAGTTGCAGAGCGATTGTTCAAAGACAACAAAGCCAAAGCAATTGATGCAACCATTAGAGTTGATCACATACCTTATAGGGTGATAGCAGTGTTGGAGGATAAGGGATCTAGTGCATTTTTCAATACCAGTAAAATTGTAATAACACCGCTGAACAATGTCAGAAGACTTTACGCTACACAGAATACGACATATAACTTAGCGGTAAAAGTTGAAGACCTAAAAAAAATGGAGCCGGCCATAGGGGAGGCTAAATCTATTTTCAGGCCTGTAAGAAAATTGTCGGTGAAAGATGCAGATAATTTTTACATAGATAAAAGCGATAGCATCGCAGAAGCTTTGCTAACCAATCTTGGATTTTTGGAAACCGGAACAATCGGTATTGCTTTTATAACCCTTATAGGTGCTGCAATTGGTTTGATGAATATTATGCTTGTTGCGGTAAATGAACGAACAAAGGAAATTGGATTGGCCAAAGCGCTAGGCGCCACTGCTCGTGTAATAAGGGCGCAATTTTTGTTTGAATCCGTAATCATCAGTTTGATGGGGGCCGTTGCTGGTATCGTTACCGGTGTATTGCTTGGAAATGTGGTAGCTATATTGCTAAATACCGGCTTTGTGGTTCCTTGGGGATGGGTGATAGCAGGTGTTTTTGTATGTTTTCTAGTTGGATTAGTTGCAGGACTATATCCTGCATGGAAAGCTTCACGGCTTGACCCTATTGTAGCCTTGAGGTACGAATAAAAATTTCCCCAAATAATCCACTTCCCAACATTAAATAATTACAAAATTTGGTTTCTCTGAAGCAAAAGCTTGTGATAATTTATTAACTTGTCGGCTCATTATAAACTGGAAATCATTTTTTTTCATTTTACAATGAGCTTAATCATTTTTAAACAAAAATTTACACACCATTTAAAATCAGATTGTTATGGCAGAGTTAAGTAAAACTGCAAAATCCACATCGCCTCAGTCCGGCAAATCAAGTAATTTAATTTCAATACTTGCACCTGTTATTTGCTTGTTGGCTGGGTACATCATTTGGAGATTTATTTTGGGGGCAGGTTCCAACTTTGGCGTTGGAGCTGAAAACGGTGGTTTCTGGCCAGAAAGAGAGGCTCCAAAAACCGCATTAAGTAAAATGTATCTTGGAGGTATTATCGTACCTATTCTGATTGGATCATTTCTTACTATGATCACATTTGTTGTGGAAAGATTCTTAACTATACAAAAAGCTGCAGGTACTTCAAGCAATGCTGATTTTGTGCGTAAAGTGCAATTTCATTTGTCAAGTAAAAATGTTGATGCTGCCATCGCTGAATGCGACAAACAAAAAGGATCTGTTGGTAATGTAATGAAAGCAGGTCTTCACCGCTACAAAGAAATGGTAAGCAACAATGAACTTTCAACAGATCAGAAAGTGATGGCCATTCAAAAAGAGGTTGAAGAAGCTACTGCACTTGAACTGCCAATGCTTGAAAAAAACCTTGTTTTCCTTTCAACCATTGCTTCTATCGCAACACTATTGGGTCTGCTAGGTACAGTATTGGGTATGATACGTTCTTTCTCTGCTCTTGGAGAAGACAGTGGTGGAGGAGCTGCAGCAAGTAAACTTTCTGTGGGTATCTCTGAGGCCTTGTACAATACGGCACTTGGTATCGGGACATCAGCATTTGCTATTATTTTTTACAACATCTTTACCACTAAGATCGATGCCATTACTTATGGTATAGATGAGTCTGGCTTTACTTTGACACAATCATTTGCATCACAGTACAAGTAATTATCGTGAATCAAATGAACTAAAAATCAATTCAAAAATCAAAGTATGCCTAAAGTTAAAATACCACGCAAAAGCACCAACATCGATATGACTGCGATGTGCGACGTGGCATTTTTGTTGTTGTCATTTTTTATCCTGGCAACCAAACAAAAGCCACCTGAAGTGCTATCGGTAACACCGCCTGCATCGGTATCTTCCAAAGCGGCACCCGATAAATCAATATTGATAACAATGACCAAAGACGGCAAGGCATTTTTAATGCTGGGTGATGAAACTAAAAAAGCTGAAATCCTAAATAACATTAATGCCACAAAAGGGTTGAACCTTTCTTCATCAGAATTGAAAAAATGGGAAAAAGCGCCTTTCATCGGATTGCCCTTAAACCAGATAAAATCATCATTGCAAAGAACAGTGGAAACCCCTGCTAACCAGCTTCCCGGTATCCCTGTAGACAGCACTAATAATGAAATGATAGACTGGGTTAGAAGCGTAACCAATGTGTATGCCGGAACAGATCAGCGTAACCTTCAGGAGATGTTGCTCGTTAAAGGAGATCAATCAACACTATATCCTGTTTTCAAAAACATTAAAAAAGCTTTCAAGAAAAACGAGATTTATAAGTTCAGAATCGTAACCAATGGAGAAGCAGTTCCTGTGGGTTCCGAATTATTCCTTAATCCACCAAAAGCTGATTAACTCACCGTAAAAAACTATTTCGATATGGCTGAAATGGATACCTCGTCGGGTGGCGGACATAAGAAAGGGCCCGGCGTCAAAAAAGCTAAGAAATTATCAACACGCGTTGACCTCACGCCAATGGTTGACCTTGGATTTCTATTGATAACATTCTTCGTTTTCACAACTACAATGAGTCAGTCTACGGCTATGAAAATGAACGAGCCTAAAGATGACGATTCCACTCAACAAATCAGGGTGAAGAATTCCGGAGCCATGACTATATTGCTCGGAAAAGCTGATCAGGTTTATTACTATTTTGGTCAGTTAGATCCTGAAAAACTGAGTGAACAGTTTAAGAGTACTACTTTTAAACAAGTAAGAGACATCATCGTAGATAAAAAGAAAGCAACCAACATTGATGATTTGATGTACATCATCAAGTCAGACAAAGAATCTACATTTAAAAATGCTATAGATATTCTTGATGAAATGAGTATTTGTGCCATACCACCAGGTCACTATGCCGAGGTGGATATTACTCCCACAGAGGAACTCTTAATCAGAAAAACAGAAGAGGCCAACGGAATAAAATAATGGGCTCAATTTTATGTAATTGACTATTTTTTTGAATCAGTAGGCCGCTAAATTTTTTTTTATGGAAACAAACAAAATTCTAAATGCAGATTTGCTCGATATCATTTTTGATGGTAAGAACAAATCTTATGGGGCATACGAGCTAAGGAAAAGCTACAATTCCAGGCTCACCAAAGCCCTTATTTTTACCGGTGCATTATTGCTTTTGATCTTTGTTGGAACCGTTTTTGCCAATATTTTGGATAAATACAAAGCCGACAAAGAAATTGATGTACTGGATACACAAATGGCTGAGGTAAAGAAAGATGAACCACCTCCACCACCTCCACCACCACCCCCAACTCCACCGCCACCACCGGAAGTTAATCAGGTTAAGTTTACTCCTCCAAAAATTGTAAAAGATGAAGAAGTAAAACCTGAGGAAAAAATTGAAGAAATCAAAGAAGAGCAGGTAATTAGTACAAAAACAGTTGAGTCTGACAATACCAACCAAGTAGTTCAGGCACCTGTTGAAACTACTGGTAATGATATACCTCAGGATGACGAAAACAAGATTTTTACCAAGGTTGAGGTTGATGCATCCTATTTAGGGGGAGAATCTGCTT
>Ga0315905_10001980_pt1 | contig 21731 bp, 14 predicted proteins | sample LakEriMetagenome_5_FD_203522 | JGI IMG/M metagenome (GOLD analysis project Ga0315905, IMG submission 203522) | Freshwater fungal communities from buoy surface, Lake Erie, Ohio, United States - Buoy 4 MA121 | ecosystem: Environmental > Aquatic > Freshwater > Lake | place: USA: Lake Erie, Ohio...
AAATTACCCCTGGGTGTGCGCCTGGGGTTGGTCCTCTATGATAATAGTAAGGTATTCCGTTGTCTAGAAAATAATTGTCATAATCAATGCCACCTGGAACATCTATTTTATGAGAATCATTGCCTGCAGAACAGACAAATATAATACCGTCATTTATTGCGTCATCCATGTCTGCTTCAAAAGAAGCATCGCGTTGCGGCGCATTATTGTAGTTAATGTTAATACCATACGACAATAATTGTTCGTTGGTAAATTCACCTCTGTAGTTTGAGTTTTGATCTACGTGAAGATCAATAGTAGTATTGTCTACTCCACTACCGCTACCTGAAGATTCATAAAATGTCATTTCCCAAAGTACTGTAGGAGAACCATCAATACCACCGTTAGCAGCATCGTGCCCTTCCCAACGTACTCTAAATGTTCTATTTGGAGTAACGCCGCTAGTTTGTGTATATATTCTTTGGCAACTTCTGTCTCCAGCTGAAATATGTATTTTTCTAGTCTGCGGTCCTTCTGCACCAACAGCCACTGTGTAACATCCAGCAGCACTACCCCCAAATAATACAAAACTGTTTGAACTGATCCATATAGTACCTAGGTTAGGATCCGCACCAATCTGTGATGGACCATAAGTTGTTCCTAGATAGGAAATGTCAAACGGCAAAGAAAGTTGCCAAGCAGCATCATCATACTCGTCTACGCCAGTAGGGCTTGAACCAGTGGGAGCACCTACCAAGGTCATACCTGTTCTACCTAACATATTCTTTGACAATGTGTTTGTTGTGGCACTTCCAGAAGCGGTAGTAATTCTATTGCCACCGTTGACTACGGATTGCAAAGTAGCTAATCTTACAGTGGCACTACACACTCCAGAATAACCAGTGTCAATCTGCGGATTACCAAGACTCTCTGGTGTTATTGTCTGTCCTTGATATCTTATGCTGCTAAATCGAGATTTTAAATTACCTGTATAAGGATTATTTTTTCCAATAATTCTAGTACCTAGACCCCAGCTACAATTTACTATTGTGGGATTACTAGTCCCTTTGTTGTTGTGCCATGCACGAAGGTAGTCAATAACATATCCTAACGGAGTATATTGATTAGCTGATCCAGGATTTAAATCATAGTTTGTAGTATCGTGTCTTAAATTAAATAAATTGGCATCTTTGGCCCAGCCTTGATTTTCACCTGCTATGATGCCAGCTACGTGAGTAGCGTGATTGTTACCACCCGTGTAACTATCACCTGGCGTGGTTGTATAATATTTGTATTTGCCAACCCAGGTGCCTGTAGCTGATTTGGTATTTTCCTGTGCTCCGGTATTGGTGTATCTAAACTTATCAGTGACTCCGCCATTGATACTAGCTGATACAGCAGTTATTGCAACATCTGTAGCATTGTAACTTGAATCGCTGGTACAGGTAACGCTGACAATCATACCAACAGCAAGGCTGTGTGCTCCGTTAGTGGTCACTGTTGCTCTATTACTACTGTCTCTTTCAACATTAGTAATGTTAACTGCTGTCCCGCGAACCGCAGCATCGTGATTGGCATACCAATCGTACTGTGTAATTTTTCCAGTAATTTCAAAATGTGTTGGATACGCAATGTCATCTAGTACAACAACGTCAACATCGAGACCAGTTTCAGTAAAGTTAACACTGGCTGTTTTTTCTGTAAGCGCAGTTTCTGAACCCCAGTTTTCTGGATTAGTTCTTAAAACAGATCTGTATAGACCCCAGTTTCTTTGCCCAATGGCTGGAAGATCTGCTCTGCTGAATGTACCCGACTGTACAGCATGAAGTTCGTTGACTAGATTTGTTTCTTGTAAATCTAATTCAACATGTTGTACACGGGGATCTTGTTTTAATTTTTCTGCTTCAGCATTGGTTAAACGATAATGTGTATTACGACTTATACCTCTTCGGTGAACACATTCAACGGATCTAGTAGGAGCAAATTCAAATTGCCCCTCTGTTTCCATATCCTGGTAGAATTGTTCTAGGTCACTTTTATTTTTAAGAGTGACCACATAATGTCTGTAAATTGCCATATCATACTTCTAGTTGTAATAATGTAAGTGTTACTGTAATAGTTGTAGTACTGCCACTTTTATTAGTTACTCTTACAGGAATAGTTGTTGTTACTGGGCTTTCGTCGTTGAACCCTAGTGTTGCAGGACTGATTAAAATAGTTTCAGCGCCTGTGGTAATAACTTCTGCAATAACACCAGCGCCTGGGCTAGGATCGACCCCTTCTGCTCTAGAAGCATCTGCTATTCTTGCTGCTTCGCTGGTGTAAATTCTTACCCATGCAGCAGCACTTGTTTGAACTTTTAACAGTGAATAAGATTTAAAACCAGTAATGTTAATTGGACCAGTACCGCCCTCTAATAAACTGCCAGTTGTGGCTGCGGCAGTAGTTCTTGAAAATCCGCCACTGGCTGGCAAGTCATCCCATATTACGCTACCGGCACCGTCTGTGGTCAATACTTGACCAATAGTACCGTCTGTGGCAGGCATAGTAAAGCCTGGGAAGTCTGTAGTACCATCGGTATTAAACTGCCAATTTTGATAACCTACATTGTTAGCATCAAGGCGAACTGTGAGTCCGGTTTGATTAATATACATGGTATTAAGGGTAGTTGTAGTATCAAAAATATCACCAGGTGCAGGCGTTCCGCCCCCAGTGTCGGCACCAGCTGATATGCTGACCCAAGATATTTCGGCACCACCACCGTCACCTGCACCTGCAATGATCCAAGGGTAGCTTCCGTCGCCTTGAATACGAGAATTGCCCTCACCGTCGACAGCTAGTTCTATGCGACCTAATGCATTAAGGGTAAATGTAAATGATCCATTTGCCAGTGTGCTGCCGCCTGCACCTGTAGAATCAGCCTGATTGGTCCAAAAGGTTCCATCCCATTTAAGAACTTCACCAGTTGTGACAGGAGTTACAATGTTAACATCTAATAAGTCGTCAATGTTAGCTGCGCCACCGCCTGCATCAGCTTGATTGGTCCAGAAGGTTCCGTCAAATTTAAGAACTTGACCAGACGTAGCAGTGCCAACAATATTAACATCTAACAGATCGTCAACGTTGACTGCGCCACCGCCACCACCTGATGGTGTAGCCGGCTTCCAAGTGTTGCCAGCAGTATCCCATGTAAGCACTTGCCCGTCTGTTGGCGAAAGTGGAGATACATCAAATAAATCTTGTAGACGTAGACTTTCGGCACCGCCTGCATATTCCAATGCTGTCCATGTAGTGGTACCGTCACCTACTTTAAATTTACCCGTATCGGTTTCAAACCCAGGTTCTCCTGCCGATAATACCACGGTTCCGTTTGAGTTCCACTCCGCAGCAGTTCCTCTTCTTAATTGAATTTTTACAGTCATGTTAATTTATCCTTATGTACTCCAATTCCATTCCATTGGAATCCTGAATTTAATTGACGTATCTAAACGCCACGGTTGAGTTGTTACTAACGTGCGATCGTTAAACTCTACATCTGAACCACTACCTTCGTCGCCTACAACGAATGTAATTACCTTAACTCCATTAGTAATTACCAATTGCTCAATTGTGCCAGCAACACTAGGTGTCTTCTGTGGAAAGTTTGTCAATACACAATATCCATTAGCATCAATAGTTCTGCTAACTATTTCATGTGCTGTCCAAGAAGTTAAAGTTGTGCCTGAGGCATTTTTAAAAGCAAATGTAGTAAGGCTAGTCTCTAACGTCATTGTGCCGCCTGCGCTGCCGTTATTTACTACTGAATATCCTGCAAACAAACTACCTTTTTCAGGAGTACTTGTACTATTTGCTTCAGCGCCACGGCTAGTGTGAGATGAATCGCCACTATTATAAAACTGCCAAGTTGGATATTCATATGTAGAATCTGATGCATTACGATAAGTTAAACTATCTACGATGTCTGCTGTAAGTGCTGTACTGATTGTCATTGTTGCCATGTTCTTATACCTCAGTTAATGTTACGCCACCGTCGTAGGGAACAAACGGTGATCCCAGTGTGGCTGTTGTATCAGTATATCTAATAGCACCGACACCAGTGGTATCCGATACTGGTACTATAACAAATTTACCTGATGCTGGAATAGAGTTAAGACTGACATCAGCAGTAGTGGCCATCCAAATTATTGCCCAACTAGCAGTTCCTGAGCGTAGAGCATTGGTAGTTATAGCACTTGTAGTATTAGTAAAATAATAGGTTCTTGTTGGTGCATTGTACTGAAAACTAACCATGTTATTATAGTGAGCAAGACAAATAGTATTGCTGCTTTTATAAGCAGTCCAATTGCTTTCTACTGTCTGTGCTGTAGGTTGAGCACCAGAATATATAGTCATTGCCCGCATTGGACTAGTCCTATCAGAAACACTACCGCTATATGGGGCGGGCGTGGTGTTTAGTTCGGGTGTAAAAATCATGTCGAATGTTCTTCGAGTAACTAATCGACTAACTTGTGCTGAGTATGTTGCCATTTTTAAATTTTCCTATCATGTATTTATTAAGGAGTAAAGTAATCGTTGTTACTAATAACACTAAATCCTGTTACATCTATCTCAAATGTTGGAGTATTTGTAGTATCTTCCTCTAGTTCTAGCATAAATGCACTATTACTGATTACATTGAATCCAGTTACGTCAAACACAAATGTTGGAGTATTTGTAGTATCTTCCTCCAACTCTGTCATAAATGCACTATTACTGATTACATTGAATCCAGTTACGTCAAACACAAATGTTGGAGTATTTGTAGTATCTTCCTCCAACTCTGTCATAAATGCGTTGTTGCTGGTGAGTCCAAATCTTGGTAGATTAAACTCGCCAGGTACTGCAATTGGCAAGTATTGAGCGTTGCTTGGGTAACTTATTCCTTCGCCCCATACAATTCTTACTGCGCCACCGCCACCGCTTCCTCCGTTATTTTGACCAGAACTTTCGCTAGCACCAAGCCTGCCACCACCATATGACATTCCGGTACCGCTCGATCCTTGACCAAGCAAACCTGCTCCGAGACCATTGTAATTACCTGGGCCGGATCCAGTACTGCCGCCGGCTCCGGCTCCTGTATAACCGCCTGCACTGCCGCCACCGTAATAGCGATCTGCTATAAATGGTGCACCGCCTGCACTTCTGCCGCCTGCACCACCACCATCGCCTACATAGCCACCGCCATAACCAAGAGGATCTGGGGCTACTATTGTTATGCGGGCTTTACCGCCTAAACCTGCAACTGTGCCGGTGTTGATAAAATAACTATCACTGCCATCTTGTCCATCGCTAGAAATAGGTGTAGTCCCGGCAGCACCAACTACTACAGTGTAACTTTGTCCAGGTACAACTGGTATATAATTTTTCCACCCAAGACCACCACCACCACCACCGCCGTTATATGATCCCGATGCGCCACCACCTACTGCTACTACACAGACACTGCCAACACCTGCAGGTGCTGTCCAGCTGTAAGTTCCTGGAGTTGTATATTCTACTGAGTCTGCTGGAACTAATACAACGGTTGTGCTTGTATCGTTAATAGTAACTGAACTGCTGGTTGCTACTACTGTACCACTTGTGCTACCAGTACGTACTGATGCAGTAAATGTTTCACTACCTTCTGTTGTAGCGTCAGCAGTAGGAGTTACACTAAATGAACCCGAGTTACTAGTAATAGTAAATGATCCAGAAATAGTTCCGAAGTCCCCACTATTAGTTATTGTCCAGTAATATGTTCCATCTGTAATGCCTGTGCCAGACACGTTAAATGTTAGACTGCTACCTTCATTAACACTGGATGCAGCTGGAGTAATGCTGTATGTTGCTCCGGGTGCTGGTGTTGTACTCGTGTCGTTGATAGTAACTGAACTGCTAGTTGCTACCACAGTACCACTTGTACTGCCTGTACGTACTGACACAGTAAATGTCTCTGCGCCCTCTGTGGTAGCATCTGCTGTAGGAGTTACGCTGAACGATCCTGCATTGCCAGTAATAGTAAACGATCCTGATGATGCTGCGGTAAATGATGCATTAAAATCTCCGCTACTGGATACTGTCCAGTAGTATGTGCCGTTGGTAATGTCTGTACCGGATACATTAAATGTTAAACTACTGCCTTCATCGACACTGGATGCAGCTGGGGTAATGCTAAATGTTGGTACAGGCGGAGTAACTCCACCACCATCAGCTGTGGCAGTAAACGATGTTGTTGACGGAATACCTGCACTAATAAAGAATTCAAATACTGTAGTAGATGCAGCACCTGCATCAATATCACCGCTGGTCCATTCTGTTCCAGAACTACCAGGACTTCCACCGTCCATGGTTGCAGCAAATACAGAACTAGTTGGAGTTCCACCGTCAGCTTCTGTGTCAAATACAACAGTTGCAGGTCCTCCACCGTCTACATCTCCAGTGGTCCAACCCACAGGTCCAGCTCCGCCACCTATAGTTCCGAGATCTAAATTTAAACCAGTTTGATAATCAAATGTTTCAAAGTCAACTGGCAATGCCTGTACTAACAACTGTAACGGGTTAGTAATGTTTCCGCCCAACGTGCCAAAATCAAAGCTATTGCTTATTCCGGTACCGCCACCAACAGCATTAACCCACGACGTTCCATTATATTGTAAAACTTCTCCGCTGGCCGGAGAGTTAATAGCTACATCAGTGAGTTGATCTAAAGTTGTAGCACTACTTGAAGAGTTAATAGTAACATCACCAAGACCGTTAGTCGGGGATATTGTAACATTGGCGCCTGCAATAATCTTGCTTACACCAGAAGTAATAGTTCCTGGTGTCCAGTTAGTGCCGTTCCAAACCAGTGCTTGTCCGTTACTAGGAGCAGTTGATGTTACATCACCAAGTGCAGATAAATTATGATTGCTGATATCACTGACCTGTCCAGTGACATTGCCAGTAAATACAGCATTTAGTCCGGTTGTCCCTGCATTTAATACTGTAAGACCATTAGAAGCTCTAACATTACCTGTTAAGTTACCTGTGACATTACCTAGAACGTTACCTGAGACATTGCCGTTTACAGGTCCAAAATGTGTTCCGGTAGTATTACCTGTTAGGTTGCCAGTGACATTGCCTGTTAGGTCGCCGGTAACATCACCTGTTAAATCTCCAATAAAAAATGGCGCATTAATTTCAGCGGTAGCATTTATCGAAACGCCTGCTTCTAAATTAAGAATTCCGTTAACTGCACCTAAAGTTAAATTTTGACTAGAATAAAAAGTAAGAGAGTCACCGACTCTATTTGTTATAAGTGTTTCGCCGGGAATATTTTTATTGTTCCCGCTGATTACCAAAGAATTTAAAGTTATCTCATTAAAATTTTCAGTAGTTGTATTGTAAGCAGAAAGTAAGATTGTAGTATTATGAGCAGTAACTTCAATTGGTAAGTTAGCAAATATACTGTAACCGTTTAAGTCTAAATCTCCTCCTAATTTTGGATTAGGATCTTCTTCTACTGCATTAATGCTGTCTGGGGCAGCTACGGTTATTTCCTCACCATTGTGAGAAATAATCATATTAGCGCCCTGCTTTATACTTCTAAATTGTAGGTTAACAGTATCTTTGCCTACAAATACTGGACTACCTGTACCTAAATTTTCAGCATTTTCAACTTTGGTTGTGTCAAGCGTTGAAAAGTTGTTATTGGCTTTAATAAAGGCCGTGCGTAGGTCATCACCGGTCCCGTCGTTTGCGTATGTTCCAAGATTTACTGTTGTTATACTCATAGTTCGCTCGTATAGTAATATTTATCAGGGACTAGCTGTTTAATTTAAACGTACTGTATAGCATGGATAGTGTAACTATAACCTACCCCACTTGCGGTTGTACTGTTAGTTGTAGCTCTTACAGTTATAATTCCTCCTGAAATTACTGCGTTGTTAGTGCCTAGCGGTTTGGTTCCTACAGTAGTTCCGTTAGCTCTTTGTTCGTTTATAGCAACAGTAGAACCATCAGATGCTACTAACCATTCACTGATGTTAACCGCACCAGTGTTATTGTTTGTCCAAGTAATAGTATATCTACAGGTAGTATATGCAGCAGTATCAATGGTAAACAAGTTTACTGTTTCTGTAGCATTTGTTACCAGCTGTGTATATGTTCCACTGAACAGTCTTTCTAGAGCACCAGTAGCACCGCTGCTGAGATCCCTAGTGATATTAAACGAAGTTGCTGAAGTAGATAGTGTAAGACTAGTATTAATAGTTGTGTTGGTAAACGATCCAACTGCATATCCTTCTGCACCGTGATCACCCCATCCATACGCAGTATTCCAATTAGAAACTTCAGTGTTGGTAATTGCACCTGCTGGGCTACCAGTAAATACTGGATCAGTTTCTACAAATGTTGTTAGATAACCTGCAAGTGTATGATCGCCCCAACCATACGCAGTATTCCAGTTAGAAACTTCAGTGTTGGTAATTGCGCCTGCTGGACTACCGCTGAACACTGGGTCAGTTTCTGTATAGCTGGTCAAATATCCTGCAAATGCATGATCACCCCATCCGTATGCTGCATCCCAGTTAGTAACCTGCGTACTGCTAATTCCACCAGCTGCACTGCCACTGAACACTGGATCAGTTTCAGTGTAGCTTGTTAGGAACCCACTGTCATTGGTCAATTGACTGGTTGTTGTAGGTATTGGAGGTCTGTTTGTGAGATCGCCATAATCTCCGCTGAATGTTGTAAATCCTGTGTCATTAATAAAAGCACTTAATGAAGTTGGTATACCGTTAAGATCACTGTAATTACCGGTAAATGCAGCAAGTCCTAAAGCAGTTGGAATCCATTCTGTTGTTGCTAGATTGTATACAAGAACATTACCGTCAACAACACCACCTGTGGAAACATTTGAAAGATCATCTAATGTTGAAGGAACAAATGGTGTATTACTTAAATCACTGTAGCTACCACTTGTTGCTACTGTGGCCAGTGTTGGTGTACCTGATAGATCAGCATAGCTACCACTTGTTGCTACTGTGGCCAGTGTTGGTGTACCTGATAGATCAGCATAGCTGCCGCTTGTTGCCACAGTGGCCAATGTTGGTGTACCTGATAGATCAGCATAGCTGCCGCTTGTTGCCACAGTGGCCAATGTTGGTGTACCTGATAAGTCTGCGTAACTTCCACTAGTAGCTACAGTAGCTAATGTTGGTTTGTTTTTAATAAAATCAGCTGAAGTGTTAGTAGTTTGTGTCCAATCACTTTGTATCTGAGCTGCTGGTATTGTTGGCGTACCTGATAAGTCTGCGTAACTTCCACTAGTAGCTACAGTAGCCAATGAACTAGAATCAGCTTTTAATGATATTGCATTTGTAACAGTAGAAGCAAAACTAGCATCATCATTTAAGGCTGCTGCTAGTTCGTTAAGAGTATTAAGTGCATCAGGAGCAACATCAATTAAATTAGATATAGCAGTATTAACATAAGTTTCTGAAGCCATGCCAGTAGGCACACCGCTCAAGTCAGCATAACTTCCGCTTGTGGCTACAGTGGCAAATGTCGGTTTGCTAGTAACACTGGTCCATGCAACAGAGCCAGTCCATGCTGTAGATTGTGTAGTTGCATCAGGAAATACCACAGAACCCGAACTGTTAAATGTCCATTTCTTTTCACCTGCTCCGCCATTTTGAAAATTAGAATATAGTTCAACACTGTTATTTTTTACAGTAAGATTACCTGCCCCTGTTCCTGCTCCGTCAGATCCGTAAGCGTAAACATAAACAGGAGTACCTGTACTCTTGCCTCTGATATTAAAACCTGTGTCAGTTCCAGATTTATCAAAAATGTGCTGCCCATTAGGCCATACTAAATGACCGTCTGCGTCAACTGATACGGTATAAGATCCGTTTTTCAGTGCGCTGATACTAGGCTGCGATCCACCTACAGTAAGGTTACCAGTCCCGTCAACACCAACGGCTACGCCGCCAATATAGATAGTGTTATTGCTTACATAAAGTCTGCGCCATTGTTTGCTAGGACTACCTAGATCAAACCCAGAATCAGTTGACGGAATAATATTAGACGCAACAGCCGTGTAAATATTTTCTTTATCGTCAAAATAAGGCAAAGCTTGCCATGCAAGAGCTCCAGTACCTATTTTTAGTTTACCTGTATCAGTTTCGTATCCAGGTTCGCCAATACCCAGTGTTGGATTAACATTGGTCCAATTGGCTGCTGTATCTCTTCTAAATTTAATTTTTGATGCCATTTTATGCTCCGCCTCCGTCAACGAGGAAATCTGCTGCGTCGAATTCTGTAGTTGAATCGCCCCCATCTATATTTAAGTCCAAAACTAGATTAAGGGTATTGTCTACATCGCTGTATGTTGCTGATAATCCGCTATGCGTTCCGTTAGTAAACATTTCTGCCGCATAGTCTTGTGCAAGTTCTTTTAGGTCTGCTGCCGTGCCGCCGGTGAGTGTGTACAATTCATTGAAATTAGAATTTACTTTTGCAAATGCAGTACGCAACGGATCACCGTTTCCTTTGTCAGCAACACCTAAATTTATTAATTGTTTTGCCATAATTTTATCCTTAACCGTAAGTTACGTTAATTGTGTACCAGTTCAACGAATTAGCACAGAAGAATTCTAATGACGTGCCTGCTACAATTGTAAATGGATCGGGTGTATCGTTGATGTTTGCAGCACCTGCAGGGTACAATGAAAGATTATTAGTACCGCTGTTTCTTACAATAATTCTCATACCTGCCTGTGCAGTAGGTAATTTTACACCAGTTCCACTAGCTACGTTACTAACAATGTTAATGTTTGCGTCTAACTCTGTAGCAGTTGCTTGGTTGGTTCCTGCGGCTGTAATATTACCAGTAGTACTAAATTTAGCAATACCAGTAGAACTTAAAGTGTTATTGTCAACATAAGATTTAACTGCTGCTTCAGTAGGAACCGCAGTATTAGAATTGCCACTCAGTGCAGTATCTGTGCTGAATTCGGTAATGCTTGCACCAGCAGACATAGACAAACCAGTTAAGTTACTAACAGTTCCGCCGGTAAGTGCAGCTCCTCCATTGAATTCGTTGGCATAAATTTTACCAAGCTTATTAACTTCTGTACCAACATTTCCTAGGTAGTCTGTTCTCAATATAGAGTTAACTCCACCAAGACTTGATGAACGTGTAAGACCAAAATAAACTGTGGTATCAATGTTAGTACCAGTGACTGCTACAGTGAATGTAAGGTCGTTGCCGACACCTAATCCGCCAGATATTCCGTTAAGTAACTTACCATCAACAAATAGTTGATCTCCTTCGGCGTATCCATTACCACCAAATGTTACAGTAATGCCGCTGTATGCACCTCCGCTGTAACCAACATTAACTATAGCACCGTATCCGCTGCCCGAAAGGCTAGTAACAGGCACTGAAGATATAGTGCCGCTACCTGATATTGAATTACCAGAAACACTACTGAATACAGAAGAAACTTTTAAGCTGTTAAATCTTCTTGTTAAGACATTAGCACCAGGATCAAAACTTGTAAACAGGTTGTTAATACCATTCTGTACAATTCCGCCTGTGGTAACTTCCTGTGGCGCAGCTGGCGACCCTGTAAGATTTCCTAGAATTCTATTTGCAGCAATATTTTGTATTTCAGTAAGCGCCACACCGCCTGCTTTAATTCCTACCCACCCATCAGTGATTTCAAAGTTACCACTGTCAAAACTTGCAACACCGCTGGCTGCTTGTTTCTGTGCAGCAGTTCCTGTTGGAGCACTGGCACTAGTTGCGGATAATTGCATCAGTAATTTACTTTGTGCAATATCAGCTGTTGCAGATATGTCAGTATCTTCAACCGATCCTGAAGTTAATTGATAATCAAGCGTTGAGTTTTCTAAACTTAATACTGTTGCACCCTGTGCATGATCAGACCCGCTGGTAGTATATTTAGATCTAGTAACACCGTCAAAGCGTTTTGCACCGAGTGTAACTCCTGAATATTGAAATATTTCGTTGCCTATTCTAAAATGTCCCGAAGTTGGCCATGTAGATATATCTTCGTTAACAACAACTCCGCCTGCTACACTTGCAATAGTAGCATCAATAATACCTACGTCCACAGTTGGGAAGTTAGTTACGCCGCCATCTAGTGTGGCAGTAAGTGTGCTAGAAAGTGTAGCAGATATGTCTCCACTTATTGTGGCACTGACTATTGATTTTTGTGCTCCAGTAAACACTGGAATATCAGCCGACACAGGAGTCATCACATTGACTTCGTTGAGTTTAAAGAAGCTGTCTTTAGCCGCTACCTGTAGATCAACATATCCAATAGTCGAAGCATCAGTTGAACTTGCAGCGTTATAGACAAGATTGGTAATTCTATGTCCTACAACTGCACCCATACTTAAATCTGCTTCTAGCACAGGACTACCAAATGTAGGTAGGAAACCGCCACCTGCCGGTAAACGTTCACTGGATGTAACTGGATTACCGTTTCGATCAAAACCTAATCTTCGATTAATGTAGCCTTGAACTGCACTTTCTACTGGTACTGAATCGTCAGCATTATCAGTCATTGTGTCGTCAGTGCTAAATTCTTTAGCAACAACACCACGTTTGAAACCAATACCGTCCAAGTTGCTCAACGCAATACTTGCAGAGAATGTAACAGTACCAGTACCTTGGTCAACAGTAAAGAATGGACCTACACGGAAAATACCGTCTTGGTCAGTTGACACATAGAATACACGACCTTGCGTTTCTTCAACAACTTCGTTAGACTGTATCGGTGTACTTACAGGTGATCCTAAAATATTGCTAGGATAGTTTGTACTGTTGAATCCGCCTGATCCAATGTCTAAAAAGTCATGTCCTGTAGCACGGCATGTACTGATGTTTACAGTGATCTGTGCAGGTGCGCCTGCTTCAATACCTGCTCTTATATTTTGAACTCTAGTCTGTGTAAGCCCTGCAAATAAACCTGGACTAAATGTATTCTCAATTGACCCTTCACCGTAGGCCTTATCTATAAGTGAAATATATGCTGACTCGGTACCATTAATTGGAGTGTATGATGCAATAGCAAACAATTTACCATCTAATGCTAATAACAAATCTCCAGAGTTCATTCTTGCAATTGTACTAGCATTTGAAATACTTTGAACTGCAATTTTATCATCAGCTACGTTAGCACCCATTGTTTTAGGACCACCGTCTTCATAGTCAATATCTGCTAGTTTACTAGGATTAGTTTGTAAAATAACATAGTTGTAACTAGTATCAAAAGACAGTATTGCCTGTCCTGTTGGCAAAGGTGAACCAGTTGGCGTAGTAAGTCCATACGCTAAAGTTCTGTAAACTTGATTAGCTTCTGCTACACTGGTAAATTCTAAAGCAGTACTAGGTCTTACTGGTTTAACAGCTTCTACACCAGTAAATCTAAAATTCTGTAAACTTCGTATAATAACATTTTGACCGTCAACTAGACTTGACACAAGTCCAGCAGAAGCAGACGCTGTATTTAGATTTAATTTAAGAACAGTTCTTGTAGTAACAGCAGGTCCAGGATCAACACCAACACCTATGCTGGTAGTAAGTTCAACGTTGCTTACTTCGTAAGTAGTGATAGGACCAAGATAATGTCCACTAATTGTACATGCCCCATCACCGCTACCACCAGTTGTTGCCAACGATGCATTGTAGCTTGTTGGGTAGCCAGGATGTTGAGCGTATGTGCCGGGCTCAATTAGTTCAATTGAAGTAACACCGCCTGTTACACCGTCAACAGATAAGACTCTAACCTGTGTGGCCAAACCACTAGGGAACAACACGCCACCAAATACTGTAAGAATATCGTCAACTTGATATCCTGCTCCCGGTGCTGTAATTCCAATGTTATTTGGTGCCGCTGACGTATTCTCAACTAAACTTTGTTTAGTTGGAGTATGATCAATTTCAATTTCTGAAATGTTAAACGGAGCATATTGATAGTTGTCAATGTAAATTGATTTGTCGCCGGCATTATTTCTAGCACTGAAACTACCTCGTTTATAAATTTTAACAACTTGTAAAACATTATCACCTAACGCTACAGGATCGGGAACTTCTCGAGGATCTCCTCCTGCTGCCCTTAAACCATAGACACCGTTACAGCTTGATCCGTTAAGAGAACGAATTTGTCCGCCATTTACAGAATAATAACTGGTCCAATTGTAGTATGTAAACACTGATACTAGTTCTGAAATAGCATTATTTGTAGCAACAACTCCGTAGCCTAAATCGTTAACCTGTGTAAAGTCATTGGCCAACATTGAACGATTACCAGGAGTTCCTACTATGATTGAATAAGGATATACCCAAGGTAAGCCTGTTGTTGGATTATTTACTGGCCAAGGTGTAGATTCGTCTAGTGTAACAGTACAAGTACCAGCTACTCGATTATAATTTGATACTGCGTTTATTTGGTATCTTGATCCTTCAATGATAAAACTTGTTGGAATACCTGGTTGTCTTACTGTAAGACCTCCAAGTGTAATAGAACTTGCACTTATTCTTGACGCTACAGTTGCAGGCAAATCGCCACAGAAACCATCAAGGAACATACCTCCCCTAAATGATTTTTTGTTTACGCTACCACTTAAACTTGTTGCAGTTTGGAAATATGGAGATTTAGTCTGTATCTGTCCTTCTGGATCAAGCACACACATAAATCCGCCATGACCCTGTGCTGTAATGTTACGTAAGATTGTTCCATCGTTTAATAGGAACACATCCATGTCTTTGTTGGCTTTTGGTGGGTTGTTAACGCCTTGGATAGTTTTCTTGATACCGTTAATTAAATCGCCAACAATGGCAGCAGCAGTAGGTTCTCCAGTAAGTATAAGTTGAGCCTGAACATTGATGTAATTAATACCATCTAATGTTTCTGTAAGCTGAGTTGTAATAGCTTTACGTCCACTAGAACTCCACTTATATGAAGCACCTGCTGCTAAAGTTCTTGTGACTCCGCCATAGGTTAAATCATATATTAGCGCATCAACAATTAATCCTACATCTCGAGAACATAGTGTTTCGTCGTAGACCAATGTTGGATAAGTTGTATTGATATAACTTATTACATCAGATTGAATTTGTAATTTATTTGAAGTAAGTAAAGTTGCTGCCGCAGTATTTCCGGCTGTTTTAACAATACTTCTACTAAAAATTCCAGACTGTCCTGTAGGATCTGTCAAATAATGATAGCCAAAGTTTTCACCTGTTGGTGCTAAACCAGATCCGTTTAATCCTCTTACAGTTGCACCTGATAGTGCAATTAATGGTTGATCGCTTATTTCAAAACTGGTTGAATTGATAATTCTTGTAACCTGTGTTGCCGGTGCCAGTTCGCCTGTGCCTGCAATAACACTGACATACATTCCTGTTTCTAAACCGTCTGTGTCAGCAGTGGTAATTTTCCAATATGCGGGACTTCCTGAGTATTCAAAACTTTCGGCAACAAAAGACGAGGCAGCATCGGCAGCAGTCGTATATGTTCTTGTTAATCCGTCAAATGTATCATCTCTGTAAAAATACATTCCGGCCCACGGACTTGTACTAGTTCCTGGCGCTGGTCTAATAATTACTCGACGGAATTCATCACCTTTAATAGACACGTTTGTTGGAACACGTATTGGAAATTGTTCATAGTAAACACCAGACTCAACACGAACTGTGATTTGAGCTTCTGGTACAGGTTGTCCAAATTCTAAAGTCTCGCCGTCAATAAACTCAACTAGTGTGCCATCTCCAGCTCGTCCGTTGAGTACAATGTTTTTAATACTTTCGACAAGTCTTTCGATAATGATAGCTGAATCAGCTTCACCAGTATCACCGGAGGTATTCTGTGGAATAAGACCTCTTTTACCAAATGCTATATCGTTTGGTGCTGGAGGAATAGTAGTGTTAGTAATGATTTGTTGTGCCAGCAGATTAATATAATCAATACCGTCAACTGTTTGCGAAACCTGTCCCGGAGGTAACACTGAAGAAACACCTAGATAATATGATCTTCCTGCTTCGATAGATTTTTTATTACCACCATATGTAATATCAAAAATAATCGCGTCAACAATTAAACCTGCGTCTCTAGCACATTTTTCTTCGTCAAAACCTAAAATTGGATACTTGGCTTTGATATAAGTTACTACTTCATTTTTTATAAAATCTTTGTTTGCTAATAATCTAGAAGCAGATTTTTTATAGTCTGTTGTGTAGTTAGTGACTTCAGTTTCTTTGAGTAATAGTTCTACAACGTAGATATCATTGAGGCCGGTAACACCGTTGTAAGTTTTAACTCTAGCAGTGGCACCACTACGTATTCCTTTAAGAATACTGCCTTCTCGTAGATCTCTATTAGCAACATCTTTACTTTGATCAACACCGCCACCATTAGAAAATACACTTAAAGTTCTAGTACTACCAGCACCAGTAGTGATATTTTCTATATAGGCAAAATTAGAAACGTTAGCATAGGTTAATAATTGTCTATAAGGACCTGGCTCCGACAACGAAGCAGCAATTAATTCTTCTGCTTTAAGACAGGCTGCTCCGACAGTTTCATACGCATAGGCAAATGCACGACCTTCTTTTCCCGGAGGCGTTTTAATCTGTGCATCATCACCAGCCATTGATACAAACAAGTTTGATTCAGATGCAAAACTTGAATTGTCTACATAATATTTGGTAGCTGCCTGTAGGTCATCTGGACCTGTAGGCGAACCTGATCCAGCAAGTGTACCTGGGTGATCAAACAATACTAGGGCACCAGTCATAGTATCGCCTTCTCGACGAACAGTACTCTTACGAGGTAATGCTTCATTACTGACCCAACTACCTGAAAGTTCTGCATCGTAAAAGAAGTCAGTTATTGTTTCTACGCCACGTGTGACAATTTCCGGATCGTTGACAATAATCCTGTTTGTACCATCTAGTGCGTCCGGTCTAGTTGGATGCAATGATAATCTATTTTTGTCAACGAATCGTAAGTAATATGTTAATCCATTGAGCAGTCCTGTGGCAGATGCAATGGTAGCAAAGTACTTGTAAGGAACACCGTTAGATCCTGTGTTAAACCCGTGATTTGGAATAATTGCATAACCCTCAATCCAATTGGTTATAGTTTTTGAATATTCAGTTTGATCTAACGGCTCACTTCTTACACGAACTTGACTTCCTATTCCAGGGCCACCGCTGGTTTGTAGATATCGTTGATCGGCATATCCTCTAGTAATAACTAGATTATCTGCTGAAATAAATGTATTATGGGTGTTGTTAAAGTCTGCCGCAACATCGTCTGTTGGATCAGGTAAGTTACCAATAGTAAAGTTTTTAGCATCCATGTGCCCGCCCAAAGATGGAACTGGGTCTGTAGAAACTTTACCACCAGTGGCGATAATTCTTATTTCGTTGTCGTCTTCGTTGTCAACTTGAATGCCTTCCCCGCCAACTAGTGCTTTACTTAATAATGATGAAGCATCTGCGTTTGATATAATAACCTGATTAGGTCCGTATACAGGAGCATCGTCAAGATCAGTAAAGGCAATTCTGTCGCCTTGTCCAAAAATAGCAAATAATTCAGAAAAGTTTTCGTTTACTTTACGGAACGATTCACGGATACTATCGCCAGTACCGTCATTGCCTTGTACACCAATATCAATATTTTGTCTTGCCATATTATTCCCCTATGCGGTCTTAATAGTTGTCTGCTACAGAAAAGCTAGATCCGCACCCGCAGGTAGTTTGTGCATTAGGATTTTGAATCACAAATTGCGCTCCCATCATATCTTCTTTATAGTCTATGGTTGCATCATTTAAGTATTGCATACTCATCGAATCAACCAGTACTATAATACCATTTTTTTCTACAGAAAAGTCGTCTTCATTCTGCGCTTCGTCAAAAGTAAAACCATATTGCATACCAGAGCACCCGCCCCCTTGCACAAATGCTCTTAATTTAAGATTAGGGTTGTTTTCTTCAGCTAATAGGTCTTTGATTTTGTCAATAGAAGAATCAGTAATAGTCAGCATTTCATTTCCTTTCGAGTATTTATCCGTAAGTTTTATAACCTTAATGTAAATACTCGATGTATCTTACAGAAGAATTTGTCACTGAAACGCACACTAGAATTAGCAAATTAGGTAAAGAGCATACCTATAGCCGCACTCGCCGAGTGGTCGTATTTAGGTGTGATAACTGCCGTGAGGTATTTCGCAGAGACAGAGAAGATATCAGTCCCAAACGATTAAGCAACAACTATTTTCATTGTTGCAGTAATTGCGATGCAAGAAGATTTGCACAGCGCAAAGGGGCTGAGCGTAGAACAATCTGGGATAAGCCAGCTAGTAGTTTAGATGATATTAGTCAATTATAAATTGATAATTAAATACAGCTATAAATAGTACACAAGGAGAACAACAACATGTTTGATTTTTTACGTAAATTATTTGGATTGCCTACAGAAGCTGATAAAGCAGCGGCAAAAGAACAAGTCGCTAAACCAGAGCAGGCACCATATAAAGTCGAAGCGCCAGCTCAACCAGCTTGGCATACTGCCCCTGCTGAAGGTTCAAAATTAGCAGAAAATGTTCTTGATGTAAATCACGACGGCAAAGTTAACTTTGACGATGTTAAGGCAGCAGTTAAGAAAACTACAACTAGAGCAAAGAAAGCAGCCGATGTTAACGGTGACGGTAAAGTTACCACAGCAGATGCCAAAGCCGCTGTTAAGAAAGTATCTAACAGAGGCAGAAAGCCAAAAGCTAAAGTTTAATTTTTAGACTGTTCGTATAGTGCAAAGCTGGCAAGATTTTTGCCTTTGCTTTCGCACATAATGTCGCAGTTATTCCAAAAGCTCAGAGCCCATTCATTACAGGATTTATTCCAAAAGAAGTTTGAATGCGCTCTGAGCTTTGCTTTTTTATGACCACTTTCTATTAGCGACTGTAAGGAGGGAACGGTGTCTGTGGCATGGTTAACAACAACGTCTTCCCGTGAAACACTATAATGTATGACAGGGCGCACACCACGCCAACTATCGCTAATCCTTTTAACACGGTCGTCAGATGCTTCAATATATTCTCCAGTTTTAATCCAATGATGATGTAAGTCTAACACCAAAGCGAGATCGTCGACGAGTTCAAGGCTGGCATCGATTCCCCAGCTGATTTCGTCGTTCTCGATGGTGATGCAGTTTCTTGCTTCGGGGGTAAGTCTTTTGAGGGCAGCTTTGATACCGGCTGGACCGGCTCTACCGGCAATGTGGACGTTGATCTTAAAGTCCTGATATCTTTTACCGTACCCCATCCATCTGACCATATCCGCATGATATTCAAACTCCTCTATGCTACGACTTACGATATCTGGATTATCGCTAGCAAGGACAGTAAACTGCCCAGGATGAAAACTAACCCGAACACCCATCTTGCGAGCTGTATCTCCCACTGCTCTGAAATGTCTTTCGGCGTAATCTCTGACGTCGGCAGTCCTCCAAAACCAAGACCAACTCGGCTCAGTATACACAGGAAGGATATCGCTACTGAGTCGTACCATTCGTAAATTTTCATCTAATCCACCTACCCTTTCAACTAGCAAGCGAGTAGACTCAATGTTCTGCTTCATAATATCCCAAAGCTTTTCTACGGCTACGTCCTTGCTTTGTCTATTTAACCAAGCAACAGTAGTACTGCCAGTATTATATTTCTTGCATTCGTCTTTGGGTTTGATACCATTAACTTGATCAGGACGGTCAATCCATTTACAAGCAAAGCCAATTTTTTTCATTTTTTGCTTTCTGCGTCTACTACACGCTGTCTTAATTCGGTTGTTGAGAAACTGTGTTTACGTTGATTAAAATAATACTCCATAGGAATATCATGTCCAGTAAATTCTTTACCTTGATATTCCTCTCCAAGTATTCTAACATCTATAGGAAAAGAAAGCAATATGTCACGAAGTTCTTTTTCGGTAGCATACACTATAACTTCATTGACAAACACGCAGGCATTTAACTGCACAAACCGTTCAAATACACTTTGTACGGGTTTGTTCTTATGAGGACGATCAATAGTCGGATCTGTTTGCAAGCCAACAATAAGATAGTCACATTGTTCTTTTGCTTCTTTGAGCATTATAATATGCCCTGCATGAAACAAATCAAATGTTGAGCAAGTAAATCCTGTTCTCATCACCAGTGCCTAATAGTGTTAGCAATAATAAAAAAGCAAGTTACAACATGTATTATAACCCAGAACGTCTTAAAGAACAAGGCAATTCGAGCTTCTCGACGTGTAAGTATAGGAACATCCGGACGATCATCGTCCGTCTGCCCCATCAAGTGCCCAGTTGCCCGAGCCCAAATTTTTTCTAAACTATTCATCCTTCGTAGCTTGCAGAGTTGCCAGCATGTTCAAATACTTCTACTGAACGTAGACGAACACCTTGTCCTGTAGGATATCGTGCTTCGAAGAGTCGTCCGTCTGGATGTATCCAACTAATGCCTGCTTGATATGCGCCTAGAATTTCGTTCATTGTTTTGTATGCCAGTTCAGCAAACTTTTCACAGCCAACAGCTTCTACAATACGTAGATTACAAACTCCACCTTCGGATTGTTTGCCCAATGCCGCCATCTGTTTAAAAAGTGCCAAGTGGGGATCATCTGACCCTACACACAGAGTATGATCGAATTGCCATTCACTCCATTCTTTGAATGCTTTGAGTCCACCGAAGTCCATAACCCAGTTACGATCGTCGAGTGTTTCACTTTCAAAGATTAGTTTGATACCAATTGAGTATCCGTGTAGTAGTGAGCAATGGCTGTGTGTACTACGCCATTGTCTAAAACAGCATGACAGCCCTCTGTCGTTACCGTAAGTTTTTGTTGAAAGATATTTTGCCATCTCTAGTCTCCTTTAAAAAGTAGCAAGTTTGATGACATGCAGAATATTTAAAGAGGGGTGAATGCCATGTAAGTCCTCTATGAATACTTATCTCAAGCAACCTTGAGTAGTATGATTTCTTCGTTAATGCGTCCGTTCAATTTAGTATCAGTAGCATTAATGTCGTCCAAGAATTTACGCAATGCAATCTTGCCAGCCGCCTTAAACTCTTTGAGTTTTTCTTCTGGCTTACGCAGAGTCTTGCAGATGCTCTTAAATTCATCAAAGCCGGTAATGCTAGTACCCTTGACTCCCAGAGTGTTAAACTCTGCGGCCACGTATTTTCCTAACTTACGACTTTTAGTGTTGTAGATCCAAAGTTCGCCAGCGCCAATAATGTCAACAGGATTAACACTGACTAATTTCAAAGGCTCGTTAGTTTTCATGTACTTGAGTTTAGAAATTAGTTTATCTTTAGATACTGCCTTGGTCTTACGTGGAGCACGATTAACTTTAGCTTCTTGAGCAAGCATATCGCAAGCCATCATAATTTCTTGATAAAATGCAATCAAGGTTTTAATTTGCTTTCGGCTACGATGACTGTAACCTTCACGCAACTGTTCGTCTGCTTTGCCGCTGGCAAGTTCTTCTAACTCTGCCAGATCTCTGCTATAAAATCCTTTGATGATTCTTGCGTGAGCAGCCTTGACCTCTTTACCCTTGAGCAAGTTAAGCATTTTAAATGCCTTTGGATCAAAGTTTTCAGGATCAGTTTGAAAGCTTTCAATGGCATCTTCAATTTCTTCAGTCATGCGATAT
>Ga0315905_10001981_pt1 | contig 21722 bp, 26 predicted proteins | sample LakEriMetagenome_5_FD_203522 | JGI IMG/M metagenome (GOLD analysis project Ga0315905, IMG submission 203522) | Freshwater fungal communities from buoy surface, Lake Erie, Ohio, United States - Buoy 4 MA121 | ecosystem: Environmental > Aquatic > Freshwater > Lake | place: USA: Lake Erie, Ohio...
CAACCCGCAAATTCACTAGCGAACTTAGCGCATTGCTCGCCGTATCGGTGACGTTTAACTGAATCGCCGTTGGGGTCCCGGTCGTAGTCCAAGTTGTTGAAAGATTCAACAGACTTGTTGCACTTGAGCCGGTAAGTGTTTGGCTACCGAGGGTCATTTCACCGTCTGCGTTTGCAAACGTGACGACATTAGACCAAACACCGGCAGTTCGCCGGTTGATTTGAAGATTGCTTCCGGTCGCTGTGATCTGCAAACCAAATGCGTTTGCGAGATTCAATGAGCTGTTCCCAACAGCATCATTTGTTCGATTGATCTGAATGTTCGAGGCTGAGGCAAAATTGGCGTTGCCGCTTGAATCAACGGTAAAGTTACCAACGGTCAACCCGTTAAACGTCGGAGAATCCCCAGTTCCCAATCCCAAAGTCGTGCGAGCGGTTGGCGCATCGGCCTGAGTCAACAAGGACCGACCGTAGGTGGCTGTCGCCAGCGCGGCGATGGCCGTCAGGTCAGAGTCAAGCGGCTGGTAAGTCGTCGCCGCGCTCGCGGTCGTCAGGTAATCGGCAATGTTGCCCGATTGAGTCGCCAGCGTGCCCAATCCCAGCAAGCTGCGCTGCGCAGCAGCATTCGCAGCAGTCAGCAAGGAACGACCCGCTGCTGTCGAGTCCAGAATTGCTACAGATGGGAAGGCGAGAATTGCCATTGTTTTGGGTCCTTCTCAGCCTTTATTCGTCTGGATCGATCGTTTCGTCCGCCAAAACCATATCTTCATCGGTGTTGGCTTCCTGCTTTGGTGGCAAGCCCTTTTTCTCTCGCTGTTCGGCTTCGTAGGCTTCCAGTTCCAAGTTCGCATCAATTTGCCGCTTGCGCTCTTCGAAACGTTGTTCTTCGGCGGCTTCCCAATCCGAACCGTTTTCTTCGTGGTAGTCCGCTTTGTTAAGAGTTCCGTCCTTCATGCCCAGGCTGAAAGCCTTGATCTGCTTTTCTGGGTCAATAAGGCCCATTTGCTTACAGTAGTATTTCCGGCGAATGAACCAATCCGGATCTTGAACGAATTCCTCGATTGGCAGTGTTCCCCAAAGTTCATCGGCGAAAACTTTGTCGCTGACAACGCGGCGATACCAAGGGGTCAGGAAAAGATCATTCAGGATTGAACGGCGCATCGCGAAACCAAGTTGCCCGTCAAGAATCGCGAGCCGACCAGAGGCAAACGTGGTTCGAAAAAAGTTTTTTGCCAGAATTTCGTAGGGAATCTGAGCGCTTGACGCAATCATGCGCAAGCTACCTTCCAGGAACGGCGCAAAGTTTGCGCCAGGCCGAGACGGATCGACCGTTGTAACGTCGTCACCTTCGCGAATCCGCTGAATGAAACCTGGCTTAATTGATTCCATCAACTCGCCTTCGGGCGTCTGCTTCTCGGCAGCCTTGAGCGCCATCCCGTAAAGGTCCGTTGAATCTGGATCTTCCTCGTCCTTTGCAATTTTGAAAATCAAACCGAAACAGGCTTCGATTTGTTTTGCGATGATCTCAGCTTCGAAGAAATCATCGAAATCGAGAATCTTGTTAAGAGTTGCCGTCAACCAAGGCAACCCGCGAGACTGCCCCGCAAACAGCGGATCGAACACATGCAGCAAGCGTGGATTGCCGGCATTGTCAAACCGTGGAAAAAAATCGTAATTGGGATCGTGGTCAATGCCTGCATCGTCCGGATGCGTTCGACGAACGTAATAGCCAACGATCTCTCCATGCCGCGATCCGTAGCGAATTCCCAAGCGAACATTTGGATCTGCGTGGAACTCAGGAGGGGTTTCAACCCGCCGAGGGCTAATAAACTCCATCACAGTTGGGACAGGACCACCAAAAGCCCCTCGCCCGTCGTAGGGCGCCGCCCCAAGCAAAACAAAACATTCACCCTCGTTTGCAAACTCACGAACCACTAGCCGCTGAGCCATTGGCAGCGACAACGTTTTGGTGCGGTCCACCCCATGCTCGGAAACAGAGTCGATTAGCTCGCGAAGGGCATCGTTGATTTCTTTAACTCGTTCTGGTGTTAGAAATCGACTTCCTTTGCGTGTTTTGACTTGAGGCTTGATCGAAATGCCTTGACCAACCTCATAAATAACTCTGGATTCAACCGCGGAACGTGCGATTGAATTGTCGCCGTACAACCCAACGGCGCGAGTCTGCAATTCAACTAACTGATCTTCGAGCAGAGAGCGAATTTCCAAATCGTCCGAAATGTACCGAGGGTCCCGGGTTTCGTTCGGCTCGACTTGTTTGAAAGATCGCCGCCTAAGCCGGCTCGCAATCTTATTTTGGCCGCTGTCAATCTTGGCTTCCAGAAGTTGCTTGGCTTTCCGCGCAGCAATTCGCCTCGCGCCTGCCCTGGGAGCAAGCGCATAAACGACCTGATCAAGAATTCCGCCTAAAGCGTCTGAAATTCCCATTGCTGCCCGTCAGTTGTATCGCAGTTGTGCTCGGCTTCGAGCAGAGGAACCACTGTTACCGGATTGCCGCCGTTCGTAAAACGAAATCAATGTTTCAATTCGCGTGATCTCTCGCGTGAGATCATTGAATCGCACCCGTCTGCCGCGAATCTCCCATTCTTGGATTGCGCCAGCGCCGCCAGTCGCCAGCGCTTCAATGCACTTGTCGCGAGCAAGCCGAAGATTAGCAATGATTTCGTCGTAAGTTTGTGCCATGCTGCAAACTTACGGGAGCAGCTACATTTCGAAATCTCCGAGCGGTCAGTAGTGGCGATTTATTGCCTTTTACCGCTCGGGATCATTGATGAATTATTGCCTTAATCATCCCGAACGGGAAACCCAAAATGCCGCTCGCACATAGAATGATTCGGGAGGGTGAGATCATGGAAGATTGGATCGATCTGGATGATTGCTTCGACGATTGCATTATCTGGCAGTACGCGCGAATCACTCGCAGTAAATCGGAAATGTCCCGCCGATCCTGCCCCGTGTGCAATCAAGAATCGCGAAAGCCTGTTGGGCGGGTTCATAGCCGAACCCATGTTCGGCAGCGTATTCGTCGTAACCCTTGAGCGATCCATTCATCAAACAACGCGGGTTCGGTGTGCCAAACTGGTGATAGTGGCAAATCCGGTTGAAATTACACGGTTGCGACTGATCGAGCCTGTGAACCCATTTAGTCAGCGGGATGGTCAGCCCTCCGATGCCGCCTTGATACTTAAACTGGTGCCCGTGAGCGTCACGAACTAGGAATTCGGGAGTTACTGGCGTTACATTCACCCCGCCCCGGCAAATCGACCACTTGAAGCGTTTATCCTGAAACATTTTTGCCAGTTCAGCGTAAATGATTGTCTCGAAGCTCTTTTCGGTGCCGTTCTTAATCTGCATTTTCTTGGTGAATCGTCCATGATTCCCAACCACGCAACTAACATGGATCGTTTCCAGATACTTTTCCGCGGCGATTGTGGCGAGTCCATTCGCCAACATATTTTTCGCGAAAATGCAAGCCTCAGCCGGCCCGAGTAAGTTGGTTTCGCACAATTCTTGGTGAATGTCGCCTGTGATGAAGTCGCCGCCCAATAGAATTGAAACCGCTCGAACGTGAGCGTTGTTTCGTGCCAGGCGGATCAGCTTTACGGTGCTCTCCGCGCATTTCCTTGCTCGCGATTCTGCAATCTCAAGGTTAAACTCATTCAGCCCAAGCGCTTTTTTGCGTTCCACGCGCTCTTCAATGTGCCAATCAGACCAAATGATCAGCGGCACTACTTCACTCGACCGCGACTTTGGAACGATCGCCTTTTTCGGCTTGTGTGTGTCGTCTTGAAAAAGGCAAATCAGGTCGATTGTCTTTTCCAAGTGTTCCACCTGCGCCGCTTTTGATCGCACTTGCTTTCTCAAGTCTGCGATCAAAACGTCTTTGCCTCTTAGTTGGTCCGCAGCGGACTTTTCGGCAACTGCTTTTGCCTGTTCAAGAAGTTCCTTGCTCATTGGTTGGCAAACTCTTTTAAAATCCGCGCAATGTGAGCAGGTGAACGATCAACGTTGAAATTCTTTTTTACCACTTTTGCAAGTGACAAAAACGTTATTCCTGTTTGTTCAACCTGTTTCGCAGCACTTTCAATTTCTTGCTGCTGCTGTTTACTCAAACAATTGAACCAATTTTTTTTTGGGTTCAGTATTTCATGTTCTTTTGCAGCTTTTAGCAAGCCTAATGCCCTACAGTCCTTTTGAGGCATTGTCTTTCTCCTAGAAAATCCGCCTTTGCTCGGCAGGAAGATTACCCAATCTGGGCTTTCGTCTGGGCGCAAACCTTAAAGGAATTGCGATCTCGTTATTTTCCGGCTTGTGGCCGCATTGATTACATCGCAGGTGACGTTTGCGGTATTCGATCCCTGCAACCGTCTTGTATGTCGCGTAAATTCCTATGCCGCATTTTACGCATGTTTCCCCGGTACACATTAAAAGCGTCCTTTAACGTTTAAGAAAACGCCGCGAAACCGCTTGCCTAATAAAGCTAGGCGATTGTTTTACGTTCTTTTGTGGTGGATCTGCTTCCTGCTGTTCCAGCCGCGGCCGGGATTGTGGAGGCGGCTGTTCGGGATGCGCCTCTGGCTTTTGCGCGGGAATTGTACGCATTTTGGATACACGTTGCCAAGCTCCGCGGGTAAATATCTCAGCCGCGCAGCGAGCATATCTGAGGGCGTCTCGAAAGTCCCAGGGGCAGGATTCATCGACAACTACCCATTTAGTGATGGCGTGGCCGGTCGTGTCGGTTGAATCTTCCGGCTTTTCGTTGACCAGTTGTTTTAGAAAATCCTCGTCTTTTTGCGCCTCTTGCGGCAAAGCAATAGATTTAGGTGTGTTCGGCAAGCGGTAATGCAACGCAGACTGTATCCAGGATTGAAAAAATGGTGTATTAACCATGATGTGCTTTAATCCAACAACATTTTTCCGCTTGCTCTTGGTCCTCTTTGTGGAAAGTTCATCCAGATTTGAGTCTCGATAAGTTCGGCCGCCGTGAATCGCTCCCGAACTACCCTTCGACGGCCAAACCCAAGGCCCCTTTGGTGAATTTAAGCGGCGGCAAAAGTCGATGATTTCATCCTGCCTGGCACCTTCGCCAGCATCAACCAAAGTCAAGTGAATTGCCGCCTTTGGCCCGCCGTCCGCGTGGGGGAAGCGGCCGCGGAGAACAGCTAGCAAGTCCGATTCGGAGTAGGCAAGCCCGTAATCAACGACCCAACCCATTGCCTCATGCCCCCAAGCGGTGACGATGTAGACATAGTGATTCGCCTGAACGTCAACGCCGCAGGTGAGGAAGATTCCGCCGGCGGGAATTGTGCCCTTTTGGTACGGTTGAACCAGGCGATCGCCAACCTCGAACCATTCTTTGGTTGCCCGCCGCCGGCGATAGGTCCGCCCCATCCAAGAGTTGTTGAAGTTGTGCCAACGGGCGGGGTCGGCAAGGCAGCGAGCTATTTCGCCCGCAATGTCTCCAAAGGTGAAAGTAGGTGCGTAGATACGGGAAAGCTGGAATGAGGCATTTCCGAACGAACCGGCCATTGTGCCGGAAATTCGCCCTCGCTTGTCGATTACTTGCCCTTCTGGAAGCCACTTTCCAGCTTGAACAACCTCCCTCCGGAATTCGTCCCCCCATTCCTTGCGGCAAAGTTGGCAGCGGTAGCGGGCGGTTTGTTTCGCCAGTCGTTCGTCAGCCTTGCCGTCCGGTAGCTTGTCGAACACGATTCCGGATTCTTGGTCGCCGGAAATCAACTCGATAAATTGCTTGCACTTTGGGCAGGGGACAACAAAGCGAGCATTCCAGCCGGTGAGCATGTGCCTTTCAACGCGGCTGGCTCCCTCAATGCTCGGAGTCGATTCGACCAACGTTTTGCGGTCTGGGATCTCGATTCCGCGTTCCAGGAACAGATCGAGCGGGTCGGCTTCGTCGCTCTTTTGCTTGGTCCATTTGTCAACCTCGCCGCCATGTTTGTATTTTGGCGCCTTGTCCGCAAGCGATGTTGGCGAGCCGGCCCATGCGCCGTAAACAATTGCTGAGGCGAGATCGATCCTAAGTTGCGTCCTGTCCCCTTCCGGTGGAATCAGATCCCGAGTCCGCTTGCAGCGGTCAAGCATCCGATAGTATTTGTCCCGAATCATTTCCCGAAGTAGGGTTTCGGTCGGCAGACCAATCATCCCGATCGCCGGGTCGTGCTCAAGTGCTGAAATCATCAGCGAATTGGAAAGCAGCGTTTTTCCCAAACGTGCAGCAAATTGGAGAGTTACCTGTCGAACTTCTGGATTATCCCAAGCTCGGCAAATCCCCTCAGTCCACGGAAAATCATAGGGATTGAAGGGTTTCCCGTCCGGTGTCCGAACGTGGCGAACAATCCAATCAAACGTGTTCCGCGGCGGAACCGGGCGGATCGTATTGATCGTTGATGGTTTGAGAATCCAAGCCATTTGGGGTTTGGTGTGCCTGGTTGAATCTGTCTACAAAATCCCCCATTTGGTTTAGGAACAACTCCAAACGGTTCGTCAGGTCCTTTTGAACCGCGGCCCTGTAATTGTTGGGGTACGCGGCGCACATATCGACGGGGATCGCGAGCAAGTTTCGCCGCAAATCTGCAAAGAATTCACCAAAAAACTGGTTTACTTCAAGGGACGAGACGAATTCCGGATCGATCAACTTCGCCTTGATCTCATGCTGGGCGGCGAGCGCTTTTTCCTTGCGCGTTTTGGCTTTTTCCAGTTCGAACTGTAGTTTCTGGAACTTCTTGGCAGTTGGTTCGTCGCCGCCGCCTTCGTCGTCTGAGTCCCCCGGGAAATCCGGCTCGCGCTGAAGTCCCTCGCAAATTATCCACTCGCGAATTTCTTCAATGTCATAGGCGCCCTGCCTGCCTGGCATCGGGTTTGGCCGCCGCCGCCAGCTTTCAACGGTCCTAGTTGAAATCTCCAAATGGCGAGCAACCTCGCCCAACGTGGCAACAACGTTTTTTTTCTTTTTCCGGCCCATGCGGCGCATATCCTACGAGACAAAACGCCGCCGAGCAACTCGCTTTTGCGTGTGCTATGTCCCCACCCCCCCCCTAAAACTACTACCACTACCTAAAAAAAGGCTTTTATATGTACCAACGGCGCGGGGTCGGCTCGCTGCGAACGGGTTTTTGCCCGCCCAGGAAGGACCCGATGAAATCTCAAAATGAGAATTCTCATTTTGAGACAAACCCTAAGGGGGCGAATTCCCCCCTTAGCTGTTTTTTGGGCGGTTTTTTTACCATAGAACGGGCGGCCGATCGCCAACGTTGGCGGCGATCTCGCCACTATTTTGGGCGGCCGTTTTGGGGTTGCGCGGGGCGGTTGCGGGGTTGGTTGCGATAGATCGCCCGTATTTTTGCCGATATACTTGTAAGCGGTTGGGGACGTTATACGCCCAGCCGCGGCGATGGCCGCCTTTCGGTTGACGTTGACGCGTCAACCCCGCCCGGAAAAGGGGCGGACTGGTTTCCCCCTTTTGTTGGAGTGCTGACCGATGAACCTTGACCGTTACGGTTCGCCCGTTCCCCGCGGCGGCGCCCAGGGTGCCGCCGCGGCAACGGTTGAACCGGACACGTTGTCCGGTTGTTTCCTGTTCCTTTTGTTGGAGTGCTGATCGATGAACGTTAAATTCCGAGTTGACCGCGGGCGGCTGGTTGCCGCGCTGGCCGGGCTGGCAAAGGTTGCCCCAACCAAAAAAACCGCCCGAAAAGCTGTTTTGCGAAACGCGCGCTTTTGTTGCGATCGCGGGGTTCTGACCGTAGAAGCAACCGACACGGATTCCGCCGCCGTTTTTTACCTTGACGCGCTGGAACTGGCCGCCCAGCCGCCCGAACCGATCGCGGGGTTGGTTGACCTGTCCCAATTTCATCGGCTGGCAAGGGAAACAGCGCGAACCCCCTCAATTGCAGTTCAATTTCCAGCCGCCGGCGGGTTGCGGGTTGACGGGTTGGGAACACTGGAAACAAAACCCGACAATGAATTCCCCGATTTTACGCTTGATAACTGGCAACCCGCCGCCGCGTTCACTTGCAACGCGGCGGCACTGGCCGCGGCGATTCGCGCGGTTGAATTCGCAACCGATACAGATTCCAGCCGATACGCGTTGGGCGGAATTCGGTTGGAGTTTATCGGCCGCCCTGACCAGGCGGCGCAATTGAACCTGATCGCAACGGATGGCCGCCGGTTGGCAATTGCCAGGGTTGCGGCGGGGTTGACCGTTGGGGAGGAACTGGCCGCGGAACTGACCAGGGCGGCGGAATCGGAATGGTTCACGTTGCCAGCAAAGGCGGCCGCGGCGATTCTGGCCGCGTTGTCACAAAAGGGCGGCGGCGATCGGGTTGCGATTGTGGAAATTGTCGAACAGGCGGCGGCGGACGATTCGCCCGCCCAGCGCCGACTACGTGTCACAATTGCCGATCGGGCTGGCAACGTGATCGCGGTTTTCGGTTCGCGGGAATTAGAGGGGCGCTTTCCAAAATGGCGGGATGTTTTGCCCGCCGATTCCGACACGGGCGGCACAATCGCCGCGGACGGAAAAGCGGTTGACGCGTTGCGAACCGCCGCCCGCCTTTCTTGTGACGAAAACCGCGGGGCAACCGTTATTTTCCGCGGCGGGCGGGGTTTTGTGATCTATCGCAACCGGGCGCGCGGGGTTCGGTTTTGTGGCTGGTTTAATGCGTCAACCAGCCCGCCCCCGGGTTGCCGCCGTGAATCGCGGCGATTCACGATCGATTCACGCTATTTTGGCGACTGGCTGGCGGCAACCGAACAGGCGGCCGCGGGTTTTGCTTGTGGCTGGTTGTTTCGCCAACCGCGGGCTGACGGTCCGATCGTGCTCAAAACGGGTTGCGGCGGTTTCGAATATGTAATTATGCCATTAGCGAAACAGTAAACGGTTCGCCCGTTCCCCGCGGCGGCGCCCAGGGTGCCGCCGCGGCAACGGTTGAACCGGACACGTTGTCCGGTTTTCCTTTTCCCTTTTGTTGGAGTGCTGACCGATGAACCTTTCGAATTACCTTGCGGCCGGTTATCCCCTGATCGCCATTTCCGCGGCGGACGATTCCGCCATTTTAGACCAGGAATTCCCGAACTTAGAACGGTTTTGTTATTCCGCCGCCGGCGGACTGGTTGACCTTGCAACGGGCGAAACAGCCGCCAACCCGCCCAACTGGGCGGCCGCCTTTCAATTCGCCGCAACCAGGCGATCGGCGATTCTGTTCGTCCGCGATTGTCAACATGTTGTAAAAAATGCGCCCGTTTATCGGGCGCTTTTGAATTCCGTTGCTGAATTAAAGGCGAACGGATCGGCGATCGTTTTGGTTGCGCCCAATTGGGCGGGCGGGGTTTTGCCCGCGGAACTAGATCACGCGATCGCCCGTTATGATGAACCTCTGCCCAATCGCGAACAATTAGCCGGGCGGTTGCGCCTGATCGCCGCCTGCGCGGGGTTGCCAGAACCAACCGGGGAAACAGCCGCGGCGCTGGTTGACGCGGCGGCGGGGTTGACGAGTGAGGAAGCCGAAAACGCGTTTTCCCTTTCACTGGTTGAAACAGGCGGGTTTTCCCCCGCCGTGATTCAACGTGAAAAGGCGGCACTGATCAGGGCGGCGGGTTTTCTATCGGTGGAACAGCCCACCCCGATCGAACGGGTTGGCGGGCTGGGCGAATTGAAAGCCTATTTGAGGGAACAGGTTCAACCTAATTTCCGCGATCGTGATCTATCGGTTCGCGGGGTTTTGTTGTGCGGGTTGCCAGGAACGGGCAAAAGCCTGTCAGCAAAGGCGGCCGCCGCCGTTTTGGGCGTTCCACTGGTCCGCCTTGACGTTGGCGCCTGTAAGGGTTCACTCGTTGGGCAAAGCGAGGCGAACATACGGGCGGCAACCAGGCTGGTCGAATCGATCGCGCCTTGCGTCTTGTGGCTGGATGAATTGGAGAAAGCGGTTGGCGGTTTTCGCGGTTCGGCCGCCAGTGACGGCGGCACAACGTTGGGAATGGTGGGGCACTTGCTGACATGGCTAAACGATCACGGTTCGCCGATTTTCACGGTTGCAACTTGTAACGACTTTTCCGCGTTGCCCCCGGAACTGACCAGGGCAGGGCGTTTTGATGAACGGTTTTGCGTTGACTTGCCAACCGTTTCCGAACGCGAGGCAATCGCCGCCGTTCACCTTGCCCGGTTCGGTTGCCCGGTTGACCTTGCCCGAACGATCGCCCAGCGAACCGCGGACCATACGGGCGCGGAAATTGAATCACTGATCAAAACCGCCGCCCGCCTTTCGAACCGGGCGATCACGTTGTCCGCCATTGAATCGGCCAGCAAAACGGTTAAACCGCTAGCCGCGGTCAACCCGGAATCGGTTCGGGAGTTCCGGAGGTGGGCGGCGGCAACGTTGCGAACCGCGAACGATCGCGAACAGCCCTCGCCCGCCGCGGCAAAACGGGCGGCACTGGCCGAAAGGAATTGACCAGGCGATCACGGTTCGCCCGTTCCCCGCGGCGGCGCCCAGGGTGCCGCCGCGGCAACGGTTGAACCGGACACGTTGTCCGGTTGTTTCCTGTTCCTTTTGTTGGAGTGCTGACCGATGAACCGATTAAACGTGATCCCCTTTAATTGCCCGCGAACCTGTCCGCGTTTTGAACGGGTTGACCTTTGCCGATTTAATCCCCTGTTTTCCCTGATCGGGCTGGTTGGTTCGGTCAACTCTCACACTGTCCGCGTCAAGGTTCAATTCTCCAACCCCGCGGCGCTGGCCGCCGCCGTTGAAAGGCTGGGCGGCCGGTTCATCGGGCAAGGCGAATTTGAACTATTCGAAAGGGAAAACCGCGGCGGCAACCGTCAACGGTTTTCGGGGTTGGGGTTCACTTTGCCAGGCTGGAATTATCCACTGATCGCGCAACCAGGCGGCGAACTAGCTTTTGACAATTTCAACGGGTTTTGGGGGAACGTTGCGGACGTTGAAAGGTTGCGGGCGGAATATGCCGCGGCGGCGGCCGAACAGGCGGCCGCCGCGTTGGGCTGGAATTGCGAACGGTTGGCGGGCGGCGGGTTGCGCGTTTTCCACCCGGCCGGCGGTTTCCTTGACGTTGACCAGGGCGGCGGGGTTGACGCGTCCGGGTTCAATGGTATCGGTTGCCATGCCGCCGCGGGGGAACTGGCCGCCGCTATTGGCCGCCCGGTTGAATTCATCGCAAAACCCGAATTCTATCAAAACAGCCAACGGATTAGCGTGATCGGTGGTTGAACGGTTCGCCCGTTCCCCGCGGCGGCACTGGCCGCCGCGGCAACGGTTGAACCGGACACGTTGTCCGGATGTTTCCTTTTCCTTTTGTTGGAGTGCTGACCGATGAACGATCAAAACCTTTCCTTTTCCGATGAACTGGCCGCCCGTTCGGTTGGTTGCCGCCTTTCCTTTCGATGGGTTGGCAACTCAAAAGCGGTTGATGGCGCGGACAATTCCGCCGCCGCCGCCCTGTTTCACGCCAACCCGCGCGCGGTCAAGTTGTCCAAAAAACTGTTTGACGATCGCCGCCCCGAATGGAAAGCAGTCCAGGCGATCAAAGGTAAAATCCGCCGGTTTTGGGTTGAAAACACGTTGCCTTATACCGATCGCGGGGTTCGCCTTTTGCGGCGGGATGAAGCGGAACAATTCGCCAGGGCGATCGATGAACTGGCCGGGGAACTGGCCGCCGCCGTTGCGGAACTGGAAAACGTTTTCCAGGAATTGCTGGCGGAAAACCGCGATCGGTTGGGTTCCCTGTTTAATCGATCAGACTATCCTGCAACCCTGATCAGTGAATTCGCCGCGGCGGTTGAATTCCCCGAATTGAACCCTCCCAACTACCTTGCCAGCCTTTCTCCCGAATTGTATCGCCGGGAATCGGAACGGGTGGCCGCCCGATTCGACCAGGCGATCGAACTGGCCGAAACAGCCTTTGCCGATGAATTGTCCGCGTTGGTTGGGCGGCTGGTTGACCGATTGCAACCGGACGAAAACGGCCAGCCAAAAATATTCCGCGATTCAACGATCGATAATTTCCGCGAATTCATCGGCCGATTCCGCCGCCTTTCGATCGGTTCATCGGCGGAACTGGAACGGCTGGTTGACCAGGCGGGGGCGCTGGTTGGCGGGGTTCGGGCGGCGGACGTTCGCCAACCAGGGGACACGCGGCAAAGGCTGGCGGCTGGCATGGCGGCGATCGCCGATGAACTGGCCGCGGGAATCGTCAACCGGCCGGTTCGCGTGATTCGGTTCAACCAGGCGGCGGACGTTCAACCGTTCGCGGAACTGACCGCGGGCGGCGGCGAACAGCCGCCCGCCGCCCAACCGCAACCCGCCGCCGAACAGCCGGCCGCCGCGAACGTTGAACCAGAGGAAACAGCCAACCAGGCGATCGCGGTTGAACCAGAACCCGCGGCCGAACAGCCGCCCGCGGTTGAACTGGCAACCGAACCCAACCAGGCGATCGCCGCGGACGCGTCAACCGATGAACCCGAACGGATTGAATTCGTTTTGAATTATGGCGGCGGGAAATTGCGCCGCCTGTCGGTTCCGATGAACCCCGCGGCGCTGGCCGCCGCGGCTGGTTGAACGGTTCGCCCGTTCCCCGCGGCGGCGCCCAGGGTGCCGCCGCGGCAACGGTTGAACCGGACACGTTGTCCGGTTAAATAATCTGATCGAATTCCGTTGCGGGCGGCCGCCGCCAACGTTGGGAGTAATTACCCCAACGGGCGGCCGCCATTTTCGGAATTCAACGCAACGGAAAACGCGGACACGTTCCGCGGTTTCCGTTTTTTTTTGCGCTGGCGGCGGGCTGGCGGCGGGTTGCCCTGTTTTCGGGTTGGAATTCAACCAGGCGGGCGATCGGCCGCCAGCCAGCCAGCCGCGGCCGCCTTGCGTTGAATCGAAACCAGGCGGCAAAGGAAAACGGAAAACGCAACCAACCGCCAGCCGCGGAAATTTCCGCGGCTGGTTGGGCGGGGTTCACGTTGCCCGGTTGGGCGGCTGGAAACAGGCGGACGCGTTCGAAAGGAATTGACCAGGCGATCACGGTTGGCGGCGGCTGTTCGCGGAACCGGCGGCGCTGGGCGGGCAATTTCCGGCGGGCGGCGAAAATTTCCGCGAAAATTTTCGGAAATTTCCGGCGGGCGGTTGCACAAAAAACGGGCATTTTTGGAACCAAAAAAACGCGGCGGCGGCCGCATAGCCAAAAAACCCTAAGGGCGGAAAGTGCCCCCTTACGGTTTTGTCTCATTTTGAGATTCTCATTTTGAGAATTTTCTTTCCCCAGCAAAAAAGTGCGCAACTTCGCCGGCAAAATGGGTCGCGTAATAACGAAATTCCCTAGCGTTGGCTCAAATTTTGGGCTTGGCTTAGATTCATTTCTTCGGCGACTCAATTCGTCGAATGATACAAAAACCGAGTAGATTTTGCAACGGAATTTCAAGAGTCTTTGGCGTTTTTTCTTCCATTCAAATTGAAAGCGAGTTGCCAGGATAAAGTTGGAAAATCCTCTGGAATTCAGCTTGAAAATTTTCGCTGGCTAGTCGATAGTTACCCCAGCAAAACAACCGATGAACCCCTGCCGGCAAGGAATTCAGCACTCCAACACGGCGGGGGTTCTTTTTTGCGCCGGGTTTTATGCGTCATTCTTGGGCATTGCGCATAAAAAAAGCGGGTGGCTTAAAACCACCCGCACGACATTTCTGGCACGACATTTCTAGCCGGAAATTTCTCAGCCGCCCTTACTCTTGGCGATCAGATCAATGATCTGCATGATCAAGTTGATGAGTGCAACCCAATCAAGGGATTGATTCTTTTTCCTCAGGTCGCGGAGCTTATCGAGTAGCCGCTTTTCTTCTTGGTCCTCTGGGCATGGATTCGTGCCTGGCCCGGGCGGATTAGGATTCTCCGAGCCGCTTCCGTTGTCCCAGATAGGATATTCGCCAATGCCTAATTCGCTGTGGTAGCCCTCGCTCAGTTCAACATCGGGCGAAAGCATGTAGGGCACCGGAATCAGCCCATCAGGCCGCGGGGAGCCGTCTACGTTACGCTCTCGCGATTGCTTGTAAATGCTGCTGGTGAACTGCCCAGCACCAAAACCGTTAATCGTCCAGGTAAGCAAACCTTTTTGAACCCCGCCCTGCACGACTGCCGAGCCACTTTGGCCGCCGATACTATTAGGCTGCCAGGTCCAAATCTGGCTTGTCGATGAAGTCTCAACAAGTTGACCGCTTGGAACTTCGCAGCGGGGGCAACCCCAAGTCCCGGTCAAATCATCGGCATCGGGAGCGGTGATTGAGAGCTTGATTGGTTCAAGGCCAGCCATTGCCGTTACCGGAGCTTTCAGTAGCGCCCAATCGGTCGAGGTCTTGCTACTGTACGCGGCTTCGATGACCGTTGCGGAAAACTTCTCCGTTTTGCTGCCGTCTTTGAGTAGTGCTTCGCAGCGGACAACGTGGCCGATTCGCGTGCCGGCAACGTGCGCGTTTGTCATAATGTAAATAAAGTCACCGTCGCGCCCGCAAAGGCTTCCGGTTCCGCATGAATTTCCGTTGATGATTCGAACCGCTCGGTTTCCCCAGGAGCGGATAGCTTGTTCCTCAGCCGCGGTGATTTTCCGGCCGCGGGGTCCCGCGAGTTTCGAATACCAGCCGGTATTGGCTTCTTCCAGCACACTCACTGATTCATCGGCGGTAGTGGGAGCGATGATCGCCGGGTCGCAAGGCAAGCATTGTCCGCTCAGGCATTGAGCCGGTTCTACGTTTTGAACGGACGGACGAAAGGAAGGCCGCCGGCGGAACAATTGTCCGTTTGCGTCCTGTGGCAGTAGTCCAGTAATCGCGAGCCAAACCGCGCAGAAAACCAAAATCAAAACTCGATTGAACTTCATAACTTCCTTTCGTCGTCGTACTTGGGCTGAATCGGGATCAGCAAGATCCATTGAAGGAACGGAAAACGCGAGCTTGCCCAGGTGACCGAGGCATAGATTCCAGCCGCGATCAAGGCGACTGCCGCTTGATTTAAAGCGTCGATCTGAGCCTGCGAGAGAGAGTAGCCAGCCTGTGCCAGCAAACCGCCGATGATGGATAGAATTGGGCTGAATTGCACAACAAGGAACGACCAAAACATTGGGCTTACGGTTCGCACGATTGCGATCCAGCGGTCTTTGGTTGATCCTTGCATGGAAACACTCCCCAATTTGCGGAAACGAGATCACCCCCTTTCGCAAAAAGGGCTTCCATGCCCAACCCCAGGCTTCCAGCCAGTTCAGTTAGAATGGTAAAAACTGCGACTTCTTCGCAGATCGGGGAAGTCAATCCCCACGGCGGCGACTGCTTTTTGTGCCGTTCCTTTTGACACGTTCCAATCGTAGGCGGCGGGTTACCTTCCACGCCAGCCTTTTCCCGCCACTACTGACCGAGAATTTCACATCGCCGACGTAACGACCATCGAGAAACAAAGCGACTTTCTCGCCGGGTTTCACTCCCATTGAAAAGAAAACGAACTCACGAGCTTGGTCCGACATTTTCGAAACCTCATTTAATTTTGAACAAGCAACGGAAAACGATTCGATTCAAGAAAAGGAGTGATTCGCTCAACTGCCAAAGTCACGTAATCATCGTTCAATTCGCAACCAATCCCATTTCTTCCGAGCTTGGCGGCAACAGCAAGAGTTGTCCCGCTTCCTAAGAATGGATCTAAAACTGTCCCGCCTTCCTGGCAACCCGCAAGAATGCAAGGTTCAACCAAATCGGGCGGCATAGTTGCGAAGTGAGCGCCTTTATATGGCTTTGTGCTTACAGTCCAAACGGAACGTCGGTTTCTAGTCGCACTACCTGTAAAGATACTTCCGTCGCTGTGTAAAGTTGTTTTTCCATTGTGTTTGTTTCCACCAAAACGATCAGCCCTTTTTCTGTCCGGTTGCGCCGCAGGCTCAATTAAAGCCTCTGAATTGAAATAGTATTTACTGCTCTTGGTGAACAGAAAAATATACTCATGGGCTTTCGTGCATCTGTCGGTTACGCTTTCGGGCATTGGGTTCGGCTTGTGCCAAATAATGTCCTGCCTCAACCACCATCCGTCAGCCTGCAAGGCGAAGGCAACGAGCCAAGGAATCCCAATCAAATCTTTTGGCTTCCGAACTGGCCTGCGACTTCCAAGCATCGGCGGTTCTGCCCTGCCAGTCTCCGCATCGCTCGAACCGTTCAGCCTGCTTCCGCCTGCCGACGAATAACTATCTCCCAAATTCAGCCATAGCGTCCCATCGTCCCGCAGCACCCGCCGAACCTCGCGGAACACTTCAACCATTTTAGAAACGTATTCTTCCGGAGTCTTTTCTAGTCCGATCTGTCCTTCATGCCCATAATCTCGCAATCCCCAGTACGGCGGCGAAGTTACGCAACAATGAACTGAATCTGAATCAAGGTTTTTAAGGGATTGAATGCAATCGCCAATCAAAATTGTTGCGGTGCCACATTTTGAGATCCATTTATCATTCACTTTGGGATCTCCAATGTTGTCACGACTCCAACCAAATCTCTCATTCGTATTTTTCTGCCAAACATGACGATCGCACTTGGGAACGGCGCGGGGCTAGGTGCGCCGACAAATTTCAATCGGCCTCGAATCAACTGAACGAAACCAAACATGCAGTAATCATGCCACCAGGCAGTATCAGTCCGAGCCGGCAGCAAACAACAAACAAGCTCGCATTTTTGGCTTTCGACATAAGCCTTTGAAACCCACTTGCCAATTTGCCGACCGTAGGGCGGGTTCATCCACACTCGCCCGGTCCAACGTTGCTTTAGCGCATCCTGCTCTTGAGTAAAGAACTCTGCCACTTTCGCATTGTGCGGCGAGGCGCAAGCGTCTAACGTGAAACGATATTCAGCGTTGAGCATTCGGAACAGTTCGTGAGGTGTTTCCCAATCTGACTTCGCGCTGGAGAAAAGCGCTGGATTGATTGCCATTGTTAGAAATCCTCGAACTTGGCTTCGAAGGTCGCACCCCGTTTTTTTAGTTCCACACTGACAAATTTTGCCCAACCGTGAATTGCCGCAGCTACTTTTATCTTCACTCGGGCATCTTCCTGGTTCGGAGCTTTCCAGGAGCCTTTTACTTCGTGGAACTCTATAGTCCCATCGTCCATCAAAACCATAAAGTCGGGTGTGTAGAATGTTCTATCAGCGAGTTTTAATTTAACCGCTTCATAGTAAACCTTTATCACGTTGGGCATTTCTTCCAACGTTTCTTGCCAGTAAAGCTCATAACGATTTTGCTCGCCTGGCGTTTTCTTCCTCCAAAATGCCCGCTTGGGAAAGCCTTTCATCAATAAATTCCTTTCGCCGCAAAATGCCTTCCCTGCTTTGTATAAACTTTCGGGCCGTCATGTGCCGAAAGAATGAGCCTCATCAACCCCTGCTAATTTGCTGGTCATAGCAAGATAAGAATTCTGCAACATCATTTGCAGTTGCGTTGGGGTTCTTGTGCCTGAATCGAATTGCTGCTTCTGTCCTACGAAGCTCGGCTGCCGTCTCGCTGTGCATGTTTCGCGTTTCGCGAATTCTTTCGGCCTTGATGATTTTTATCAACGTTGCCGGCGGCGGCATCTTCTCACTATTTCGAATCGCGTATCTTGCGGCGTTTGCGATTTCCTCGACTGGAAATTGTTCCAGGGCAATCGAGTACGCGAGAACTGTGGATTCGGTAAGTTCCACTTGGAATGCGGAAGCCAGAACGTAAAGCACCTGAGCGATTTCTGATTGACTTGCCATTTGCTCGCCTACTTTAAAAGCGGCGTTGCCGATTGGTCGCCGCTCCCCAACCCAAACTTGGAAACGACCGCGAGATTGTTAGCCTCTCGCCTTTCGGTGAATGTCAATTGCTCGCCTTTCCTGCCTCCCCCTCTGTCGTTTGCCCTTGAAAGCCAGCTATTCAGAAACCGGGGCATCCCCTTTGCAGTCTTTAGCCTGTTCGCTTTGAGCCATGCAAGAGCTTTGCGTGTTTCGGCTAAAACGTCCAGCCCTGGGAAAGCCTGTTTGCATTCTTCCAAAAATTCTTCTGTGAGGTCCCAAGATTTTTTTTTGCCGTTGGTTGGGAATTCCATAACGACCGGACAAGAACGAAGTTCTTTAGATCCTGATCCTGATCCTGATCCTAGATCAGTCGCGAGGTCGTCGCGAATGGCTCGCGAATCCGTCGCGACACTTTCGGGAATACCGTTATTTACAGCCTTTTCTTCGATTCTCGGCAGACAATTATTCCGATTTGGTTTGTCAACTTTTTGGTGACGGTCCCAATTCACGATTTCAATAATTTTCGCACCGTTCGAAGCCTTCCCGCGGCGTATCCGACACGTTCGCGAGAGTGTCGCGAGAGATTCGCGACAGTTCTCCGACGAATTCGGGAAAATGAATGCGTCAATAATTTTCTCGTTGTCGAGTAACCTTCCAAAGTCGTCTGCCATTGAAACCAACCCAAGGAACACAAGCCTGGTAGTCGGGTCCAATGGCGACAATTTCTCGTCGCTGAAAAACTCCGGTTTGATACACCTGATCCGTGGCACAATATCCCCCTAAACGTCTGCCGTCTCGAATTGCTTGAACCAGTCGAAAGCGTAACCGTCAATCGTCGGCTCGCCGAAGTAATCCAGGAACACATCACGCGAAATACGGTTGCAGCGGAACCCCATCGCTCGGGCGAAAAGCTGAGCGCCTAGGTAGGTTTCGGGAACGATTGCAACCAGCCGAATCCTCTGCCTCTCGTTGCCAATCTTCCGCTTTAGCCGCTCGATTAGTGCGGTCCCGATTCCCTCTCGCTCATACTTGACGGCGATCCGTTCAAGGCGAATGGACGTTTTTTCCAGCATGTAGATCATGTAACCGACGATTTCGTTATCGTCCTCAATCACCATGCCGATCGCGTTGCGCATCCGAAGTAAATCGACAAGTTCTTTCTCACTCATTGCGTCCGAACCAAAGCGTTCGGCCTCAATGTCTAGCACTTCCGGCGTGTCGCGTTTTATCATCCAGCGAATGCTGAGATCCTTCATTGCATCCCCCTAACTCAAAGCCTCGAAACGTGCCTTTGCCATGCGATTAAGAGCGGCTTTCGTCATAACCTTGACCTGGTTGGGCCAATCGGTCGATTCAACCGCTTGCATTCGATCCTCAACGATTGCCGGAATTGAATCCTTATCGGTGACTTTGGCGATTCCGGCCTCAAACTCATTCATCATCTTTGCGCAGGCCACGGCTGGATCTTCCGCATCGTCGAACATGGTTCCCTGCCCTGCTGCCGGTTTCAACTGCTCGCGCGTTGGCTCGGGGAGCTTGTCGCAATCGACAACCATTGGGGCCGCCGGTAAGTCGTCTCCAAGGCTTTCAAACGTTTCCGCCGCCTCGATGTTGATTCCGGAAACTCGTTCGAAAATCCACCGATACAGTTTTGCCTCTGCCTTGCCGCGGATCTCATCGACCGAACTTGATTCATAACCACGCACGACGATTCGGCTATCGAAGTCCTTCGTTAGCAAGCATTCGATCGAGTCTGGGCGGCCGTTTAGCTTCCAGCTTGCTTTGGCCGGGTAAAGCCAGCCTTTCCCGCTTCCGCTCTGTGACGGGACCCCCCAAAGAATTTTCAGTTCTGTCAAGCCTGGGAACCGCTTCACGCGGGGCATGTAGTAGTTTTTCGTGAGGTATAGATTCCCCGCGATAACGTTGAATTCGTTGTCAATGAGCCTTGCGCCTTTGCTTAGCGCTCCGATAATCACGCGCTTGATCACTTGGTCACTGTATGGCTGGACGGCATTTCCGCTCTTGTCTCGCGTTCCAGCAACGCGATCAGTCTTGAAACCTCGTTCGGTGTTCTCCATTAAGCGGAAGTCGCGAAGAATCTCGGGGCTGATTGCTTCCTCCAGCGCTTTAAATGCTTGCACCTGAATCATTGCCGCCAAAGTGTCATTGCCGGCGATCAATGCTTCCTCAAGTTCCCTATGGGCTTGCTTGATCATCTTGTCGAAATTGATCAAATCTTCCTTCTTCGCGAGAGGAATCAGGAACTTCACTCCGTTCGCCTGGCTCGCTGTCGAAACTAATTTGTTTTCCTTGCTCATTGTTAAAAAATCCTTTGCCTGTGGGTTCGTCTGCATTCAAAAGCGAATACAGTTCATAAACTTCTGCCAGTTCAATAACTTTGCAGGTTTGCATTGTCCATCGACAAACCACACCTGCCCTTGGATGGTCGATTAGTTGAGCGAATCCGCAACCTTCACGGCAGCGACCACGCGACCTGGCGAATTCAACTTCGCACTCAATGACGGTTCCTATTTCCATGTACGTTGCGGCGGAATCTGGTCCAACACGCTCTTGCCCGGTTGGCATTGTATTGTTTCGAATGTGGTTTCGTGCGTAATCGTATGGGCTAAGCATCAATCAACGACCTTGGATTGATTGCCAACAAACTTGCATACTTGAACCTCAACAGAATTGTATTTTGGCCCAACGATCCTTGACTCTCTTTCTGATTCAGTCCATGACGACTGAACTCTTGCCTTGCCTTCTTGTAATTCTTCTTCGGTTAATTCCTGCTCTGGGTAGTTCGCCTTGGCGGCATCAGTCCGGACCTTCTCTTTCATCAAACGATCGAACCCGTGCGACTCTTTTCGTTTGTTGATCTCACCGACAACCCATTCCATGGTTTCGATTCTGTGTCCAACTTCCTCAAGGCGGCGGGTTCGCTTTTCGCCCGGCTCCCACTCTGCGATCCGCTTGAAGTCGCCTTTGTAACTTCGCAAGCGATTTTGAATCGAGATTGCAATTTCTCGCACGATCAGCCAGCCGGCGGAAGATAGTTCCTTTTCAATGCCGTCCATCAGTAAAAGCCTCCTAATTGGGTGTAAGGTTCCCGCCGCGGCGGGTTTATTTCCGCGGTTCGCGCTCGCTGGATGGATTGAGCGCGATTCGGGCGTGTGTTTCCTAGTCGATGAAGTCGGGGACGCCTGGGAGCGGCGGGGAAGTCCATTTCGATATGAGGGTTGGACTGACGCCGCAAATTGCGGAAAACTCCCGAATGCCTACTCCGTTCGGGCCTTGAGCCTGCATGTAATGGCGAACGTGGGTTAAGGCTTGCTTTAGCTGGTCAATCTCCCTCAAAGCAAACTCAATCGCTGCTCTGGTATTTTCCGATATATCCCAACATTCCTCGGGATCTGCCATTAGTCGCAATCTGCTCAGGTGTTTGTTTTCTTCTTCAACCATTACCTGCCAACTCCGTTCTTTTTATGAATCCCGACAAATCCCCGCCCGGTTTAGGTTGCGGGTGGGGTGTTGTCTGGTGTCTTTTGCTTGGCATCAATTGCTTCGATGGCCTCGGCAAGCAAAAGCAGGCAAGCAGCAATTTCCCTGTTTGACATATCGCGCCAGTTTGTCATTGCGTGTTTAACTTTAAGTCGAACTGTTGAAGCGTTTGTCTCGCTCACCCCTCGCCCCTTTCCTTCATCCGTCCGCGTAGCCACCTCCAAAGAACATTTGAATCGTCCTCTGACCTACACCTGACATTCAGGGCAAGACCCCAATCTGTGTGGCTAAGATTAACAATCTTCACCGGCACCACGCTCGCCGCTTTCGCTGCGGCCAGTTCGGCACGTAGCCGCTCGACTTCGGTAGCAAGCGTAACCATTGCATTGTGCATGTCGTCGGAC
>Ga0315905_10001982_pt1 | contig 21721 bp, 15 predicted proteins | sample LakEriMetagenome_5_FD_203522 | JGI IMG/M metagenome (GOLD analysis project Ga0315905, IMG submission 203522) | Freshwater fungal communities from buoy surface, Lake Erie, Ohio, United States - Buoy 4 MA121 | ecosystem: Environmental > Aquatic > Freshwater > Lake | place: USA: Lake Erie, Ohio...
ATGCGCTATCAGGAGCCAGTGGCGGCAATGATCGCCAAGCGTATACCAATTTCCTTATTCTACGGAATTATCGAAATCATTCTGATTTACGGAATCTGCCTGCCACTGGGCATCGTCAAGGCGATCAAACACCGCACATGGTTCGACAACGCCAGTTCGGTCGCTGTATTTATCGGTTACGCCATCCCCGGCTACGCCCTGGGCGCCCTGCTGGTTGTGTATGTCTGTGCCAAAGGATACTTCCCGATGAGCGGTTTCACCAGTGAAAATTTCCACGATCTATCGTTGTGGGGGCAAATCGTGGATCTTTTTCATCATGCCGCGATGCCGCTGGTTTGTTACCTTGTCGGATCATTCGCGATGATGACCATGATGGTAAAGAACAGCCTTATGGACCATTTGGCCTCGGATTATGTGCGCACGGCGATCTCCAAGGGTGTTAGTTTTAAAAATGCGGTGTTCCATCACGCCCTGCGCAACTCGCTCATTCCGTTAGCCACCACGATCGGCGGCATTGTAAGTATATTTATCGGCGGCAGCATGCTGATCGAGAAAATTTTTGATATTGATGGCTTCGGCCTGTTACAATTTCATTCGTTGCTGGAACGCGACGAACCGGTGATCATGGGCACGCTCACCGTCGCCGCATTGTTGATGCTCGTCGGCAATGTAATTTCTGATATCGCGGTGGCCATCGTTGATCCCAAGATTTCCTTTGAATAGCAATCACATGACATTGCCTCGAAAAATTGCCCTGTTTCTATTGATAATCGGCCTGCTTGCGGCGACGGGTCGGTATTTCGCACTGGAACTCCCCACCCTGCGCTGGTTTTTTTCATTCGAATGCCCCGAATTTCTTGTCGACTTCCTTCCCGGGTGGGAAAAGTCATTTTCCGACATCGTCGGCTGGACATTGCTAGGCATGCTTTTCGCCGTGGCCATTACCCTGTGGACAACGGGCGGAACATTTGAGTGGAACCCAATGACAATCCGTCGCTTCAAACGTTTCCGTTCGCTCACCCGCGGCTATCGCTCGTTCCAGATGCTGCTCGCACTGCTGCTGGTCACTTTTCCCGATCATGCTCTGGTAGGTCGCAAGGCGCTGGTGGTGCGCTATCAGGGTCAATGGTATTTCCCGGCCTTTGTCTCGCACAATTTCAATGGCGGGGATTTTGGTGGTGACCCGGAGCAGGCTGCGAACTTCCGTGAACTGGCCCAACGCTTTAAACAGAACCAATCCGGCGACTGGTTGATCCTTCCGCTGATCCCGTGGGACACCACCTTTGACACCGATGAGTTGCAGAAAATATCCCTCATCAACAAGGAGGGGACCTTTTACGAGAAAGACAGCGACAAACCCTATCAGGGGCTGGCGACTAGCTACTACCCCGATCAAGCAGCCGCGAAATTCAAAGAATCCAGTTTCCGCAAGGGCAGGTTGCAGGGTCTGACGACAGTTTACAACCGCAAGGGCGATCCGGTGGCGAAAGAGCACTGGCAGGCGGGAACCATGAGCAAAAACGAGACAGAGGAAACGGCGGAGGCAACGGAAAGCACCACAGTTGCCAGCAATTATTTCGCGCTAAAGTATCCACCCGCCGCACCATCGTGGAGCCATCGCCATTTGCTGGGAACCGACTCGCGCGGCTGGGACCTCGCCGCACAACTTTACGGAGGGCTGCAGGTTGTCTGCAAGGCATCCTTCCTCTATGTGTTGGTGACGTTTTTCGTTGGCATCTCGATCGGGCTGATCAGCGGATTTTTCGGTGGCATGTTCGATCTAGTCATGCAACGGGTTATCGAGATCCTCAGCAATATGCCGTTTCTGTTCATTGTAATGATCATATCCTCACGCATCGGCCGCGACAACGTGAGTATTTTCATGATTATCAGCGTGCTGAGTTTCTTCTCTTGGCTGGGTGTCAGCGTCTACAAGCGCACTGCAGCATACAAGGAAAAAGCCCGTGACTATGTTGCTGCGGCACGGGTGCTTGGCGCGGGAACCTCCCGCATCATTTTTCGCCACATTCTTCCCAATGTCTTGTCCACCACGATCACTTTAGTGCCGTTTTATGTCACCGGAGTGGCCACTTCACTGACCGCCCTTGACTTCATCGGTTTCGGACTGCCCGACCGCTACCCAAGCTGGGGAACCTTGTTGGCAGATGGCCTGGCCAACCTCGAGGCCCCGTGGATCGTCGGTTCGGTTTTCGTGGTGTTGGTGCTGGTGCTGGTGCTGATCACTTTTGTCGGCGAAGCAGTCCGCGAGTCGTTTGATCCAAAAAAATTCACGACCTATTCATGAACAAGTCATCGAAACTCTTCCCTTTGCTTGCGCTGTCATTGCTATTGCTAACGCACTGCGACAAAAACGAAGGGGTCGCTGCTAATGATAACAGTGCAGAGCGGCAACTGTTTTATCAGCGCCACAATGCGACATCTAGAGATCAGTGCAGTGAAAAAATCGCCCAGCTCAAGAGTGAAATTGCGTCAACGACGGACGCTGCGGCACTGGCAGAAAAAACCTCCATGCTTTCCCTAGCGGAAAAAAAACTGGCGGAAGGCGATTTTTTTCAATGGAAGAAAGAAGATGATCTACCGACCGGACTCGACTGGCAGAGTAATGACCGCGACCCGGATATCGGATCGCCCAATGCCAAAAAAGGCGGCACCTATCACACCTTCATTCCCAGCATGGCCTATCCGCCGACCATCCGCTGCCTCGGACGAGGTGGCAACAATAGTTTTCGTTCCTACCATTGGGATTACATTGAAATGGGCTTGCTCAGCACCCATCCCAACACCGGCAATTTGATTCCGTGCGTTGCCGACCGCTGGGCGATCACCGCCGACCAACAGACGGTCTACTTCCACCTAAATCCCCTCGCACGCTGGTCCGATGGCGAGAAAATCACAACCGACGATTTCTTCATGTCGTTTTATGTCTACCTATCTCCCTATCTAACCGAACAATGGTACCGCACCTACTATAGCGAGCAATACAACGGCATCACCGCCTACGGGAACGAAATCATCTGTGTGCGCCTCGCCAACCCGAAACCGCGCGCGGCCTACTATGCCAGCCTCGTGCCCTTTCAGGCCAAATTTTACCGCGAGTTCGGTCCGGACTTTGAGGAACGCTACAACTGGCGACCACGACCGACCGCCGGAGCCTATCAAATCCTCCCCGAGGACATCAAAAAAGGCGATTCAATCACCTTGTCCCGCGTAAAAACGTGGTGGGCCAAGGATCTTAAATACTATCGCAACCTCTACAACCCTGACCGCATCGAATACAAGCTGATCCGCGAATTGGACAAAGCCTTCGTGCTGTTCAAGCGCGGCGAAATCGAATTGTTCCCCCTCGGCCAGCCGAAATACTGGTATGAAAAAACGGAAATCCCCGAGGTATTCGATGGTTACGTGGAGAAGGCGACTTTTTTCAATGATTATCCGCGCAGCCCCTATGGTTTGTATTTCAACCAGGCCCATCCCCCGCTTGCTAATCTGGATGTGCGTATCGGATTACAGCACGCCACCAACTGGCAGCGGGTCATCAACTTTGACATGCGCGGCGATGCCAACCGTCTAGATATTCTCAACGAAGGATTCGGAAAATTCTCCAATCATTCTGTTGTCACGCGGGAGTTTTCTCCGCAAAAAGCTGCCGAAGCATTTGCCAAGGCGGGCTATACGATGAAGGGCAACGACGGCATCTGGCAAAACCAGCAGGGCGAACGACTGTCATTCATCATCAGCTATTCAAAGCAGGCTTTCCTCGACCAAATCATGCAACGTCTCAAGGAAGAGGCCGTCAAAGCAGGAGTGGAATATAAGCTCGACGGTCTCGACGGCACTTCCAACTTTCAAAAAACTTCTCAAAAAAAACACCAGATTACTTTCACTTCGTGGGGGACCACTCCGCCGTTTCCCGACTACTACGAGTTTTTCCACTCGAAGGACGCCTACGAACCCGGAACCAAAACGCCGCGCGCAATGACCAACAATATCTTTACCTATGCAAATCCCGCAATGGACCAACTGCTGGAAGCCAATCGCAATGCCAAGAGCGAGGAAGATATCAAAAGCACCAGTTATAAAATCGAGGAAATCATCCACGATGAAGCCGTGTGGTGCCCGGGATGGAAAAAGGATTCCTACCGCCTCGCCTACTGGCGCTGGGTCAGATGGCCAGAACAACACAACGTCCGCATCAGCGATGAACCGGAAATGAGTTACGTGTTCTGGATCGACGAAGACATCCGAAAAGAGACTCAGGCAGCCATGAAAAATGGCAAAACTTTTCCCGAGGTCAACAATGTCTTCGATTTTTACCGCGTGAAACCAGGAGGGGCCGATGAGTGAAGTATTGCTAGATGTCAAAAACCTGATTACCGCGTTCGATACCGACACGGGATTGATGCGCGCCGTGGATCAGGTTTCGTTTAGCTTGAAAAAGCGCCAGACTCTCGGCATCGTGGGTGAATCGGGCTGCGGCAAAAGTGTCACCGCGATGTCGATCGTGAAATTGCTACCCCAGCCCAGCGGACGCATACTCGAAGGCAGGGTGCTTTTCAAAGATCGCGACCTAGTACCTCTAGAATCGCGCGAGATGAGGGAAATCCGCGGCAATGAAATCGGCGTGATTTTTCAGGAACCGATGACCGCCCTGAACCCCTGCCACCGCATTGGCAAGCAGTTGAGCGAGTGTTTTCTGATCCACAAGAACATGAACAAGAAGGAGGCTTGGGAAGCTTCGATCGAGATGTTGAAACTGGTGCGCATCCCGGCGCCGGAACATCGCATCGGCGACTACCCGCACCAGCTTTCCGGAGGCATGCGACAACGTATTGTCATCGCGCTCGCACTCGCCTGTGGACCTGATTTGATCATCGCCGATGAACCGACCACCGCGCTTGATGTGACCGTGCAGGCGCAGATCCTCGACCTGATCAAGGAGCAGCAGGAACAACTCGGCATGTCGATGATCCTCATCACCCACGACCTCGGAGTGATCGCGGAAACCTGCGATGACGTGGTGGTGATGTACGGAGGAAGGATTGTCGAACGCGCTCCGGTCAACGAAATTTTCCATCAGCCCCGCCATGCCTATACCAAGGGATTGCTGGCATCGATGCCGCATCTCGAAACGCCGCGAAAATCCCTGCTTCCCGTGATTCCCGGCATGGTGGAATCTCTCCAAAATTTTGTGATCGGCTGCCGTTTTTGCCAGCGCATGAAACGCGCGAGTGCTACAAACAGGGAAAGGCCGCCGTACTGGGAAATCTCCCCCGGTCACTGGGTGGAAGCCTGTCCACAATGTGTCGAGGGAATCTAACGAAAATGCAACCACTTCTTTCCATCAACCGGCTCAAGGTTCACTTCCCCGTCGTCGGGGGCGTGTTTAGGCGCCAGACCGGCGCGGTGCGGGCCGTCGATGACGTGACGCTCGATATTGCCCCCGGTGAAACCGTCGGGCTCGTAGGTGAGTCGGGCTGCGGCAAATCAACGCTCGGCAAGGCAATCGTCCGCCTCTGCAATCCGCTTTCTGGCAGCATCCACTTTCAAGGGCGCGACATAACCCATGCCAGCCAGTCGAAGATCCGCCCGCTGCGGCGGGACATGCAGATGATTTTCCAGGATCCATCAGAATCTCTCAACGCCCGCCACAGCGTGCGCGCGATTCTGGAGGAACCGTTTGTCATTCACAAGATCGGCGGCAAAACCGACCACAAGATATGGGTAGATGAGCTGCTGGACCGCGTCGGTCTGCCATCGAGCGCCGCCGACAAATACTCTTTTGAATTCTCCGGCGGCCAGCGCCAGCGCATCGGTATCGCCCGGGCGATCGCCCTCAAGCCCAAGCTCATCATCTGCGACGAACCTGTAAGCGCGCTCGATGTCTCGGTGCAGTCGCAGATCCTCAACCTGATGCTGGAACTCCAGAGGGAAATGGGACTTGCCTATCTGTTCATCGCCCACGATCTGGCCGTGGTAAAGCACATCAGCGACCGCGTTGCGGTAATGTACCTGGGAAAAATCGTCGAACTCGCCGGAGCCGATGCGATCTATCAGGCTCCCCGACACGCCTATACCAAAGCCCTGCTGTCGGCAATTCCCGTCGCGGATCCGATGGCAAAAAAACAGCGTATCCTGCTTGAGGGCGATGTGCCCTCGCCGATCAACCCTCCACGCGGTTCGGCATTCGGCCACCGCATGAATCATCCGCTTTACGAACAGACCATCGACCGAGATCTCGCCCTAACGCAAATCGAAAACGGTCATTTCGTCGCTGCCGACCCCTGCTGTCTATCAGCGGAAGACTATCAAACAATTACGCAACGATGAATGTTGATTTGACCACCCTGCCCGTCACCGACCCCTCGACGATACTGCGCTATCGCGACCGGCAGTATGCTGCGGAACTCATCGCTACCGCGCTGCTGCACTTTGATTTTTTCTCGTGGCTGCACGAGCATGACGGCGCGACGGAACAAGAAATCTGCAAGCAATTCGGCTTTGCCGCGCGACCAGCGGATGTCCTGCTGACCTTGTGCCGGGCCAACGGATTCATCACTGCCGATGCCGCACTTGGCCTGCATCTCACCCAACTGGCCCGCGAACATCTAGTCGTGGGATCTCCATGGTTTCTGGGGGCCTACTACGCACCAATCAAAAATACGCCAATCGTGCAGGATTACGTGAAGGTTCTCCGCAGCGGTAAACCCGCGCACTGGCAGGCTCATAGTGATGCCAGCGACTGGCACGAGTCCATGTTGGATGAATCATTCGCGAGGGATTTCACCGAACTGATGAACTGCCGCGGCATCGCCTTCGGCCAGATGTTGGCGAAAAAACTCACCCCGTTGCTGGGTAGTCGACGCCATGTGCTCGATGTCGGCGGAGGCTCCGGCATCTATTCCTCCACACTGCTGGCCGCGCACCCGGCGCTTCTAGCAACCGTGCTGGAACAAGCACCCGTCGATACGATCACCCGCGGTGAAATCGCCCGTCACGGCCTCACAGATCGTATTCAGGTCATCCGTTGTGACATGTTCGCCGACCCATGGCCGACAACCGACATTCTCCTGCTTTCCAATCTACTCCACGACTGGGATTTTCCTGAAGTGCGGCGATTGCTGGTAAAATCATCACAAGCTCTGGAAACCGGAGGTTTGCTAGTAGTCCACGAGGCATTTTTGCACAATGACAAAACCGGCCCCCTTCCGGTAGCCGAGTATTCGGCACTACTAATGAGCATCACCCAGGGAAAATGTTACACACCGGATGAATACGGAATCATTCTTGAAGAACTCGGTTTCACGGTCGGAGCCTATCAGGACACAATCGCCGATCGCGGTTTCATGACCGCTGTGAAAAAATGAATGGTGGCAAATGTGCAGGGCGCTAATTCTCTGCAGAAAACAACTGATCAGACGAAATGACTTCTCGCCGAGATATTCGCTAACCCTAAAAGGGAAAATGGAAAGGGTTGCAATGCCGTTTTTTACCACGGATTTCACGGATTGAAGAGGATTTCACGGATAAAATGGGCATGATCTATCAAATCTCAGGCTCACCCAACTGGTGAATGCCATGATATTCATCACTCATTCTTGATCCGTGCAATCCGTGGTTTCTATTTTTCTATCCAGGATGATATCCTCACGTGAGCAACCTTCACCCCCCGCTCCTGTTCGCGAATAACGTCGATGAGCTAGGAAGAATGATCGCGAACAAACAATCCAGCCCCCACCGGAACTTTCGGAGAAATTTCCCTGCCTTTGAAATCAAAAGGCAGGGAACGCTCTCCGAGCGTTCCGGCAGGGGGCGGATACATTATCCTGGAAGGGGGAATAGAAAGGGGTTGCAATGCCGTTTTTTACCACGGATTTCACGGATTGAAGAAGATTTCACGGATGAATGGGCCTGATCTATTAAATCTCAGGCTCACCCAACTGGTGAATGCCATGATATTCATCACTCATTCAATATCCGTGCAATCCGTGGTTTCTATTTTTCTATCCAGGCTAACAGCTTGAATCCAAGTAATCTGTGGTTCATTTTATCGAATTTCATAGTGTGAATATAGATTCTGAGTTCATTGATTTTCCTGCAAGATTCTCTGCATCATCCTCTGAGGCTATTAAATCGCTGCGTTTCGTTCCTTCCCTGGCATGGATCGCCCTGCCCCAGCTCGCTTTATCGCCGTGAAAAACACTTACAGAATAAAAGCTCGCATCTTAAGCTTGCACGACTAGAATATTCACGCCGTTTCCCGGATGGTCGCAGTTTGTTGCAAAACAGGTTGAGGAAAGTCCGGACACCGCAGGGTAGCGTGCCCCGTGAAAAGTGGGGACGGGAAAATCGCGAGAGATTCCCGATGGAAAGTGCCGCAGAAAATATACCGCCGATGGTCCTGCGCAAGCAGGAATCAGGCAAGGGTGAAATGGTGGGGTAAGAGCCCACCGCGCCAAGGGCAACCGAGGTGGCAGGGCAAACCCCACGTGGTGCAAGACAGAACAGGGGAGAGCGACCCGCTCACATCTCCGGGTAATAGTCGCACTCCGCGCAAGCGGGGTCCTGCGCAAGCAGGGAGAGAAATGACCGTCGATGGCGACCGCAAGGCCGCCGGGACAGAATCCGGCTTACAGGGAAACGGCAATCCCCTGCTCCACGCAGTACACTCACTCGGCAAGTGCGCGCGGATGGTCAACTTTTCCCAGCGCCCGAGTGCCAGGACCGGCTGTTGTTTTCCCGAGATCACTTTCTGTAGCATCCGCCAGTGACTGCAGACGTTTCACCACATCGGGATGGGCAGAGGCAATATTGTTTGATTCTCCGATGTCCGATCCGAGGTCATACAACTCGCCCTTGGCCAGATGCAGCTTCCAGTTTTCCTTTCGCACCGCTTCCAGCACCAGCCCTTTAAAATAGAGAAACTCCTTGTGTGGTGGCTCGGCATTTTTCACACCTGTCAAAACAGGCCAAAGATTCCTGCCGTCGATTTTCCGTCCGGCATCGATTGCTCCCCCGCTCAGTGCGACGAAAGTTGGCAGGATGTCGAACATTCCACAGATCGCCGCGCATTCCGAAGCAGCGGGAATTTTCCCGGGCCACCAAGCGAGACAGGGCACGCGCATGCCACCTTCCCAAGTGCTGCCTTTCTGGCCGCGCAGCGGTTTGTTGACCGAGTATCCCGTGCCGCCATTGTCACTAACGAAAATCACCAGGGTTTTTTCGTCGAGTCCCAGTTCACGCAGCGTATTGAGGAGTTCGCCGACACTCCAGTCCATCTCCTCCACCCAATCGCCGAACAGGCCGTTTTTTGATTTGCCGCGGAATTTTTCACTCGGATACAGAGGCCAGTGCACCGCATTATGAGCTAGGTAGAGAAAAAACGGGCGTTGCTGATTTGCCTTGATGAACGCGAGTGCTTCTTCGGTGTAGCGGGCAACCAGGGTTTCCTGATCCTGCGCTAACACGGTCTGGATCACGGTTTCGTTCCGCATGAGCGGCAACGGTGGCTGGCCTTTGCCTTCTTTCGGCAGTGGCTGGCCAAAGCTGCTTTTTACGCCGTCGCGGGCCGGCCCCATGTCGTTGGAGTAGGGAAGTCCGAACCATGAATCGAACCCCTGCCGCGTCGGCAAAAAATCCAATTGATCGCCTAGATGCCACTTGCCAACCATGCCAGTCGCATATCCCCTCGCCCTCAAGGCTTCCGCGACAGTGATTTCCTCGGTCGCAAGCCCCTGGGCAGAAATTGGAAAAAAAACGTGCGGAATCGGCAATACACGTTTGGGATAACATCCGGTCATCAGCGCGGCCCGCGATGGAGAACACACCGGCGCACCGTAAAAGCTTGTAACCTTACATCCCTCGCGCGCCATGCGATCCAGATTCGGAGTGCGGTTCAAGGCAGAACCGAACGGGCCGATGTCCGCGTATCCGAGGTCATCGATATTGATGATGATGAAATTCGGTTTACCCTCGTTCGCTGCCTTTGCCGTGAAAGCGGAAATGACCAGACAACCGAGCCAGCCTGCGATTTTATTCATGATCATTTTTTTCTGCGACAGCAGGAAAAGACTGTTTCGCGAGTCCAACATCGAATCGCTTCCCATTGTCACGCGTGCCTTGGAAATAAAACCAGAACTCATTTCCCTGGATGAGAATATCACCGTGGCAGAGCGCGCCGCGGGCGAATTCCGGCGTGTTGATGTTGATTCTTCCTTTTTCGGTGAATGGTTTGGTGAGATCGCGGGTGTTGTATTCCTTGTAGTATTCGCCATTCAGGGAAAATCCTATACAGCCGAAAAGCCGATAGGTGTTGCCCTCCTTGACTAGCACACTGCCTTCTCCCGTGGCACCGGTAGCGACGGGGTGCGACCAATCAATCAGGTTTGTCGAAGTGACATAATAAATGCTGTCGCCTCCAGAGGTGTATAACAGATAATAGGTGCCGTTTTCCAAATAAACAAATGGATCGTTGCACTTGCCTTGGTGCAACACCGGATTTTTGGGACTCTTTGTCCAATTCCTGAGATCGGTGGAAGTGGCGTAACCGGTGGTGACACCTTTGCCAGCACCGGCATAGTAAAGATAATACACGCCGTCCTTCAAAATCGGCTTGGCAGGGGCTTGCGGACGGGTGTCGTCCCACTCGCCCGCTTTGCCTCTCGCTATCGCCACGCCCTGTCTGGTCCAGTTGATTCCGTCGGGCGATGTGGCGTAATCAATTCTCGGCTCACCCTGCCCACCGTTGCCGGTGTCCTGCCACGGGTTGGCGCTGGTGTAATACATGTAATAGGTGTCCCCGGCCTTGATGATCGAAGGATCCTTCGCCCACTGGTCAACGGGGTCGGTGAAAACGGGCTTTTCTTCGGCTTTCCAGGCAGGGATGATGGCATCGTCGACAGCGGAGGCCGTTGGCTGCAAGCAACAGCAGAGCAACGCCACCGCATCGAAGATCGCTTTTTTCATCGTCACTTACAGTGCAGAAACTCTTTTGGTCATAAGCTTTTCGACAATCGGGGCCACCGCCTTACCCCATTCCTCATAACCTTCCCGGCTCAAATGCACGGTGTCGGCAAACATCTTGGGCAGCATCTTTTTGTCCTTATCCTGCAATTTCGAGCCAAAATCGAAATAGCCGATCATGTCGCGGTCGGCAAGTTTGGCAATGCCAGCATTGATGGCCGTGGTCTTGTCATAAGGCGTACCGGCGGAAGGTAGGATGCCAAGAATCAAGATTCGTGATTTAGGGCATTTCTCACGCAGTCGCTTGACCACAATCGACACGCCGAACGTGACTTCCTCCGCAGTGTTCATGCCCTGATTGTTTGTTCCGAGCATCAGCACGATCAGCTTGGGCGTGCAGTCTTTCAACTCGCCGTCATCAAGTCGCAGCAGAACATTTTCGCAGCGGTCGCCGCCGATGCCGAAGTTGGCGCTTTTGTATTTGCCGAAGTACTTGCCGAAAATGTCGCCCGGCCACATCTGGGTGATTGAGTCGCCAAGGAAGCAGATATCAAAATCATTTTTCTTGGTGCGTTCGAGATATTCTCCGTGCATGCGCCAATACCAGCGCACGCCGCCGGGCACAGGCTTACTGGGGTCGTTGGGTGATGTGAGGTTGAAGTTTTTGTCGGCAAACGCAGGTGCAGCCTGCAGGCCGGGGGCGATTCCGAACTGCGCCAATACGAGCAGTAGACATGCCATCATACCGAAGTTGTTTTTCTGTTTGATCATAACGAATGATATCTACGACGGAACAGCGCTTGCTTTTTCACCAAATCCCGGTGTCGTCGAGGATTTTCGCGGTGCGCCGCCGTTCGGACAGCTTCATGTTGGGATACTCATCGTCAATGCCATCAGCTTCGAGAATTTTTTTCAGGCCCTGGATTACGCGCGATTTCACCGCCTCGGGAAGACCGACAAAGGCCTCGGAATAGATCATATAAGAGCAGCGATTCTTGAACATGCGGCTGTTCAATTGAAAGTCAGCCAGCGACTCGCCTTGCCGTGTTCGGGGGAGAAGGGCGGCAAACTGTTTTTGAAATTTCTCATCGCCTTGAACACCATCTACGCCGATGGAGGCCTCTCCTTTGAACAAAAACCACTCGACGATCTTCCGTGCCGATTGATCCGCCACGCGACCTGCAGATCCACTGTCGGGGTCGGCATTGGGATCGATCGCCTTACTCAAATAATACGTCCGCTTGTAATTCATCGTCGCCGCTGTCAGCAGGTTGTGCGCCTGACACTGATGCTCCAGAACCATCAACGATACGATATCGCTGGTCGCACAGGGGTAATTGCGGACATCGATTTTTCCCCGCAGGTCTGGCCAGGCGAAAGCCTGCGGAAGTTCGGACCGACCATCGACGTAGGTGCGATTGCCTAAATGGGGCAGCGCGATCGAACCGGTCACGTAATACCCGCCCCAGCGTTCGGCGACCGGCGTTTCATGAGTGACAAGGCCTGATCCGAAGGACAGTAGCGCGTGACCTTCCTGATCCGGAAAAACCGAACGCACCAGCATGCCCGGAACGTTTTCCGTGCGACCGCTGCCGTGACACGAGAGACAGTCGCTGGTATCTCGTTCGATGGTGGCCGCTTTACCGGCATATCCCAAGTCAACAATGTAAAAAACCGGCCCGAGGGTTTTTTCCTGGATAATGACTTCCATCAGCCCGCCGGGAACAAAAGCGCAGTAGCAATTCAACGAATGGAACAAAGCCCGCGGATTACCGGGGTTGATGATTCCGTTCTGTTTGCTGGTTTTTGAAAATACCAACACCTGCGATGCCTCAGGCACCTTCAAGGCGGCCAGCACCTGCCAAACCCGTTCAAGCAACGTACCACCGCGCAATATGCCATCGTCAAGCTGCCATTGCAGCGCCAACTCAGCCAGTCGATCCCGCGCGGGAGTCTCGGAGTAGCGCAGGGGTGATTGATCCCACAAGTCCTGCTGAGCCGACAATCGACCAACAAATAATAGAATCAGTGCAGCGCGTTTCATGTGAAATATTCCTCATACTACCGAAGCAACCCCAACCCACTCTTAGCATATATTCTGATTTCCTACGCAGAACCACATCCCCACAAATCCCGCTTGACTTCTACGTCGCAATTCGCCCCACGCCATAATCCGATTTATCCTTGCCATCAGGCCTGCCAGCACTACCATTCATCCCTTAATACTCAGAACTTTACTCGATGAAATCGTGCAACCGGATCGGCTGAATCATATCTGCTTTTCAAATCATTACCAGACAGATGGAAGAAAAAAAACTCTCAGAATGGGCCTTCAGAGTTCTCAATCAAAATATTGATTCTGAGCTTCGCGAAATCTTGCGACAAGTGGAAGATTGGCATGAACAAAATATTCAGCTTATTTACGGTCCTCATTTGCACTACATATTTCACATACAAAACTCCAAATCTTTTCAACGAATCGAATTGTTTCCGAATTACGCCAAACCATCATCTCCATTAGAACTTCTCGGTTACATCCGTTGTCAACTGATCAGAAACGGCTTGAGATGCAGTCCCAAAATAGAAAGATTGCTAGAAAAGGTCCCCTTGGATGAAAATATGCGCCAGTGGATCGATTCTTTGGAGTCGGAAAAATGGCAGCAGTATCTTCACGATCTTTCGAGTCAAGGCAAAGTCGTCGATGTGCCTTTTCCGCAACTCCGCCTGATGCTCTTGGAAACCCACGCGGAAATCATGCTTGCCCAGCCTGATACAGATAACTTTAAAAGGGCCACGCTCACAAAACTGCGTGACTTTTACCGCAGCTATCACTCGGGTTCAGCGGCACACATGGACGCCTCCACATACGCAATTCTTGAAACTTCATTTGATCGCTACAAAAATGTTGGTAATGTGCAAGTAGACTATGACAGCGAGATTTTCATCCGCTGCCTGCAAACCCTTTTTCGGCAGAAGGAGAATATCGGCAGGTACATAGTAAATGACCTCAATCAACCCATGGTCATTGAGGACCATGAACTGAAATGGAAACTCACTGAGCCCGACGAAAAAAACAATTCATTCACGCTGGGACTTGTCTGCGAAAATGCTCCTCAGACTATAAACATCGTAGCCGGAGTCGTAGGTCCGCAATGTCATGTTTTAACCACGAAAAGAATCTACCCCATCGAAAATTGGAATCTCGCCGCCGGAGCCATTTTGTTTCCCATGGTGATACCCACTGCGGCAATGACAACCAAAGCCGGTTATCAATTCCTGCACAAACTTGGTGTGGAAATACCAAACCTGATTAAAGAAAAAATTGTCGCACTGGTTCCACGAATTTTCGTGAATGCGAAGATTATCAAGTATTCCCATCAGGTCTCCTCAATTTTTCGAATGAGCGCCTATGGCTCGCTGGCAAATAAAACCCCGCATTATGAATGGACGCAGAATGCCTGGCAGGAAACTAGGGAAAAACATATTCCACCAAAAAACCAAATCGCAGCCATCGACGATAGCGCTCTGAAAATATCTGCCGCATGGATGGCTCAACTGCCACTCCGCACTAACAACTATGGCGGGGCCAACCATCATGAAATGCGGACCAGCAAGTCTTTTCCTGATCAATTCATCGATTGGATGAAAAACAAACCTGATTGCGTCGAATGCAAGCTCGATAAGGAACTAACGCAGCTTCTCGATGGCCTTGTCACAGGCGAAATCTCACTGGAGATTCAGGAATCAGCAAATGGCATTGATTGGTTTGACATCCATGTCAATGTAGCTATGTCCGATGCCTCACTCAGCCAAAAGGAAGTGGGACTGCTTCTCAAAGCCAAGGGCAAATGGGTCATACTTCCGGAAAAAGGATGGCGCAAGCTGGAATATTCCATCAATGAAGAAACGGCAAAAGAACTAGCCGACATAGGTCTGTCCGCACACGATTTTTCAGGTGAAAAACACCGCCTGCATGCGCTACAACTCTCTTCGATGGCGCAACGCCAGTCCAAACTCCTTCCCGGAGAAGCCCACAAACTGGTAACTCGCCGCCTCGAGGACATCCAAACGCGCGTCAATCCGGAACAACCCACATGCATACATGCCACGCTCCGCCCATACCAGCTGGATGGATTTCACTTCCTCGCATATCTTAGCAAAAATCAATTTGGTGGCGTGCTGGCGGATGACATGGGCCTAGGCAAAACCCTTCAAGCACTCACCTGGATCGCATGGCTGCGCGGCACCCAGAACCTCACAAAACCATCACTTGTCATCGCACCGAAATCGGTTCAGGAAAATTGGCACAGCGAAGCCAGAAAATTTTTCCCCGAACTGCGAGGCATGGTCTGGAAGACGGGCGAAATCCCAACAAACCTGAACACCGACAAGTTTGATCTTCTCATCGTAAACTACGCACAGCTTCGCAGCCAGAAAGAACTGCTCAGCCGCAATGCATGGGGCGCGGTCATCGTCGATGAAGCACAAAATATCAAAAACCCCACCTCGCTCAGCACCCAAGCGTGTTGTGAGCTACCGTCGGAATACCGCCTGGCTCTTACCGGCACGCCGATAGAAAATAAACTCATGGATCTGTGGTCGATCTTTTCTTTTGCCATGCCAGGCGTATTAGGAACACGAGCGTCCTTCACGAAAACATTCGATAAAAAAGATGACCCGCTGGCCCGGCGCCGATTGTCCGCCCGCACCAGGCCCTTCCTGCTCCGACGCACAAAAAATGAAGTAGCCAAAGAACTTCCCGAACGAATCGAAGAAGATCTCAGCATCGCCATGGAAGGTGTTCAGCAAAACCTTTATCAAGCGGAGCTAAAACGCGCCAGAGCACACTTGCTCAAGGCCAAGCTACCCAGTCAGCTTGATAAAATGCGCTTTCACATTCTCACCAGCCTGCTGCGCTTACGCCAAATCTGCTGTCATACCGCACTGCTAGGGATAACAGCAAGCGACGCCCCGGCACGAGTATCAAAAGCAAAAAAAACAGCCAAGAAAATCGTGAACTTGGACAGCGGTGCAAGTGCGAAACTGGAAGCTTTAATGGATCTGTTAGAGCCAATTATGGAGGAAGGTCAAAAGATTTTGGTTTTCTCACAATTCGTCGATATGTTGGAAATTATCCGCCGTTCGGTGGATGAACGTGGCTGGAAAAATTTCACACTGACCGGCAAAACCGAAAATCGCGGTGCTTTGGTAGATGACTTCCAATCCACTGAAGGGAGCGCTATTTTTCTCATCAGCCTGAAAGCAGGCGGCTCGGGACTCAATCTCACTGCCGCAAGTTACGTTGTCATCTTCGACCCGTGGTGGAATCCTGCCGTAGAAGCTCAGGCGATCGACCGCACACACCGCATCGGCCAAAAGCGAACGGTCATCGCCTACCGACTCGTGATGCAAAACAGCATTGAACAAAAAATCCGTGATCTCCAAAAACAAAAGTCAAACTTGGCAAATGATATCCTCGGAGAAGAAAGCTTCGCCCGATCTCTCACCCTCGATGATTTCAATTTCCTGCTCGGCAGCAGTGACGAATGAGCACGGCTCAACTCCAGCTAATTCACGTTGATTACAGTATTTAGTTAGAAACGGAGTTCATACAGCAATCGCATCGGCACCTATATGTTGCGAAGTTCTAAGCGCTAGGCGGTGAAAAGATTTTTTATTCGCCTTCACCGTGCATTGACCGGGTTTTTAGTGCCAGCTGACGGCAACGACCTGTCATATTTTCTCGCGGAACAAGGCAACCGAGTTGCGCATGTAGTTGAAACCAGAGAGCACGGTGAGTGACAGAGCGAGCCACATCATCGACGGCGTGAAGAAATGAGCAGGGTCCGCCAGCCAGCGCAGCAGGCCCAGTGCAGAAGGGGCCGCCGGAGTGTCTTGCAGTGCCAGCCAAACCAACCCGGAGATTACAAAAACAATTTGAAAAATCATTTTCAATTTCCCCCAGCGATCCGCGGCAATGACCACCCCATTTTCAACGGCGATCTGGCGAAGTCCAGTGACCAAAAATTCGCGGCAGATAATCAGGATCGTCACCCACATAGGGCAAAGTTGCACGATACTCAGATGAACGAAAGCTGCACAGATCAGGATTTTGTCTACCACCGGATCCAGAAGTTTACCTAGCGCAGTGACCAGGTTGAGCTTGCGAGCAAGATGGCCGTCCAGCCAGTCAGTCAATGCCGCCACACTGAAACATACCAGCGCCAGCCATCCTGCAACCGGGCCATCCACAGAGGCCGCTGCCACATAGACAACCGTGAGCCCCAGTCGTGCAAGCGTTATAGTATTGGGTAAATTCACCACCCCTGTCTCGCAGAATTTACCATGGCTGGCAATCATTGCTTGCGGGAAATGAGGCAACTCCGCGACGGCCCTGTGCGGAGGAATCAGTCGCGACAACGGAATTACCCACATTCTTTATCATTTCACCAACAAGGGGTTGCATGAATCGAGTTTTTCCTTTACGCACCGTTCTTCATCCCATCACACGATCATGAGTAAAAGCGACTTCGGACTTATTGGACTGGCCGTCATGGGCCAAAATCTTGTTCTCAATGTGGAATCGCGCGGTTTCCAGGTCAGCGTGTTCAACCGCACCACAGCTACCACCGATGAATTCATCGCTGCGCATCCTAACAAAAAATTCGTCGGCGCGAAGACGCTTGAGGAATTCGTGCAGTCGCTCGCCATGCCGCGCAAGATCCAGATCATGGTTAAGGCGGGTGGTCCGGTGGACGCGGTGATCGAGCAGCTAATCCCTCTTCTCGACCAGGGCGACATCATTATCGATGGCGGTAATTCGCTCTACACCGACACCGAGCGTCGCGATGCTTACCTTTCGGAAAAAGGACTGCGCTTCATTGGAGCCGGCGTTTCCGGCGGTGAGGAAGGTGCGCGCAAGGGGCCTTCGATTATGCCCGGAGGTCCGCTTTCGACCTGGGATGTAATGAAGCCGATTTTTGAATCGATCGCCGCAAAGATTGATGGCGAACCGTGCGTCACCCACATCGGTCCCGGTGGTGCGGGGCATTATGTTAAAATGATCCACAACGGCATCGAATACGGCGACATGCAGTTGATCTGCGAAGCCTACAACATTTTCAAGTCCGCCGGATTCACGGCGGCGGAACTGGGCCATGTGTTCACCGACTGGAACAACGGCGACCTCGAAAGTTATCTCATTCAGATCACCGCAGAGATTTTCAAACAAATCGACCCCGAGACCGGAGCCGCGCTGGTTGACATGATCCTCGATACCGCCGGTCAAAAGGGCACCGGCAAGTGGACGATCATGAACGCTGTGGAAAACACCGTGGTGATCTCGACGATCAACGCTGCGGTGGAAGCCCGGATCCTTTCATCGATGAAGGACAAACGCGTCGCCGCCAGCGTGGAACTGCATGGTCCGGTCGCGAACATCAGCAGCGACAAAGCAACGCTGGTCAAACAAGTCCACGACGCGCTATTTGCATCGAAAATCATTTCCTATGCCCAGGGTCTCGATCTCATCGCTACGATGGGCAAGGAGAAAAACTGGGACCTCGACCTCGGAAAGATCGCCGCGATCTGGCGCGGCGGCTGTATCATCCGCGCCCGTTTCCTTAATGACATCACCGACGCCTTCCGCAGCAACCCGCAACTGAGCAACCTCATGCTCGCGCCGTTCTTCAAAAACCTGCTCAATCAATTCCAGCAAAACTGGCGCGAAGTGGTGTCGCTCGCCACCCTCAACGGCATCCCCGTTCCCGCGTTCAGTGCTTCGTTGGGCTACTACGACAGCTACCGCAGCGCGGTGCTTCCCGCCAACCTGCTGCAGGCCCAGCGCGATTTCTTCGGTGCGCACACCTACGAGCGCATCGACAAACCACGCGGCGAGATGTTCCACACCAACTGGCCGGATGTGATCGGGTGAGTGATGCGGCCGGGCGTTGTGATTGCCCCGGCGCGCGGAACTTGGCCTCCTGCCAAAATCGGAAATGCCCGGCACAGGATTGTTGGCCACTTTCTCATAATTTGTCAGTCCCCATCTCATAACGGAAGGCATTCGGAATTTTCCGAATGGCATTTGTCAACCGCCGGAAGGAGCTGCAAATACTTTCACCGGCATTTTCCGGCTCTGCCAAAACTAGGGGCGCGGTAACAAATGCAATCCAAGCTCTTTGAGGAAGGTGTTATGCAGCTTGGTCTTCTCGCGGATGGCGGTCTCTGCGGCGGTTAGCTCGTCGTGCACCTTTTCAAGAACGATCTCCGTTTCTCCCACCGCCGTGCTGATGTAGCGGGAGATGTTCAGGTTGAAGTCGTTTTTCTTGATCTCTTCCATCTCCCCCATGGCAACAATTGCCCCGCAGCCGCGTTGGCAACGGGCGAGGCGTTTGTTCGGCGCCCTGATGCGAACGACGTTTCGACTTGCCAAGACCGCCGAATTCACTTGTAGTTGCCGTCCTTTCGGAATTCATGGCACTCATCGTTCAAAAATATGGCGGCACTTCGGTCGGATCGATCGACCGCATCCGCAATGTGGCCCAGCGGCTGAAATCGACGCGCGACGCCGGAAACAAGGTTGTTGCAGTGGTTTCTGCGATGTCGGGGGTGACTGATGGACTGCTCAAAATGGCCCATGAACTCTCCGCTAGCCCCCCCGAGCGCGAGTTGGATGTGCTGGTGTCCACTGGCGAACAACAATCGATTGCCCTTGTTGCGATGGCTTTACAGGACATTGGTGTCGAAGCCGCATCGATCACCGGCGCGCAGGCAGGTATTTTCACCACCGGTTCCCATACCCGCGGGCGGATTCTGGAAATCGATCCTTCGCTGATGAATCAAATGCTAGACGAGGGTAAAACCTTGGTCGTTGCGGGTTTTCAGGGCATCACACCCGAAGGCATGATCCACACGCTCGGCCGCGGTGGTTCGGACCTCACTGCGATCGCCATTGCCGCTGCTCTCAAGGCGGATGTCTGTCAGATTCTCACCGATGTCGATGGTGTTTACACCTGCGACCCACGCATCGTCCCCAACGCTCGGAAGCTGCCGGAAATCAGCTACGATGAGATGCTCGAAATGGCTTCATCTGGCTCGAAGGTCATGCAGTCGCGCTCGGTGGAATTTGCGAAAAAATACGGAGTCATTTTCGAGGTTCGCTCCAGCCTCAACAACAATCCCGGAACCCTCGTAAGGGAAGAACATACCGCTATGGAAAACGTCGTCATTCGTGGAATCAGCATCGAACGCTCGCAAGCTCGTGTAACCGTGACCGGCATTCCCGATGCACCGGGCATGTCTGGGGCAATTCTCGGAGCCCTCGCTGAGGCCGAAATCAATCTGGACATGATCATTTCGAATATTGCCAGTGACGGCTTCGCGCGGCATTCGTTCACCATGCATTCGAATGATCTCGGCAAAGCCCAAGCAGCACTGAAGCCAGTGATTGCCAAACTCGGCAGTCACGCGAAAGTGGAAACCGAAGGCGGCATCGCCAAGCTTTCCGCAGTCGGCATCGGCATGCGCTCGCACTCGGGTGTCGCTGCGACGATGTTCAAGGCGCTCGGCGATGCCGGCATCAACATCGGCATGATTTCCACTTCAGAAATCAAAATAGCGGTGACAGTGGACGAGCGTTTCATCGAGGACGCCGCACGCGCCGTGCACGATGCCTTCCACTTGGACAAGGAACCGGTGTGAGTTTCATTAACGCTCCCAGCCTTGGTGTTCACGGCTAATTTCCAAAAGAAGTTTTTTTTCTTTTTCGGTAAGCGAGTGCAAGCCTTTCTCGCGGACCTTGTCCAGAATGCGGTCCATCGCGTTGGTGGATTTCAAATCAATCACCGTCCGCGGTTTGATTTTGGATTCCTGACGCGCTATCACCGGCTTTTTGGGTCGGATTGTTTTTTCAGGCAGTCCAAGTTCGACAGCCATTTGTAATGAGCGAAGCAGATTTTGATGGTGCAGCACGGCCAAAATTGCGCTGAAAACAACGACATGCATAGCTAGCAACGACCACAACCGATAAGCGATATCGGTGCCTGCAGTACCGAGCAACACGATCAAGGCGATCCATTTCAGGCGGATGCCAAATAAAAAAAACGGCTCTTCAGGATTCATTAGGCAATAAATCAGAAACATCAGCGTCCCTAACAACTGTGGACCCAGCAGGAAACCGGGGCCCATGGACTGACAGACCAGCAGCACCAGCGGCGGCATTAACCAGGCCATCGCGCAGATCAGCGCAAAAACCGCCGGTTCGATGCAGTCCTCAACCCGTGATCCAAAAAGCGCGAACAACACCACGCTGAGGATGAAACTGATCGTTGGGGCCGCAAACCAAAGGTAACCAAACACCGTCCACCAAGTTTTTTGCAGAGCCGTATGGGTCGAAAACATCATCAACTCCGAATAGGACGACATTCCCGTGACCAGACAAACGAGCATCGAAACACCGAGTACCAGCACGATGAGCTGGGTCAGGCGAATCGGGAAACGTCCCAAGGTGAAATAGGGAGCGCGCACTGTGTTGTAGCGGTTAAATTCCATATTTGTAAGAACAGAATATACCGGCATCGATAGTAAAATCAATGAATTTGCACAAGAGGCAAAAACACTCCTCGACTCAAGGGGAAGATTGCCGAAAGTGCTACGTTGCTAGTAAATAGTAGGGCGAAGCCAGCAGTTGCTGACTGGTCTCGCGACAGAAAACCAGCATCATCACCGGATCAATAAGCCA
>Ga0315905_10001983_pt1 | contig 21721 bp, 21 predicted proteins | sample LakEriMetagenome_5_FD_203522 | JGI IMG/M metagenome (GOLD analysis project Ga0315905, IMG submission 203522) | Freshwater fungal communities from buoy surface, Lake Erie, Ohio, United States - Buoy 4 MA121 | ecosystem: Environmental > Aquatic > Freshwater > Lake | place: USA: Lake Erie, Ohio...
CGCCTTGCGCACTGGGTACATGCCGAAGAATTGATAGCCCGTTCGAAATTTCCCTGCATCTTTAATTGAACGTCCGCAAACGCGGCAAAGCCGACTAATAAACGGCTGAGGAAAGGTTGCGCAATGCTTCAAGAAATCTTTATCATCAGGTTGCCTTAAATAAATTGGGTCCAGACTGGATGCTGTGAAATCCGAACTGAGCCCATAGTAGCCAACGCGCCTCCTGCGCGTTCATTGCCCGAACTTCTGTTTTGATTACTTGGCTGCGGCCTTTGACCTGCGCGCGAACTGATGCTTGGTAGGTGTGCATCAAGTACTTATCATTTAAGTGAAAGTAGGGTGCACAAAAAAACCAGCGCGAAGCTGGCTATTTGATTGACATATTTCAGCTCAGTGATTTGACTGCTGGGCTTCTTGATCACGCAACTTGATCAAATCAGCTGCTGTTAACTCAACGTTCTTGCCATCAACTGCGACAACGATACCCGTGTTAGTTTTAATGGCTAGATCTTGTGCTGAACGAGCTGCACGTTCCATGGCCGCGTATGATCCTGCCAAATCTGGATCTGTGGAAGTTCGAATGTCTTTGGTGTTCATTTGTTACTCCAGTCAATGAGCTTAGGGTGCATGCCAGAACTGTCATAAAACGCCCATGAGTTGACTACCTTACTGTAACGCTTATGGAAGTTTTCTAGACCTGATTTAAAGCGTCTTCTAATTACATCTTCAGGGATATTGTGACCACCTTGCAAAACACGGCGAGCAACCCTTGATACAGCGATGTCTTCATTGGGCAATGACAAGAACCACAGCTTAACTTGGTAGCCGTGGGCTTGCCACAAGGCGATTTTTTTCAAGTAGGCCATGCCTGACAGCGTGGTTTCAAAAGCAAAGCTGTGTCCCGCATCCACGCATTCATCAATTTCTTCCAGCATCAAGCGTCCAGCTTTGAAGGCTGCAGACTCTGGATTGAATGGAGCCAAGCCCGCAGCAATCAAATCGGCGTTGATGAATCGCAGCGTCTTTGCTTCGACAGGCAAAAAGTCACGGGCAAAAGTGGTTTTGCCAGCGCCGTTAGGTCCTGCGATGATGATGATTTTTTTCAAATTTAGCTCGTGTTCTAGTGATTTTATGCTCTGCAGTGCCTGTTGCCAACCGGGAGATCTGGGAGGCGTAGGCTCGAAATTTCGGTCCTGCACGTGACAAAGAAGGACTTGCTTGATTTGGCTTCAATCGATCCAAGTGACCCATTTATGGGTCAATTGGGCATATGTGCTCATGACTTAATTGATTAATTACTATAAGCGTGTGACTTTTTCATTTTTTTAGATAATCTGTATATTCCAGCTAAATACGTGTGAATTCCAGGATTTCTTCAGTCCTGACTACATGGGGTGGCAGATGATCAAAATCACAATTGATGCAAAAGTCTATGAAGCGCTGCAAAAGGCGTTTCCCAAGCCTGCCAACACAGCGCACAGAGCACTGGCTAAATACATCAGCGTGCTGGAAACCATGTTGTTCAAAAGCTTGCATTTTGCAGCAACACCCCTGCAGCAAAAGTTAAATCTGTTCGCTATTTCCCTTCAACAACTGGCGAATCAAGGCGGACAGATTGGACCCAAGAAGTTGCGTGTGCATGCTTGGCTCAGAAACAACAACTTGAACTTGGTTGAAGCGGTGATCACCGGCTCTAACTTGACTGGGAGTGTGAGCCAGTGCAAATTGACCAGTCTTGTGACCATGGTTGACACGCTGGCTATTGAGGACAAGGTATTGACATCTATAAGCAGTGACCGAGAGTTAGATCAGTATCTCAGTGGTGATGAGTTCAGTAGTTATCAATTGGTCAATCTGCTGTACCCAGAGATTAAGCGCAGAGCAAGTGATGCAGAGCTTGAAGAGCTGTTTGACGTGGTGCCCGTGGACAAGGAAAGCGTTAAAAGCTATATCGTCTGGCTGAGCACAGAAGCTGATCTGCTCACACCTCAAAAAAAGAACCAAGCCCTACGACAAGCCCGAATTATTTTGGCTATAGCGAGTGTGTTTAACGGCAATTATTTGCAGCGCAAAAAGCCCAGCCTATTTGGTCGCATGTACTACGAGGGCACCAGCGTTCAAAACATCAACAAGGAACTACGCCGAGCAGTGCTGGGCAACTGTTGGGAGTACGACATACGCAGCAGCGTAGTCGCCTGGAAGATGGGCTGGGCCATGCAATACATAGATGTCAGAGGGCAGGGTGAAGATTTGCGAAAGGCCTTCAGTGCCACGCTGAATTTTCTGGAAGACAAAGCCGACTTCATGAGCACAGTCCAGTACTTTACATTTGAAGATGACAGCCCAGTACACAAAGACCTACAACCGAAATTGCTCAAGCAGGCGTTTACGGCCATCAGCTTTGGCGCCCGTCAAAACACCACGGGCTGGCAAAACGAATCAGGTGGTTGGACAAATCCTGCTCTGGTTGACATTATCAAAAACGGCCGCGACAGGGAACGATTCCTTGCTGATCCTACTGTGCAGGCCTATATCAACGAGCAGAGCATATTGGACGCACACCTGTACGAATTGGTCAAAGTGCAGCGTAGAGATTTACTCAGCAAATCATTCCTTCAAACGCCCAGTGGCAGGCCCAGTAAGTCCAAGATCCTTGCTTACCTTTACCAGCACGATGAAACCGAAGTCATGGACATCGTTTGTGAAGTTGCTGCGCAGCATGGCCGTGAGCCTATTGCCCGTGTGCATGACGCAATCTTCTTCAAACGCAAGCTCAGCGTGGACTTGCGCCATGAGATAGAAATGACCATGCAAGATCGAACTGATAACTCTTATTGGCGCTTGAGTCACAAGGAGTTGGAGCGTTATGAGCCTCGTTATTTGGATTTGAAAATGGATGAAGAAGCACATCGAGAGCGCATACGGCAAGAATCGATCCGAGCCCAAGAACACTTTGCAAACTTGTCTGTTGATTGATCTGTCAACCGATAGCGTGAGTCCCGCCAAGTAGTCGGGTTACCAGCCTTTTCGGTTGCTCAGAGCCATGGCCTGACAATAAATTAGCTATTCCTGCAACACAAAAGGAGTAGTTATGTCAGGTTTAAACGCGTTGAAATTAGTCCAAGCCAAGCGTGAAAAGGGCTCGAGCCCTCAGCATGCTAGGCGTCAAAAACTCAGCACCAAGTTGGCTGAGCAAATCCAGTTAGCAAAGGCGCAGCAGTCGGGCACTGAGTTTTCTCCAGTAAGAGTTCGCACTGTCAAGGACGAGGCAACAGGACAGAGCCGCAAGGTTGAAGTCCCCAAGAAGTTAAAACCTTGGTGGTGGACAGATGACACGGGTAAGCTTTGCATCACCGTCCGCTATGGCGCACGCACATTGGAAATAGTCGAAGGTAAGAACGCCATCGAAACTGACAGCATTGCTGATGTCATTGCGTCCTTGCAAGTGATCCGCTCAGCTGTTGACTCTGGTGAATTGGACAAACGTATTGATGCAGTGATGGGACAGGTCAAAGCTGGTTTTATCAAAGACTCTGCGGCCAGTAGTCGTCCTACATTGAAGTTGCCTGCCAAGTCTTAATGCAATGCCAACTCAGAGCCAGCAGGTTTATAGCTTGCTGGCTTTCTTTTGACTAAACAGTTTTAATCGTTTTGATAGTTGAGTTCTTAGGTTTAGTCGGCATTCGTAGCTTTTGCAGGGCTTGCTGAGCACACTGGGCCTTTTGTCTGTTACGTTCAGCTTTGAGCGCATCTCTGGCGCGTTTGCTGGTGACACGTAATTGATCTAGTCTCAATTGCTCGGGCGTTTTGGGCTTTTCAATCTCAAATATTCGCATGCATTTATTTATGACAACGGATAAATAAATGTAGGAAAAGGAGACCAAAGATGAGATTTATGGAAATTGCCAATGCTGAAGATCAAGTAGCACTTTGGAGGCTGATATCTGATAACGTATGGTCTGCTGTCATGACTCAGGCCAAGCAAGCTGCAGCTCAAAAAGCTCAGGCCGCAGCTACCCCCAAGCCGAAAAAGTTCAAGCCCAAGAAGGCCATACCTAAACCACCCCCAGCCCCAAAGCCAAAACCACCAACTCCCAAGCCTCCCCCAGCTAAAAGTCCTGTACCCCCACAGCCTAGATCGGTGGCCCCCAGCAGGCCCTCACCATTACCCAGCTCACAGCCTGTGATCAGGCCTACTCATTCAAGTAGTTTTAGCCAGGCTGATTTGCATGGCATGCAGCAGCAGGCCCAGGGTACGACAACATCCGCTGCTCCAACAAATTCGCTCTAATGAGTCAGAATCGCGAAATTTTCCTTCCGACAACATTATTTGAAGCAATCTAAGCCGATGTCCTGACAGGCATAGTGATAAAGCTCTGACTAAGATATATCAGTGTCCAATACTGGCTGTATTTTTTCAAGGGGGTAGCAAAAATGATTAATTTCAGTAGAATTTAATAAGACAAGTAATGTTGGAGTATCCATGGCAAAAGTACCAGTTAAAAAAATTGCAATAGTTAAACCACCAGCCACTGATTTTTTTAAATTGCCATTTGAAGTTTTTTACAGCGGACATATTGCGGTGACGATGATGGAGTTTAAATCTGATATCAAAGTCAAAAAATTTGAAGATATAAAAATAGTGCATAAGGAACAAGGTGACTCATTGGGCGCTAGTTTTTTATGTCGCCAAAATAATGGGCCTGAGCTGTATTGTTGTATCAAGAATTACCATGATGAAGTTGCTCCTACTTGGCTAGATTTTCTTGAAGAAGATAATTTGGAAATGAATTCTGGATGCGATTATTCTGTTGTAGTTGAAGGCAGAGAGATTAAATTTGTAGAGTTATCAGACGAACAACAAGATGAAGAATCTGAGGAGTTCATCGATATTGACAACATGGATCAATGTTGCAGCTGGACTTTTTTGGTCTATGAACTGGGAGAGAGTTGCCCTGACTATTTAATTCTTGACGCCGAGGGAACTAGAGTTAAAGTTAATCTTGATGGTTTTCTACTTGATGATGACGATAACGTATCTGATGAAAGAATCTTCAATCCTAAAGAGTTGCAACTTGACGAGTCCGAAGAGTATGTAAGTCAAGAAATGTGGGAGGCAAAATCAGAATGGGTTAAGTCTATTCTTGCTAAAGATTTTCCAAAGCAGAAGGATAAGTTGCGATTGTCAATTCATACTGAATAGAACTATATAAGTTGTGTAATTTTTGAGGCCCTTCCACATTTGCTTCCACACCTCTGAAGATCGCTTGTAACCCTATGATTTGTAATAGGTTTTATTTCTTGAAGCTGCTCATAATCCTTTGGTCCCAGGTTCAAGTCCTGGTGGGCCCACCACTTAAAAAGCGGTACATACTGGACACATCGTTTACAGTTTGTACCGGTCACATCGTTAACACCCTAGGCCCAAACGGATTGGGACCGGGCTCTAGGCGACAACTGTCCATATCGAAGTACCCCAGATCGTAGTCCATAAAGCTGACTTGCCAGATCTGGTCTTCCACCTGCATCACTCCCACCCTTTGCCCAGCTAACACCGAGCTGAGCATGATCTTCTTGCGGTCCATGCAGATGCGGCCACACTACTTCCACACTCTCGGTTCGACTCTTATAAGTCGTTGATCTTTATGAGAAAATTATTTCTTAAACGGACTTTGTGTTTGTTTAAGAAAGTGATCCATGACAAAGAACATCAGCAAAGAAATTACATAGAAAAAGTTTAGCGCCGAGATTGGGTGGAAGTCAGTATTGTGTTTTTTCATGAACAAATCCATACTGAAAACTTCTCCAATACATTCATAGAGGCTTCCCGTGGAATGGTCAGAATTGAAGTACGCTGTAGAGGATGGGGTGGGTCTGATTACATTGAACCGTCCCGACAGGCTTAACGCTTGGACTCCGACTTTGGAAGTTGAATTTAAATCGGTGATAGAAACTGCGCAACAAGATGAGTCTGTTCGCTGCGTTGTACTTACTGGGGCTGGCAGAGCGTTTTGTGCCGGTATGGACATGGCCATATTGGGCACCTCCGACCGCAAATCCTTCACAACAGATTCCGATGACGATGTCATGCAACGTTATGGTTATTTGTTTGGATTTCACAAGCCCCTCATCGCCGCCATGAACGGCTCTGCAGCGGGTGTGGGTTTATGCCTCGCACTGTATTGCGACATTCGCTTTATAGCCAGTGGCGCCAAAGTGGCCCTTCCCTACACAAGAAGAGGCTTGGTCGCAGAGCACGGATTGGCTTGGTTGCTTCCGCGCCTAATTGGGCCAATGAACACTGCCGATTTGCTCTTGAGCGGCCGAACTATCGAAGCCCAAGAAGCCAGTCAAATGGGCATGGCCTTGCTGCGACCCGCTGCAGGTTTTATGGAGGCTGTCATGACTTATGCAAAAGATTTGGCTTCATCATGTTCAATGAGATCAACGCGCATCATTAAAAAGCAACTGCATCAAGCACGCTACCAAACTTTTGGTCAAGCTACTTTTATAGCCGACAGAGAAATTGCCTTGTGTCGTGACACGCACGACTTCAAGGAAGGTGTGCAGCACTTTATTGAAAAAAGAAAACCGAACTTCACAGGCAACTAATCATGCAGACAAAAGCCGATTTGCCTTTAAGCGGTATCAGAGTGTTAGAAATGGGGCAAAACATTGCCGGTCCCTACGCAAGCGAAATTTTGTCGTCACTTGGAGCCCAAGTTGTAAAGATTGAAAGACCCGAAACTGGGGACGATGCTCGAGGTTGGGGGCCGCCGTTCTGGCAAGGCACTGCAACCACTTTTCAGGCAATGAACCATGGCAAAAAAAGTATTGCCCTAGATGTCAAAAATCCTGAACACATTCAGTGGCTCAAGAAATACTTATCTGAAGTCGACGTGTTTGTGCAGAACATGCGCCCAGGCTTGTTAGAAGAGTTGGGCTTGGGTTCAGCGGAAATTTGCGCCTTGAACCCTCGCTTGGTTTATTGCTCACTCACAGCGTTTGGCCATAAGGGGCCCAAAAAGCTTGACCCCGGTTATGAGCCCATGATTCAAGCCTTTGCAGGATTGTTCAGTGTCAATGGTGATGAGAATGGACCGACTTCCCGCGTGGGTATGCAAGTTCTGGATTTAGGCACAGGCATCTGGTCTGCCTTGGGATGCATTGCTGCCTTGTTTCAACGCCAACAAACCGGTAAGGGCTGTGTTGTAGACACTTCATTGTTTGAAACTGCAATGGGTTGGTTGCAGGTCATGATGGCCGGCTATCAGTTTACAAAAAAGCAGCCAGCGCGCCACAGAAGTGGCAATCCCAATGTGGTGGTTTTTCAAGCGCTGCCCACCTTGGATGGTGAAGTGGTCGTAGCTGCTGCAAACGATCGTCTGTTTACCAAATTGGTCAAAGCTTTGGGCAGAGAAGATTGGGCAACTGACCCAATGTTCGCCAGCAATGCTCTGCGGGTTAAGAACAAGTCAATGATCATTCCTGAGATGGAAAACATTTTTCGCAAGGAGACCACAGACCACTGGAATGAATTGCTTGAAGGACTGGGGATCCCTTGCGCACCCATTCACAATTTCGAGCAAATCATGGACCAACCGCAAACGCACGAAATTGGCATTTTTCAGAACATCCCAGGCTTGGACATGAAAGTTGTGGGCCTACCCATTTCATTTGATGGCATGCGTCCGCCGGTTGTTCACCGGGCCCCCCACATTGGTGAGCACACGCTGGAAGTTTGCAACCATTTTTCAACTCAACTTGATGGAGAGACAAAATGAAAAGACGACATTTCGCAGGATGGGTGGGATCTTTGCCTTTCGCGGCAACGCCACTTTCATGGGCACAGTCAAAATCAATTCAGATCATTGTTCCCTTTGGGCCGGGCGGCTCGGGCGACATTTCTGCTCGAATGTTTGCAGACTTCCTCTCCCGCAAAACTGGACAAACTGTGGTGGTAGAAAATCGTCCTGGTGCGAATGGAATTTTAGGTGTCGAAATTGTTCGCAAAGCGCCTGCAGATGGTTCAGTGCTGCTGCTTGCAACAACTTCTACCCATTTGGCCAATCCCAGTTTATTTAAAAAGCTACCTTATGACCCTGAAAAAGACTTTCGTTTGGTCGGATCTTTTGGCACTGGCTCCACCTACATGTTGGTTCGTCCTGACGCGCCATGGGCAACTTTGCAGGAATTTGTAGCAGCCGCCAAAGCTTCTCCAGGCTCAATCAATTACGGTCATTTCAATGCGTCTTCACAAGTCACATGCGCCTTGTTTGCAAATACCGCCGGCATCAACTTGACGCCTATTCCTTACAAACAGGTCAACCAAGCAATGTCGGAGTTGATCGGAGGTCAGATTCAGGTCATATTCACAGACACTGTTCAAGGTGACTCATTTGTGGCCTCCAAGGTTGTGCGTGCTCTAGCGGTTCACAGTACTGCACGTTTGAAAAAATATCCCAACGTGCCACTGATCACTGAGACCTATCCCAACTACACCATTCAAGGTGGTTTCTTGGGCATTGCAGTACCCGCTGCCACACCCATCGAGATACAGCAGCGTTTGAATGATTTAATGAATGAGGCCGTCAGCACCGACCCTATCAAGTCTCGAATGGAGGGGTTTGCCTTTGTGCCGCAAAAATTGAGCTTGGCTGAACTATTGGCCGGCGAAAGGCGAGAACGTGATAAGTGGCGAACCTATGTGCCGCTGGCGGGCATTGAGGTCCAGTGAATGAAAATGAATTGATACCAAAGGTGAGCAACATGGGTGGTGCATTAAGTGGTTTGCGGATCCTTGATCTGTCTAGCGTCCTGATGGGGCCATTTGCCACCCAATTGATGGCGGACATGGGGGCAGATGTGATCAAAATCGAGCCTCCCACTGGCGACACGGTTAGAGGAATTGGCCCGATGAGAAATCCGGGTATGGGGTCCAATTTTTTGCACGTCAATCGCAATAAGCGCAGTTTGGTATTGAATCTTAAAAAAACAGATGGCTTAGAAGCATTCTTCAAATTGGTCGAAACAGCCGATGTCGTTGTCTACAACATTAGACCGCAGGCAATGGCGAGACTGGGGATTGATTACGAACGCCTCAAAACCATTAACCCCCGCATCATTTATGCAGGCCTTTATGGTTACAGTGAAAAAGGCCCTTATGCAGGAAAACCTGCTTACGATGATTTGATTCAAGGTGTGGCTGCGGTGCCCAGTTTAATGAGCAAGGCCAGCGGCGGGGAGCCCCGTTATGTCCCTTTGACGCTGGCTGATCGCACCGTTGGCTTGATGGCCTGCAATGCCATATTGGCAGCCGTCGTGTCGCGCTATCAGACGGGTGTGGGCCAAGCTGTTGAAATTCCTATGTTTGAAACTTTGACCCAATACGTGCTGGGAGAACACATGTCGGGTGCATCTTATGACCCACCTCTGGGACCCACAGGCTATGCACGTTTGTTGGTAAAAGAGAGGCGACCATACCGTACCTTAGATGGCTATTTGTGTGTCTTGATTTACACCGATCGCCATTGGCAAAAATTTTTGGAATTGATTGGGCAAGCCGAGCTGTTTAAAGAGGATCCAAGGTTTGCAAATATTGGGGCGCGCTCAATGCACATTAATGATCTTTACGCCATGGTTGCTCAGGCAATTTTGACCGATACGTCCCAAATTTGGATGGCTCGATTGAATGAGGCAGATATTCCCTGCATGCGCATGCATGATGTGGACAGTTTGTTAAATGATCCTCATCTTTTGGCTGTTGGTATGCTGCAGTATGTTGAACATCCAAGCGAAGGAAGAATGTTGGAAATCGGTGTGCCTTTTAGTTTTTCAGGCACACCTGGCTTGTCTGTCCAAAAACCTGCGCCTCAGTTAGGCCAACACAGTGAGCAGGTTTTAAGCGAGGCTGGCTTTGATCTCAAGGCAATTGAAGCCTTGCAGATGTCTGGCGCAACCAATCGATAAAATCACTCTGCTTTGGCGCCAGAGTCTTTCACTGCCTTGGCCCAACGGGGCATTTCTGTGCGCAAGTAAGCCGTGTATTCTGCAGGTGTACCACCTAAAATATCTGCCCCTTGAGCTGCCAAACGTGATCGGATGTCGGGGCTGGCCAATGCCTTGTTCACTTCAGCATTGAGTTTTTGAATAATCTCAGCCGGTGTGCCTGTGGGGACCACGATGCCTTGCCAAGCCGCTGCTTCAAACCCTGTAATGCCTGCTTCTGCCAGCGTTGGCAAGTCTGGTAGCAGAGGGGAGCGCTTCGCGCTGGTAACAGCAAGGCCGCGCAATCGATTGTCTCGAACATAGGGCAGAACTGTATTGATGGTATCAATCATGAACTGAGTTTGACCGGAAGCCAGATCGACCAGGCCAGGTGCACTGCCTTTGTAGGGAATATGCTGGGTCTGTATGCCAGTTTGTGTTGACATCATGGCACTGGCCAAATGGGTGATTGTGCCTGTTCCAGATGAGCTGTAATTGAGCGCTCCAGAACGTGATTTGGCAAGATCTAAAAATTCTTTCACCGAACGCGCAGGCAATTGTGGGTTGACAACCAAAACCATAGGCACACTGGCTGTTAGGAGAACAGGTGCAAAGTCTTTGAGCGTGTCATAGTTCACTTTGCCATACAAAGCTGGCCCGATCACAATGGCCGATGTGTTGTAAAAGATGGTGTAACCATCTGGCGCAGCTTTGGCCGCCAATTCGGCAGCAATGTTGCCACCCGCGCCTGGCTTGTTGTCAACAATCACTTGCTGACCAAGTTGTTCAGACAATTTTTGGGCTAGAACTCTAGAGACCAAATCGGTAGGACCGCCTGGTGGAAACGCGATGATCATGCGCACTGGTTTGGTGGGCCAACTTTGCGCCCAAAGCAAACTGGTGGTCAATGTCAGAAAAAAACCAGCCGCAAATCGGATTAAGAATTTCATAAACAGCTCCTATGAATTGAAGTGATCTAAAACCTGACCAGGCCCTTGCGGATGGTCTACGTAGTTTTCGCCATCGTGCACTTTGACGCCATTGACCCAAACGCCATGCACGCCAGTGGCTGTTCTTATCATGCGAGAACCTCCGCCAGGTAAATCTTGAAGCGGTGTTGGTTTTGAGATTCCAACAGTTGTAGGGTCAAATAGCAGCAGGTCAGCCGGCAAACCAACTTTCAATCGGCCTCGCTCTGGAATTCTAAAGCGGTCGGCTGGTTCGCTGGTAATTTTGCGAATACCTTCACTGAGCGTGAAATGCCCTGTCTCTCTGACCCAATGCGACAGAAAATAAAGGCCAAATCCTGCATCGCACATGTAACTCAAATGCGCACCAGCGTCTGACAAGGTAATCACACTGGCAGGGTGTTTGAGTGCGGGGGCAACACCTTCATCGTTGTTGTTGAAAAACTTGCCCACAAAATGAGTACCAAGATTTTCAGACAGTGCCAGATCGAAAAAAACGTCTACAGGGTCTAAGCCTTGCAGATCGGCAAGGGTCTGAATGCTATGGCCCTCTAATTGTTGGTTTTCGACTTTCATGGTTTGGCCAACCTCGATATGTCGCCAGTTCCCTAAGAATAAAATACCTGCTTTGGGTTGCTTCAGGTTTTCTCGAAATGCATCGCGAAAATCAGTAGAACGATAGATTTCTGGCAATGCATCGGCTGAGGCGCTTTTGACGCCATCGAAAGCAGAATGGCTGAGAAGCACGTAGGGATTATTGAGGGTGAAATCAAAAGACAAGGGCTGGCAGCTGGTCAAAATATACAGCTCATGACCACGCTCCAAAGCCTGTGCGCAACGTTCGTAATAGGTGGCGCCCAGCAAAGGCGTTCCTTCGTTGTACATGGTCAGTACGGTAGAAATATAGGCAGGGCGCCCCGTATCCTCAACGATAGATTCCATGAGATCTGGGCTACCCCGCGTACCTGTCGCCATCATGAAGACACCTTTTTTCTTCATACCCAGTATGGAGGTCAGGGCTCGCAGTTCGGCTTCAGAGGCAATGGTTGAAGGCATTGGAATGCCACCATAGCCACTGTGGTTGGGTGAAAAAGACGATGCAAAACCAATGGCGCCATGGTCCATAGCGTCACTCACCATGCTTTTCATGGTCTGAAGTTGTTCTGGGCTGGGATCAACATTGCGAGATCCGTCTGGGCCCATCACAGCCGTGCGAATGACAGAATGACCGGCGAAGACAGCTGTATTGATATAAGGGCCTATGCGCCGCAATTGATCCATGTACTGACCAAACGATTCAAATTCCCAATTAACGCCAGTGAGCAAGGCGTTCAAATCCATGCCCTCAACCACAGAAAGATTTTTCAACATGGTCTCTCTCAATGGCACGGGGCAAGGCGCAATGCCAAAGCCACAATTGCCAATGACGGCTGTAGTGACACCCAGTGCTGGCGAGGGCGACATGGTGCGGTCCCAGGTTACTTGTGCGTCGTAGTGAGTGTGCAAATCTACAATGCCAGGCATGAGTGCAAGCCCCTGAGCATCGATGGTTTCTAGCGCATGATCGGCGATATGACCTATTTTCGAGATTCGTCCGTTGGAAACGGCTACATCACTGAGCACAGGAGGAAGGCCTGTGCCATCAAATACTTGTGCATTTCGAATAATCAAGTCTTGCATTTTGGGGAAGCCCTGAAAGTGAAGTTAGCTTACTGGCCCTGGAAGTTAGGCTCTCGGCGTTCCGTCATGGCTTTGACGCCTTCTTTAAAGTCTTCCGTTTTGAATTGCCAGTTTTGTTCGGCACTTTCGTGCGCAACTGCTTTTTCCAGTTGCTCAATCAGACCTTGGCGCAATGTTGCGCGAGTGGACTGTACAGAAAGCGGCGCTGAGACAGCGATTTCTTTCGCGAGTTTCATGGCTTGTTCACGAACCTCGGATTGGGGAACCAGCAAATCGGCCAGCCCCATGTCTAGCGCTTCCTGCCCATTGATGCGCCGACCTGTGAAAAAAAGCAAGTTGGCTTTTTGAATGCCAACCAAACGCGGCAGGGTGACTGACAATCCAAACCCTGGATGGAATCCAAGGCGGTTGAAATTGGCTGTGAATCTAGCTTCTGAGCATGTGACTCGGAAATCGGCTACCAGTGCAAGTCCTAGGCCGCCCCCAACAGCCGCACCTTGAATTGCGGCAACGATGGGTTTGTGACAAGAAAAAATTCGAATGGCTTCAAAATAAAGCGGATTGGTACCTGGATTTTCGGGACGACTAATTTTGTCGTTCGAGCTATTGAAATTGGCACCTGCACAAAAAGCTGTGCCCTCAGAGGCCAACACAATAGCGCGGCAGTTGGGGTTTTTGTCCAATTCCTCAAAGGTGCTGGCAATTTGCTGAATCAATTCAAAGTCGAAAAAATTGTGGGGTGGGCGAGAAATTTCAACCAGGGTGACATGGCCTTCTTGAGAGATTTTCAGATCGGATGCGGTGCTCATGAATTGAATTCCTAAATTAAATTGCTGTGAGAAAAATACTATTTGCCATTAACAATGGCGCCTTGATTGACCAAGGATTCAATCTCATTTTGGCTATATCCCAAGCCGATCAGAATTGACTCAGTATCTTGACCTAAGCGGTGAGCTTGATGGCGTACTTTGGCAGGTGTTTTGGTAAATTTAACGGGCGGTCGAACGTACCGAATGGCGCCAAGATCGGGATGCACTTCGTCAGTGAACAACTGAACCGCCTGAAGTTGCGGATGTGAGGGTAACTCTTCCATGGTGTAGATGGGTGTAGCCGGTATATCGAGTCGATCGCAAATTTCGATCCATTCTGCAGTTGTTTTGGTGGCGGTTATTTTGTGCAACGCTGCATACAAGCCTTGGATATTGGCATTGCGAGTCACACGGTTTGTAACACCCAACTCTTTACCCAAGGCCTCTTGCCCAGCATCGCGGAAAAAACTTTCCCAGTGGTGGTTGGTGTAGGGAAGCATGGCGATGTAACCATCGCGAGTGGGACTTGGTTGCCGACCACCAGACAGCACCCGACTGTAGCCTGCGTTTTGTGTGGCTGGATTGCGTGTTAAGCCACCCATGTGCTCTACCAATGTAAATGCCACCATGGTTTCTAGCATAGGCACTTCGACATATTGACCTTGGGCACTTCGTTCTTTGGCCAATAGCGCCGCCAGTACGGCATTCACAAGTGCCATGCCAGTGGTTTTGTCTGCAACCAGTGTGGAGATGTAGTCCGGGCGCGATTTACCAAGGCTGTTGACGCTGGCTAAACCACAGGCTGCTTGAATGATGTCGTCAAATGCGGGACGGTCTTTGTCAGGCCCGTCCTGGTCAAAACCTGTGGCAGCGCAGTACACGATTTGAGGGTTGAGTTTGACAACCTCGTCGTATCCAAATCCAAGTTTGTCGATGGCAGACACGCGCATGTTGTGCACGACAGCATCAACATGAGGAATCAATTGGCGCAAAATTGCTTTACCTGCTTCGGTCTTCAGGTCTAAAGCAATGGATTGCTTATTGCGGTTGATGGACAAATAAATTGAACTCATGCCGGGCGCAAGATTCACTCCGTTGGAGCGCATCAAATCACCCTCAATGCTTTCAACCTTGATGATCTCAGCGCCGTAGTCTCCCAAAATTTGAGTGGCAAGTGGGCCTAAAACGACTGAAGTTAGATCCAAAATTCGAATGCCAGTGAGTGGGCCATTCGACATGTCCATGGTTTTGCTCATTCTTTTGATTTCTTTGGTTTAAGGCTTTCCCAAGTGCTGTCGGGCCACTGCTGCATGTTGTAAGCGGAGGGTCCTGCCGTGCCTTGTAGCCAGCGGCCACCATCGATGGTGACAGCTTCCCCGGTGATGTATGCGGCGCTATCGGAAATGAGATAAACACACAGATCGGCCAATTCATGGTGCTCACCAACGCGCCTTAATGCGACGCCTTGTTCAATGGGTGCTTCCCCAATGCGTTCTTTTGGCATCAATCTGGACCATGCGCCCTCAGTAGGGAAGGGCCCAGGTACAACGCCAACCGTCCGTATGCCATAGGGGCCCCATTCAACAGCCAAACTTCGAATCATGGCCAATACGCCTGCTTTGGCCATGGCTGATGGGACTGTAAAGGGCATGCCTGTCATGGCTGATTGGGTAAGGATTTGCAGTACGGTGCCTTTGTGCCCTGCTTTGATCCAGCGACGTCCCACATCCATGGTGCAATAAGCCGAACCTTTGAGCACGATATCTACAACCGCATCAAATGCGCGAGTCGACAAGCGTTCGGTTCGCGCCAGAAAATTACCTGCGGCATTGTTGAGCAGGACATCCAGAGGACCCTTTTTCCAAATGGCATCCATCATCAACTCAACTGCTTGGGCATCTCGCACATCACAGACATGCGTTTCGATGTCTACGCCCGAAGTGTCTTTGAATTCTTGAGCGGCCTGTTGCAGGACGTCTGGTCGACGTCCGCAAATGATCAAGCTGGCACCCAACTCCACATAGCGCTTGCCAATGCTTTTACCCAAACCCGTACCGCCACCTGTAATGAGTATCCGCTTGCCTAAAAGCAAGTCAGATCGATACATGCTCTTTTGCGTGTTGGTCATTCAGCTTGTATTCCCGCTGACCTGGCAATGCGGGTAAACCTTTCTAACTCGTTTTGCTGGAACTTTTGCATGCTGTCTCCAAAAAAGGGCATGCTTTCAGAGCCAGAGGCTTGATTAAAATCTGTACCTTCTTTGGAGTCGCGAATTTTAAGAAGTGCATCGATCAGTCTTTTCTTAATGGCTTCTGGCGTACCTGCCTTGACGTAGAAAGAAGTCCATGCGTAATTGACATATTCTGGAAATCCGCTGTCAACGAAGGTCGGTACGTTGGGGAAATCAGGATGCCGTTTTTCACCTGAAACAGCCAGAGCCTTGAGTTTTCCGGACTTTATCAAAGCTGCAGCACCGCCTAAATCTGCAATACCAATGTCGAGTTGATCACCCATGAGGTCGGTGAAAATTTGTGCACCTCCTTTGTAGGCGATATGGTTGAACTTCACGTTGGTCATACTTGTAAACCATTCGCCAGCCAAACGATAACCTGCAGAGTAATTTGCCAAGCTGAGAGGCTTGTTAGGGTTCTTTCTAGATTCTTCAACCACGTCTTTGAGGCTGTTAAATTTAGAGTTGCCGTTGACCACCCAAACGTTCATGTTTCGCGAAAGACCGACCAAGGGTGTGAGGTCAGTCATGGGGTTGTAGGGTAAATTCTTGATGCTAATCGGATTTACTGAAATGGGTGAGTTGCTCGCTAACAGAATAGTATGTCCATCCGCTGGAAGAGCCAGTAAGGCTTGAACAGAAATGATGCCACTTGCTCCAGGCCTGTTTTCTACAAGCGCCGTTTGCCCAAATTGTTTTGCCAAACGTTCGCCAAAAAAGCGGGCCGATGTGTCAGATCCACTGCCTGCGGTGAATGGCACAAAAATTCGAAAGGGCTTGGTCGGAAAGTCTCTGTCCTGAGCAAAGACACTGCCGGATAAGGCCAAAGTTGCAGCCAATAGAAAGTTTCGCTTAAGCATGTTCATTCTCCTTAATGGGTTGAAAATCACAGACGTGTTAAAAAAGGCCAGAGATTGTCGGCACCCTGTTTGAGCGCCATTTCTCCAATGCGGATTTGCCAATGGGTTTCATTGCCAAACTCGTCGCGCCAAGACCAAAGGCGACGAGTGAGATGGTGTAAATTGTGCTCACGCGTAAAGCCCATCGCACCATGAACTTGGTGCGCAATTTCGGCACCTTTGCCGGCAGCTTCACCAGCACGTGATTTGGCGACGGCAATGAAAAATGGGTCTGAAGCATCTGCAGAAACTTCAACGGCAGCGTCTATTGCTGCTGTAGAAGCCGCTACATGGCCGGCCAATACAGCAAGCATATGTTGTACTGCCTGAAATTTCCCAATGGGCCGTCCAAATTGAACACGGTCATTTGCATATTGCAGTGAGTAGGACAGTGCTCGCTGCAAAGCACCGGCCATTTGCACAGAGCGCATCAATGCACCTTCGCAAAGCAGCCGTTCTTTTGCATTTGCCAAAGGTGCAAATGCACTTACTTGGGTATTTTCGAAATCAAATTGAACCCTGGGTTCACCCGCTAAATTTTTGACTGATTTGGCAGAACTTTTGGCAATCTCATTGCGCTCGATAACCACAACGTATGACTCATTGTTACGGTTAGCAACCACAACCAAATGGTCGCAAGACAATCCCCAAGGCACTCTGTGGGCATGACCCGACAGGGTGGGTGAGGCTTGACTTCCTGCGAGTTGCAAATTGTCGTTGGCATGCGAAACGCTGACAGTTAAAACCCCAGTGGGCACCTTAAGCCTCGCGGCACTCAACAAGCGTCCCGCTAAAAAAGTCTCGGCCAACGGAACAGGCGCAGCGTGGAAGGCTGTGCGCCGTAATACAAACATGGCTTCTTCAAAGGACAGGCCGCTACCACCTTGCTCCTCAGTCAAACAAGCTTGCGGCAGGCCAAGCTCTTCCAGCGCTTGCCAAAGTGCTTTTGGCCAAACACCCGCCTCGCTCGACATGAAGACTTCTTTGATGCAATGTTCATCACAGATGCGGTCAATTGTTTTTTCCAAATCGTCTTTGATATCGCTCATCTCAGTCCCAATCCTTTGGCAATCATGCCGCGCAAAATTTCACGCGTACCACCCCTGATGGTGAACCCTGGCGCTTTCAAAGTAGACATTCCCAGCAAGGCATCAAAGTCAGTGCTTTCATCGTCCATCATGGGTTCTGAAGGAATAAGTTGACGCAATATTTCTGGAATTTCACGTTCAAATGCGGTGCCAATGTCTTTGACCAGTGCAGCTTCCAAAATAGGTTTTTCTCCCTTGGTTAACATGCCTGCCACCGAAGTCGACATGCGCCGCAAAGTGGTTAAGTGCGCTACAAAGCGGCCTATCTCATTGAGTGAACGCGCATCTGGCTTTTCGCCCAATTTGTCGATAGAAGCCAGAAACAGCTGATAAGTACTTAGGAAACGATCGGGCCCTGAGCGCTCGAAAGCCAACTCACCGGTCACCATGTTCCAGCCACCGCCCACTTCGCCGACAACCATGTCATCGGGCACGAAGCATTCGTCAAAAACGACTTCGTTCCAATCGTGAGCACCGTAGATGTTCAGGATGGGGCTCAACTTCAGGCCAGGAGATTTAAGGTCCACAATGAATTGCGTCATGCCAGCATGGCGATCTTCTTCTTTGGGAGCTGTGCGTACCAAAGCGATTAAGTAATGAGCTCTGTGCGCACTGCTGGTCCACACTTTGGTACCTGAAATTTTCCAACCGCCTTCAGCCTTCACTGCTTTGGTTCTGACTGCGGCCAGATCCGACCCAGAATCGGGCTCACTCATGCCAATTGCAAAGAAACATTCGCCCGCTGCAATTTTGGGCAAGATCATTTGACGAGCACGTTCACTGCCATGGCGCAAAATTTGATTGCCGCTTTGCCTGTCCGCCACCCAATGGGCTCCCACAGGGGCACCACCAGCCAACATTTCTTCTGTCATGACATAGCGATCGAGTGCTGTTCTTTCTTGACCGCCGTATTTTTTGGGCCAAATCATGCCGATGTAGCCAGCTTGACCGCATTTTCGGCTGAACTCGGCATCACCATCGGACCAAGAGTTTTTGCGTGGGGTGAATGTGCCTGCATCCCTCTCTTTTTTGAGGAAGTCGCGAACTTGATGCCTGAGTAGATTTGCACTCTCGGGCAAAGCAACCGCTGGAAAAACAAAATCATGCATATTGTTCTCTTTATGCTGAAACAAATTTAAGACAAATTTTGTTCATGTTTATACTTTCAATTTGCAATGTCAAGATAAAACAGACAACTAGGTGTTTACGATTAAGTCTGCTTGAGCTGTGAGTCTGGTCAATATCAATCCTCAATTTCAAAGGAAACAACATGAGATCTGGCATTTACAGCTATCCCAATACACAAAGAATCATTTTTGGAACGCCCTTTGAGCAGGCAATTTCAACTGAGCTTGAAACAACAGGCGCACAGCGTGTATTTGTCCTGGCCAGTGGCAGTCTTTTCCGTCATACCAATGTGGTGAATCAACTTCGCGCCGTTTTGGGGTCGCGTTGCGTCGGCTTGTTCCATGAAATGCCCGCCCACACGCCTCGCACAGCGGTTGTTGAGGCGGCGCACCAAGCACAACAATGCCAAGCTGATTTAATCCTCACTCTGGGCGGCGGCTCCATCACAGATACTGGAAAAATGATCACACTTTGTATGAGTAACGATATTCAGTCGGCTGAAGATCTAGATCGGCTGGCCACAAAAGTGCATGCTGATGGAAAAATAGAAAGACCGGAGTTTGCTCCGCCCACAGTTTCTTGTTCTGTTATTTCTACAACCCTTTCGGCCGGAGAATTCAGTGCCTTAGCGGGCTGCACCGATACGATGAAGGGAATGAAAGAGAATTTTTTGCATCCGAAAGCCTCGCCTAAATCGGTTATTTTGGATCCAGCATTGACCTTGCATACGCCTGAGTGGCTTTGGCTTTCCACAGGGATTCGCGCAGTCGATCATGCGGTAGAGGATTTGTGCTCTATCAATACACAACCCATTTCGGAAGCCACTTCTTTTCAGGCTTTGCGCTTGCTTGGCAGAGGCTTGCGTGCAGTCAAAAAAGACCCTTCAGATCTGGAGGCCCGACTCGATTGTCAACTGGGCGCATGGATGTCAATCATTGGATCCAGTGCCGGTGTTCAAAAAGGGGCAAGTCACGGTATAGGGCATATCTTGGGCGGTACTGCAGGGGTTCCGCATGGCTATACGTCGTGTGTCATGTTGCCTCATGTATTGCGCTTTAACCAGAGCATCAACGGTGAACAGCAAAAGTTGGTCAGTGAAGCCTTGGGAGATCCTCACAAGCCAGCCTGCGATGTTGTGTCGAATTTGGTAGCTCAACTTGGCCTGCCACGTACCCTTCGTGAGGTCGGTGTCAAAGCTGACATGCTGAACTTGATTGCGCAAAATTCAATGCACGACCGTTTGATCCACAGTAACCCTCGAAAAATACATGGCCCCGAAGATGTTCTACGTATTTTGGAAGCCGCTTGGTAGGCAGCATTTGTGAAATCTAAATCCTTGGTTTGGGCCATGTGCATTGGTCAGGTAGGCAATCTTTTGCCCCATGTGGTGGTGCCTGCTGTCATGGTTCAGTACCTCATGCCCTTGTGGGGAATGACCAATACCCAAGCAGGATTGCTGGCAGCAGCCTATGCCGCTGGCTATATGGTTGCAGTCCCCTTTTTAAGTGCATTAACCGATCGTTTCGATGCAAGGCGCATTCTGCTGATGGGCTCTTTGTGCAGCGGCTTGAGCACGCTGGCCTTTGCATTGTTTGCCACAAACTGGCTGACAGGCGTGATCATTTGGGGCTTGGCGGGCGCAAGCTTTGCTGGGGCCTACATGCCTGGGTTGCGTGCGTTGAACGATCGAATAGAAACTGTCAACGCCTCACGCAGTATTACTTTGTATACCGCCAGTTATTCCTTGGGGGTAGGTTTCTCTTTTTTGGTATCGCAGCTCGTTGCCGATGCATTTGGGTGGCGATGGTCTTTTGGCATCACAGGACTTGGCCCACTTTTTATGGCCTTTGTGGCATGGCGAATGAAGCCCGTATTACCCATTCCTACTGGAGGCCACCTTTTGGATGTTCGCCCGGTATTGCGAAATCGTCCTGCTATGGCCTACATCTTGAGTTATGGAACACATTGTTTCGAGCTGTATGGATTCAGAACTTGGCTTGTAGCGTTTTGGACCTTTGTCATTTCACGCCATCAAGGCGGCTCTTTGCCAGACGCCATGACAGTGAGTTTCTTGGCCTCTATATTGGCCGTGCCGGCCAGCATCATTGGCAATGAATTGTCTTTGCGCTTCGGAAGAGAGCGCGCGATTACTTGGATTCAGGTGATCTCAGCCCTCACTGCGTTGTCAGTGGGATTGTTCGCAGGTGGTCCTGCATGGGTGCTGTTGGTTTTGATTCTTTTTTATGCCATTACGGTGCCAGCAGACTCAGGCTCACTGACTGCTGGAATGCTGTCTTATGCGCAACCACAGTTTAAAGGTTTGACCTTGGCCTTGCACTCTACAGTGGGGTTTGGGCTCTCGGCTTTGTCTGGATGGCTGGTTGGATTGGCGCTAGATTCTCAGGGGGGTACTCAAGAACCACAAGCATGGCTAGCGGCATTTGGTGTGCTGGCAACAGGTGTCATGCTAGGGCCATTGGCGTTGAGGTTATCAAGGCATAAAACGACTTAAATATAAAGACAAATTCGTGTCTTGGTATGACGCAAGATCCTGGCGATTTCTCGTCATATTGGGTCTTTATGAACTGTATCAGTGAGTATCGAAATGCAAGGTAAGCATGGGTTTGAGTCGCAGCAATTTTGCAATGAAGGCGTCGTACATTTATTTGCATTGCTTCCACATTTGCTTCCACACCTCTGTAGACCACGTGTAACCTATTGATTTGTAATGAATTTTATTTCTTGAGGCTGCTCATAATCCTTTGGTCCCAGGTTCAAGTCCTGGTGGGCCCACCACTTAAAAAGGGTACATACTGGAGACATCGTTTACAGTTTGTACCGGTCACATCGTTAACACCCTAGGCCCAAACGGATTGGGCCCGGGTTCCAGGCGACAACTGTCCATATCGAAGTACCCCAGATCGTAGTCCAT
>Ga0315905_10001984_pt1 | contig 21721 bp, 15 predicted proteins | sample LakEriMetagenome_5_FD_203522 | JGI IMG/M metagenome (GOLD analysis project Ga0315905, IMG submission 203522) | Freshwater fungal communities from buoy surface, Lake Erie, Ohio, United States - Buoy 4 MA121 | ecosystem: Environmental > Aquatic > Freshwater > Lake | place: USA: Lake Erie, Ohio...
CTTTGGGAAATTCAGTGGGCTGGCATAGCCCATGGCAGCCAAGGCGTAAACCTCGAGCCCAGCGTGCACATATTCCCCTCCCCCTCGCGGGGAGGGGCTAGGGGTGGGGGTCGCGCGATCTTCAATCTCTAGCGCTGTGTGAAAACAGAGAGATCCCGGAGATTGCGCGACCCCCAACCCGCTCGCTGCTGCGCAGCAGTTCGGCCCTCCCCGCAAGGGGGAGGGAAAGAGATGTCGCTACGCTTCTCGCAAGGACGTGGTTCAGCTCGGATCGGCGAGGGTCATCTTCACGATCTTGTCCGGATTGGTGACCGAGCCATTATTGCGCTGGTCGCCCTTCTTGATCTTGTCGACATGTTCCATGCCGGAGACGACTTCGCCCCAGACCGTATATTGGCCGTTGAGGAAACTCGCATCGCCGTAGCAGATGAAGAATTGCGAATTGGCAGAATTCGGCAATTGCGAACGGGCCATGCCCAATGTGCCGCGACGGAATTGAGCCTGCGAAAATTCCGCCGGAATATTTGGAAGTTTCGAGCCGCCCATGCCCGTGCCGGTCGGATCGCCGGTTTGCGCCATAAAGCCTTCGATCACGCGATGGAAGACGATGCCGTCATAAAAACCATCTTTCACCAGCTTGCGGATCTGCTCCACATGTTTGGGCGCAAGATCAGGCCGCATGCGAATGGTCACGCGACCAACCTTAAGGTCCAGATAGAGAATGTCCTTGTTCGTGCCCTGCGCCAGCGCAGAGCCGGCAACGGCCGCCAGCGGCAGTCCGATCACAACAGAACGGCGATCGATCGTCATGCAAATCTCCAGAGGTCAGGATGAAAATTTTGTCTTGAGTGCGGCTGCAACATCCGCCGGCACAAAGCTTGAGACATCGCCGCGCAGAGCCGCGATCTGGCGCACAAGCGTGGCCGTGACATGGCGGACCGCCGGGCTGGCGGGAAGAAAGATCGTCTGAATGGCGGGCGCCATGGTCGCATTCATGCCGGCCATCTGCATTTCATAATCGAAATCCGTGCCGTCGCGCAGGCCGCGCAGAATGACACTCGCGCCGGCCTTTTTCGCAGCATCCACCGCCAGCCCGTCGAACGTCACAACATCAAGGGCAACATTCAACGATTTGGTCGAGGCGCGGATCAGATTTTCGCGTTCCGACGCGGAAAACAGCGGCGCCTTGCCAGGATGCACGCCAATGCCCACCACAATGCGGTCGCAGATTGAAGCGCCGGCGCGCAAAACATCGAGATGGCCGTTGGTCAGGGGATCGAAAGACCCCGTATAAAAACCGATCCGCGCCATATCAGTGCCCTTTTCCGCTCAGGCAGAGGTCTCGTCGCTCTCGCCGTCGTCGCTGCCGCTATCATCCTCGCCGATGCGCTCGACTGAGACAACCCGCTCGTCGGCAGCCGTCTTGAACACGATCACGCCCTGCGTGGAGCGACCGGCAACACGAATGCCCTCAACCGGCACGCGGATCAATTGGCCGCCATCGGTCACAAGCATGATCTCGTCGCCATGCCCAACCGGGAATGAGGCGACAAGCTCGCCATTGCGCGCATTGACCGCCATGGCGGTAATGCCCTTGCCGCCACGCCCGGTGACACGATATTCGTAGGACGAGGTGCGCTTGCCAAAACCATTGGAGGTCAGTGTGAGAATGACCTCTTCATTGACCGACATTTCGACATAGCGATCCTGAGACAACGAAATGGCTGCATTGGCCTCTTCGGTCTCACCCGGATCGGAAATGTTTTCCTCTGCCCCCGTCTCACCCGCCATGGCACGACGCATGCGCAAATAGGCAGCGCGCTCATCCGACGAAGCATCCACATGATGCAGAATGGCAAGCGAGATGACGCTGTCGCCCTCGGCCAGATTAATGCCGCGCACGCCCATGGAATCGCGACCCTTGAAGACGCGCACATCGCCAACGGCAAAGCGGATGCACTGGCCTTTGTCTGTGGTCAGCAAAACGTCATTGGCTTCAGAGCAGACCTGCACATCGACAATGCCTTCGCCCTCATCGAGCTTCATCGCGATTTTGCCGGCGCGATTGACCTGGACGAAATCGGAAAGCTTGTTGCGACGAACCGTGCCGCGCGTTGTCGCGAACATGACGTCCAGATTGGCCCAGGCGCTCTCATCCTCGGGCAATGGCATGATGGTGGTGATGCGCTCGCCCTGTTCGAGCGGCAGCATATTGACCAAAGCCTTGCCGCGCGCCTGTGGCGCAGACAAAGGCAGACGCCAAACTTTTTCCTTGTAGACCTGACCGCGCGAGGAGAAGAACAGAACAGGCGTATGCGTATTGGCAACGAAGAGTCGCGAGACGAAATCCTCATCGCGTGTCTGCATGCCGGAGCGGCCCTTGCCGCCGCGACGCTGCGCCCGATAGGTCGAGAGCGGCACGCGCTTGATATAGCCCGCATGTGAAACCGTGACGACCATATCCTCGCGCTGGATGAGATCTTCATCATCCATATCCGCATCGCTCTCGGTGATTTCCGATTTGCGCCGCGTCGCAAAGGCCGTGCGCACGGCAATCAATTCATCGCGGATGATCGAGAAGACACGGGCGCGCGAACGCAGAATGTCGAGATAATCAGCAATCTCGACAGCCAGTTTGTTGATCGCCTCGGCAATCTCCTCGCGACCCAGCGCAGTCAGGCGCTGCAGGCGCAAATCGAGAATGGCGCGGGCCTGCGCCTCAGACAGACGATAAGATACATCGGCATTCAGCTTATGACGCGGATCCGCAATCAGCTCGATCAGCGGCGCCATATCCTTTGCCGGCCAGTCGCGTCCCATCAAAGCTTCGCGCGCAGCAGCCGCATCGGGCGAGGTACGAATGAGACGGATCACTTCATCGATATTGGCAACGGCAATGGCGAGGCCAACCTGCACATGGGCGCTCTCACGCGCCTTGTTGAGCAGATATTTCGTCCGCCGTGTGACGACCTCCTCGCGGAAATCGATAAAGGCGGTGAGGAAATCGCGCAGATTGAGCATCTGCGGACGCCCGCCATTCAGCGCAATCATATTGCAGCCGAAGGAGGATTGCATCGACGTGTAGCGGAAGAGTTGGTTCAGCACGACATCGGCCACCGCATCGCGCTTCAGCTCGATGACAATGCGCATGCCGTCGCGATCGGATTCATCGCGAAGATCCGAAATGCCTTCGATCTTCTTGTCGCGAACGAGTTCGGCAATGCGTTCGATCAACACCGACTTGTTGATCTGATAAGGAATCTCCGTGACGATAATCGCCTCGCGATCCTTGCGGACCTGTTCAATCTCCGTCTTGGCACGCACCGAGACAGAACCGCGCCCGGTCATATAGGCCGAGCGAATGCCGCTGCGGCCCAAGATGATTCCGCCGGTGGGGAAGTCTGGTCCCGGAATGATTTGCGTCAGATCTTCGATGGAAATCTCGGGCCGTTCCATCATGGCCAGAACGCCGTCGATGACTTCGCCGAGATTGTGCGGGGGAATATTGGTGGCCATACCCACCGCAATACCGCCGGCGCCATTGACGAGAAGGTTTGGATAGCGCGCCGGCAAAACGACGGGCTCTTCTTCCTTGCCGTCGTAATTCGGATGGAAATCGACCGTGTCTTCTTCAATATCTTCAAGCAGCGGCATGGCCGCTTTTGACAGGCGTGACTCGGTGTAACGCATGGCCGCAGCAGGATCGCCATCGACCGAACCGAAATTGCCCTGACCATCGACCAAGGGCACGCGCAGAGAAAACGGCTGCGCCATGCGCACGAGCGCATCGTAAATCGCGCTGTCGCCATGGGGGTGGTATTTACCCATCACATCGCCGACGATACGCGCGGATTTCACATAGGACTTGTCCGGCGTGTGGCCATTCTCATGCATCGAAAAGAGAATGCGACGATGCACGGGCTTGAGCCCGTCGCGCACATCGGGAAGCGCACGGCTCACGATCACGCTCATGGCGTAATCGAGATAAGAGCGCTTCATCTCATCGGTGATGGAGACGGGGCGGATGTCAGAGCCGCTCGCCCCGGCGTGGTCGTCTTTTTCGTCGGCCAAAAGCCTGTTTCCTGACTGGTTCCAGAATCGATCTTCTGTCTATCCGATTCCAGCCCCCGAAGCCAGCATCAACACGCCCGAACAACCCGGCCAAAGCCTTTTGGAATCAGTGACTTGTAATCATGCCAAACCCGCGCACGGCGAAATCTCCGGGGGAGCCTCAAAAGCCTGTGCAAGGCCACCTTTCATCGCTCTTGCCATGCTTCGCCCAAGCTATAGCTTTGGGCGGGCAATTCGAGGTTTTTCATCATGCACAGCAAATGGATCGCCGCCTCTCTCACCAGCGTCCTGATCGCTCTCTCCGGCGCTTCAACGACGGCTCAGGCGGATATCAAGGAAAGCGTGGTGCAGATCCCTGTGCGCGTCCAGGGCTCCGATGGCACGCCGCATCAACAGAGCATTACACTGACGATATTTCGTGACGAAAGGCGCAAGCAGGCGCCCTTTCTTATTCTCAACCATGGACGAGCCGGCGATCCGCAGGAGCGCAAAAATTTCGGCCGTTCCGTGTTCAGGGAGCAAAGCCGCTATTTTGTCGATAAGGGCTTTGTCGTCATTCTGCCCACGCGCATCGGTTATGGCGTCACCGAGGGACCGGATCTCGAAACTTCGGGCCCCTGCTCCAATAAGGATTATCCCGCGAGCCTTGTGCCCGCTGTTGCGCAGGTGGAAGCCGCCATCCGTTATGCCAAGGCGCAAGATTATGTCGATCCAGCACGCGGCGCGGTGGTCGGACAATCGGTCGGCGGCTTCACAACGATCGGCACGGCGGCGAAAAACATTGCCGGCGTAAAGATTGCGATTAATTTCGCTGGCGGTGCTGGCGGCGATCCCAAAAATCGCCGCTCTAACCCCTGCCAGGCCGATCGAATCGCCGATACCTACGGAGAGCTCGGCGCCAAAGCGCGGATACCCACGCTTTGGCTCTATTCAGTCAATGACGCCTATTGGGGTCCGGACCATCCCAAACAATGGGTCGCGGCCTTTACTGCGCGAGGAGGTCGCGCAGAATTTGTCGCCCTCCCCGCCAACGGGGACGATGGCCATTCCTCCTTCCGGAGGGATCCCGAAGCCTGGCAACCAAAGGTCGATGCTTTTCTGAAGAAAAACGGCTTCTGAAACGCCGGATCAGAACGGAATATCGTCGTCGATCGCCGCCGATGTACGACCGCCGCCCGCAGCGGCGGGGCGCGTGTCGGAAGGTGCCGACCGGCTGAAGCTCTGGCGCTCGCCGCCGCCAGCGACGTCGCCGCCACCTTCACGGCCGCCGCCGCGGCTGTCGAGCAGTGTCAGCTCGCCGCGATAACGCTGCAGGACAACATCCGTCGCCTTGCGCTGATTGCCGTCCTTGTCGGTATATTCGCGCGTCTGCAGCTGGCCTTCGAGATAGACCTTGGAGCCCTTCTTCACATATTGCTCGGCAACCTTTCCGAGCGCATCGTTGAAGATGGTCACATTGTGCCACTCGGTCTTGTCCTTGCGCTCGCCGGTCGACTTGTCGCGCCAGGATTCCGTGGTCGCCACCGAGAAAGAGACAATGGCATCGCCATTGGCGGTGCGGCGCACTTCCGGGTCGCGCCCGACATTGCCGATGAGAATGACCTTGTTGACGCTGCCCGACATCTGCCTCTCCTGAAATCCGCTGCAGGCCCGGCCCGCATATTCGCCACACCCTAAACGCGCCAACCTGCCAATGCGCCTCAAAGCGCGCGACCTCCGGACGCTGTCCACAGGAGGCTCGCCAGATTGTTCTTGATATGTTCTTATCAGAGCCCGGATCGCGATGCAAGCCGGTCCGTGGCGATATGCCCAACCCAGCCTCTGCCCGCCGGCATCGCATTTGCTCCTGAAAAGCCCTATCTGAGCGTCGAGGGGCGCCCTGCCCGAGCGAACCGCCAAGCCTTTGTCAGCGTATCCCAAAGGGGCCGTCAGGCGCCGAAAAACCAAGCAAGCAGTGAGATCATGGCCCGCAGTCCCAAGACCAAAACCGACGCCATCCGCACAGCCGACAAGCTGTTCGATCAATTCGGCGACAAGGTGATCTCAGTGCGTGGCGCGCGCGAGCACAATCTCAAAAATGTCGATCTGACGATCCCGCGCGACAAGCTCGTGGTGTTCACCGGCCTGTCGGGCTCGGGAAAATCCTCGCTGGCCTTCGATACGATCTATGCGGAAGGACAAAGGCGCTATGTGGAATCGCTTTCCGCTTATGCGCGCCAGTTTCTTGAAATGATGCAGAAGCCCGATGTCGATCAGATCGACGGGCTCTCGCCTGCCATTTCGATTGAGCAAAAGACAACGTCGAAAAATCCGCGTTCGACGGTCGGCACGGTCACCGAGATTCACGATTATATGCGCCTGCTCTGGGCGCGTGTCGGCATTCCCTATTCCCCCGCCACCGGCATGCCCATTGAGAGCCAGACCGTCAGCCAGATGGTTGATCGCATTCTCGCCCTGCCGGAAAAGACGCGCCTGTTTCTGCTGGCCCCCGCTGTGCGCGGCCGCAAGGGCGAATATCGCAAGGAAATCGCCGATTATATGAAGCGCGGTTTTCAGCGCCTGAAGATCGACGGCACCTATTATGAAATCGGCGATGCGCCGAGCCTCGACAAGAAACTCAAACATGACATTGATGTCGTGGTCGACCGCATTGTCGTGCGCGGCGACATTGCCTCGCGCCTTGCAGACTCGCTGGAGACAGCACTCGAACTGGCCGATGGCATTGCCATTGCCGAATATGCCGACGAGAAGGAAAAAGACGGCTCGCCCAAGCGCGTGATCTTCTCTTCGAAATTCGCCTGCCCGGTCTCCGGCTTTACGATTCCGGAAATCGAGCCGCGCCTCTTCTCCTTCAACAATCCTTTCGGCGCCTGTCCTGTCTGTTCGGGCCTTGGCTCCGAGCAGACGGTCGATGCTGAACTGGTCGTCCCCGATCCGTCCATCACTTTACGCAAGGGCGCCATTGCGCCCTGGGCGAAATCGACCTCGCCCTATTATGCCCAGACGCTGGAATCGCTTGGCCGTCATTACAAGTTCCGGCTCGACATGCCTTTCGAAAAACTGTCGCAGAAAGCGCAGGATGCGATCCTGTTCGGATCGGGCGAAGAGAAGATCAAATTCTCCTATGATGATGGTCTGCGCGCCTATGATGTTGCCAAGCCTTTCGAGGGCGTCGTGCGCAATCTCGAGCGCCGCTATCTGGAAACGGAAAGCGAATGGGCGCGGGAAGAAATCTCGCGCTTCATGGCCGCAACGCCGTGCAAGGCATGTCAGGGCTATCGCTTGAAAGCAGAAGCACTGGCCGTAAAAATTGCGACCAAGCATATCGGCCATGCGTCTGAAATGTCGGTGCGCGAAGCAGCGCTCTGGTTTGAAACCTTGCCGAAATCGCTCGACAAGAAACGCAATGAAATTGCCGGACGCATTTTAAAAGAAATTCGTGACCGCCTGAACTTCCTTGTCGATGTCGGTCTCGATTATCTGACGCTCTCGCGCGCATCAGGCACTTTGTCGGGCGGCGAAAGCCAGCGCATCCGTCTGGCCTCGCAAATCGGCTCCGGCCTGACCGGCGTTCTCTATGTGCTGGATGAGCCCTCCATCGGACTGCATCAGCGCGACAATGCGCGACTGCTGGAAACTTTGCGACGCCTGCGCGATCTCGGCAACACGGTCATTGTCGTTGAGCATGATGAAGATGCGATCCTCACCGCCGATCATGTGGTCGATGTCGGTCCCGGTGCCGGCATTCATGGTGGCAAGATTGTCTCGCAGGGCACGCCGCAACAGATTATGGACGATCCAAAATCGCTGACGGGCGATTATCTGACGGGTCGCCAATCGGTTCTGGTGCCCCGCGCCCGCCGCAAGATCCAGCCGGCGCGCAAACTCAAACTGACCGGCGCACGCGGCAATAATCTCAAAAATGTCACGGCGGACATTCCGCTGGGCCTTTTTACCTGCATCACCGGCGTATCCGGTGGCGGCAAATCCACGCTGGTCATCGACACGCTCTACAAGGCGGTTGAACGCAAGCTGAATGGCGCGCTGGAGCACCCCGCCCCGCATGACAAGCTCGAGGGACTCGAGCATCTCGACAAGGTTATCGATATCGATCAATCGCCCATCGGGCGCACCCCGCGCTCAAATCCGGCGACCTATACGGGCGCTTTCACACCCATTCGCGAATGGTTTGCCGGACTGCCCGAATCCAAGGCGCGTGGTTATGCGCCGGGTCGCTTCTCTTTCAATGTGAAGGGCGGGCGCTGCGAGGCCTGCCAGGGCGATGGCGTCATCAAGATCGAAATGCACTTCCTGCCCGACGTTTACGTCACTTGCGATGTCTGCAAGGGCAAGCGCTATGATCGCGAGACGCTGGAAGTGAAATATCGCGACAAATCCATCGCCGATGTGCTGGATATGACGGTCGAGGAGGCCAAAGACCTTTTCAAAGCCGTGCCGACGATCCGCGAGAAAATGGAAACGCTCGCGCGTGTCGGCCTGAATTACGTCAAGGTCGGACAGCAGGCGACCACTTTGTCGGGCGGCGAAGCGCAGCGCGTCAAATTATCGAAGGAATTGTCGCGCCGCTCTACCGGGCGCACGCTCTATATTCTCGACGAGCCTACCACCGGACTGCATTTCCACGATGTGCGCAAATTGCTCGAAGTGCTGCATGAGCTGGTCGACCAAGGAAATAGCGTCGTCGTGATCGAGCATAATCTCGAGGTCATCAAGACGGCCGATTGGATTATCGACATGGGACCGGAAGGCGGCGACGGCGGTGGCGAGATTGTCGCGCAAGGCACGCCCGAAGATGTCGTCAAAGTCGCGCGCAGTTATACGGGCCGCTTCCTGAAGGAAGTTTTGGCGCGCCGACCGCTGGTCCTGCCCGATAAAGAAAAAGTGACCAAAGGAAAAAGGCAGGCGGCAGAATAAAGCCGCCGCCTTCAATCGCTGTTGTCGACCATATTCAAGGCGCGCAAAGTTTCGATCTCGAGCTCGACTGCGCGCTCCAGAGATTCAGCGCAGACGGCGAGCATCGGATTGAAATCAAGCAGCGTTTCACGCAGGCTTGCGGCCGTGCGCGCGATCGCTTCCAATTCCTCAAGGCGCGAACCCGTGCCGCTCGCCCATGTGCGGCGACCGCTTGTGTCATCTGAAATCGGTACCAACCGAACATTCGCTTGATGTGTTTTACGCATGGCCCTCCTCCTGGAGTTATTGCCTGCCAAGCTTCAGAATGTCAGGGTTGCCTCATTACCAAATACCGATTTTCAGGTAGAGATTGCACATTCATTCCGATGCAGATGATTGACAGCGCGATAAATACGCTTGAGCGGGCTGGCGATATTGCGGCGCTGAGCGCGGCTTTCCAGCGCATCGTCGAAGACAATGGTTTTTTTGCCTTCGAAGCCGTCGAGACGACGGAACTTCAACCCGACACGCCGTTTCATTTTGGTACAGCCGATGAATGGCGGCAGGTCTATATTGCCAATGGCTTTCGTTTCATCGATCCGTTTCTGGCGCTATCGCGACGCATTGGCCTGCCCTTCGACATGAGCGCAATCGATCTGTCGAATGTGCAATCCAAACAGGTTCAGCGCCTCGTCAAGGCAGCGGCCGAATTCGGCATGCGCCAGGGGCTGTTTTTTCCCCATCACATGCGTGATGCCCGAGGGCGTTTGCGCTCGCATTTCCTGGCGATGATCTGGACTGCCGATGAGCGTGCCTTTGCAGAAACGCTGGCTGCGCGACGTCACCCATTGCACCTTATCGCGCTGCATTTTTTCGAGCGCAACGTCATCTTGCGCGGCCTTCAGGAAAGCGCAGGAAAAGAGAGTGAAACCGGAGCAAGCCTGCTCACCGAGCGCGAACGCCAAACGCTCGCCTGCGCCGCGCGCGGCATGACGGGAGAAGACATTGCACAATCGATGAATATTTCGACGCTGACCGCGCAGACGCATCTCAAAAATGCGACGCGCAAGCTCAATGCCGCCAATCGGACACATGCTGTCGCGCGCGCCATTTCGCGCGGATTGATCGAAATGTGAAACCGGTCAGTCGACATCCTCGACATGGACCGGCCCGCCACCTTCGACGCGCTGCGCCAATGCGGCCTGCATGAAATCATCCAGATCCCCGTCCAGCACTTCGTCGGGCGTGCCTGAGACCACGCCGGTGCGCAGATCCTTCACCATCTGATAGGGCTGCAGAACATAGGAGCGGATCTGGTGGCCCCAGCCGATATCGGTCTTGGAGGCAGCCTGCGCATTGGCTTCGGCCTCGCGCTTTTCCATTTCCAGTTCATAGAGGCGCGCACGCAACATGTTCCAGGCGGTGGCGCGGTTCTTGTGCTGCGAGCGTTCGCCCTGGCAGGCCACGACAATGCCGGTCGGAATATGGGTGATGCGCACCGCCGAATCCGTCGTATTGACATGCTGGCCGCCGGCGCCCGATGAGCGATAGGTGTCGATGCGGCAATCGCTCTCATTCACCTCAATATTGATGCGATCATCAATGACCGGATAGACCCAGACGGAGGCAAAGCTAGTATGACGACGCGCGTTGGAATCGAAGGGCGAGATGCGCACGAGACGATGCACGCCGCTCTCGGTCTTCATCCAGCCATGGGCATTGTGACCCTTGATGAGAATGGTCGCCGATTTGATGCCGGCCTCGTCGCCCGACGTTTCTTCGATGATATCGACTTTAAACTTCTGGCGCTCGGCCCAGCGCACATACATGCGCAGCAACATGCGCGCCCAGTCGCAGCTCTCGGTTCCGCCTGCGCCCGAATGGATTTCGACATAAGTGTCGTTGGCATCGACTTCGCCTGACAGAAGCGCCTCAATATGCCGGCGCTCGGCCTCGACCTTCAGGGTTTTCAGCGCCGCAACGCCTTCCTGTTCGGTCGTCTCGTCATTTTCCATTTCGCCGAGTTCGACGAGTGTCGCCGCATCCTCGAGATCGCGCTCGAAACGCGCCAGCGAATTCAGCCGCTCTTCGAGATCAGTGCGCTCGCGCATGATTTTCTGCGCGGCTTCGGCATTGTTCCACAGATCGGGATCTTCGACCCTGGCGTTCAGTTCCGCCAGTCGGCGCGTTGCGGCATCGACGTCAAAGATGCCTCCTCAGCAGTCCCACGGACTGCTTGATCTGTTCGACGAGCGCTTCGGCTTCGGCGCGCATGATGGTCACTTTCTGAATAAATGGCAGGCAGACAGAAGCCTGAATCGAGCGCGAAACTAGAGAAAGGACCGCCCCAAGGCAACCGGCCCGCCTTTAATAGAGGCCGCCGGTCCCTGTCCCGATGGCGCGCTCGTCGGGCATGCGCAGCATTCCCTCGCCCGCCATCGAATAAGTATCGGGCGGCGACGTGCCGGGTTTGAAGGCCTCGATAATCGACCCCTGGCCGCTGGAGCGCTGACCGCTGCGCGCATCGACCGTGATCAGCTTGATACCGGCTGGAACGCGGAAGGGCACGCTGGGCTTATCCTTCAGCGCCACTTGCATGAAGTCGCGGAAGATCGGGGCCGCATATTGACCCGCTGTCGCGGAATCGCCCAAAGAGCGCGGCCGGTCGTAACCCATATAGACGCCAACGGCGAGTTCGGCGGAGAAGCCGACGAACCAAACATCCTTGGCCTCATTGGTCGTGCCCGTCTTGCCGGCAATCGGCTTGCCGACCTGTTTGATCACCTGCGCCGTGCCACGCGTCACAACGCCTTCCATCATCGACGTGATCTGATAGGCCGTCAGCGGATCGATGACCTGTTCGCGATTGTCGACAAGGGTCGGCTCATCCTGCTTGGCCCATCCGGGCGCAGAACAGCCTTGGCAGGCGCGCTGATCGTGGCGATAGAGCGTTTTGCCCGTGCGATCCTGAATGCGGTCGATCAGCGTCGGTTGAATCCGCCGCCCGCCATTGGCCAGCATGGAATAGGCGGCCGTCATGCGCAAAACAGTCGTTTCGCCGGCGCCCAAAGCCATGGAGGGGACGGGCAGCATATTGTCGTAAACGCCGAAGCGTTTCGAATAATCGGCAAGCATCGGCAGGCCGACATCGCGCGCCAGACGCACCGTCATCAGGTTTTTCGAACGCTCGATGCCATAGCGCAAAGTTTGCGGACCGCCCGCCTTGCCGTCGTAATTTTCAGGACGCCAGATGCCCATGCCTGGACCCATGTCGATCTCGACCGCTGAATCCAGAACGATGGAAGATGGCGTATAGCCATTGTCGAGCGCGGTCGCATAAACGAAAGGCTTGAAGGAGGAGCCGGGCTGACGCAAAGCCTGCGTCGCGCGGTTGAATTCCGATTGATCGAAGGAAAAGCCGCCGACCATGGCGAAGACGCGACCCGTATAAACATCCATCGCGACAATGGCGCCGGAAATATCGGGGATCTGGCGCAAGCGAAACTGGCTGGGCCTGCCCTCAACCGGCTCGACATAGATCACATCGCCCGCCTGCAAGGCCTGACGCATGTTGCGTTTCGTCCAGCGAATGCCATCGGCAGGAAGAGTTCCTGTAATACGCTCGCGATTGAACTCGCCCGAACGTTCCTTGGGCGGCTGCAGGCCGATGCGCGCCTGCTGATCGTTAACTTCAAGCACAACAGCCAGACGCCATGGCGCGACATCGCCAAGCACGGGAATTTCAGCAAGCGCCGGACCCCAATCGCCCGAGACGTCAATCGCGCGCATGGCGCCGCGGAAACCGCGCGCTTCATCATAGCGCACAAGTCCATCGACCAAGGCCTTGCGCGCCCAGACCTGCATTTTCGGGTCGAGCGTGGCGCGAACAGAAAGGCCGCCCTCGTAGAGTTTTTTCTCGCCATAACGGTCGAGCAATTCACGCCGCACTTCTTCGGCAAAATAACCGGCGGCATAGGTGTTGGGCGAGAGCACGCGCGGATTGACGCCCAAAGGTTCGGTCTTCGCCTTTTCACCCTGCTGCATCGTGACGAAGCCATCTGCCACCATGCGGTCGATGACATAATTGCGTCGCCCGATGGCCGCTTCGCGAAAGCGGAACGGATGATAATTATTCGGGCCTTTGGGCAGAGCCGCGAGATAGGCGGCTTCCGAGAGCGTCAGCTCCTGCACGGCCTTGCCGTAATAATTCAAAGCTGCAGCAGCAATGCCGTAATTGCTGAGGCCGAGATAAATCTCATTCAGATAGAGTTCGAGAATGCGTTCTTTCGGATAGGCAGCCTCGATACGAAAGGCGACAAGAGCCTCACGAATTTTGCGCTCGAACGAGCGCTCATTGCCGAGCAAAAAGTTTTTCGCCACCTGCTGGGTGATTGTTGACGCACCCTGCACGCGCTTGGAGCCCTGAACCATCACATAAACGGCGCGCGCAATGCCTTCGGGATCGACGCCATTATGCGAATAAAAATTCTTGTCCTCGGCCGAAATGAAAGCCTGCTTCACCAGCGGCGGAATGGCAGATGAGGGCAGATAGAGCCGGCGCTCGCGCGCATATTCGGCAATCAGCGAACCGTCATTGGCATGGACGCGCGTCATCACCGGCGGCTCGTAATTGCGCAGCTGGGTGTAATCGGGCAGATCCTGCTGATAATGCCAGATGAGACCGGCAGCACCGATTGCGCCGAGGACGAATACAATCGCCCCGGTCGCAAAGATGAATCCGAAGAAGCGCGCGATCAGCCGCATGAATTCCTAGTCTCTCCTGTACCGCCTGCCGGCAAGCATCCGGTGCGGCGGGGCTCTCCTGCCCCAGGCGCGTCCTGCGGCGCCTTTTTCAAATCATGTCACTGGTGCAGGTTTGTGGTCTTAATGGGGCGCGCGGCCGCGCGCAATCATCGGGTCTGGCCCCCTCCACTGCCGCTTTGGGCGGATCCCCCGCTGACACGGGGGGCAAAAAACGTATCGATGGCCCGGACCATGGCATCGGCCGTCTTGAGCCGCCATTCTGGCTTCAGCAGGGCTGCCGTATCCTTTTCATTGGAAAGATAGCCCAGTTCCAGCAGGACGGAGGGAACATCGGGGGCGTTGAGCACCCGGAAACCAGCCGAGCGGATGGGATTCTTGTTCAACCGGGCCGCCTCGCTCCAGTAATTGACGAGCGTGCGCGCAAAGACGTGGGAATAAGCGCGGGTTTCCCGCCGGGTCAGGTCGAAAAGAATGTCGGAGACATCCCCCGTATCTTCGCCCGCCTCCAGACCGCCGGCTGCATCGGCCAGATTTTCTTTCTCGGCGAGCCGCGCCGCCTGCCGGTCGGAGGCCCGGTCGGACCTCGTATAAATGGTCGCGCCCGAGACCCCGCCCGTGTCAGACAAAGTGTCGGCATGGATCGAGATGAAAAGGTCAGCCGAAAACTCGCGGGCGATTTTCACCCGCTGGGCGAGCGGCACGAACACGTCGCTGTCGCGCGTCATGGCAACGCGGTAGCGCCCGCTGGCCTCGATCTGCGCCTGCAAAACCCGGCTGAACTCGAAGACAATGTCTTTTTCAATGACGTTTTGAGCGCCCTGCGCGCCTACATCAATGCCGCCATGGCCGGGATCGATCACAATCATCGGCCGCAAGGCCTCAGCTGCCCGAGCGGCGGGCCTTGGCGCATCGCTTAAAATGTCACGCGCTACCGCCTCATTGGCCGCAGCGCGTGATGCCAAAGCAAAGGCTGCCGCATCGGTTTCCTTCAGATCGATCTGCAGGCGAAAGCCGCCCTCGGGGCGCGGGATCGAGGAGACGCCCGCCACCAGAGCGGGGCGGCCGAGGTCAATCACAATGCGCGATTTGCCTGGCGCAAACAGGCCGAAGCGGAAGGAGGCGACGATTTTCGCCGGCGTCTGATTCCGCGACCGCCCGCGCGCCTCAGCCTGGCCGGTCCGGGGCGGCAATTGGAAATTGACCTCGGGCAGATCGACAATCACCCGGTCGGGACCGGCCATGACATAGGCCTCAGCTGCAACCAAGCCATTGAAATCAAACGAAATACGCACCGTCCCAGCGCCTTCTTCAACTTGCGCTGCTGCCGCGACGGGGGTTGCGGCAAATGACGTCTGCACCCCGAACATGATGGCGAGGCAGAGGACGGAGAGACAAAGGCGAAGAGCTGAGAACATGTAAAACCAGTTTGGCCGCAAAAGCCTTACAGCCTTTAAAGATGAAAGGCCGTAACGGTTAAGGATACATTTGCTCCGGTCAAGCCAAACGGTTCGATCCTGAAATGAGACGGGGCGCCAATGCCAACCTTGCCAAAGAGGGGTTTGTGCCGCTATGTAGAAACAGTCCCGTTTCCGGGACGGGCAGCGCCCCTCAGGTGGCCTGCGCCGGCCGTTCGGCCCCACGATCCACGCCTTCCTCTTTACGAGGTTTTCGCGTCCGGATGTTCGTGGAGGCCCTATGAACCCGCCGATCCGGAACAGGATCAAGGCCGCCTCAGGCGTCCAGAACAGGTATTGAAAGCAATGTACCGTCCCGCACGGGGTTATATGACGGCGGAAAAGCCTCGGGTTCAGACGACCAAGAGCAATCTTGGCCGGTCCTTCCCCGACGCTGCGCCGGTCTCCCGGCCGGGTTCAATACGGAACATTGCTTGTCTCACGCGCGTCGGGGCCCGTTTGGCCTCGTTCCACTCTCTTCGCGGCGCATCCGCCAGACCGGCCAAGGCCGGCCGCACGAAAGCGTCCGTTTTCCTTTCACATCCTTATGTCACGTCCCTGGCACGGCCGGGATCGTCGACCACCCGCGCGACTACGCGCGCTTGCAACCGACGTCACCCGATCCGGCCTGACGTGAGAACACGAGTCTCACATGGCCAACAAAATGCTCATCGACGCCAGCCACCCGGAAGAAACCCGGGTGGTGGTGCTGCGCGGTAATCGCGTAGAGGAATTCGACTTCGAAGCCGCCAACCGCAAGCAATTGCGTGGCAATATTTATCTGGCGAAAGTCACGCGGGTCGAGCCCTCGCTGCAGGCCGCCTTTGTCGAATATGGCGGCAATCGCCATGGATTTCTGGCCTTTTCGGAAATCCACCCCGATTATTATCAGATCCCGGTCGCCGACCGCCTCGCTCTGCTCGAGGAAGAAGCCCGTTCTCATCGCGACGAGGATGACGAGGAAAATCGTCAGCGCCGCTCGCGTCGTCGTCGCCATGAAAAGCGCGCGCGCCACGATCCCACAATCTCGGAAGCCACACCCGAAGACGATGGCGAGGCCGTAACAGATTCCGACAATCAGTCGCCGGCCGATGGCGAGGCAGCCCAGCAAGGCGAGCCGCAGCCAAACGGCGAGGTCAAGGCTGACGGCGAACCCGTCGCTGAAACACAGCCCGCAGCCGAGCCGGCACCCCATCATGAAATTCTCGCGGTCGAGCCGGATGTGCGCATTGAATCGGATGAGCGCTCGCCCGAAGAGGCTGCTGAAGAAGCGGCTCTGGCGCGCGAAAACAATGGCGCGCGCGACGACGACGAAGAACATGACGAAGACGAGGAAGAGCACGTCGAGCATATTGGCGGCGACGCCATGGAAGAAGTGCCGAACCGCTATCAGCGTCTGCGCCGCCAGTATAAAATCCAGGAAGTGATCAAGCGCCGTCAGGTGTTGCTCATCCAGGTGGTCAAGGAAGAACGCGGCAATAAGGGCGCGGCGCTCACGACCTATCTCTCGCTTGCCGGACGTTATTCCGTGCTGATGCCGAATACGGCGCGCGGTGGCGGTATTTCGCGGAAAATCACCGATGCGGGCGACCGCAAGCGGCTGAAGTCCATCGCCCAGGAACTGGAAGTTCCGGACGGAATGGGTGTCATTCTGCGCACGGCAGGCGCCTCGCGGACCAAGCCTGAAGTCAAGCGCGATTTCGAATATCTCCTGCGCATGTGGGAGACGGTGCGCGAAGTCACATTGAAATCGACTGCACCCTGCCTGGTCTATGAAGAAGGCTCGCTGATCAAGCGCGCCATCCGCGATCTCTACAACAAGGACATCGATGAAGTGATCGTGTCCGGCGATGATGGTTATCGCGAGGCCAAGGAATTCATGCGCATGCTCATGCCGAGCCATGCGCGCAATGTGCAGCCCTATCGCGAGGCGCAGCCGATCTTCGCCAAGGCCGGAGCCGAAGCGCAGCTCGATGCCATGTTCTCCAACGTGGTCACGCTGCGCTCGGGCGGCTATATCGTCATCAACCAGACGGAAGCACTCGTTGCCATCGATGTGAACTCGGGTCGCTCGACCCGCGAACATAATATCGAAGACACGGCGCTGCGGACCAATCTGGAAGCCGCAGATGAAGTGGCGCGTCAATTGCGCCTGCGCGATCTCGCCGGCCTGATCGTTGTCGATTTCATCGACATGGAAGAAGGCCGCAACAATCGCGCTGTCGAGCGTCGCATCAAGGATGCGCTGAAAAACGATCGCGCCCGCATTCAGGTCGGCCGCATCTCGCATTTCGGCCTGCTCGAAATGTCGCGCCAGCGTATTCGCACCGGCGTGCTTGAAGGCTCGACTGTCGTCTGCCCGCATTGCGCGGGCGCCGGCATGGTGCGCGGCACACCCTCCATCGCGCTGCATGTCATGCGCGTGCTGGAAGATGCGCTGATCAAGAACTCGCTGCACAATATCATTGTGCGCACACGCACCCAGGTCGCGCTTTACATTCTCAACCAGAAGCGCAGTCATTTGCGCGCTCTGGAAGAGCGTTTCGGCGTTCAGATTTCGGTCGAGGCCGACGATACGCTGACCGGCACGACCTATCATGCGCTGGAGCGCGGCGATCTTGCGTCGCCCCCGCCGGCCTTCGAGCGCAAGGATATGGTGCGCATCGATTCCATTCCCATCGCGGATGAGGAAATCGAAGAAGAGGTCGAGGAGGAAGAAGAGAATCTTCCCCCCGCACGCGAGGGCGAGGCCCGCCGCGAAGCGCGCAATGATGAAGAAGATGAAGACGGACGCCGTCGTCGTCGTCGGCGTCGTCGTCGTGGACGCGGCAATGAGCGCGGCCAGTTCGATCCCAATGCGCCGCAACCCTCAGATGACGGCCTTGCCGTTGTCGCGGAAATCGGCGGAGATCTGTCGCGTCGCGTCGAAGATGGCGAAGTCGACAGTGCCGAGGCTGAATCCTTCGACGCAGAGGGTGGCGAACAAGGCGAAGGCGAAGGCTTGCGTCGTCGTCGTCGCTCGCGCCGTGGCGGTCGCAATCGTCGCCGCGAAGGATTTGAGCGCCGCGACGGCGAAAGCGAGGGCGATGAAAAGCCAGCGCAGCAAGCAGTTTCTGAACCAGCGCCTGCGCCTGAGTTTCAGCCGCGCTTTGAACCGCGCAGCGAAAAGCCCGTGGCTCCGGCCTGGGATTGGGCGCCCATTGCAGCCTCGCAGCCAGAGCCTGCCGAGGTGAAACCAGCGCAGGCCGAAAGCACCGTGCAACCGGTCGTCTCGCCAAGCCCTGCTGCAGAGGCGCCGCAAGCCGCACCTGCACCGCGCACCGAGACGCTTCCCGAAGCAGAGCCCGGCCCGAAACGCTCCGGCTGGTGGTCGCGCGCCAAGCAAACGCTCGGCGGCAATTGAAATCAAAAAGGCCCGCTCCGGCGGGCCTTTTTTATGCGCCTGATTTTACGTCCTGAGGCCCGGCCATTTCGCCAAACGCGCTAGGCCTTCTGCGACATCGGCCTGCGATCCCGCGAAAGACAGACGCATCGTGCGCGCGCCGCGCGCGCGATCGAAATCGAGCCCCGGCGTTGCTGCAACGCCTGCTTCCATCAACATGCGCTTGCAGAAATCGACTGAATCATTCGTCAGATGGCCGATGTCGAGATAGGCATAGAAAGCGCCGTCGATGGGATGAAAATTGCCAAGCCCCATGAGCGGCAATTCGCGCATCAGCAAAGCGCGACTTTCAGCATAGCCCGCCTTCACCTGTTCCAGTTCATCACGCGCCTCAAACACGGCTTCAGCTGCGACCTGACTCAAATAGGGCACGGAAATGGCGAGGCTCTGCTGCAAGCGCTCGACGGGGCGCACACATTCTTCCGGCAGGACAAGCCAGCCAATGCGCCAGCCTGTCATGCAAAAATATTTCGAGAATGAATTGACGACAATGGCCGATTGCGAAAAGGCCAGCGCCGTTTGTGCGGGCTCTTCATAAGTGAGCCCGTGATAAATTTCATCCGAGATGAAATGAATGCCAAGGCGATCGCAGGTTTCGCAAATATCGCGCAACGCATCCGGCGACATCATCGTGCCCGACGGATTGGCCGGGCTCATCAACAAAACACCATCGAGTTTTGTCTCGGCATGGGCGGCCTCGATCATCGCTGCGGTGACGACATGGCGCGTTTGCGCCGAGGTCTCAATCGTCACGCATTCAATGCCCAGAGCCTCGAGAATATTGCGATAGGCGGGATAGCCCGGCGCCGCTATAGCAACGCGCGCACCCGGATCGAACAAAGCAAGAAAGGAAAGAAGAAACCCGGCTGAAGAACCTGTGGTGACGACAATGCGCTCAGGCGAAAGATCGATGCCATAGGTCTCGCCATAATGGCGGGCAATGCGCGCCCGCAGGCTTGCCAGGCCCAGCGCCGCCGTATAGCCGATCCGCCCATTGGCAAGCGCTGCCATGGCGGCCTGACGCGCGGCAGCTGGCGCAAGCGCGCCGGGCTCGCCGACTTCCATATGAATGACGGACGCCCCCTGCGCTTCGCGCGCGGCTGCGGCGACCAGCACATCCATCGCCATGAATGGCGCAATCTTGCTTCGCAAGGAGGGGGTAATCTTGTGGCCGGGCATGTCTATTCCGATGCTGCAGGTTTCATCCCCGCCCCGCTCACGCCATAATGAGCGCATTCAGATCGGCAAAGCCGATTCCGGACCGAGGCAAGGATGACCAAGCCGATGACAGCGCCCGGCCCGATGGGGCCGACCCCTAGCAGCAGGACGTCGCCTGCGCCAGTGCGGCGCGTGCTGGCGGCGGCTCTGGCCTGTCTCGTCGCTTTGCCCAGCCTGCCCGCTCAAGCCCAGAGCTCGGGCGGGCCAAAAGTGTCGATCATCCGCGATGCAGAGATCGAACAATTGCTGCGCGAATATACGGCGCCGATTTTCCGTGCGGCCGGCATTAATGCGACAGCGACCAAAATCATTCTTGTGGGCGATCGCTCCTTCAATGCTTTTGTCGCCAATGGGCAGAAAATTTTCGTCAATACCGGCGCGCTGATGGATGCGAAAACGCCGAATGAAATCATCGGCGTTCTCGCCCATGAAAGCGGGCATATTGCCGGCGGACATCTGGCGCGTTTGCGCCAGGAACTTGCCAAGGCGCAAATTCTGGCTGTTGCAGGCATGCTGATCGGTGCCGGCGCCGTTGTGGCAACCGCACGCTCTGGACCCTATGGTCGCGTCGGCTCCGATCCTGCGGGCCTTGCAGGCGCCATGTTGGGCCCCGGCGAAATGATCCGCCGTTCGCTTCTGGCCTATCAGCGCGGCGAGGAACAGGCCGCTGATCGTGCGGCGATCAATTATCTGACTGCCACGGGACAATCGGCGCGCGGCCTGCTCACCACCATGGAGCGCTTTCAAAACGATGCGCTGTTTCGCACCTCGCGCCTCGATCCTTATTTGATGTCGCATCCTTTGCCGGCTGATCGTATCGCCAGTCTGCAAGCGGCCGCGCAAGCCTCGCCCACCTATAATGCCAAGGATCCTCCGGCTTTGCAGGCGCGCCATGATCTCATGCGCGCGAAATTATTCGGCTTCACCGCAAATGCATCGGAAGTGACGCGACGCTATCCGCCTTCCGACACATCGCTTGCAGCGCGCTATGCGCGCGCCATCTCTGTTTATAAACAGGGGCGCGTCGAAGAAGCGCTGCAGCAGATGGATGGATTGATCGCGGCGCAGCCCACAAATGCCTATTTTCAGGAGCTGAAAGGCCAGGTGCTGATGGAGGCTGGGCGCACAGCGCAATCCTTGCCCTTCCTGCGTCGCGCTGCGGCACAAACGGGCGCGCTGCCGATCCGCGTCATGCTCGGCCATGCCTTGATCGGCACGGGCAATCCCAATGATGCCAAAGAAGCCATCACCATTCTGACGCAAGCCGTGCAGCGCGAAGATGATTATGCGGAAGCCTGGCAATATCTCGCCATGGCCTATGAGCGGCGTGGCGATACGCCCAATGCTCAGCTTGCCTCCGCGCAATCGCTCTTTCTGCAAGGCAATTTCGTTGCTGCCCGCACACAGGCCGATCGCGCCCAGAAACAATTTGCGCGCGGCTCGCCCGGCTGGCTGAAAGCCGACGATATTTTGAATTATCGTCCGCCGCGTTTCGATTGAAGCTCGCCTTCTGCTGCGTGCCCCCTAGATGACGATTGAACCTGCCTGACGGCAGGAGGAGACAGACATGAAAAATATCGCCCAGCACCTCGCCGCCATTTTGACCCTGGCTTGCGCCCTTGCCGCGCCCGGCGCTTTTGCAAATGAATTCTCGCCGACCCAGAAGGGCGCCATCGAGACAATCGTGCGCGATTATCTGCACCAGAATCCGGAAATTCTGCGCGACGCCTATGCGGAACTCGAACGCCGTCAGGCACGCGAGGAAGCCAATGCGCGCCAGCGCGCCATCAGCGAAAACCGCGCCCTTCTCTATGGCTCAAACAATCACGCCATTGCCGGCAATCCGGATGGCAAAGTC
>Ga0315905_10001985_pt1 | contig 21720 bp, 22 predicted proteins | sample LakEriMetagenome_5_FD_203522 | JGI IMG/M metagenome (GOLD analysis project Ga0315905, IMG submission 203522) | Freshwater fungal communities from buoy surface, Lake Erie, Ohio, United States - Buoy 4 MA121 | ecosystem: Environmental > Aquatic > Freshwater > Lake | place: USA: Lake Erie, Ohio...
TGCGGTACCCGGCGATGGTGGGGAGGCGTGGGACATCGGCTGCGACCACCTCGCCACCTGCCGCGACAATGCCTTGATCGAGCAAGACACGCAGGCGCGCGGCCTCCTCCAGCCAGTCGCTGCCCGCGTCGAGCGCCTCGGCCATGGCCAGAGCGCCGGGCAGGTTCTCGGTGCCGCCGCGATAGCCACGCTCCTGCCCGCCGGTGGGCCGCAGCATGGCCCAGTCGCGCACGAGCAGCGCGCCAAGGCCGATGGGGCCGCCGAACTTGTGTGCGCTCACCGCGATCAGGTCGGCCCCGGGAAGCGCGATCTTGCCGGCGGACTGCGCGCAATCGGCAAGAAGCAGGCCGCCCGCCGCATGGACAGCAGCGGCCACCTCCTCCAGCGGCTGGATGACCCCGGTCTCGTTGTTGACCTGCTGCGCCGCGACGAGGCCATTCAAGGGCGTTTCGCCCGGAACCAGCCAGCCATCGGCATGGACCGGAAGGCGCGGCACATCGCCCGCCCAGCGCAGCACTGCTTCGTGCTCCACCGCCGAAACCGCCGCGAGGGGCTGAACGCAGCGCGTCATCGCAATCGCCAGCGCCTCGCTCGCGCCGCTGGTGAACACCACCTCACCCGGCCAATCCAGCGCCGCCTTGACCCGCGCCCGCGCGTCTTCCAGCGCCGCCCGGGCCGCGCGGCCCGCCTTGTGCGGGCTGGAGGGGTTGGCCCAGAGCGCGAAGGCCTCGAGCATGGCCTCGCGCGCTGCGGGCAGCAGCGGCGTGGTGGCAGCATGATCGAGGTAGATGGCGGGCATCGAGTGCAGAAATCCGTCCGTGGGCGGGAATGATTGCTTTTGAGGCAACCATTTCTATATAGCGGCTTCTCGCTTTTCCCAGCCCCGGCGTGCCGCGCGGCCTCATGGCCCCCACGACAGGGCTCGGTAAATCAGGACAGTCCATGCCCGCAGTCATCTTTCCCGGTCCCGATGGTCGCCTCGAAGGCCGCTTCCAGCCCGCCTCGCGTCCCCGCGCGCCCGTCGCGATGATTCTTCATCCGCACCCGCAGGCCGGCGGCACGATGAACGACCGCATCACGCAGGCGATGTACAAGACCTTCGTGGCGCGCGGGTTTGCGACCTTGCGCTTCAACTTCCGCGGCGTGGGCCGCAGCCAGGGCTCGTTCGACAACGGCATCGGCGAACTGTCCGACGCGGCCGCCGCGCTCGACTGGGTGCAGTCGATCCACCCCGAAGCGACGACCACCTGGATCGCCGGCTATTCGTTCGGCGCGCTGATCGGCATGCAGCTGCTGATGCGCCGCCCGGAAATCCGCGGCTTCATCTCGGTCGCCCCGCCCGCCAACATGTACGATTTCAGCTTCCTCGCCCCCTGCCCCGCCAGCGGCATCATCGTGCAGGGCGCGGCCGATACGGTGGTGACGCCGAACGCGGTGCAAAAGCTCGTCGACAAGCTGCGCACGCAGAAGCACATCACGATCCACCACGACGAGATCCCGCGCGCCAACCACTTCTTCGAGAACGAACTCGACGACATGATGCGCGCGGTGGACAACTATCTCGACATGCGGCTCTCGCCAGATTGCCCGATCCGCTGAGCCCGGAAAGCCCCCTCCCCCAACGGGAGAGGGGGTATTCAGCTCAGAACTGGACGCGCTTGGTATAGCCGCCATCGACGACGATGTTCGCGCCCGTCATCGCCATGCAGGCCGGCGAGGCGACGAACACGATGGCGCGCGCCAGTTCCTCGCCCGTTGCCATCCGGCCGATCGGAATCTTGGCGAGGGTGCTGTCGTAGAAGGGCGTCATGTTGTTCTTGATGTAGGTCCAGGGGCCATCCTCGGTCATGATCGGACCGGGCGTGATGCAGTTGACGCGGATGCCCTGCGGCGCAAGCGCCTGTGACAGGTCGGACGAATAGACCATGACCGCCGCTTTCAGCGCGTTGTAGGGTTGCACGCCCATGAATTCCTCGACCGCGCCGGTCGAGCTCATGCAGATGATCGAGCCGGCATCCGATTTCAGCAGATGGGGCTTTGCCGCCGCGACACCGCGCCGCATCGGGAGAATATCGGCCTGCATGACCGCATCCCAGCCGGCATCGCTGTCCTCACCGAGATTGGCCGAGGTGAAGCTGATGAAGATGTCGCAGCCGCCCAGCGCTTCGGCCGCCTTGTCGACAAAGGCCGGAACCGCCTCAGGATCGGTGACGTTCAGTGCTTCAGCATAGACAGTGACCCCGCTGGCGGCGAGTTCGCCGACGATCTTGTCGACCTTGGCCTGCGTGCGCCCGCAGACTGCGACATGGCAGCCCTCGGCCGCGAGCGCGTGCGCCACCTTGCGCCCGATGCCGCCATTGGCGCCGACCAGAATGGCCTTCCTGTCCTTGAGCCCGAGATCCATTGCGCGTTCCTTCTGCGATGTTGTGAATTGTCAGCATGGGTAAGCCGCGTCGCCCCGGCCACTCCCGTTTTGGGCAGGGGCGACACGCGGCTCGATCAGAGCACGAAATGATCCCCTGCCGCGCGCACGGTCACTTCGGAAATCGCAACGCCCCAGGGCTGGTTGATCGCGTGGATGATCGCATCGGCGATGTGCTCGGGCGCGAGGCTGGCGTAGTCGATGGAATCGGAGCTGAGACGTTCGGGCGGGAAGGTTCCGGTGCCCATCTGCTGCACCATGTCCATGAAGTCCGGCATGTTGTGCGCAACGATGCCGACGCCTGCCGCAGGGTTGATCACGGTGCCGGAAAGGCCGGTGGTGGGAACGCCGGTGGGCTTGATCGTGGTGACTTTGATCTTGCCCCGGCTTTCGACGCGCATCGATTCCGAAAGGAAGTTTACGGCGGACTTGGACGCACCATAGACCGCGGCGCCGATCACCGGGAAATTGCCGTAGATCGAAGACAGGTTGACGATCTGGCCACGCCCGGCCGCGATCATCGGATCGTAAGCGGCGACCATGCCGTTGAGCACGCCCTTGATGTTGATATCGATGCAGCGCTCCCATGCCGGATAGGCCGCCTCGTGATCGGAGAAGAACGCGAGCGGCATGATGCCCGCGTTGTTGATCATCACGTCGATCCCGCCGTTCGCTGCGACGGCAGCCGCGACAAGCGCCTTGGCCGCAGCAAGATCGCGCACGTCGGTTTCAACGGCCTGCGCGGTGCCGCCAGCGGCGATGACGGCGTCTGCTGTCGCCTGCGCGGCGGCAAGGTCGACATCGCCGCAAGTGATCTTCGCGCCGAGTGCAGCAGCCTTTTGCGAGACGAGGCGGCCGAAGCCGCCGCCCGCGCCCGTGATGACGATGGATTTGCCGGCGATGTGGTTGGTCATGGTGTCTCCCGGTTCATGGTTGGTTTGGGAGAGGCTGTATCAGGGTTGCGCCGAGGCGGCGAGCGTTGCGCCATCCGTGGTCGGCAGTGACCAGATCACCACATTCATGATCATCACCGCCGCGAGGATCGCCATCAGCGCCGGGCGCTGGCGTTCGCCCTTGCGCCAGAGGAACGCTGCGCCCGCGAGAAGCGCAAGCGCGGTGAGCATGGCAAGGGACAAGGCTGCGTCAGTCATCGCGGGTAAGAGAATTGGCTGTCAGGACTTGAACAGGCCCGACGCGAGGCCGCCGAGATTGCCGAGCGGGCTTTCGCCATCCTTCCCGCCGAGCAGGCTGCCCAGCATGTTCACGGCATCGGGATGCTGGGCCAGCGCCGTCGCAAAACTGGCCAGCGAACCTTCGCCGCCGATGTGCCCGACGATCTGCTGGAGCACGCCGGCATCGATGCCGGTATTGGCCGCAGCGGTTTCCACCGTGTCAGTCGGCGCGGCATGGCCGGCGGCGAGACCGGCTATGGCCGATTCCACCATCGAGGGATCAATGCCGACCTTCGCCGCAAGGTTCTTCACATCGACGTTGCTGCTGATCTGGCCGAGGATCTGGTCGAATATGCTCATGGGCAGGACTCCGGTTGGCACTGGGCCGCAAGCCTAGACTGTCCTGACCGCGGGCGCCACCGGCAGATGCGGAAGCGGCGCCAGAGCAAGCGGGGACGGCGACCCCGAGCTTGCCCTGGCGCGGTCACTCCCTTCGATCAGACCCAGATCGAATCGGGGTGAATGCCGTTGAGCGTGAGCGCCTGGGTATTGCCCGCCGCATCATTGAGCAGGAAGGTGATGCCATCGTTCTGCCCGCCGAATATCTCGTAATAGCTGCCCTTGGTGGGATTTGCGTTGAGAAAGTTGACCATCGCGTTGATGTCTTCCTGCCCGTCGATGAAGTACGAGCCGGTACCCCTGCGCGACATGCCAAGTGTGCCGAAGATGTCGTCGAAGCCGGTGATACGAACATTGTCGCCATCGCCGAAGGTGAGATCGGTTACGATCACCCACTGCGAGACCTGCGCGATCCCCTGACCGCCGCTGAAAGCGATCGGCGCAAAGCCTTCGGCCGAACGGAAGACGAACTGGTCAGCCCCGGCGCCGCCTGTCAGCGAGTCCTGCCCACCGCCGCCCTTGAGCACATCGTTGCCATCGCCGCCATAGAGGAAATCCTTCCCCGCGCCGCCATAGAGCATGTCATTACCAGCACCACCCTTGATGACATCCTTGCCGCCACCGCCGGTAATGGTGTCGGCCCCCAAAGTGCCAATAATGACTTCGTTCTTCTTTGTTCCGTTAATGATCGTCGTCATGATAGTCTCCACTACATAAAATGGTCGCAGCATTTTCTATCTATTCAGGAATTGATGCCCACCTTTAATGATAGATAACCCCGTCTTTTCTTATCATGACCTTGTTCATTGCACCTATACGTGCAAACCCACTAGGTATTCGGCAGGTCAGCGCAGATCAGGCCCAGGAACCACGGCACCAGCGCATTGCCGCATCGCATAGCCAGGCCGGTGCTATTGATCGCGCAGAGACAGGTTCAGTTCCGAACCAGTTCGGCCGCGCGAAGGCTGCTGCGGAGCCCTTGTGCCCGGCGCAGCGATCTTGCCGGAGACAGGGCGGGCGAATCGGCGCGGTGCAAGCAACGGCGTGCCAGCCAAGCGCGCAGAGGTTCATCAATCCAGACCAGCGCCGCCCAGGCCGCGCCGAGCAGCGGCAGGGCGAGGAGCAGGCTCGCCCAGTGGCCGCCCCATGCGTCCGCACCGGCATATTTGAGCGCGCCGCTGGCGATCGCGATCAGTGGCATGTGCAGCCCGTAGAGCGGATAGGACAGCCGTCCCAGCAAAGCGCCGCCAGGCAGCACCGCTTCGCGCCCGGCCGCAACCGCGAGCGCAAGGATCGCGGGCAGGCAGATCAATACCACCGTCAGCTCCCAAGCCACTGCCGCGATCGGCAAGGTGAGAAAATAAACGAGCATAATCAGAGCAAAAGCCGCCGATCGCTGGTCCATGACCGGGAGATGCCCCCGCAGTCTGTGCAGCAGGAGGCCAGCCCCAAACCCGAAGCCGACCCGCGCGACGCCGCCAAGAAACGAGGTGACTTCCCAGCCAAGATGGAGCGTGCCCGCGTGGAGCCCGCAGGCAACCAGCAGCCCCGCGCTCGCGGCGACCAGCACGGCGATCGTGCGCGTGCTGCGTCCGGCCAGAAACGCAGCCCAGACAAGGTTCACCGCGATCTCGAAGAACAGCGACCACAGCGGGCCATTGGCGGGAAACATCTCCCACCCCGTCGCGCGGCCATGCCAAAGCTTGGGCAGAAGCAGCAGGTTGAGCAGGTCTGCGCCAAGCACTTCGCCCAGCGGATCGGACCGCATTGGCGCGGCAAAGGCGCGGGCAAGCAGGTACAGGCCGCCCAGCAGGGCACCAAGCATTGCGACCGGGGCCATGCGGATCAGCCGCTTCGCGGCAAATCCGGTGAAGCGCATGCCTGCAGCAAGCCGCTGCTCGTATGCTTCCGCCATGACGAAGCCACTGAGCATGAAGAAAAAATCGACCGCAAGAAAGCCGTTGGGCAAGAGCGCCGGGCCGCCCCCACGGGTGGCAAGGTGGAACACCAGCACCGCCAGCGCGGCGACACCACGCAGTTCATCGAGCAGCCGATAGCGATCGTGGCCCACCATCGGCCGGGTTCTCCTTTGCCGGGAAGGAAGGCGGGCAAAGCAGCGACGAGTCCATGCCGGGTTGCTCCATTTCCGAACCATTTGCTGCAGTGCAGTGGCTCGCGGCCCCACTTTGACAGCAGCCGCAGCGTGGGACACTGTCGCCCCCATGACCGATCAAGCCGCTGACTCGCCCGCCCTGGCCACTTCGCTCACACGCCGCGAGGCCATCGCGGGCCTTGCTGCCGGTGCCGCCATGCTGGCCCTGCCGGCCCACGCAGCGGCGCCATCATCCCCCCCGACCGCCGCAGCGCTGCTCGACGATGCCGCGTGGCGGCTGCTCGCGCTCAAGCCCGAGAGCGCGACCTCGCTCGGGCTGGATACCGGCGCCCATGCCGCCTTGCGCGGCGCGTTCGAGGACCGCTCGGCCGCAGGCCAGGCCGCCGTCGCGGCGCTGGTGCGAAGCGATCTTGCTCAAGTGGAGGCCATTGCCGAAGCAGGCCTCGATCCGGTCACACGCACCAGCCTTGCAGTGGTCAAAAGCGCCTATCGCACCGCGCTCGACGGCTTCGCCCTGCCTTATGGCGACGTCACCGTCGGCGGGTGGCGCAATACGCCCTATGTCGTGATCCAGAATGTCGGCGCCTACATCGATGTCCCGCGCTTCCTCGACTCGGATCATCCGGTCAACACGGCCGCCGACGCCGAAGCCTATCTGGCACGGCTGACACAGTTTCCAACGGTGCTGGCGGGGGAGACGGACCGGCTCCGGGCGGCAGCGGCGCAAGGCCTGGTCGCGCCGTCATTCCTCATCGAGAAGGCCATCCGGCAGATGGGCGCGAGCCTTTCAGCGATGGGATCAGGCAGCGGCCTCGTCGAATCCCTGGAGCGACGCACCCGCGAGAAGGGCATCGCCGGCGATTGGGCGGTCCGCGCGCAAGAGATCGTGACCAAGCAGGTCGCGCCCGCACTGGAGCGCCAGCTTGCCGAGCTGATCGAGCAGCGCAAACTGGCGGTGCGCGATGCGGGGATGCACACGCGCCCCGGCGGCGACGCGTTCTATGCCTGGGCGCTGCGCGCGAGCACCACGACGCGGATGGCGCCCGACGAGATCCACAAGCTGGGGCTTGATTCGCTCGCCGAACTGCAGGGACGAATGGACCCGATCCTCAGGAAACTCGGCTATACCAGCGGGACGGTGGGCGAGCGGATGACCGCGCTTGGCGAGGACCCACGCTTTCAGTTTCCGGACAATGACGAGGGCCGCGCGCAGATCCTCGCCTTCATCCAGAAGCGCCTGACCTATATCCGCGCGCAGATGCCGCGCGCGTTTTCCAAGCAGGTGCGCGGGAACCTCGAAGTCCGGCGCCTGCCGCCCGCCGAGGAACCCGGTGCGCCCGGTGCCTATGGCGGGCCCGGCTCGATCGATGGCTCGATCCCCGGCAAGATGTGGATCAACCTCGGCACAACCCGGCTGCACAACACCTACAGCCTGCCGACGCTCGTCCACCACGAAGCGATTCCCGGCCACGTGTGGCAGGGCGAATATTCGAACCAGCTGCCGACGATCCGCGCGATGCTGGCGTTCAACGCCTATTCGGAAGGCTGGGCGCTCTATTCGGAAACGCTGGGCGACGAGCTCGGCGCCTATGATGATGATCCGGTCGGCAAGCTGGGCTACCTCCAGTCCATCGCCTTTCGCGCCTGCCGGCTGGTCGTCGATACCGGGCTCCATGCACGCGAATGGAGCCGTGAACAGGCGATCGACTGGTTTGCCAATACCAACGGCTCGGGCCGCGACGAGGTGACCAGCGAAGTCGAGCGCTATTGCAGCTGGCCGGGGCAGGCCTGCGGCTACTTCATCGGCCGCAGCGAAATCCTGCGCCAGCGCGCGCGGGCCATGGCCGCCCTGGGCAAGGCCTATGACCTGCGCGACTACGACAACGCGGTGGTCGAGGGCGGCAACGTTCCGCTCGACGTGCTGGCGGCGAATATCGACCGGTACATCGCGGGAAAGCAGAGCTGAGGTTCAGCCCTTCGCCGCCTTGATCAGATCACGGTCGATGGCTTTGGCCGTCTGGTAGCCGGCGCGGGTGCGGATGCGTTCGGCGTAGGCGGCGAACGAGGGCAGCGGGGGGATCGAGCCGAAGTTGAGGCCCCAGTCGATCTGGCTGCCGACATAGACGTCCGCCATGGTGAAACGCTTGCCGCAGACCCAGTCACGGCCCGTAAGCAGGCCGTCCATCGCCTCGACAGTGCGCTCGTAGGTGCCGAAACCGGCCATGCCCGTTTTGCCTTCGGGCACGTCCCAGCCCAGCGCGCGGCTGATCACCGCCTGTTCGAGCGGGCCGGCGGCGAAGAACAGCCAGCGGTGGTAATCGGCTTTCTCGGCCTCGTGTGGAAGCAGGTCCGCCTCGGGGTGGACGTCTGCCAGATAGGCGCAAATGCCCGCGCATTCTGTAATCACCCTATCGCCCTCTGGCGCATGGTGGATCAGCGTCGGCACCTTGTTCATCGGATTGGCGGCGGCGAGCTCGGGCGGGCGAGCGGCCCAGTCGACCAGCACCTGCTCGTAATCCGCGCCTGCTTCGTGAAGCGCCCAGCGCGCGATCTGACCGCGTGACATGGGGACAGTGAAGAGAGTGTAGTTTGCCATGGATCAGGCTCCTTTGGGGCTGACGAGCCCGAACAGCGCGCCCTGGGAATCAAGGGCAGTCATATTGTCTCCGCCGCCGATGATCAGCGTCGCATCGAACTTGCGCGCGGCAGCAAGCTCGGCCTCGCGGTTTGCCGGGGGAACCGGAACCGGATATCCGTCGATGCAGGTCATCGGGGCCTCCCTGCGAGAGTAGGATCAGGCGGTGGCGAGATCGGGGAGGATGCGCTGCATCAGCGTGGCCTCTCGCGCCGCGACAGCCTGCCACGCGGGACGCGCGAGGGCGCGCGCGTGCCACGCTGCGGTCCTGGGGTAGGCTGCGGCATTGGGGCCATGGCCGACATAGCGCAGCGTGCAGAGCATCGAGGCAACGGTGATGTCGGCAATGGAGAACGCCTCTCCCAGCAGCCAGCCGTCATCCGGCACGACGCTTTCGATGTAGTCGAAAATGCGGGGAAGCTCGGCCTCGCCCTCAAGGGCAAGCGCCTCGTTGCCGGGCTGGCCGAGGAAGCGCGGACCGACCACGCGGTTGAACAGGATCTTGAGGCCCGAGGCGGCGAAGATCGTATCGCCGAACTCGTCGAACCACACGGCCTGGCCCAGCGCCTGCGGGTCGGTCGGGATCAGCGCCGGCGAGGGGTACTTCGCCTCGAGATAGTGCACGATTGCCGACGAATCGGCGAGGGTGAAGCCATCATCATCGATCGCGGGGATCTTGGCGAAAGGGCTGACGGCGAGGAACTCCGGGTCGGTATTGCCCGGCCCCCCGCGCGCGGGGGTATAGTCCAGCCCCTTCTCACCCAGCACCACCGCCACCTTGCGCACGAAGGGCGAGAGCAGAGCCCCATACAATTTCATAGCATCCGCCTCCCGCGGCCATGTCAGCACGCAAAGCTTATTGCAGCCTTTCGCAGCGCCGTATAGGCGATGAAGCAATGACCGACATTCCGAACCTGCAGGCCGATACCCGCGCCACCACCGTCCTTGCCGCACCCGACACCACGCTGAGCGTGCGGGAGACCTTCGGCATTCCCGTCGACATGACCGTGCCGGCCTTCTCGGTGGCCGACGAGCGCGTGCCCGATCTCGATCCCAACTACGTGTTCGATCCGGACACGACGCTGGCGATCCTGGCGGGCTTTGCCCACAACCGCCGCGTGATGGTGCAGGGCTATCACGGCACCGGCAAGTCGACGCACATCGAGCAGGTGGCCGCGCGCCTGAAGTGGCCGTGCATCCGCATCAACCTCGACGCGCATATCAGCCGCATCGATCTGATCGGCCGCGATGCGATCGTGCTGCGCGATGGCCTTCAGGTCACCGAGTTCCGCGAAGGCCTGCTGCCCTGGGCGCTGCAGACGCCGACCGCGCTGGTGTTCGACGAGTACGACGCGGGCCGTCCGGACGTGATGTTCGTGATCCAGCGCGTGCTGGAAACCGAAGGCAAGCTCACGCTGCTCGACCAGAACCGCGTGATCCGCCCCAATCCCAATTTCCGCCTCTTCGCCACAGCGAACACGGTCGGTCTGGGCGATACCAGCGGGCTCTATCACGGCACGCAAGCGATCAACCAGGGTCAGATGGACCGCTGGAACATCGTCGTCGCCTTGAACTACCTGCCCGCCGCGACCGAGATCGACGTGGTGACCAAGAAGGTCCCCGGGCTCGATGCCAAGACCGCGGCAGACATGGTCCGCGTCGCCGATCTGACCCGCAAGGGCTTCATCGCGGGCGACATCTCGACCGTGATGAGCCCACGTACGGTGATCAGCTGGGCGCAGAACACCGGCATCTTCGGCGATACCGGCTTTGCTTTCCGCCTTTCGTTCCTCAACAAGTGCGACGAGACCGAGCGGGTGCTGGTGGCCGAATACTACCAGCGCGTATTCGGCAAGGACTTGCCCGAAAGCGTCCTCAGCAAGGTTTGATGTTCGCTAACCCTGCGCCGCAATGCGGCGCGGGGTGCGGCGCGTCACCGGAAGCTGTGTGACTGGCATCGGCGCGCTGATGAGGTTGCCTTGGATCTGGGCGCAGCCGCGCTCGCGCAGAACGGCGAGCTGGGCCGTGTCCTCGACCCCTTCGGCAATGGTCTGCATGTTGAGCCTTGCGGCCAGATCGAGCACGCTTTCGACAATCGCCGCGCTTTCCCCGCCGGCATCGAGACCGGTGACGAAGCAGCGGTCGATCTTGATCTTGTCGAACGGAAACCGGCGCAAGTAATTGAGTGCGGAATAGCCCGTGCCGAAATCATCGAGCGCGATCCGCACGCCGAGCCCGCGCAGCTTGTGGAGCAGCGCGATGCAGGCCTCTTCATCCTGCATCAGCACGGATTCGGTGATCTCGAGCTCCAGCCGGTCAGGCCTGAGCCCTGTCGCGGCAAGCGCCGAGACAACCTGGTGCAGGAGTGCGCCACCGCGCATCTGCACGGCCGAAACGTTGACTGCGATGGTCATGTCCTCCTCCCAGCCCGCCGCCTCGGCCAGCGCCTCGCGCAGCACCCATTCGCCGATGGGCACGATCAGCCCGCTGCTTTCCGCAAGGCCGATGAACAGGACAGGGCCGATCATTCCGCGTTGCGGGTGGCGCCAGCGCAGCAATGCCTCGAACCCGGCGATGCGATCGGTCGCGAGGTCGAACACCGGCTGGTAATGCAGCTCGAACTCGCCCCTCGGGAGTGCCGAACGCAGCTCGAGCTCGAGCGCGCGGCGATCAAGCAGGGTGCGCTTCATGTCCGCATGGTAGAGGCTCGCGGTGCCGCGCCCGGCTGACTTGGCCTCATAGAGCGCCATGTCAGCCGCACGTAACAGGTCTTCGGCACTGGTCGCGTGATCGGGCGCGAGCGCGACGCCGACACTGGCGCCCAGCTGGATGAGCCGCCCCTCGACCTCGATCGGCATGGAAAGATCGGCCACGATGGCCTGCGCAGCCGCGAGCGCCGCCTCGGTCGAGCGCGCCCGGCCCAGCATCACGGCAAACTCGTCGCCGCCGAGCCGGGTGATCTCATCACCCGGCCCCGCGTGGACACGCAGGCGGTCTGCCACGGCTTCGAGCACGCGGTCACCCGCCGCATGGCCCAGCGAATCGTTGACCAGCTTGAAGTGATCGAGATCGACGAACAGACAAGCGATGCGCCCGCGCCCGCAGCCGGCAAGCGCGTGCGCCAGCCGGCCATGGAACTCGGCGCGATTGACGAGGCGGGTGAGCGGGTCGTGATGCGCAAGGAAGCGCACGGTGCTCTCCGCCTCGTGGCGGTCGGTCACATCGCGCAGGAAGCCTCGGAAACCGGAATGACGGCCCTCACCGTCGAGGAGCGCACAGCCCGACATCACGAACCAGCGGGCCCTGCCCGCAATCGCGCGGGAGAGGCTGACTTCGTGGAACGACTGCAGGCGGCGCGCTGCGGCGCGGATGGCTTCCGGCCCGGGTCCGGGATCGAACAGGCGCAAAAGCTTGGCACCGACAAGCGTGTCCGCCTCTTCGCCCAGCAGGCGGCACAGCTGCGGGGAGGGAGCGACGATCAGCCCCTCGCTGTCGACCTCGACAAGGCAATCGCTGCCGTGTTCGCGGTATTGTGTCAGGAGCAGCTCGATCGTGTCGTTCGCAGTGCGCAGTGCGCGCGTCCGCAGTCGGCGGGTGGCGAACATGTAATGCAGGTTGAACACCCTGATATGCGCACTGCTCATCAGCAGAAGCATGAGCAGCAGGGTTGGCAGGGCGGGTACGTCAGGCCGCATCAGCAGCGCGACGGCCATGCCCAGCGTCGAGATCCACGAGGACACCAGCCCGGCAACCGGAAGGGTGAAATGGGCAAAGAGCACCATCGCATCGGCGGCAAGGAGGAAAATCACCAATGGCACAAGGTGATCGGACGGCACGATCGCAAGCGCGGCGGCGTTGACCAACACGCACACCAGCGCCCGCCCCACGATGTAGCGCTGCCAGTTGGCAAGGAGCTTCGCCGGATCGACGCCCTTACGCCACTGCCCCGTGAGCCGGTTGTGGGCGATCAGGATGACCACGAAATGCCCGAACCAGACGGCCAGAAACCACCCTGCATCGATCCCGGCACACAGCGGGAGCAGGCATGCGCGGGTCAGTTCGAAGCGCGCGCCCGGTGCGGCGTGGAGGTGCGTCAGCTTGCAGGTATCGAACCACGCGCGGTCGCGCTCATGCACCTTGTGGGTGATGAGTTGGAGCCCCATCAGAGGGTGCTTGGCCAAAGCTGACATCAGCCTGGCGAACATCCGCGCTCTCCCGTTCCGTGGTGCGAAAGCAAGGCAACGGGCTAGCGCGGTGTGGCTTGGGGCTCTCTCTAGTCAGGAATAGGTATATATGCTTATCTGCCGGAGCCTCTCCAGCTCAGGCGGTGGGCACCACAAGGTACTTCTCGCCGGTGCGGCGTGCGTTGTATTCGGCGACGGCCGCAGGCTCCAGCATGCCTGCCAGACTTACTTCGGCCTTGTAGTGGCTGGCAAAGGTGGTGGTGAGATCGCGCGCGACGCGGGCGCGCATACGGCCCACCGTCTCCATCCCCGCCTTGGCCATGAACGGCGTCAGCAGCCAGCCGCCGAGATCCCAGGTAAGGCCGAAAGCGCGGTTGAGCACCGTCGGCCCGAGATCGAGCGCGCCGTAGATATAGACCTTCTTGGCCACGGACGAGCCATAGCGGCTGAACGCGGCGCCACGGCTGGCGGAGGCTTCCATCGCGGCGAGGATCTGCCCCGCCAGCGTGCCGCCGCCAATCGGATCGAAGCCGAGCATCGCGCCGGTCTCGTGGATTGCGTCGGTCAGTGCGGCCTGGAAACCCGGCTCGGTCATGTTGAGAACATGCGTTGCGCCAAGGCCCCTCAGCAGCGCGACCTGCTCTTCGCTGCGCACGATATTGACGAGCGGGACGTTGTCTTCCTGGCAAATGCGCACGAGCATCTGGCCGAGGTTGGAGGCAGCCGCCGCATGGACGAGGCCGGTGAAGCCCTCCATCCGCATCGTCTCGACAAAGCCCAGCGCGGTCATCGGATTGACGAAGCTGGAAGCGGCCTGCGCTGCGTTCACGCTGTCGTCCACCGGCAGGCACATGCCGGCCTCGGCATAGGCGTAGCTCGCATAGGCCGTGCCCGGCACACAGGCGACACGCTTGCCCATCAGCGCTTGCGCGGCCGGGCTGTCACCGGCCGCGACGACGATCCCCGCCGCTTCGTTGCCTGCGGGCATATCGAGCCCGTGCCGCGCGGCCATGGCACGGGTAGCGTTGTCGGGCATCTTCGCGACGACCTTGCCGGGGCTGTAGGTTGCATTGGCGGTGTCTGCCGAAGCGAAGAGCAGGCCGAGGTCCGAAGGGTTGATCGGCGTCGCCTCGACTTGCACGAGGACCTGGCTGCCCGTGGGCGCCTCCCACGTCTTCGGAACGATCTGCACCGTCAGTGTGCCGTCCGCATCGAGTCGGGTGGTGAGCTGCTCGCCGGTGAATGCCATGATTCTCTCCTGATTATTGCCGCGCCGGTGATGTCCCGCGCGGGTTTCAATCCGCAACTTAACCTTTCATTCGCCCGGGTAAAGCGCGCGCATGAAATAGAGGCCATCGGGCGGCGCATTGTGGCCAAGGGCGCTGCGGTCGGCCGCTTCGAGTGCGGCACGCAAGTCGGCGGCAGACCAGCGCCCCTCTCCCACCAGCGCCAGGCAGCCGACCATCGATCGCACCTGATGATGGAGGAAGCTGCGCGCCTCGGCAGACACGATCACATGGTCGGTTTCCCGCCGGACGGAGAGGTGGCGCAGCGTCTTGACCGGGCTCGCGGATTGGCACTGCGCCGAGCGGAAGGTGGTGAAATCGTGGCGGCCCACCAGCACTTGTGCGGCATCGTGCATAGCGTCCGCATCCAGTTCGTGCGCGATCCGCCAGGCGCGTCCCGCCTCCAGCACAAGCGGGGCGCGACGATTGGCGATCACGTATTCGTAGGACCGGCCGATGCAGGTGAACCGCGCGTGCCAGTCCTCCGGCACTTCGACGCAATCGAGCACGGCCACCGCCTGCTCGGCGAGCCGCAGCCGCGCATTGAGCGCCTCGCCCATGCGGAATGGGGGCAGTGGCTTCCCGCAATCGAAATGCGCGCGCATCGCCCTGGCGTGGACGCCGGTATCGGTGCGCCCGGCAGAATGCAGCGTAACGGGGTGGCCGACCACGCTCTGCGCCGCCTCCTCGAAGGCCTGCTGCACCGAAGGCCCGTGCGCCTGCCGCTGGAAGCCCATGTAGGGCCTGCCATCGTATTCGAGCGTGAGCGCGTAGCGGGTTAGCAATTCACCCAAGGTGTGTTCCTGCCAGGATCGCCCGCCCGCGCAGAAGCGCTGCGGTTTCCATTGCCGGTTTGCCGGCACGCTGGATCAAAGTGGGACGGAGCGCGCCCTCCCCGCAGGCTATTGCGAGCGCGGCATCCAGCACCGTCCCGGGCATGCCGCTGCCCTCGGCGATGTCCGCCGCCAACACACGGTACCGCTCGCCCTCCAGTTCAAAGAAGGCCCCCGGCGCCGGGGCAAACGCCCGGACCTGCCGCTCCACCTCGATGGCACTGCGCGTGAAATCGAGCCGGCTCTCGGCCTTCTCGATCTTGCTTGCATAAGTCACACCCTCCTCCGGCTGCACCACCGGAGGATGCGCCGGAAGATCGGCCAGCACCGAAACCATCAGCGCCGCGCCCTTTTCCGCCAGTTCCGCGGCCAACTCTCCCGATGTCTTGCCGGCCACCGTCGTCTGGACCGTAGCCAGCATCGGCCCGGTATCGAGCCCGCGCTCCATCTGCATGATGGTGACCCCGGTCAATTCGTCCCCCGCCAGAATCGCCCGCTGCACTGGCGCCGCGCCGCGCCAGCGCGGCAAGAGCGAGCCGTGGACATTGAGGCACCCCAGCCGCGCCGCATCCAGCACCGTCTGCGGCAGGATCAGGCCATAAGCCGCGACCACCGCGACATCGGCTTTCAGCGCGGCAAACGCGGACTGCTCGTCCGCACCCTTGAGCGAAACCGGCGTATGCAGGGGAATCCCCAGCGCCTCCGCCGCGCGGTGCACGGCCGAAGGCTGGAGCTGTTTGCCCCGCCCCGCCGGGCGCGGCGGCTGGCTGTAGACCGCAACCACATCATGGCCGGCCGCAGCCAACGCGGTCAGCGTCGGCACGGCAAAATCGGGGGTTCCCATAAAGACGATGCGCATAACGCTCAAAAGGGCCTTTCGTTTGCGTGGCGTGGCCCTATCTCTCCCCCCATGGCATCGCAAGAGATCGAGGCGCTGGCGAGCGCACTGGCGCGGCTTCCGGGATTGGGCCCGCGCTCGGCACGGCGCGCGGTGCTGTGGCTGATCAAGCGGCGCGAGACGAGCCTCGTCCAGCTCGCCGAAGCACTCGAGGGCGTGCGCGCGCGACTGGTCGAATGCCAGACCTGCGGCAATGTCGACACCATCGATCCCTGCAGCATCTGCACCGATCCGCGCCGCGATGCCCGCGCGCTCTGCGTGGTGGAGGAAGTCGCCGATCTCTGGGCGCTCGACCGCTCGCGGCTGTTCACCGGGCGCTATCACGTGCTCGGCGGGCGGCTTTCCGCGCTCGAGGGCGTGGGGCCGGAGGATCTCGCCATCGGCAAGCTCCTTGCCAGGCTGGAGGCGGGCGGGATCGACGAAGTGGTCCTCGCCATGAACGCCACGCTGGAAGGCCAGACCACCGCACACTACATCGCCGAGCGGATTGACATGCTGCCCTTGCGCGTCACGCAACTGGCGCACGGCCTGCCGGTCGGCGGCGAGCTCGACTACCTCGACGAAGGCACCCTCGCGCAGGCGCTCCGGGCCAGAAGGCCGGTCGGGTAGCTTCTTCCCGCTCCATTTTTGCCAAGCACACATGGGGAAGTGGCAGCGCGAAACGCTGACGGGGGGTCTTCCTCGCCCAGAAAACCCCTCCGGCCCGCCTTCGGCGGCCCACCTCCCCATGTGCACTTCGTGAAAATGGGGAGGAACCTGACGGCACCTTGCGAGTCGCGCGTCTCGCGATTATCGGGGCCTGATGGCTATCCGTGAAATCCTCGAAGTCCCCGATCTGCGCCTCAAGCAGATCTCGGCGCCCGTCACCGTATTCGACGAGGAGCTGAAGACCCTCGTCGCCGACATGTTCGAGACGATGTATGCCGCGCCCGGGATCGGGCTTGCCGCTGTGCAGGTCGGGGTGCCGCTGCGCGTGCTGGTGATCGATCTGCAGCCCGACGATCCGGATGCCGAGCCGGTGCCGTGCGCCCACGATGGCCACCACCACCATCACCAGCCGGCCAAGCGCGAGCCCAGAGTCTTCATCAACCCCGAGATCCTCGAACCTTCGGCCGAGCGCCGCGCCTACCACGAAGGCTGCCTCTCGGTGCCCGAGATGTACGCAGAAGTGGAGCGCCCTGCGCGCATCCGCGCCCGCTGGCAGGACCTTGATGGCCAAGTCCACGAGGAAGAGATGGACGACCTCCTCGCCACCTGCCTGCAGCATGAGATGGACCACCTCGAAGGCATCCTGTTCATCGATCACCTCTCGCGCCTCAAGCGGCAGATGGTGCTGCGCAAACTGGAAAAGCTGCGCCGCGCGGCGTGATCTGCGCGCCGCTTGCACTACCGGTAGAGTCAGGATAAGTTCACGCTTCGTTCCGTCTCAGGAGTCGGCGTGGATACCACCCTTGTCTTTGTTTTCCTCATCATTGCGCTGCTTGCTGGCCTCGCCGTGGGCTGGTTCCTCGGCGCGCGCCCGATCGCCGAGTTGCAGACGCGGCTGACGGCGCGGGAGGGTGAGGCGAAGGATCTCGACGAGAAGTTCCGCCGCGCGATCACCGAGCTTGCCGCCGCGAGCGTCAAGGCCGCGCAGCACGATGCGCTGGCCGCGGAGGTCGGCACGGTGCGCGAAGAGCGCGATTCGCTCGCCGCGCAGTTTGCCGCCGCGCACGAACGCGCCGCAGAGGCCGACCGCATGCGCGCCGAACTCGTCACACTGCGCACCGACCGCGAAGCGCTGCGCGCCGAGCTGGAGCGGATGAGGGCCGATGCGGAGAACTTCGCCGAGCAGAAGCGCCTGCTGATCGAAGCGCAGGAGACCTTGCGCAAGGAATTCGAGAACGCCGGCCACAAGGTGCTGGAGCGCGCGCAGGAAGCCTTCCTTGCCCGCGCCAATGCGCGCTTTGCCGAAAGCGAAAAGACCAGCGAGGCCCGGCTGCAGGCTGTGCTGGAGCCTGTCGGCGCGCGGCTCGCAAAGTACGAGCAACAAGTGCAGGAATTGGAGGCCAAGCGGGTCGATGCCTTCGGGCAGCTCAGCGGCCTGATCGAAGGTATGCGCCAGGGGCAGGAAGCGGTTCGCACCGCCGCGCTGCAGCTTGGCAACTCCTTGCGCAACGGCCCCAAGACGCGCGGACGCTGGGGCGAACTCCAGCTTCGCAACGTGCTCGAACAATGCGGCCTTGCCGAACATACCGATTTCGTCACCGAGCATTCGGTCGATACCGAAGATGGACGGCTGCGCCCCGATGCCATCGTCAAGGTGCCGGGCAACAAGATCCTTGTGATCGACGCCAAGGTCTCCTTGAATGCCTATCAGGATGCATTCGAGGCGTCGGACGACGATGCGCGCGCCGTCGCTCTGGGCGCGCACGTGCAATCCATGCGCAATCACATCCAGACGCTGGGCGCGAAGTCCTATCAGAGCCAGTTCGACGAAGCGCCGGACTATGTGCTCATGTTCGTGCCGGGCGAACACTTCATCGCCGCCGCGCTCGAACGCGATCCCGCGCTGTGGGACTTCGCCTTCGAACGGCGCGTGCTGCTGGCCTCCCCCACCAACCTCGTCGCCATCGCGCGCACCATTGCGCAAGTCTGGCGGCAGGACGGCCTCGCCCGCGAAGCGCGCGAGATCGGCAAGATGGGCGGCGAGCTTTATGACCGGCTGGCAGTGGCGGCGGAGCATCTCAAGCGCATGGGATCGGGCCTCGACAGCGCGGTAGGGCACTACAACAAGTTCGTCGGCAGCTTCGAACGCAACGTGCTATCGGCGGGCAAGCGGTTGCGCGACAAGCATATCGAGATCGGCAAACGCGAGATCGAAGACGTGCCGCTCATCGAAACCGCACCGCGCCACGGGGATGCGGACAGCGGCCCGAAGTTGGCCCTGGTGGAGCCCGCCACCGACGGCGCGGCGGCGGACTGACGACTGCGGCATAAGGTAGCCGACCGGCTCACCATTTCGTCATCCCAGCGACGGCGGGGCCCCCGAGCACTTCAGTTGCAACCGTACCGTCACCCTGAAGTCCCGCCTTCGCGGGCATGACGAGGGTTGGGAGAATGTGGGGAGCCTTATCCCCCCAGCGTCGCCAGCACTTCGTAAGCCAGTACTGCCGCCGCAACCGCCGCGTTGAGGCTGTCGGCACGGCCCTTCATCGGCATTGTCACGCGCAAATCGCAGGCCATTTCGTAATCCTCGGGCAGTCCGCGCGATTCGTTGCCGACCATCACGAAGCACGGCGCCGCATAAGGCGCGCCGCGATAGGGCACCGCCTCGCGCAAGCTGGCCGCCACCAGTTGACCCGCGCCGAGGCGCAGCCAGCCGAGGAATTCCTCCCAGCGCGCCTGTGCCAAGGGCACGGTAAAGACGGCACCCATGCTCGCGCGCACCGCTTCGACCGAGAAGGGATCAGCACAGTCATCGAGCAGGATCACGCCCCCTGCCCCCACCGCGTCGGCGGTGCGCAGCATGGTGCCAAGATTGCCGGGATCGCGCATCGCCTGCGCCACCAGCCACAGCGGGCTGCGCGCGCGGTCCATCGCCTGAAGTCCGGTGTCCCATTCGCCAAACACGCCGGCGACAGCCTGTGGATTGTCCTTGCCGGTCACTTTGGCAAGCAAGTCCTCGGGCATCTCGATCACATCGCCGCCGGCGTGCGCCACTGCGGCTTCCAGTGCATCGAGCAACGGATGCCCCTCGCGTCCCTCCGCCATCAGCAGCAATTCGGGCAGGCGGCCGCTTTCGCGCGCGTCGGTCAGCAGGCGCAATCCTTCGGCGAGGAAGCGCCCCTCGCGCTTGCGATGCTTCTTCTCGCGCAGCGCTCGGACGGCCTTGATGGTCGGGTTGGAAAACCCGGTGATCTGGCGGCGGGTCATGGCCTGACGGTCAGTCTTCGCCGAAGCCGTCCTTGACGAGCCCGGCGACCTTCATCAGCACCGCCTCGGCATCGGGACCGCTGACGACGATTTCGACCGTATCGCCCTTGGCCGCGCCGAGCATCATCAGGCCGAGGATCGATCCACCCTGCGCCTCGGTGCCGTCCTTGATCACCCGAACGTCAACACCTTCCGGCAGGCGCGCGACGGCATTGACGAACTTGGCACTTGCGCGGGCATGGAGGCCGCGCTGGTTGACGATGAGGACCGTTTCGCGCGCCGTGGTGATTTCGGAAGAGGCGGCGGCGTCATCGGTCATGTTCAGGCGTCCTGCCCCAGGAATTCGGATGCGATGGTAATATAGTTGCGCCCCGCATCCCGCGCCGCAGCCGTGGCTTCGCGCACGCCCATCGAATTGCGCGCCTTGGCGAGGCGGATCAGCATCGGCAGGTTGATGCCGGCAATCACTTCGACCCGGCCCGCTTCCATGAGCGAGATGGCAAGGTTGGACGGTGTGCCGCCGAACAGATCGGTCAGGACGATCACGCCTTCGCCGCTGTCGACGCGGCGGATCGCATCGGCGATTTCCTTGCGACGGCGCTCCATGTCATCATTCGGGCCGATGCAGATCGCGACGATATCGGGCTGACGACCGACAACGTGCTCCATCGCATGGATGAATTCATCGGCAAGGGCACCGTGGGTGACAAGGATGAGACCGATCATGTGGTGGGGTGGCTCCGAAGGGCGTGGCGGCCATGCGCCGCGTTCAGCATGGACGAATTCGGTTGAGGCTGGTGCCGCATCCGGCTGAATGCCCGACCGGTCCCGCCATCTTCCAGTGCATGCCCATTCCCCTGATCCCTGCCTGTCTCCCCGGACGGACGGCAGGTGCCTTTGTTTTTCATGTCTGTGCGCCTTCGACCATGTCGGCAGCGCGCGACCCCAAGTTGCGATGCAACAATGTGGGAGAAAATCCCTCATCGCGCAAGGCAGAAGCGATCTGCTCGGCCATGAACACCGAGCGATGCCGCCCGCCGGTGCAGCCGAAGGCAATGTTCACATAGGCCTTCCCTTGCGCCTGAAAGCGCGGGAGCAGCAAGAGCAGGAGATCGCGAATCCGCGCGAAGGCCTCGCCAAACGCCGGATCGCGGCGGATATGTTCGCCTACCGGCGCATCTTTTCCAGTGAGCGGACGCAAGGCATCATCCCAGTGCGGATTGGCCAGAAAGCGCATATCGAACACGAGGTCCGCCAGTGGCGGTGTCCCCCGCGAGAAGCCGAAGCTGCTGATGGTGAGCGTGGTGCGTTGCGGGGTGATCCGGCCGAACTGCTCGCGAATCGCCTGCTGCAAGTCGTTGGTGGAGAAATCAGTGGTCGAAATCACGACGTCGGCCCAGCGGCGCAGCGGTTCAAGCAGCTCGCGCTCGGCCGCGATGCCGGTTGCCGCAGGCTTGCCCTCGCTCATCGGATGGCGGCGGCGGGTTTCGTTGTAGCGGCGCTCGAGCTCGGCCCCGCCGCAATCGAGAAACAGTGTGGTGACCACCAGATCGCTGCGCGTGCTGAGCCGCTTGACGCGTTCGATCGTCCTGGCAGGATCGAACCCGCGGGTGCGCGTATCGAACCCGATCGCGAGCGGCGAGCCCGCATCGAGCTGCGCCGAACCCGGCTCTGTTTCCAGCAAGCGGTCGAGCAGGCGGATCGGGAAGTTGTCGATCGCTTCCCAGCCCATGTCCTCAAGGGTGCGCAGCGCAGTCGTCTTGCCCGCACCAAGCACGCCGGTGACAAGCAGAATGCGCTGCGGCGGATCTTCCGGTTCCGAGTCGGGCGACATCGGGTTGTTCTGCGCCAGCCCCGCCCGGA
>Ga0315905_10001986_pt1 | contig 21719 bp, 6 predicted proteins | sample LakEriMetagenome_5_FD_203522 | JGI IMG/M metagenome (GOLD analysis project Ga0315905, IMG submission 203522) | Freshwater fungal communities from buoy surface, Lake Erie, Ohio, United States - Buoy 4 MA121 | ecosystem: Environmental > Aquatic > Freshwater > Lake | place: USA: Lake Erie, Ohio...
GCCGCCTGGCGCTCCCGGCCCGCCCCGCGGCAGCGGCGCCGTCGCCGCCGCCGCTGTCGTCCCCGCCGCCGTCCTCCCCTTCGCCGCTGCCCCCAGCCGCCGCCTCGGCCTCGGCCGCCGCGGCCGCCGAGCGCGAGGCCGACGCGGCCGCGGCGGTCGGGGGCCCGTCGCCGCGCCCCAGGGCGAGCACCCGCAGGCCCAGCGCCGCGCCGCCGGGCGCCCACGCGCCAAACAGCGCCTCGAGCCGCGCGGCCTCTGCCGGGAGGAAAAAGGGGGACGGGGACGGGGACGGGGACGCAGACGCGGGCTGCTGCTGCTGCTGCTGCTGCTGCTGCTGCTGCCGCGGTGGAGCGGGCGATGCCCGGGTCGACGACGACGACGAAGACGACGAGGGCAGCTGCGCCGCGGCGGCCGCGACGGCAGCGGCCGCGGCGGCCCCGGCGGGGCCGACCATGCGGCCGCGCCGCAGCGCCGACGCGAGCAGCAGCGCCGCGTCGGGCAGCGCGAGCAGGCGGGCGGCGGCCGCGCCCCCGCCGCCGCCGCCGGCGACGCCGCGGCCAGCACCGCCGCGGCCGCCACCGCCGTCGTCCATCGCCGCCTCGGCCGCCCAGCACACGAGCGCCTCGGCCGCGTCGCGGCAGGCCGGAACGCCCGGGAAGCGGTCGAGCGCCATGGCCACGAGCAGGCGCGGGTGCGCGGCCCACGCGGCCGCCGCCAGCTCGCGCCACTGTTCGGGCGTCGACGCGCCCAGCGGGGCGGCGGGGGCGTAGGGGTCGCCGCGGGCGAGCGGGGCGGCCCAGACTGAGAGGCGGCCCGCCTCGTGCTCGCACAGGACGCGCAGGAGGCGCACGTAGCGGGCGAGCGGGGGGTCGGTGGCCGCGGGGTTGGCCGCCGCCGCCGCCGCCGCCGCGTCCGCCGCCGCCGCCGCCGCTCGGGGCGACCGCAGCGACGACATCGAGACCCCGGCCGTGGCCCAGGCGGGCGGGAGGACGCCGCCGCCGTCGAGCGACCACACGGGGTGGGTCGCGGGGACCGCGGCGGCCACAGAGGAGGCTTCTGAGTCGCCGTCGCCGTCGCCGTCGCCGTCGGCTGCCGAAGCGGCCGGCAGCCACCACCAGCGCTCGGCCGTCGCGGCGGCGGCGGCCCCCGCTCCGAAGGAGGAGGACGGCGCGGACCAGGCCGCCGGCAGCCGCCCCAGCAGCTCCACGAACGCGCGCACGGCCGCCACCTGCTCCTCGGCCTCGGCGCGCGTCATGCGCGCGTACAGCATGGGCGGGTGCGCGAACGACAGGAGGGCCGCGCGCAGCGCGCGGTCGAGCAGGAGGCCCGCCGACGCGCGCGGCGACAGCGCGGCACAGTCTGCCGTCGCGGCGGCAGAAGAGCCGGGGGCGGCGGCGGCGGCAGCAGCAGAAGGCCCGCCGCCGCCGCCCCCGCCCTCGAGCACGTCCAGCGCGTGCTCGACCGCCAGGCACAGCAGGCGAAACAAGGGCCCCGTGGCCGCAGGGTGCGCGCACAGCGCCGACGGGTCGGCCAGCGACGCGTGCAGCAGCCGCCCGAGCTGCGGCAGCGCGGCCGCGGCGACGCCCCCGCCTTGGCGCCGCAGCACGGCGTGCGCCTCGGCGACGTGCGCGAGCCACACGCCGTGGGCGGCCACGGCGTCGAGCACGGCCGGGGACAGGCCCCCCTCGGGCTCCTCCTCCTCCTCCTCCTCCTCCTCCTCGCCCTCGTCGTTGTGGCCGTCGCCCGAGATGGCGGCGGCCCCTACCCCGCCCCCCCCCGCGCCGCGCCCGCGCCCGCTGTCCCCGCCCGCCCCGCTGAACAGCCCGGCGCGCCGCTCGACCGACGCGACCCACGCCGACGCGACGTGGCACGCGACCGGCGCGCTCAGCTCGGGCGACGCCGTCATCACCCACGCCCAGGCGGAGGACGCGCGCCGGAGGAAGCGCGGGCGCATGACGGCGAGGGGCGCGGAGGAGCACAGGAGGCGCAGGAGGCGCGCGCCGAGGCGCCGCCGGCGCAGGCGCAGGCGCGCCTCGCGCGCGCCGGCCGACGCGAGGAGCGCCTCCTCGGCGGCCGCCTCCTCGGCCGGAGAGGAGGCCGACGAGCGGGGGGGCGAGGGCAGCGAGGGGAAGAGCAGGAGGCCGCGCCCGGCGGCGCCGCCCTGGCCGGCGAGGAGGGCGGCCGCCGACATGAGCGCGTCCTCGACGTCGGCGTCGGTCGGCGGGGGGCGGGAAGCGGCGCGCTTGGCCTTGCCCGTGCTGCCGCCGCCGGGGTCCGACGAGGACGAAGGAGGAGCGGACGGCGACGACGACGACGACGACGACGCGCCCGTCTCGAGCTCCTCGCTGCCGTCGTCGTGCTCCTGCTCCTCCTCCTCGTCGTCGTCGTCGTCGTCGTCGACGGCGCTGCTGCCACCACCACCACCACCACCACCGCTGCCCAGCGCCACCTCGAGCCTCTCGACGATGCCCTCGGCCACCTCGAGCTGGCGGCGCCGCTGGCGTGCGAGGCGGCGCGCCGAGGCGGCGGCGCCGCTCTTTGCGCCCTCCTCGTCGTCCTCGTCCTCCTCGTCCTCCTCGGCCATCGCAACCGCCGCCGCCATCAGCCCGCGCACGTAGCCGGCGTAGTGCAGCTTGCGCGTGAGCACGGCGGTCGCCTCGTAGGACCCGCCCACGGCGGCGACCGTCGAGGTCGCCGAGGTGGTGGCGGCTGCCTCTGCCGCAGCGGCCGCCGCCAGCGCGGCCTGCGCTGCCGACGCGCTCGGCACCCCCCCGCCTCCTCCTCCTGCATGCCACTGGCTCTGGGCGGCGCGCGCCTCGCGCTGGTCGCCGCAGATGCGCAGGAGGTCGGCGCCGCGGCGCAGGGCCGCGCGCGCCGCCGCCGCGACTGCCTGCTGCTCGGCCGCCGCCGCCGCCAGCGCGACGGCGTCCGCCGCGCTGCAGTCGCGGTCGGCCTCGACGCCGCCGCCGCTGCCCATCAGGGCGCCGGCCAGGGCGTGGCCCCCAAAGTGGTGGGGGCGGTGGTGGTGGTTCGGGTGAGGGTGGTGGGCCCGAGGGCGGGAGGCGCGCGGCGACGAGGGCACAGGATGGGCCCCGGGCACCAGCAGAGCGCCCGCGCCCCCGCCGCCGCCGCCGCCGCCGCCCCCGACCCATGCCTGCAGGAACGAGTGGACGACCGCCTCGGTGAACGTGGGCGCGACGACGGCCGCCGCGCGCACCCACGCCTGCGCCATCGGCCACACGACGGCCGCCGAAGAAGAGACGGCGGCGTCGAGGCGCCCGCCCGCGTCGGCCGACGCTGCAAACGCAAAGTCGGCGCCGGCCGCCTCGGCCGCCGCCGCCGCCGCGGCGCGCGGCCCGGCGCCGCCGAGCAGGGCCTCCCCCTCCTCGCGCTCGAGCGCGGCCAGCAGGGCGGTGAAGGCGGCGCGGCTGAAGAGCAGGGCCGGGAAGGCGCGCAGGAGGTCGACGAGCATCGCGGCGGCCAGGCGCTGCGCGGCGCTGCTGCCGGCCAGGGCCGAGCCGAGCGCCAACGGCTGCGGCTGCCGCTGCTGCTGCAGCTGCTGCTGCTTGGCCGCGCCGCCGCCGCTCCGGCCCCGCTGCTGCTGCTGCTGCTGCCCGTCCAAAGCGCCCGCGCCGCCCGCGCTGCTGCCGGCCCCCGGGCGCCGGCCCTTGCGCTTGGCGAGGCCGCCGTCCAGACCGCGACCGCCGCCGCCACCGCCGCCGCCTGGCCAGGCGCCGCTGCCGTCGTTGCTGCTGCCGCCGCCGCCGTCGCCGCCGCCGCCGAGCAGCGACAGCAGCCCGACCGCCAGCCGCTCGGCCAGCAACAGCGCGGGGACGTGCGTCTCGGGCGCGGGGGGGCGGTAGCCCCTGCTGACGGCCGAGGGCTGCTGCTGCTGCGCGGCCGCCAGCGCCGCCAGGCGCGCCGCGTAAACGTCGAACGCGCGGCGCGCCAGGGCGCGAAGCCAAGCGCCCGACGACGACGACGAGGAGGCCGAAGCGCCGCGGCGGCCACCGCCAGCCCCGCCTGCGCCTCCGCTGCCGCCAGGAAAACCAAAGCCGTCGTCCTCGACCGACGCCCCGGGCACGGCGCCCGGCTGCAGGTAAGCGAGCGACGCCAGGACGGGGTCGCCAGACGAGGAGACGGCGGCCGCGAACGGCGAGGCGGCCGCGGCCCCCGCCGCCGCCCCCGCCGCCGCCCCGCCGCCGCCGCCGCCCATCGGCGCGACGCGCGGCGGCAGGGGGCCCGCGGCCGCGCGCGCCAGCTCGGCGGTCGCGATGGCGACGAGCAGGCGCGCCATGGCCGGGTCGCGCGGGGCGCCGACGCCGCGGGGCGCGCGCGGGCCGATCAGGTCCTCGAGCGTGCGTCGGGCCGGGGCCGCCGCGCGGCGCGCGGCGCGCCCGACGGGGCCGCTGTTGCTGCCGCGCCGGAGCAGCCCCGCAAACAAGCCGCCGCCGCCGCCGCTGTTGTTGCGGCCGCCACTCCCGCCGCCCGCGCCGCCCCCGCCGCCGCCGCCGCCGCCCAGGGCCAGCAGCTCGAGGCGCAGGCGCTCGGCCAGGTCGGCCTCGCCGACGGCTCCGGCGGCGTCGGACGCATCGACCAGCAAGGGGGTGATCCCGGCGAGGCGCCCGCACGCGTCGATCCACTCCTGCGGGGCGGCGGTCGCGCCGGGAGCGGCGAGGGCGGGGGCTGCCGCCGTCGACGCTGCCGTGCTGGCCGCGCCGGCAGAGGCGCCGCCGCGGCCGTTGCTGCGCTTGCCGCCAGGGCCGCCGCCTCTGCCGCTCGCCGTCGGCGCGACGCCCAGGGCCGCCGCGTACAGCCAAAAGGAGCGGAACAGGCGCGCGGAGAGGGCCTCGTCCTCGGCCGCAGCGAGCAGCGACGAGGGCGCGGCCGCGCCGCGGGCGCCAGGGCCGCCGCCGGCCGCAGCGACGCGCCCCTCGCACGCCGCGGCCAGCGCCGGCAGCAGCGCGCCGAGCGCGTTGCGCCGGCGCGCGGCCGTCATCTCGGCCGCCTGCCGAGCTGCAAGACGCTGCTGGCGGCCCATGAACAGGCTCAGGAGGCCGCCGCAGGGGACGGCGGCGGACGAGCCGGACGCAGCCGGCCCGCCGGCCGCCGCCGAGGCCGCCGCGGCCGCGGCGCGCGCCCCCAGGTCTGAAAAAAGGGACAGCAGGCGGCGCCTGAGGCCCGCGCGAAGGGCAGGCGGGGCGTCGCGCATGCCCACGGCCACCTCGAGGAGGGCGTCGGCCATCGGAGAGGCGAGGGGCTGCTGCTGCTGCTGCTGCGAGTGCTGGCCGCGGCCTTGCATCCGCTGGCGCCGGCGCGGCCGCAGCGGGGCTGCCGCCCCCGTCGCGCCCGCGCCCGCGCCCGCACCCGCGCCGCCGGCTCCAAAAGGCATGAGCGCCTGCACCGCGGCGGTGGGGTCGCGGTAGAGCCGCAGCAGCAGCTGAAGCGCCTGCACGTGCACCCAGCGCGCGCAGGCCCCGGCGTCGCCGGCCCCGCTGCCGTCGCTTGCAGCGTCGTCGTCGTCGCCATCGTTGCCGCGCGCGCAGGCGCGGCGGGCGTCATCGTCGTCGTCGTCGTCGTTGCTGTCCTCGTTGCTGTCGGGGTCGTCGTCCTCGTTGTCGAGCCCGCGGGCGCCGCGATGGCGCGCGCGCCCGTCTGCAGAGGCTGTCACGGGGCGCGCCGAAGCGTAAGCCGACACGATCGCGATGCTGGCCAGCGCGCGCACGCACGCGCCCGCGAGCCCGGGCTGCAGCACCGACGGCGGCGGCGCGCGCGCAGCGGCAGAGGCAGCGCCGGCAGCCGGCGCCGCCACCAGAGGCGCGGCGGCGGCCAGGTCGCCGTGCGTGGTGACGAGGTCGGCCAGGGTGGGGAGCAGGAGGCGCCCGAGGGCCGCGTCGCCGTCGAGGATGGCGTGGAGGCGCGCCAGGGCGAGGGCCAGCGCGATTGCCGCGTTCTCGCGCGCGCCGGCGGCCTCCTCGTCCTCGCCGTCGGCGGCGGCGGCGGCGCCAGCGCTGTACGCCCCCCCTGCGCCGCCTTCGCTGCTGCTGCTGCTGCTGCTTCCGTCGCCGCCGGCATTGTCGGTGGCGGCCGCGAGCCCCCCGGACAAGAAGCCCGTCTCGGCGCCGTCGATGCCCCAGCCGCGCATGATGGGCACCGCCAGCAGCGCGCGCACGGCGCCCTGCTGCCCGCTCGACCAGCTAGCCGCCAGCGCCGCGCAGAGCATCTCCGCGGCCGCGCGCGCGAGCGCGACGGCGCCGCCGCCGGAGGAGGAGGGAGAGGAGGAGGAGGAGGAGGAGGAGCGGGGCGCGGACGCCGCCTGCCCGCGGGCGTCGGTCAACGGGCGCGTCACGTCCCACGCCCAGACGCCCGCGCGCGCGCGCCGCAGGCTGCGCTCGGCCGCCGCTGCCGCGACGGCGGACGACGAGGCGGCGGTCGTCGTGCCCGCCGAGCGGCGGGACAGGCGACCCACGCCGGAGGCGGCGAGGATCGAGGCCGCGGGGGGCGCCGGGGGGCTGCCGCCGTTGACGGCGGCGCGGAGGACCGACGACGACGCTTCCGGCTCGGCCGCCGGCAGCGATGGCGCAACGAGGCGCCCGGGGCGCTGGCGGCCCCGCCGGCCGCCGCCGCGGCCTGCCTCCTGCGCGCCCGCCGCAGCAGGCCCGGGAGAGGCCGACGCCAGGGCGCGCAGGTCGCCGTACGAGAAGAGCGGGCCGCTCATGCCACGCACAAAGTTGCGGGACGAGGTGGCGGCGGTCGTGGCCGTGGCTGCGGTCGCGCCGCCGGCAGCAGCCTCGCTCGCGCCGTCCGTCTCGCCGCCGCCGCCGCCGTCCTCCTCCTCCTCCTCATCGTCTTCCTCGTCATTGTCGCAGTCCCCACCCCCGTAGTCCCTCGGCACCAGCGCCGCCGCCGCGGCCAGAAGCTCGCGCAGGCGCGCCGTGATGCCGACCGCCTCGGCCGCGCCCCCGCGCGCGCACGCGGCGCGCACAAACGGGGCCGTCTCGGCGAGCACGCGCGCGGCCATGCGCAGCACGGCGTCCGCGTCGGCCGCGCGGCGCCTGGCGCGCCGCGCGGCGCGGCGGCGGGCGCGCAGCTCGGCGGGCGGGAGGCGCGCTGCGGCGGCGGCGGCCAACGAGGCCGCCGCGCGCTGGAGGTCGCGCCGCGCCCCCGACCCCGCGAGCACGGCCGCGCCCGCCACCTCTGTGCCCGCGAGGATGAGGCCGCGGATCTGAGCGTGCAGCCCCGCCTCGAGCGAGGGCCCTAGGCGCGGGTCGGCGAGGAGGCGGCGGACGCAGGCGGCGCTCAGGGCGGCCGCGGCCGTGATGACGTCGCGCGAGGGGGCCGAGGGCGGAGGAGGGGCAGCAGCAGCAGCAGCGGCAAGAGGGGGCGGGGACGCGGCGGCGGCCGCCGCGCCCGGCGGCAGCGCCACCTCGTCGTCGTCCTCCTCCCACAGCAGGCGCGCAAGGGCGTCCGTGACCTTGGCGCTGCTCCACGCGAGCAGGCGCGACAGCAGCGCCGGGTCGAGGCGGCGGCGGGGGCGGGAGGATGGGATCGCGAGCAGCCGAGGCTGCGGCAGCACGGCCGCTGCTGCTGCTGCTGCTGCTGCTGCTGCTCCTGCTCCAGCTGCTGTTGCCGCGCCCGCTGCAGCCCCGCCGGCATCGCTGCTCAAATCCTCGGGATAAGCCGTGGCCGTGGCCGTGACGACGAGGCGTCGCAGGAGCAGGTAGACCTTGTCGTCGCGCAGGAACAGCGGGGGGGTCGCCCACGAGGAGGCGGGGGCAGGGGCCGTGCCGCCGCCGCCGCCGCTCAGGGAGCGCGGCCAGAGCCGCGGCGGGAGGAGCGCCCACCCGCCGCCGCCGCCGTTTGCGGCCGGCCGCTCCTTGCCCAGGGTCGTCGCGGCCCCGTCGCCGCGCGCCTCGAGCGCGGGGCTCACCAGGTTGGCGTCCAGCCAGGACAGCACGGCCGCCGCGTCGCGCGGCAGCAGCGGCAGCAGGCGCGGGTCGAGCGGGATGGGCGCTGCGGAGGCCGCCGCCGCCGCCGCCGGCTTGGTCGCCGCGCCCGCCACTGATGCCGTCAAAGGCGCGGGAGTCGCCACCTCCTCGAAGACGCGCAGCGACGCAAAGCCGTCAGAAGAGCCGCCCGCCGCCTGCTCGGCCCCGCCAAACTCGGCCGCGCGCGTCAGGGCGCGCAAGCACAGGTTGGCGCCCGACCGCAGCCAGGCTGCCGGGTCGGCGAGCGCCGCGTCGTCCCGGGCGCGCGCCAGCAGCGCCGTCGCGAGGGCCGCGCACGCGGCACTGACGGCGCGGCGCAAAGGAGCGGCCTCTGGAGGCAGCAGGAGCAGCAAGGAGCGCGCGCCCGACAGGAGCGACGCGAGGTCGCGCTGCGCGGCGAGCGGGGAGGAGGAGGACGAGGAGGAGGAGGAGGGGGAGGAGGAGGAGGGGAGCACGCCGCCGCCCCGCCCTTCCTCCGCGAGCCAGCAGCGCGGCACCGCCTCGATCGCGGCAACGATGGCCGGGACCAGCACGCGCGCGAGATCGAGGTCGTCCTCGCGGCTCCCGTCGTCGTCGCCGTCGCGGTACCTGGCGCCCGCGGCCGAGGCGCGCAGGCGCGCGACGAGCAGGCGGCACGCGGGCAGGGCGGCGCGCGCGACGGCGGCGGCGGTGGTCGCGTCCGCCGCCGACGCCGACGCGGCGGCCTCGAGCGCCTCGCGCGCAAGGCGGCGCGCGCGGGACGGCCGCACCGGGTCGAGGTCGGCCAGGCCGGCGCCCCACGCGCCCGCGATGCGCTGCAGGGGCATTGCTGGTGTGGATTCGCGCCGAGGAGTCGCGGACGCGGAGAGCGGTTGCTCTCTCTCTCTCTCTCTCGCTGCCGGTTTGTGATCGATCGATCGAGGCGACCGGCGGTCAAGGCTGCGCGGCGCCACGGAAGCCGACGGCGATGGGGCTCCGGATCATGGTGTTGTATGTCGTTGTGTGTCGCTGGTCTGTGGATTCGGCGCGCGCGCGCGCGCGGGAGCGATCGGGTCAACGAGAAAACTTCCGTCGGATGCTGTTGGTTGGCGACGCGCGCACGATCAGAATGGCTGTGAGTAAAGAAGGGACCAATCGCGAGTGCACGGGCGGTGGGACCGGTCGACGCAACGCGTTACACAGGGGCATCATCCGGCAAGCGCGCCGGGCGGTTGCCGTGCGCCCACGCCCCGACGCGCGGCGCTCGGCGCGCTTCATCCGAGCCGCCGCAATGCCTCCCCGCCGTCCGCGAGCTCGTGGCCCAGGGCCGGGTACGCCGCGGCCGCGGCGCGCACCTCCGCGGGAGGCAGCCCGCCCCGCGCCAGCAGCAGCGCCAGCAGCGCGGCCTCGTGCCGCGCGAGCCAGCCGGCGCCCGGGCGCGCGCCGAGGGTCGCGAGCGCGCGCAGCGAGAGCGCCAGCGACGGGGCGCTCGGCGCGGACGAGGCGGCCGGGGCTGCTGCCGGGGCTGCTGCTGGGGCTGCTGCTGCTGCGCCCGCCTCGTCGGGCCCCTCGGGCAGGGCGGCCGCGGCCAGGGCGAGCAGGGCGGCGCCGCGCCCGGCGTCGTGCATCCAGGCGTGGCGCACGTGGGCGAGGGCCACCGGGTCGGCGGCGGCGGCCGGCGTCGGCTCGCCGCCGTCGGCGGCCGCTGTGGTCGCTGGTGCTGCTGCCCCCCCCGCCCCGACCCCCGCGGCGCTCGCGGTGGCCCGCCACAGCTTGGCCGCGGCCGCCAGAGCGAGGGACGCCTGGTGCGGGGTGATGGAGCCCGCGGGAAGCGCCGCCAGGCGCCCGAGCGCGGCGTCGGCCAGGCCCGCGGCATCCGCCGCGAGCGCCCGCGCCTGCCGCCGCGCCTGCTGCTGCTGCTGCTGCTGGCGCGTCGAGGGCGGGGACAGAGTGGAGGCCGCGGCGGGCGGCCCTTCCGACGATTCAGGAGCAGCAGGATGGGCCGCCGGCGTCGCTATCGGCTGCGCCTCGTGCGACAGCTGCTGCTGCTGCTGCTGCTGCTGCTGCCCGGCCCCCGCCCCGGCGGCCCCCCCGGCCCCCGCTGCTGCTGCTGCCGGCGACAGCGCGAGCGCCAGCGCCGCCGCCGACTCGAGCGCGCCGACGAGCGAGTGGGCGTCAAACACGCCCAGGCGCGCGCGCACGGCCGCGACGAGCGAGAGCGTCCACGCGCCCAAGATGGGGCGGCGCGGGGGCTGGCTGCTGGGCGCGTGCCTCTCCTTGGCCGGCGCCGCGTGCTGCTGCTGCTGCTGCTGCTGCTGCTGCTCCTGGTGCTGCTGCTGCTGCTGCAGCTGCGCCAGCCCCTTGAGCGCGACGAGCAGCGTGCGGTCGTCCACGAAGGGCCCGAAGAGGCACGCGGAGGCCGCGGCCCCGTAGGCCGCCATCCACGCGTCCGAGGGCGCAAAGCGCAGCTGCGCGAGCGCGGCCAGCGCGTCAGCGAGCGGCGGGGCGGCGGAGGCGGCGGCCGGGGCGGCGGCGCCGCCCGCCCCGCGCGCGGTCTGCGCGAGCCAGGGCCGGACCGACTGGCACGCGCGCGCCAGCCAGGGCGCCTTGGGGCGGTATCGCATCGACGCGAGCGCGCGCAGGGCCATGGCGAAGGCGCGGCCCTTGTTGTTGTTGTTGTTGCTGCTGCTGGCGGCCGCAGAGGAGGGCGGCTCCTGCTGGTCCGTCGTCGGCGCCTCCTGCAGCGCCGCGCCCAGCCGCACGACCGCCGAGCGCAGCCACGAGTCGGGCGGGCGCAGGGACGGGTCGCGCACCGCCTGTCGCGCGGCCGCCCGCAGCAGCTTGGCCACGGCCAGGGCCGAGGGCGGTGGTGTGGCTGCTGCTGCTGCTGCCGCCGCTGCCGTCGCCGCCGCCGCCGCTCCGCTGCCGCCCCCCGCCTTGAGGCTCGGGAGCGACCGGGCGTGGATCGCGCGCACGGCGTCCCCGGGCAAGGCGGCGGCGGCGCCACCGGAGGACGGCGCGGCCTCCAACAGCGCGGTGGCCGCTGCGACGCTCAAGGGCGAGGGATGGGCGGCAGCGGCGCTGTGATCGGCGGCAGGCGCAGCCGTGGCGCGCCGCAGCAGCGCCGCCGCCAGCTCGCCGCGCTCCTGCTCGGGCGCTCCCTCCTCCTGTTCCTCCTCGTCCTCGCGCGACGAAGGCCAGCTCACGGCCGCGCCCTTGGCCACCGCCACCACGTCGCCCTGCGTCATGGCCGGCAGCCGCTTCGCGCACGCGCGCTCGTACCGGCGCCACCACTCGGTGTTGCCGCGCGTGGCCGCGGCGAGCGGCGGGGGCGGCGAGGTCGTCGCCGCCGGCAGAGACGGCGGCGACGGCCGGAAGGCCGGCGGCGCCGCCGCCGCCGAGGCCTCGAGCACGAGCGCCCGCCCGATAGCTGCGAGCGCGCGCGGGGAGAGGGCCGGCAGGCGCGGCCTCAGAAAGGCCGCCCAAGCGCGCGCAAAGCGCTTGGAGGGGTAGGAGGGGGTGATGGTGCAGGCGGCGGCGGCGGCGGCGGCGGCGTGGGGTTGTTGCTGCTGCTGCTGCTGCTGCTGCTGGTGGTGGTGGTCGTGCGCCTGCTGCACCGCCACGGGCCGCCGCGCCGCCGGGGGCTTGGGGATGGAGGGCGGCGCGAGCGGGAGCTGGATGGGCTCCGCCGCACCGCCCTGATGATGCGCCGCGCGCGCTTGGGGCTGGCGGGCGGGCGCGGGCGCGGGCGGAGGCGGCGGCGGCGTCAACGGCAGCTGGGGCGGCGGCGGCTGCAGCCTCGGCCACTGCTGCTGCTGCTGCTGCTGCTGCTGCTGCTGCTTGCGGAGCGTGGCGCCGAGCGACGCCAGGGCCGCGGCCACGCGCGCGGCGTCGGCCCCCTGTGCGGCGGCGCTGCTGGGGAGCGGGGGCAGAGGCGCCCCCCGGGGGGCCGGCGGCGGCGCCGGCCGCGCCGACGCGAAGAGCGCCAGCGCGCGCCCCTCGGCGCGGCCGCACAGCTCGTCGAGCAGCCGCGGCCGCAGCAGGGCGGGGGGCGGCGGCGGCGGCGGGGGCGGCGGCGGCGGGCCGCGCCTGCGCGCCTGGGGCGCGGCCGCGGCGTCGGGGGCGCCCTCGGCGGACAGCGCGGCGGCCGCCTCGTGCAGCCGCGTGGCCAGCTCGGCGAGCGTCGGCGCGCGGCCCAAGACGGAGGCGGCCCAGGACGCAGACGCCGCGGCGGCGGCGGCGTCGTTCGGCGCCGGCGCCGGCGGGGGCGCGGCTCGGGGCTGCGCCACGTTGTTGGCGGCTACCGATGCTGCTGCTGCTGATGCGGGTGCTGCTGCTGCTGATGCGGGTGCTGCTGGTGCTGCTGCCAGGCCCGCGGCGGACGCGGCCACGACGACGCCGCGGGGGCCCAGCAGGCTGCCGCTGCCGCGCGCGCGCGACGCCGGGTCGGCGGCCGCGACGGCGACGGCGCGCCGCCGCTTTGCCACCGGCGAGCCGTCGAGCGGCGCGGCGGCCGCGGGCCGCCACTGCTGCTGCAGCGGCTGAGGATGGACGCGATTCATGTCAACGGCTCGGTCGCATTGCCGCAGCCATGTTGGGGGCGCGCGCGCGCGGAGCGGAGAAAGTGGCGCCCAATCTTTGGCTTCTCTCGATCGCCCCGCGAGGAGAAGGGAATTGGGGGGGGCCCGGCGGAGGGGTGCTTGGAGCTTGGTGTGGATGGTGCGCGAGGTAGTAATGGCGCTGAGGATTGAAGCGGCGTGTGGTTTGGCAGGGCGGCGCGCCCCTTGAGTCTGACGCGCCAGCACCAGCAGAGGATTGAGCCAGGAGGAGGAGAGAGGGGCGACCACTCTAACGAGACGACAGCTCGCGTCCAACACCAAACCAGACACGGCCCAACCATGGCTCAGAACCACAACCACCGCGCGCTTCCGTTCGTCTGCGCGTGCGCATTACGCGCCGCCAACCTCGATCGCCGCTGACCCCCCAAAGCGCGCGGGCGTGTCTTCGACACCAAAAAAAAAACCAACTCCGTCATGTCGTCGTCGTCGCCCTCCTCATCGTCGCTGGCGCGCGCCGCGGCCGCGTCCAGTGCGCCGGTCGCCAAGCCCAACTCGGTCTACCTCCTAGTGTCGCAGGGCGCGCGCACGCGCGGCCGCACGTACATCGGGTGAGAGAGTTTTCGCGCGCGCGGCGCGTCATCGTCGACGACGGCGGCGGCGGCGGCGGCAGCACGGCGCGCGCGGCAAAAGCTCACCTTTTTTCGTCCTTCCCCCCACAACACCACGACACGGCAACAGCTTCACGGTCGACCCCCCCCGGCGCCTGCGCCAGCACAACGGCGAGATCGGCAGCGGTGCGGCCCGTACGAAATGGTGCGTTGTCTTGACGAATTTCGGGGCGCGCCCTCGCCGGCGCGCCCCGAAATCGCCAGCGCGCGCGCGCCCACGCGACGCACGACCCCCCCGCAAACTCACGCCCGCCCCTCATGCCAAACCCACGCACGCAAACAACAGCGGCCGCCCGTGGGAGATGGCCGCCGTGCTCTCCGGGTTTCCCTCGCAGGTGGCCGCGCTGCAGTTCGAGTGGGCGTGGCAGCACCCGCGCCGCTCGCGCGCCGCGCGCCAGACGGCCGCCGCGCAGCTGCCCGCGCGGAGGCAGCAGGGCGGGCGCGGCAAGCTGCTGCTGCTCGTGGGCATGCTGCACGCGTCGCCCTGGAGGTACTACCCGGGCCTCACGCTGACGTTTCTGTCTGAAAAGTGGCGGGACGAGGCGATCTTTTTGGACGACGACGAAGACGAGGAGGAGGTGGCGGCGGCGGGGGCCCCCTCGGCGACAAGGGCGGTGCTGCCGCACCCGCGGCGGCGGCGGGCAAAGAAGCCTGGTGCCGGCAGCAACACCACCGCCGAGCTGCCCGACGCGCCCCCGCCGCACGTGTCCCTGGAGGTGTCGACGTTTGACGAGCTCTCGGAGCGCTGGAAGCAGCAGGCGGCGGCCGAGCGGCAGCGGCGGCGGCAGCAGGTCAAGCAAGGAGGAGGAGGAGGAGGGACGGCGGCAGCGGGTGCGGCGGTCGCGATGGTCGCGACGTCGTCTGCGGCCGCCGAGACGGTCGAGATTGTCGAGATCAGCAGCAGCAGCAGCGGCAGTGGAGGCGAGAGCAGCGACGGCGAGCCCGAGCAGCGAGGGGAGGAGGCGGAGGAGGAGGTCGTGGTGCTGAGCAGCGACAGCGGCGACGGCGAGCGGCGGGGGCAGGAGGAGGAGGAGGAGGAGGGGGAGGAGGAGGAGGCCAGCGGCGACGCCACCGCCGAGCCCATGGTCATCTCGCAGCAGCAGCAGCAGCAGCAGCAGCAGCGACAGCCGTCCCCGGCAAAAGGCCGCAGGCGCGGCCGGCGCGTGCGCAGGCTGCCGCCCAAGGCCTCGCTCCAGCCGCCGTGCGGCGGCGGCGGCGGCGCCGGCGCGGAGGGGGCGGCGGCCGGCGGCGGCAGCGGCTGCGGCTGCGGCGAGCCCGTCGAGCGCTTTGCGCTGGTCTGCCCGGGCTGCCGCGCGGCGTTCCACATCGAGTGCCTGGCCGACGATCTGCTGAGGCAGCAGCAGCAGCAGCAGCAGAGGCCGCCGCAGCCGCCCCCGGCCGCCGCAGCGCAGCTGCCCGGCCGCGGCCGCTGCCCCCGCTGCGGCGCGGGGCTCGAGTGGGGCGAGCTGCTGCGGGACATGCTGCCTTACGGCGCGGAGCTGGGCGTGGCGGCCGCCGGGGGGCAGCAGCAGCCGCAGCAGCAGGAGCAACAGCAGCAGCAACAGCAGCAGGAGCAGCAGAAGCAGACTGGGCGAGCGCGCGGCGGTGGCGGTGCTGGCGGCGACGGCGACGGCGACGGCGCCGACGGCGGCGAGACGTCTCCGCCGCCCCCGCTGCCGCTCGCGCAGCGCCTGGCGGCCGCGCGGCAGGTGGCGGAGGAGGCGGCAGCAGTGCCCGTCGCAGCAGGGCGGCGCGCGCCCGTCGTCGAGGTCGTCGATCTGACATAAAACACGGTGGTTGCCCCTGTGTTTTGCGCGCCCCCCGCCCCGCCCCGCCTGGCGTCCGCAACCGAACGCGCCGAAAAATCGCGCCGAAAAATCGCCAGAATATTCTTTTTACTCGAGTAACCGAGCGACCGATATCAGGCTCTTTGGGGACGACGGGGCTTTTTTCTCGACAGGTGTGTAACTCGGCACCGGTAGGACACAGGAAAACAACGGGAACAACTAGGCCGGGGGCCAACGCTAGAAAAGTTGAGTGTGCGCAACCCAACGCCGATCGCCGCCCCCGCCCTGGTTTAGGCCGCCCCGCCCGGCGCGAGGCGGTCGTTCAGCTCGCCGGTCGTGATGGCGCGCGGCTGGACCGCCGTGCCGTTGATGCCGCTGCCGGGGGCGGCCTTGCCACCCCCGCCGCCGCGGCCGCGGAACAGGCCGGCCAGGCGGTCGGCCAGCGCGCCGACGGGGCCGCCGCGCGGCTTGGCCGCCGACGCGGCCGCGGCCTTGCCGCCGCCGCCGCCGCCGCCCGCCGTCGCCGCCGCCATCGAAAACCCGGCCGGCGCCGGCGACGACAGGTCGAGCGTGTACCGCTTCCCCTTGACCACCGCGTACGCCGCCGTCGGGTACAGGATCTCCAGCGACGCGCCGGCCGGATCCTTCAGGTCGGTCGCCCAGTTGTGCACCTCGACGCCCGTGACCACCGCGTAGTCGGCCTTTGCCGGGTCGACCGCGGCCGCCACCAGCCGCTCGAGGTCGGCGCTGATGGCGCGCTCGGCCGCCTTGGTGACGGCGACCAGGCCGCCCGACTGGCACGCGCGCCGCTCGGCGGGGTTCTGGGCGAGGCGCGCGTCGATGCGCCCCTTGAGGATCGAGTACTCCGGGTCGAGGTTGCACACGAGCAGCGTGGCGGGCTCGGCCGCCTTTTTCGACGCGATCGGCGCGGCGCCGCACGCCGAGCACGGCGCGGCCGCGGCCGCGGCCGACGAGGAGGGCGTCGCGGGCGCCGGCGAGACGGCGCCGCCGCGGGGCGACGCCGCGGCCGAGCCGCCGCCGCTGCCGCCGCGCATGGCCGCGGCCGCCCCCTCGCGGATCGCCCGCTCCTCCTCGGCCTGCAGCTCGCCCATCACCTTGAGCAGCGCGCCGCACGCGTGCGACGCGTCCGGGCGCCCCGGCCGCGAGATGTGCCCGACGTGGCCCGCGGCGTCGATGGCGATGTGCGGGAAGGAGAAGAACACGTAGCGCTCGCGCCCCGACTCGCCGCACACGGGCGCGTGCGACAGGCCCGCCTTGAAGCCCGTGACGCCGCACGTGAGCACGCCGCCGAGGCCGCTGATCGTGAAGGCGCCGCCCCACGCCTCCTCGATGCGGTCGCGCAGCACGGCCGTCGCCTCGTCGCGGCAGAGGTTGCAGACGGCGATGGCGTTGGCGCCCGAGAAGGCGAAGCGGGACGAGAGCTCGTACTCGACGCGCGAGAAGAGGTCGTCGGCGCAGAGGGCGCCGGGAAAGTGGCGGCGCACGTCGGCGAGGCGGTGCGCGAGCGCGCGCTGGGCCTCGCGCGGGACCGATTTCGGGGCGGCGGCCTTGGGGGCGGCGAGGCGGTCGTCGTCGTCGTCGTCGTCGTCGGCGCCGCTGCGCGTCGACAGTTGTGCGGACGACTTGGACCACACGAGGCGCCCGCTGCGGCTGCGGGGGCCGAGCGACGCGTACTCGTCGTCCTTGGTCTTGCTTGGGTAGGGCATCGTAGTACTCGGTTGGCTTGTTCTGACCAGGGGCCGGGCCGGACCAGCGCGTAGTAGACTCGGGGGCGCTCGAACCGATGCAAAAGAAACAAAACTGAAAGATTGCGGGGATGCGCGCGCGCTAGTGCTGGTGCTGCGGGGCGTGCCTATTGCGGATGAGGATGAGGATTGGGAGGGCGCGGTGTGCGCGTGTGTGTGAGAGAGCGCGTGTGTGTGTGCCGATGATCGGGCGATGGGCGTGGCAGGAGCAAAGATGAGCGGGCGCTCTGGCAGCGCGGGGGCGAGTGTCGGGCGCGCGCACCGACGCCGAGGCGCGCGAGCCGGAGGCCAAAAAAAAAGCGCGTCGCTGGGTCGCCGCCTCTCCGCGATGTTCGTCTCCACTCACCTTCGCCACGCCCGGCCCTCAAGCCGGCACTGAGAGCGGCGGGCAGAGAGCGCCGGACGGCGGGGTTTTGCTTTTTTCGGCAACCGCAAAATTTGATCCAGACGCACGCCTCGCCTCCCATTACAACGAGCCCACCGACAGACACAACACGATGCTAGCGACGCTCAAGGCCAGCGCCACCTCGTCCTCGGCCTCGGTGGCGGCGGCCTCGCGCCGCGGCGCCGCCGCCCCCCGCCCCGCCGTCGCCGCCGCCGCCGCTGCCCCCGCTCGTCGGCGTCCCCGCGTCGCCGCCGCCGCCGCCTCTCCCTCCTCCTCCTCCTCCTCCTCCTCCTCCTCGCCGTCTGCCCCGGCGCCCCCGCCCAACCCCCTGGCCCCTCCCGTCGCCTTTGCCGCGCTCGCCGCCGACGCGTCGGCCGCGCTCAACGCGTCGCACGCCCGCCCGCTCTCGACGCTCGCGCGCGCCGTCCTCAGCGGCTGCTACATCGCGCTGGGCGGGCTCGTCGCCGCGGTCGCCGCGTCCGGCGCCCCGGGCCTCGCCCGCCTCGTCTTTGCCCTGGTCTTTCCCGTCGGCCTGCTGCTCAACCTGTCGCACGGCGGCGAGCTGTTCACGGGGCAGACGATGCGCGCGTCCGTCGCCGTCCTGGCCGGAAAGGCGACGCCGGCGCAGCTCGCGCTCAACTGGGCCGTGTCGTTCTGCGGCAACTTGGTCGGCTCGCTGGCCGTGCTCGCGCTCGTGCTGGCGTCGGGCCTGTTTTTTGCGCCGCCGGCGGGCCCCGCCGCAGCCGCGTTCGCCGGGTCGCTCGCCCAGGCCAAGATGGCCCTGCCGTTCGGCGAGGCCGTGTGCCGGGGCGTCCTCGCGAACTGGCTCGTGTGCATGGCCGTGTGGCAGGCGTCGACGGCGCGCACGCCCTCCGACCGCTTTTTCGCGGTGTGGCCCCCGATCGCCGCGTTCGTGGCCGCGGGTCTCGAGCACAGCGTGGCCAACATGTTCCTGGTCCCCCTGGGCCTGGCCGTCGGCTCGGGCTTGGACGCGGCGTCGTTTGGGCGCTTCTTGGCGACCAACCTGCTGCCGGTGACGCTGGGGAACGCCCTCGCCGGCGCGGCGGTCGTCGGCGCCGTGAGCCACGGGCTGTACGGGGCGCCGAAGGAGAGCGGGGCAGCGAGGGCGGCATGAGTCTTTCTCCGAGATTGAACCGGTGTCAGCTCGTGATTGACGTTTGTGCACATGTGCTCGATAAGGCCGCGGCCCGGCGCTCCGGGCCCGCTCGACGCCGACGGAGGCCAGTTTGTACTTTATTTTCCTTGCTTGCCCGTTTGCGCTTTTTCTGTGTGTTGGTGTGTTTGTGTTTGCAATGCATGTCCTATGACGACGACGAATGGATCACGCGAGGGAGTTGAAAACGATCAGAAAAGCGCGCGAGACGCGTGCGGGCGCGCCGCCGACGGGGCCGCCTGGCCGCCGCCCTGCTCCACCGCCTCGTCGTCGTCGTCGTCGCACGCCACGACGAACGCGCCCGCGCCGCCGCCGCCGTGGTAGCGCGCCCCGTCCAGCGGCTGCAGCGCGCTCGCCGCCGCTGCCGCGTCGTGGATGCTGCGCGACGGCCGCGCGCCGCCGCCACCGCCGCCGCCGCCGCCGCCGCCGCCCAGGCAGCTCTTTGGCAGCGCGGGGGCCTGGTGCCCCGGCCGCACGTTCTCCTGCTTGTTAGAGAGCGGCGAAAAATCCGCGCAGGCAGCGGCGGCGGCGGCGGCGGCCGAAGGCGCCGCGCGGGCGCGGGCGGGCGACGGCAAGTCGGGCGGCGGCGGCGGGCGCTGCTGCTCCTGCTGCTGCTGCCGCAGGCACACCGTATCCTCGTAGACGTCGAACGCCGAGGAGGAGGGGGCGGCAGGAGCGGCGGCGGCAGCAGCAGCAGCGGCCGTGGCGCGGAGGGCGGCGGCCACCTGCGCGACCGCGCCGGGCTGCAGGAACTCGGTGTCCTCGTAGAAGGACAGGGACGACGCGCCGGGGGCCGCTTGCGCCGCCGCCGGCGCCGGCGCCGGCGCGGGTGGCGGCCGGGTGGCGGGGGCGGCGGCAGGAGCGGCTGACGGGGCCAGCAGCTCGGTGTCCTCGTGGATGCCAAAGTCGAACTGCGGCTGCTGCTGCGGCTGGGCGGCAGCCACCCCAGAGGCGCGCCGGCGCGCCTGCGCGGCCGCGGCGGAAGCGGCCGCGGGCAGCGGCGGGCGGCCGCCGCCGCCGCCGCGCGCCGCCCCAGCGCCGCCGCCGGCCAGCAGCACGCCCGTGCGGTCGGCAAACATGCCGTCGATGGCGTCGTAGGCGCCGAGCGCGGCGGTCACGTCGCCCGGGGGGCCAGAATACGACGACGACGCGGCGGCCAAGGACGGGCGGGCGGGCCGCGGAGCCGCCGAGCGCCGGTCGCGGTCCCCGCCGCACACGGCCGCCGCCTGCGCGAGCGCCGCGGCCCCGCCAAATGCGAGCGTGGGGCCGTCCAGGTCTGACGAAAACATGGCGTTGACGGCGTCGAGGGCGCTGCGCGTCGCGAGCGTGGGCTCGTCGGCGAACAACGGCGGGGCGGGGGCGGCAGCAGCAGGCGGCGCCCGGACAGGGGGGCCGCTGGGGACGACCAGAAGCGACTGCGGCGGGCAGCTCGCGGCTGCCGCCGCCGGCGCCCCTGCACCAAACCCGTCGTCCGCGTGGACGGCAAAGCCAGCACCAGAGGGTCGCGCGGCCCCTGACGCCGCGCCCACCGCCGTCCCTGCCCGCGAGGGCACCGCCACGACGCGCTCGCCCTCGTTCTCGCGCTCGCGCTCGGCCGCCGCGACCAGGCGGCCCGCGGCAAAGTGGCGGCGCGCCTCGGGCAGGGCGGCGGCGGCGGCGGCGGCGGCGGCGGCGGCTGGGGCGCCGCGTCCTCCTCCTCCTGCTGCTGCCCCAAACTCGTCGTCGACGCAGAGGCCGAGCGACGACTGTGGCTGCTGCTGCTGCTGTTGTTGCGGCGGCCGCTGCTGCTGCCGCTGCTGCAGACCACCCCCCGCCGCCGCCGCCGCCGCTCGCCGCACAGCCTCGGCCGGCGCCAGCAGCTCGCGCAGCGTCACGCGCGACGCCCATGCCACGGCCTCCTCCTCGCGCCACGCCGCTTCCGATGCCGACGTGTCGCCCCCCGTCGACATGAGCGCCGCCAGCGCCTGCGACGGCGTCAGCGTCGCCGTTCCGCCCCGGCCGCCGCCTGCCGTCGCTGCCTGCGCCTCGGCCACGCGCCGCGCCGCGCGCCGCGCCATGCGCTGCTGGAACGCCGCGTGCTTGGCCGCCAGCCGCTGGTGGTGCTGCCCCCGCACCAGTTGTTCGGCGGCCACGCCCTCCTCTGCCACTGGCCCCCCGGTCTTCGCCGCCACCATCATCACCCGCGCCAGCCCCTGCCTGTAGACGGCGTCGGCGCGGCCGTGGCAGCCGCGCAGCTCGAGGTGCGCCGCGCACGCCTCGTACAGCAGGGCGTGCGTGCGGCCGATGCCCTGGTCGGCCAGGAAGACGAAGACGTCGGTGGGGTCCGGCACGAGGTCGGCGTACTGCACGTACAGGCGCAGCAGGCGCGCGTCGTGCTTGATTGCGAGGAAGGCCGGGGGCGGGTGCTGCGGCCGCTGCTGCCCCTGTGCCTCCTCCTCCTCCTCCTCCTCCTCCTCCTTGTTGGCCTCCGCCAGCAGCGGAGCCAGGGCGGACGTGGCCGTCTCGAGGGCCGCGCGCAGCGTGGTGCGGGTGGCGCCGGCTGAAGGTTCAGGTGCCGCTGACCCGCCGCCGCCGCCGGCTGCGGTTGCCGCCGACGCCGACGACGCGACCGCGCGCACGTAGCGGGCCCAGGCGCCTACCGGGTCGGCCGCGGCGAGGTCGCACTGCCCGGACAGCGCCAGCGCCGTGGCCCCGCGCGCGTCCTCGAGCAGGCAGGCGGGGTTGGTGTTGTTGTTGTTGTTGTTGGTGGTGGTGGTCGCTGGGGGCGCGCCCGTCGTCGTCGCCGTCGCCGTCGGCGCCGTTGCCGCGCAGCCTTTTCCTGCGCCGTCCGGCAGCGCGTCGGCCGGCCGGCCGTGCCGCAGCGGGACAAAGTTCTCCTTGGCCTGCTCCCACTGCTGTCCCGATTGCTGCGGGCGGCGCGCCTCGTCCATTGCTCGTCGGTTCAAACTCTCCGGCAACAGGTGGTGAGACAAGGGGAAGAAAGCGTGCGTCCGCGTGCTGCTTGCTGCCGCTGCTGCTGCTCTGATGCGCGCGCCTCCGAGCTCCTGGAGCAGGTGAGTGGCGCGACGCGCGTCACGTATTGCGCGGCGAGAGACGTGAGGAGCGAGCGAGCGAGCGAGCGGGAGAGAGAGAGAGAGGGAGAGAGCGCGACAGGTGGGGTGTCGTTTGTCTTTGTCCAGGCCGCCCCACTCTTGTTCGCTTACGGGGCACGAGCTGAAATCGGGGCGAGACGATATGGATGGTTGAGATAGATAGAGAGAGAGCCGGATGCGGGACTGGCGCTCAGCTGAGGCGCCGGCTCTAGCGTCGCTCCGGTCGACGGGCCGGCGGCTTGGCCGAGGCGCGGCTCGCACGCGCGCCCCCCGCCGACCGAGAAGGAGGAAATTTCGCTTTTTTTTTTGCAAAAGACAGAGCACACAGAGCGCGGGGGTGGG